>Ga0163163_10000035_pt1 | contig 161202 bp, 254 predicted proteins | sample S65metaG_FD_119766 | JGI IMG/M metagenome (GOLD analysis project Ga0163163, IMG submission 119766) | Switchgrass rhizosphere microbial communities from Kellogg Biological Station, Michigan, USA - S6-5 metaG | ecosystem: Host-associated > Plants > Roots > Rhizosphere > Soil | place: USA...
AAATATACATAATAATCATTCTGAAAAATGGAAAAGAAATCTAAGTAAAGGTAAGATAGGGAATAAAAATTCGTTTGGAAATATCCAATCTGATGAATCACGAGAAAGAAAGCGAATAGCTGCTAGCAACAAAACACATTCGTTAGAAACCCGCCAAAGAATAAGTCAATCTCAAGAACTTCGTTGGAATCCTACCCGTGAGTATTTAGAAAATCAAATTACTAAAACACAAACCAAACTTGACAAAATTATCAAATTTCCAGATCCAAAACCTGAACGAAAGAATATAGAATTTCAAAAACCATAGACAAACTAGATAACTTGATATCAAAATTAACTGCAATGTTTAACATTGAGTTAGAAAGTAACTAAAATGCAGATTGGAAATTTGCGTGGAACCAGTGGCACCGGAAAGAGTACAATTATTCGTAATTTGATGGCTAAATATTCAAAACGTGAACCTCAATTTATTACTGGACGAAAACAACCAATATCGTATAAATTATACAGAGATGATGGTGGTTCACCATTATTTGTTTTAGGACACTATGAAATGCCAACCGGAGGCGTCGACACCATCAGTGGTATGGAACTCATATATAAAATGATAAATGAAGCAGCTGATTCAGGATTTGATGTAGCATATGAGGGACTTGTTGTAAGTTCAGATTGTGTTCGTTGCATCGATTTAAAAAATCGCCATTCATTACTTGTTATTGAACTAACTACCCCAATTGAGGTTTGCCTTGAAGGAATTCGCGCTCGGCGAGCTGCTAGTGCAGCAGCTAAATCGGCGAAAAAGGGCATTGAAATAATACCAAAAGAAGTTGACCCCAAGAATACCGTGGCTAAACAGAAACAAATTGTGCCCCAACGGAAAAGGTTCAAAGCCGCGGGTGTTGATTTTAGAATGCTTAATCGAGAAGAAGCCATGCAAGCGATATTAACCCATTTTGGGTGGCCTTCATGAAGAGTGATCATTTTATTGAACGGTGTAAAAACTGTGGAACTGTAATTTCACAATGTCGTTGTGTTGATCCCAACAAGAAATTGCTTTGGGGTATTTGCGATAAATGTAAAGGTAAAGATGCAACTACTACAAGCTAACGAATTCTTTGCCTTTGAGCGCGAACGATACAATATCTATCTGCGCCGGCAAGCAGGTCAAAAATGGCCCTGGACTGATGATCCTATCCTTCGAGAGTATCGCTTCACTAACACGTTTCGAGAGTTAGATCGGACTACGACCTGGTTTCGGGAAAATATCCGTGGTCCACTTTCACTCAAAGCTACAAACGACGAAGGTCGTTTGAAACTTGTTAATTCAACACTAATCTTTCGATGGTTCAATCGTATATCCTCGATGGAATTGATTAAAGAACAACTTCTTAATACGTGGGATTCAAAAGAAGTTCATCGAATACTTAAGGATGTGAAGCCACTGGTATCTGGTGCCTTCATGATCAAAACCTTATCTGGTTTGAATAAGCTTGATGGTCTAATGGAATCCATTGATCTTGCTTTATTGATGACACCAAATATGGTACCAGGTTGGGGTGCTACGCTCGAAGGAGCATGGAGGGATATTCAAAGCATTCCGTTCCTCGGAGCGTTTATGGCGCACGAGATCGTGCAAGATTTGTATTACACACCAATCTTATGTGATGCAACCGATGCAATGACTTGGTCGAGCTTTGGCCCAGGTGGTACTCACGGGATGAGTAGAATCGTCTCGGGTCACGCCAAAATGTTCAATCGAGGTTCGGCCACTGACCAAGCTACTATGCGTGAAGCGATGATCCAACTACTCGAAATGAGTAATAAGGAGGAATATTGGCCGCAGGAATGGCCGACGTGGAACGCCCATACAGTCGAATTTGGATGTTGCGAATATGATAAATATTGCCGAGGTATGGTTGGTGAACGATTGAAACGCAGGTACAGTCCTACATAGGAGAATAGCAATGGACACTTATGATTTTGAATCAAAACATCTCTATCGTAAACGTCGGGAATTATGTATAGATCGTTTTGCGGTTGGAAGTTTTCGAGATCGTAAAGTAGCCTATCTTGATACTCGAGAAGCTTTAGATACTATTTCGTATCTGAAAAGAGGATACAGACCAAAGAATTTATGGGCTATTAATCGAGATCCCGTAGAGGTGGCTTTACTAACACAGAAATTAGATAAACTAGGATTACCCAGAATTAATACATGTGGTCTGGAATTTGAAGAAGCACTTGAAAAACGTGTACCAGAAGTCAACATCATTGATTTTGATGGAATGTCTTGTATACACCAAAAATTACTAGACATGTTACACCGTATTGTTAATAAAAGACCAAATGTATTGTATGGATTAACACTCTTAGGTGGAAGAGAACAATCCAAAAATGACACAAGATTTGCTTTTTCTGAAAAAGCCCAGTATAACAAAGTTAGAAATTACTTTCCAGAAGAACTATTTGTAGGTACAGATACAGAGGGTGTAATTGTTGTACAAAAGAATCTTTTAGATGAATTTGCACATTTAGTAACTCACGCACAAACTCGTGAAACATCTTTTGGTACAATAGTTAATGCATCACACCATGATCGTCTTAGTGTTGTATTTGAAGCATTTAACGATCCAAGTAAAGCGGGGACTAAATATGTGGATGCTAGTAAATGTAAAATTCATGTTATCGAAGTACGTTGGGATGTGTATGTGTCAATTTCTAATCAACCCATGATTTGGGCAATTTTTAGAACAGAACCTCATCGATCATTACAACTGTCAGATATTCCAAATTACATTAAAAGAACAGATTGCTTGGCAACACCAGAATGCCGAGTAGAAGATTACGTAAAAAGTGTTAATGTGGAAACAAAGAAAAACAAATTTTTAGAAAATGCATTACACAGTCACTTTCTAAGTTGGACACGCATATGATCCATGTAATCACTAATCAACCAACTTACGATGAGTCGGAAGAAAAATCCTGGCCCGAGCGAGCTATTAAAAGTCATGAAATGGTGCAAAATCGATATGACTTTAATGCTCGTACTGCTATTCGAGTGATTCTCGAATGTGGTCATTCTTGTGTGCTTACAGGTGAAGCAATATTCGAAGAGGGAACTTCTATTCGGTGTAAGCTTTGTGCCGATCAGTTGAATCAGATGCGTTAAAAGTATCAAGATGTTCGAATGACTATCCAAAAAGTCTGCTAGTTACAGTTCCTTTGAGTGAATCAGATAGACGTCAGTAACATATTACGTGAGTTGATGGATTAACTTTCAAGTACTATGCTAATGAAACATTATTTACAAGAAATAGAAATTTCTAAACTTCAACAGCAACTCACAGCTAAGAAAGGGATAGTTTCTGGAAATTGTGCTCGTTGTGGAATATATCGTTGGTCTTTAGATAGAGATCATAAAACTTGTAAATGGAAATGTAAACAATTAGGATGGACTGTAGAACAAATAGAAGATTACACCAATATACAATATCTATGCCAAAATTGCCATCACGATAAGACTCATAAAGAAGATCTTATTGGAAGAAAATTATCTGCTGAACACGTTGAAAAAATTATTCAAGCAAATACTGGAAGAAAATACTCAGAAGAGACTAGAGCTAGAATGAGTGCTGCCCAAATTGGGCATACACACTCAGAAGAATCAAAATTACGAATGAGCCAAGCAAGACGAGGACGTCCTCCTGGTAATTTTGGAACCACAACAAAAGATTTGTTAGAAACAATAGAAAAAGAAAAACGAAAACTAGATAAATACACTAAGAAATTAGAGGAGCAATCAAATAATGAAAGTTCTAGTAGTTAAAAATAATCAAGAAGGTCTGTCAAAAGCTTTATCCCTTCTATATAAAGAAGGCGAACAACGAAATTCTAGAAATGGTCCAGTATTAACCACACCATATCCAGTAACAACTGTTTTTGAAAAACCGCTAGAGCGTATCATTTTTAATCCAGAGAGAGATTACAATTGCGCATTTATTTTATATGAAGCAATGTGGATGCTTGCAGGACGTAATGATGTTGCACCAATTGCACGATATGCTAAAAATATGATGAATTATTCTGTTGATAAAACTAATCTTCATGCAGCATATGGCCATCGTTGGCGTAAACAGTTTGGAATAGATCAATTAGAAATAATTGCTCAACGACTTCAAAATAATAAAGAAGACCGTAGATCAGTATTACAAATGTGGGATTCCAGACTTGATCTTCATCGTGATGATAAAGCTTTGGATCTTCCATGTAATGACACGTGCACTTTCCAAATTGGAGCTGATGGAAAATTATATTTAGTGGTTTTTTGTAGATCTAATGATGTTGTTTGGGGTACATTTTTTGCAAATCAGGGACATTTTAGTACACTTCTCGAGTACATGAGTTTATATATTGGTGTTCCAATCGGAACTTATACACAAATAAGTGTTAATTTTCATGGATATCTAAATGTATTAGATACTGTTAAAGAATTACAATACGCTGATTTTAAAAATCCATACGAACATGGTATTAGTACACTTCCAATGACAGAATCTCGTCATGGCGAATCCCCAAACGACACGATCAAACGCCTTGATAAATCTATAAAAGAATTATTGTTACATGCTGATACAAATTTCAAACTCCCTCGATTAGAAAATGATAACGAAACATGGGTAGACGTAGCATACGCAGTTTTAAAAGCACACGAATTATGGCGGACACTTGCGGCTCCAGAGCGATTCGAGGAACCTCTTAAGGTATTAGCAGCTCAACCTAAAAATGTAGATTGGATTGTAGCTATGCGAGAGTGGATAGAACGTCGTCAAGCTATTTGGGAACAGAAGCAAATTGCTGGAGGGAAAATTCAAGAATGATACCTCTATCATTACTAGCTGTTCATACATTTGCTGATTTTGTTTGTCAGACAAATTGGATGGCAACCAATAAGTCCAAGAATTGGCTTGCTCTTTATGTCCATGTCATAGTGTACAGTCTATGTTTTTCTTATTGGGGGTTGTCATTTGTGGCATTTACATTTGGTACACATCTTATCACAGATGCTGTTACCAGTAGAATGACTGCTTATCTATACAAGAATTTTGATGATCAGCATTTCTATCAACCAAATTCTCATTGGTTTTTTGTGGTGATAGGATTTGATCAATTAATACATTTTGCTACTCTCGCTTACACGTATCAGAGGTTTATATGAAACTACAATACAAGAAATTTGAAAGTGGTACCAAATCATGGAAAACTATGTGTGATGAGGTTGTTACCTTCGTGAATGGGTTGGTTCGGGTGAACGGCATACCACCAGCACAGATCATGAACATCTCAATTGGTGAAAATGGACCTCCAATAGGTGCTAATGGAATTATTGTCGTGTGGTATTGGGTGGAGGATTAGTCATGAAGAAATTACATTTCAAAGCTTTTGACACAAACGAATATACTCACAGATTACAAATGGTAGCAGCTGCAACTAAGTTTGTCAACAAACTAATCACCGATTTACAAATATCACCAATTGATGTTTTTAACATTTCTATGGATTCGTCTCCAGCAGAAAAAGGAGCTTATTCTGTTGTTGTCGTATGGTTTTGGGCTGACGAAGAGTATGGATCAGAATTGTTAAAGGACTAAAGATGCTGCCACCTTTGTGCGTTCCAACATGTGTTTTTCCAGATAGTAAACCACCAGAAAGAATGGTATCAAAGAAAGAGTTATGTCCGCGTTGTGAATCCGAGAATTTGGCAAAGATTAAAGGTTGTATCCACTGTTTGGATTGTCATTTCAAACAAGATTGTAATGGGTGGTAGATGCATAAATTTGAAGCACACATTACTTGTCATGTAAATCAAGCTGATGAAGTCAAAATTATTGGAGTTGAATTTGGTTGGAAATTTAGTTGCATTGAGGGCGATGCACTAATGGGTCCTAAACCCTATTGCTATCTTACTGGGTACTCTACAGACAAACACGAGTTGTACTTTAATGTACAAAGACTCACAGTGACCTTACAAAGACGAGGAGTAGAGGTACTGAGATCTAAAATAGAACAGATTATCTTCGATACAAAAACTGGAATTGATGAATTAGCAATTGGTGAACAATGAAAGTACGAGTAAATTTTAGACAGAAAAGATTCTTTGGATCAGTATACAAAGAAATTGAATTAGCAATAGATCCACAAATTGGAATGCATTTCGAATATGAAAAAGACTGGGCGTTAGCAACTGTAACCAGTATTTCTGTTGGTAAAGATTGGATTGAGATCGATCAGTATTATCCACTGTTTGATGAAGAAGAATTAGAGCAATTACAAAAGTTGGGTTGGACCGTTCGACGGTAATCTAATGTTGGGAAAGTTTCATTGTAGTGAATGAACCATATCACTAGACTGTAACATAACAATTGAGTAGTTGATGAAAATCATCAGTAAAAAACAATTTTTCGATATGTGGCGAGCAGGTGTTTTAGGTAATCGGACAAGACTCTGGAACGATCCAGTTAAATGTTTCGAAGAATCAACTGACTTGAATATTAAAACAATAGGTTTTCGAGAGGTTGGTAAAACGGGTGGTGGTGCGTGGGAAAAAGTCCCTCTCGAAAAGATGTTAATTACAGCGCGAAAATGGAAAGATGCTGGAAGAACGTTCATTTTAGACGATGGTTGTCCTGATGAGAAAAGGACGATTCAAGGTGAAATTTGCCGTACAGAATTGGGTCTGTATGGCTATCTTGATACGAAGAGTATTCTTCCAATGCGTCCAGCGATTGCAGCGGGACATATGCGATCTTGTTCTTATGCGACGTGCATTGCACTTCTGGATCGTTATATGGATGCTAGCAGCCGGGACGATCTAGAGATGTTGTTAGAATTGTATCCCGACCATGTTATCGAGTTCACAAGCTTCTCAGTTGATGTAGGAGTGTTTCCAAATAGAAACACGCTTTTTTGGGAGACAAGGTTATTCTAATGGCTATCAGTACTGATTGGGTAAAAGATGCAGCAACAGAAATTGCTGTCTCACAAAATGCAGAACAATTCATAGGTTATTTCTATGCAATCATAGATAAACATTGTCCTTTCGAGTACGACACTGCATACGAACCCTACAGTGCAGAAAGGGCAGATGCAATTAAGAATCTCAAAGCAGCTCTTGCTAAATTTGATAAAGCTCGAGAAGAACGTAAATTTATCAATCTAGTAGATCTGGTTGAAGCAGCTAGAGTAGTAGTTAATTATGGCAACTGAACCAACCTATACTTGCACTAAATGTGGGTTTGTGAAAATTATCAAGAAAAGCCCTGAAGCTACAGAAAGATGGTTTAAGAAATATCACAAATGCAATGCACCTATCAAATATCTTGCAGGGTTTGATGTAAGTGACTGGTATAGAAGAAAACAAGGTGAGAAAGAATAATGGATACATATGAGATTTCCGAATTAAAAGCACTTCTCAAAGAATGTTATTCACGAGTTCCCGAGGCTCGCAAAGGTCGAGAACGAGTCATCGACTACGATCCAGCAGGGAGTACATACGAATTTACAGAATATGAATGGTCGAAGCGAGCACGAGAAATTCTAGGTATTACTTGGGAACCAAATGGTATCTAATCATGACTGTTAGAGAATTAATACAAGCTCTTAGCAAATTTCCGCCAGAAGCCCATGTATATCTGAATGAAGATGTAGATACGAATTGCATGACGGAAGACTATGTCCCTGAATCATTACAAATCGATGAATTTATGTTACGAACATACAACTGGAATAACAGATTTGTTCGTCACAAACCAATAGTGGGTGAACAGGTTGTTATACTTTGATCACAGATCTCATCTCTCTCGATCGTCCGTTGATCGCTCTGGATGTTGAAACCACGGGGCTCTCACATAGACAAGACAGGATAGTTCAACTTGGTCTAGTTAAGGTGTACCCCGATGGCAAGATGACAGAGTTTGAAACACTTCTTAACCCAGGAATACCAATCTCAGAAGAAGTATCTGCCATTCATCACATCACAGATGAACTTGTTCGAGATGAACCCTCTTTTGCTGATGTAGCACCAGTATTGTTTGCTGGACTTAAAGAGTGCGATTTGGTCGGATATAACATCTTTGGATTCGATATTAAATTCTTAGTCAGCGAATTTCTTCGTTGCCACATAAGATATGTAGTTCCACGCATTATCGATTCCTTTAAGATCTTTACCAAACACCACCCTCGAAACCTACAAAGTGCTGTACAACAGTATCTAAACGAGGATTTACTAGATGCACATAGTGCTCTAGCCGATGCTCGTGCTACGATGCGTGTATTCGAGGCACAACTAATTCGACATCCAGAACTCCCTCGAACTATACAAGAATTGCATGACCATTACTTTCCAAGAAATAAAGACAGTGTTGATCCAGATAACAAAGTTATCTTCATCAATGACGAAGCCTGTATCAACTTTGGAAAACACAAAGGCATCGCACTTCGACTCATTCCAAAAAATTACCGTCAGTGGCTTGCAAACGATCGAGAAAGTACAGATGAACTTAAGTTCATCATGAAAGAAAGTCTCGCTGGTCGTTATCCCACGAGAGAGGCACAAAAGTAACATGTTGAAAAATGATCGTTGGATTTACGAAATGTCAGTGAAACATCAAATGATCTCACCATTTGTTGATCGACAACAAAGCGATGGAAAGATCTCCTATGGATTATCATCGTATGGTTATGATCTACGGGTTGGGTCTCATTTCAAAATACTCACTAACACTTACAATTCGATTATAGATCCTAAAAAGATTGACCCACAATCACTTATAGATATCTATGCAGATGAATTTTGTATAATTCCACCAAACTCATTTGCATTAGCTAGCTCTATCGAGTACTTCAAGATCCCTCGAAATATCCTAACTATCTGTCTTGGTAAATCGACATATGCTCGATGTGGTATCATCGTGAATGTTACTCCCTTCGAGCCGGAATGGGAAGGTAACGTTACATTAGAAATTTCCAATACAACGCCGTTGCCGGCTAAAATCTACGCGAACGAAGGTCTTGCACAAGTGCTATTCTTGGAAAGCGATGAACCTTGTTTAATATCCTACAAGGATCGCAAAGGTAAATATCAAGGACAAACTCAGATTACTCTTCCTAGGTGATTTATGTTACGATTTTTTAAAATTTGTAGACACCCATTGCGTTGGATGATGGGTTCTTGTTTTATTTGTGGTGAGTTAATGCTGTTCGAGCCTCCTGTTCCCATTATCGGTAACAAACGTGGATTTTGCTATACTCATGGTACATCTGGGAGTTTGTAAGTAGATGACTGATTTGATTGACTTGTCCGAAGCTGTAGACATTCTTGATGAAGTTGACGTTCCAAAGAAAATAGTCGAGGATCCACCTCGAATAGCCGAACTTCGAAAAGAACTTGGACTTGATCCATGTCCTATTAAACCATATATACATCAAGTAGTTGGTATCGAGGCACTTGTGAATAATCCTGTCTTCGCCCTTATGGATGAGATGGGAATCGGAAAATCGCTGCAAATTATTGTTTCGTCTATGATATTATTTAAACGTGGTCTTATCGATCACGTGCTGATTATTGCACCAGCTTCTGTTATTCGTGGCGTTTGGTTTGACCCAGAACTTGGCGAACTTGCTAAACATCTATGGAAGGAAGTTCCTTGCGAAGTGAATCTTTATCGAGGGAGGGGACATACTTGGTTATGGCCTGATCAAAAACCAAATGTCCGTCGATTAAAATTTACGATCGCAAACTACGAGTATCTACGAACAAAAGAACGATTGAAGCCGTTACTCAAAGCGGTCAACAGAAAGACCTTTCTCATACTCGAAGAATCAACTGCTGTCAAAAGTCGTAAAGCACAACAAACCAAAGCATGTGTTAAATTACGAAAAAAAGTTGGACGAATTTGCTTACTCAATGGTACACCAATCGCTAACTCTCCTGTAGACATGTTAAGTCAAGGGAATATCATGTCACCTGATATTCTCGAGTGTGATTCAAAAGCACATTTTCTTGAACGATATGCACTAACAACCAAGAAGTTCGGCTTCGAGAAGGTTGTTGAATGGGTTAATATTGATGATTTACAAAGACGATTCGCGCCATATATTCTGCGACGTCTAAAGAAGGATTGCCTCGATCTACCTCCGAAACTTCCGCCAGTTACGTTAACAGCTACGTTGACACCAGAAACTTGGGCCATCTATAAAGAGATGAAAGAGAATATGGTGGCGTGGCTTAAGAATCCAGATGGACTAGTCACGGCTAGTCAAATTATTGTTCGAGCGATACGTCTGTCCCAAATTACGTCTGGTTTTATTGGTGGTCTCGAAGAAGTTCCAAATTTTGCCAAAACAGTAACGAACGAAATAATTGAAAAACCACAAAGACCTGATCGTCCTTCGTTTATTGTTCGTCCAGGATTTACAGAATTACCAACTAGACAAGAAGTTGTTGGTACAGAAGTCGAGGGATTTGATAGAGTACGCGAAATAGGAAAAGAAAAGTTAGACGTCTTCCTCGAGACTTACGCTAAGTTCTTAGAAGAAGATGCTGCGTTAAAATTGCTCACGTGGTGTCGGTTTCGTCCCGAACTCGGACGACTTATTAAAGCGCTCCGAATGCAGTACCCTACATTAGCTCTCGGCGAAATCCGCGGCGGTCAAAAGAAAGAAGAACGACAAGACGCGATACGTCTACTCGACCCACGGACTATGTCTCAAACCGAACCTGCAACGGTGGTATGCACGGATGCCGGCAGTTTAGGGTTGAATCTTACAGGAGCTCATACCGTTATTCGAGTGAGTCAGGGGTATTCACTGTATAAATCACTCCAGGGTGAGGATAGAATACATCGGCCAGGACAGATCCATCCTTGCTCCTATTTCGATATTATTGCGGAAGGTCCAAAGGGGCAAAAGACTATAGACCATAGTGTGGCTAAGGTGTTACGGCAAAAGCTTGATATCGCCACGTTTACAACAAGTGCTTGGGTAAATGCCCTCGAAGAATAATGTATGAAGTGCGAAGAGTGCGGAAAAGCAGAAGCAACTAAGAAAAAGATTTGGCCTGGGTGTGGATTTTGCGGAGGAACAGAATGTAATGATTATGACGAAATTACATATCTCTGTGATTCCTGTGCTGTACAGTATCCTAATGCAGTACCTATTGATGAGGAAAAATAATACATGAAATGTATTATTTGTCTAAAAGAAATTCTTGATCCTCAGAAATCAACCATTAGCACAGCTGGCCCAATGCACATAGAATGCATTGGAAAACCACTAGTTACGAGAACTTTTGGTATAACAACTACAGGTTCCTAAATGATAGGTACAATAATCGACTGGATGCAAGCACACGAACTATTATGGGCGCCACCATGGGTTATGCTAATGTTGTGGCTGAAATGGAAAGCCCATCGATCAGGAGCATTTCGGTTATGACGGCAAAACAGATGATAGAACTATTATCAAAGTTTCCTCCAGAAATGTCAGATGAAGTTTTGGTACGACTTCCCGATGGACAACGAGTTGCCGTCAGTAATGTTGCTCAAGATGCTTTTGGTGGACCAATTATCTGTGTCGAGATGGAGGATGATGAGTAGGGATGAAAACGCAACGCACCGTTTATACCAATGAAGCAGAAGCAGCTGCTGCAAGACGTGCTGCTCAACGAAAGAAATTTGTACCATTTTCCGCTGCGAATTTACCATGGCGTGTTGTAGTGAGTGGTAAAATCGTAGCCTGTTTTGACAGCGAACTAGATGCTAAAGGTTTTAGCAAAGCTCGGTATGGTGAAAAAGGTTCCGTTGAACCACGAACCAAGGCACGTCCTTATAAGGAGAAAGTAGCCAACTGAATTGATAGACTCATCAATTCAGTTGGAAACGTAATGAAACGAAAATGGCCTTCGGATATCATGTTAGATTTCGCTCGAATACTGATTCCAGCGGGTTATGTAATGGACACGATAAAGATTCCATTTAAACATCGTCATGGAATTGGTCATTACACGTTGGACTTCGCTCATCCTGAGGCCAAGGTAGATATTGAAATCGACGAGACTTATCACCGCAGAGGCAAACAGCCTCTGCGTGATAAGCGTAGAGATGACTGTGTTCGAGAGGCAGGTTGGAAAGTTATCCGTATACCTGTGAACAAGATTGACAGAATACTTCTAGATAAAAGAAGATGAAATCACTCAATTAGATCCTTTACTTCTGGACTCATTTAAGTTATAGTGGTAAGTATCAGTTTACGCGTGAAGATCACGCGTCTGATAAATACCGACAATGAGTTCGGTAGGGAGGAAAGAATTGGGTAAGTACGCGCATCTCAACCTGCCTCGGATCGTATCTACGGAACCCAGTCGTCAAGACAAAGTCGACCTCAAGAAGCTCCAAATCCTCGAAAAGCTCCCACTCAATCAGCAAGAATCGGCATCTATCTTTGCTAGCTACTATGCCGGAGTTCGCCGCGAGAAGGACGAACTTAAACAGCAACTTGCTGAGCTCAATCTTGAAGTTGAAGCGGCCAAACAACTTCTAGTTGAGCAATACGAAGCTCACGACATCGAGTCGTTGAAGCTGAGTAACGGTGATACTGTTCGAATCCAAATCGAACCGTATCTCGTTGTCGAAATGCCCGGTAAATTTAGACTATGGTGTGTAAGAAACGGATACGAACAATCTTTACAGCTGCCTTGGAGCACAGCAAACTCAGTCGTCAAAGCTTTATTGCTAAAGGGAAAGCCGGAACCAGATGGCACACGGGCGTATATGCTATCTAAAGCTGTCTTTTCTGCTGGTGATAAAGATCATGCCGAAAGCGAAGGTGATGACGAATGACGTTTCTATGCCTTCCAGTAAGTTCTCGTCCACGAGAAAATATTGGAACTGCCGTTACAAGAGCTTGTAAAGAAATTTCCGTTTCACACCCAGAGTATGAGTTTATGGCAGTGGTCCCTCGAATCTACACATATTTTGGTACTTCGCCAGAAAGGTTCGAAACCACTGAAGTAGACTTGTTATTTAAATTTGACGAGCAGAAAAAGGGAGTATCACATGGCCGATCTACAGAAAACCGCTGACGGAACTCTTGTTAAAAGAATGTCGTTTGTTCCGACCAATGACACTACTGGTACGGACGATATTGCTGAAAATGAAGTACGACTCCCTCGATTAGCAATTGCACAAGGTCTATCGTCACAAATCACTCCAGATAGTTCAGACTACATTAAAGGACTATCTTTGTTTGAATTGTTTAACGACCTTACAGGCACGATTTACCATCGTGGCCCACTCAAGTTTGTACCTATCAAACGTGTTGTTCGTCGTATCGAATTTGATCCTGATAATCGAGGAGTTCCAATTGACATGGATGTACCATTCAATGACCCTCGTTGTCAATGGACTGAGAACGAACAAACCGGTGAACGAGAAGCGCCTCGAGCTACCAAGTTCACGGAATTTGTGATTTTTCTAATCTTTGACGACAAGAAACCCGAACCAATCGTCTTGTCTATCAAAGACACAAACAAGTGGAACCGCAAAGCAGCAGAACGCTTGACGGCTCTAATCAAGATTCGCCCTCCAATCTACTCGACCTATTTCACTGTTGAAAGCAAAAGCGAGAAAAACGATTCCGGTACGTTTGGAGTCTATGCAATTAAACAGCTCATGGCTTTAGATGATCCGGAACAAACCGACGCAGAATGGGAACGTTCATCCAATATCTACGCGCTTGCGAAACAATTTCGTGAGTCCCTCGAAGGGAAGAACATCGTTGTTGAGCGTGAAGCACCTAAGGAAGACGATGCAGATAGCTTTGACGTTGATGATCTGGAGAAGTAAACTGACGTAAAATACCACTTTACTTCTAATAGGTTCCGTAGTAAACTACCTTTACCGGGGTTTACTACGGAAATTTATACCGGTGTTAACCAATTTCGTGAGTCCTAGAAAGGACGAATATGGCTTATCGACGACCGCGTTCTCAGCCTCGCTACGGTTCTCCAAGACTGGCTGTTGGTAGTTCGTTTATTCCTGATCTTGAAAAGGCTGTTAAACGTGAAATGCTGAAGCACAATGTGTCACGATCATTCGTGATTGCAACTGCTGTGGCATTCGCTCTCGGTATTGATGAGCAACCGGACTATCGCAAATCCACCACAAAGAAAATCAAGCCTTCGGATTTTCGTGGGAATAAAGCACTAAGGTTGGTCGAGAAGAAAGAACGCGCCAGCTAATATGAATTTGTTTGATATTATCGAGGAGGCTGAGAACAAAGAATTAGCGGAATTGATGGTAAACGACGATCAATTTCGAAAGAACTTACAAGAGAAATGCCCGCACCTCACCGAGGAAATGACAGAGACCGATTGGGGTCCACCCTGGGGTTTACGTCTTACTTGGACATGTAAAAGATGTAAACGTGTAAGAGGTAGGTGCTAGTTGAGTTGGCCTGTCGGAAAAAGACACACACCAGAAGCTAGAGCAAAAATTTCAAATGCGGCACGGCAACAGTGGCAAGATCCAGTAATAAGAAAGAAACATGTAGATGGACTGTCATACGCAATGATGAACGAGACACGTCCAGGTGCTATTGGTCAGCCACAAACACAAATAATGTTAGATTTTGCTAAAGTTCTTTGTCCTGCTGGTTATCTAATGGATGAAATTAGAATACCATTACAAAATAAAGTGGGAGGTTGTTACAGATTAGACTTTGCTCATCCAGAAGCAAAAGTCAATATAGAGATTGATGGTGAAATACACACGCGTCCTTATCGGCGCAGAAATGATGAACTTCGTGATGAGCATTTACGAAGTCTCGGGTGGAAAGTTATTCGGATAAGAATGTAGAGGAGTGTTAGAGGAGTACGTCGTGAAGATCATTATTAAGCCGTACACGGGATCACGAACAGGTCGACTCGCAGATGCTTCACTCCAATTTACTGAGGGATTTCTCAGTGGATTCGAACTTATTGGTTTTGCGATTAACGACCGCGGAGAAGGTCTCTACGTAGATTTCCCCGCCTATGTTCGTCAAGGCCAACCACCCTTTTTCTATCTGCGACCAGATCCTACCAATGCCGACAAATTAATCGAGGCAGTTGAATCTGCCATTCTCGATTGTTACGAAAAGAGTGCTCGCGTAGTAACACACGAGAAAGAATTTGTTCTCGACTAATTATTCTAATTGATGGATTGACAAGTGGGTGATCCCTGCAAAGGGATCACCCATTCTTGTTATAGGATGGTTCTACATGGAATGGAAATCAGTTAAACGCCCTGGATTCTTTGGGCGAAATCGTGATATCATCGTTGACCAATACAATATAAGCTATGGCGTGGATAAGTGGCGTCTTGTGTGGGTTACACTCACACAAACACTTACCTTCAAAGAAGCCTGCATTCAATTCTATGAACAATCCTATTTAGAATATCTTAGAGACAATCAGGATATTTTGAATTGGATTTGTTCATTTGGCGAAGTTATTGATAATGCGCCGAGCAATATTTCGAGTGGATTCGATTACGAGAAACAAGAATCCTACTCGACACATATACAGGATATTGCTATTCGAAATGTGCTTCGTATCTTGGGTCGGAAATTTAACGGAGGTCCAAATTACATCCTAACTGTTCGTGGATTAAATTCCAATGGCCATCACTTAAATCCTGGTCAAATACCATTCTACGACCACAATCTTATTACACAACCCTCCAAAGCACCTTATTGGGCTTTAAAAAATTCTGTAGAAGATTTTTGGCAATCTAATAAGTGGCTCCAAGTGTTGGAAGATTCATCCCAGAAAAATCTTCCATATACGGACGGTAAATAGATTTACGTTTGACGTTTACTTCCAAAGCGGTACGCGGTAAAATAAAAGTACGCGGTAGTACGTTTAGCCGCTTACGGTATTTTCACAATCAAGTTTCGCCGGCTGCACCCTTTTTCATACGGGTCCTGTTGCGGATCATTCGAACGTGCGGGTGCAGCTTCTGCTTGCAGCACGTTCGAGCCACCTGAGTCGGGGCACCAGTCAGCAGCAACATGTGATGGACTTCATTAAGTTGGAAAGAGTGACTGGTCGGTAGCACGTGGTGGGGCGATGTTACCTAGGAGCCGATGGAAGCGTTCATTTGCTTCCATCGGAAACTTACTATGTTAATGAGAATTCGGTTTCAAAAACTTGGTGGGCATTACCATTGCCGAGTCTTCACTCGAAAATTGCCGCATACTACTTGGGAAAAATGTGGTGATCTAACATTTCGTGAAAACGAGTGGAGAGACGTTCTATCACTAATGTCTCACTTAGATATAGAGTTTCTTGAAGAAGACACAGAAAACAGCTAGACACCATGAATCTTAATCTTACGAAGGTTGTCAATGGCTCAAATTTCAGGGGTCTGTGATTTTTGTAACGACCCAAATCCAATTAAACACATACGAGTTCCAGTTTTTGATGGTGCAGATTTTGCAGCACTCTTTAGCAATACCAGCCCCACGGCTTGGGCAGCATGTAAAACTTGTCACGCCATGTTTATGGCTACTGACAAGGATGGCTTGCTACAACGTGCAATTGAAGCAGCACGAGGCACTGCTAACTTTGCTGTACAGCCAATTATTGATCTTCACTACGAATTCTGGAGAACGATTAATTCGGTAGCAGAAGCTGGTGGTATTGCTAGTGCGCTAATCGATTTTATCGACGGCAAAATCAATAAGAAAGGTTACACTGCACGAGCTGCTTCTCGCGAAGAACGCATTCTCTCTGTAAGACAGCTTACTGGATTGGATGATAAAGAATTCCTTCGTATGATGAAGGGAGATCTTTATTACGGAAAGATTGTCCAAAAACTGGTTGATTGGCACAAAAAGTTTGGTACAAACTACGACGCTCTACAATTTAATCTTCCTCAAAATCCACTGCTGAAAAGCCACGTCCCACACTGGCAGACTGCCCTCGAAAAGAAATTTGAACTACTAAAGTTTCTAACAAAGATTACATCTTCAGATGCTAAAAATCGCCCACATGGTGATTACGCAGATGTCTTCATATCATATCAATATGATGTGCAAGTATTGAAATTGGCCGAAGTGTACAGTTTTAATCTCGAAACCATTACAGCCATTACCGAATCAGGAAAAAGATTACCTCATGACAGTCCGCTGACCTCCGTAGATATTCCAGGAAATGGCCAAGGTTGGTTTTGGTTCGAGAAGCCTCTTCCTATTCAAACGAACAAATATTCTGATACAGTATCAGGACTATTGTGGGGTTTGATTGGAACCGCTGAAGCAAAAAATCTTGCTGTACGATTTACAGCATTTGCTTGTGTACAAAGTGATAATCAAATATGGCCGTCAACTGAATGGCATTGGCCAGTACATTATTCATTTCATGACATGATTACTTATTCGAGGATTAGGCATGATGAAATGTACGGTCCCGGTGGCAAATATGAAAAAGTTGATAAGTTTGACACAGAAGGAACATTGCGAGCGATTGCCGAATTAAGCCAGTTCTTTCTTATGTCTTGTGTTTGGTTCAAACAAGAAATTATCCTCAAAGAACCTACTAATGTTGAACGAGCTGCTCGTCGGCGAATTCAACATGAAAATAAACTCAGTGAACCACCAACAGTTCGAGTGATTGCTTTGCGTAAGAGTCATCGAGATGTTGAGATGAAAGATAGCTCCAAGGAACAGACAGAGTCTGAAAAGACTCGGGTCTATAGTTGCCGTTGGAGAGTAATCGGCCACCCTCGACTCCAACCGTGTGGCCCACAAAATAAAGAGAGAAAATTGATTTGGATTTCGGAATACGAAGCTGGACCACCCGATAAACCTCTGCGTGAAAAACAACGTGTCTACGCAGTTGTGAGGTAATCTATGGAGCTAACACCAGAGCAATGGCTAATTTGTTGGGCGGTGCTCGAAATAAAAGCAATCGATGCTGAGTCTGGCGATGATGATCAAGGCCTCATCGAATTTGAACTCTTAACCAAAATGCCAACTGCAGAGCAACTTCGAGCGATTGCTAACGAAGCGAAGAAACACTTGACACCGGAACAAGGTAGCATCCTGTAACAAGAATTAAACCAAATCATGAAGATAACTAATTCACCAACATTTTCATGGGGAGAACTCATATTAATAGGTATTGGTGCATTTGCTATTGGTATCTTCATCCCAATAATTTTTGTAACCGTCTGGAATTTTATTGAACTTATCGTCTATGTGAGCCAATTACCATGAAACTTAGAGATCAAATGGATGCACTACGAATTCATCATATTGTGGTACATCGACTAGAACTCGAAAATGGAACACTGGGTATCGATATTAGTTATTTTTTCGATGACAATCCTAAACTTTCTTATTCAGTCCGCGAATTTAATAGGAACAGTAAAATACGAAGGGCTCTCGAATTAATCGAAACGCACCTTCGAAAGGACGTATAATGGCTAAGACGACTGTTGGCGCGGTAGTAGGTCGGTTCCAAGTGCCCGAACTTACACAAGGACATCGCGATCTACTCAACGCGGTCATGGAACGATCAGATCGTTTAGTCATCCTTTTGGGTGTGTCGCCACTCGACGGAAAAGTAAAAGAAAATCCACTGACATTTGATCAACGAACTTCGTTGTTCCGTGATTACGGACACGCAACAATTCTTCCCGTGTTTGACCAGCCAAATGACAAACTGTGGTCTACCGCTCTTGATAGACTACTCAACGATTTGTTTCTTGGTTCGGAAATCACATTATTTGGTGGGCGTGATTCCTTTACAACTTCGTACATGGGCCAATTTGGTACGGAGATACTATCATTTCATGCGAGTGCAACGGTGCAAGGCACAAAGATGAGAAACGCGATTAAGGAATCTCGCGAACCGGAATTTCTTCGAGGGCAAATCTACAGTCTGGTAAACCAATACCCAAAAACTTTTCCAACCGTTGATATTGTCGTAATCAAAGACACAGAGTTACTACTTATTCAACGAGCCGATACAAGCGAATGGACCCTACCAGGTGGCTTTGTAGATCCAACCGATAGATCGCTTGAACTTGCTGCCAAACGCGAATTATATGAAGAACTTGGTATCTTGAGCGACGAAAATATGGTGTATGTTGGTTCGACGGTAATCAATGATTGGCGTTATCGATCATGTCGTGATAAAATCATGACGTCGTTGTTCGTTATTGAACCAACAATTGAATCTATTACTCCAAATCCGCTCGAAGTACAAGATTACAAATGGGTGAAATTGCTTGTGGCATTAGAGGTAATTGCGCCACACCATATACCCTTGATTCGTATGCTTATCACTAGGCACCTGAAACTATTTGTCAGGGAAAACGAACTTGACCAAACTGGGAAGATTACTTCGGACACACGTATTCTTCGAGGGTAATGATGCGAAATATTGCGAAACGAACTGACGGATACAAACCAAGTCACTGGCTTTTCATGGAGCCAGGTATTCAAGACACATGGGATTACCTTGAAAGTCGTGGCGGCGTTTACGGTGACATGACCGTTTTCGGCTTGCAAGGTCACGCCTACAAATATCTGTGTGGTCGAGTGATTACACCCGAACAGGTGGAGCAAGCCAATCGATTCTATGCTCGTTACTATGGGATGACGGGTGTGTTCAATTACCACGGGTGGATGCGAATAGCTACGACTCTCGAAGGTCGACTTCCTCTCGAATTGTACGCATTACCAGAAGGTCTGCAAGTACCAGTACGAACGCCATTGTATCAATACCACGTCACTGACCCCGATTCATGGTGGTTACCAGGCTATTCCGAACCGTTGATGTTCAAACCGTGGTATCCATCTACGACTTCAACCATCAGTCAGCACTGTAAGCGGGTGTTGTGGGACGGTCTCAAAGAAAGTGGTACTGAGGCTGACATCGCCTGGAAATTGCATGACTTCGGTTATCGAGGAGTGTCTTCAGAAGAATCTGCCGAAATTGGTGGAGCGGCGCATCTTGTTCACTTCAAAGGAACCGACACCATACCCGCTATCGACTACATTAACGAATTCTATGGTGATGGGCAAGTGGACGCCTATGGCGACCCAACCTATATGCCAGGATTTAGCGTTCGAGCAACCGAACACAGCGTGATGACTCACCGTGGTCGGAAATTGGAGCTCGAAGTCGTTCGACGAATTTTGCAAGTTTGTCCTACCGGAATCATCGCTATGGTAGGCGATTCGTACGACATCTTTAATTTTGCCGATCAAATTTTGGGCGTTGATCTGCACGCCGAAGTAGTTGGACGTGATGGACTCGTGGTTGTCAGACCAGATTCTGGTGACCCAGTTCCAACCATGATGAAACTACTTTGGATTCTAGGCGAACGGTTTGGTTGGACAATGAATTCCAAGAAATTCAAAGTTCTCAACCATGTCCGTACGCTCCAAGGCGACAAGAACAATTACGACGCCATTTACAAGATGGTTCGAGCAGTTATCGGTGCTGGCTGGAGTCTCGATAACATTGCTACTTTCGGTATGGGTGGTGGATTACTCCAGGATTCTGATCGGGACACACAGAAAATGAAAATCGCATTGTCGTCACTCACGGACAAAGATGGTAATTGGCGCGACGTGAACAAAGACCCAATCACCGATCCTGGTAAGTTCAGCCGTCCTGGGCGATTCGCGGTGGTCTTCGAAGATGGCAGAATCGTTACAAAAGCACTGAAGCAGGGTGAGCCTCGACCGGCTGGTGATATGTTCGAACTGGTATATCGTAACGGCGAATGGCTCAAGCATACGACATTTGAAACAATTCGTGAACGGGCTGACCGTTGGATGAAGTTAGCATAATGGCACTCATAGTTGTCTTCCATAACGACAGTACTGGAACAGATGACGTTGGAAATTACAACGTCTCTGTCTATGTTAATCAACGACTGATTGATACAGCGCGAGTCGAAGGGCACAAGCGAAAGGACGATTGGCGGAAATTGATCGTCAAACTTGCCGAGAAAGAATAAATGGTTCCGTACGAGGGCGGAAAGGTGTATGGGCCTTACATAAGGCTGGAAGATGATAGAAGTCATGTTGTCATTGTCTTTCCAGATAAGACACGACGAACTGTGTCTTACCCAAAATACCTTATGGAAATCAAATTAGGTCAATATCTAGAACGAAATGAAGAAGTACACCATAAAGATGAAGATGTAACAAATGAAGATCCAGATAATTTGGTAGTAATAAATGGAACAACTCACAGAAAGTTACACAACCCTGTAGATCCGCCAACCATCTTAATTTGTGCTTGGTGTGGAATAGAATTTGAAGTTGATAAGAATCATTACCGTAATCGACAAAGAAATCATATAAGTTCAGGACCATTTTGTTCAAAACAATGTAGTGGATTCGTTAATAATTAAATTGCCGGGGTGGCGTAATTGGCAGCCGCACTGGGCTTAAGACTCAGTGACCTACGGGTCGTGCGGGTTCGACTCCCGCTCCCGGCACCATTTATAAAGGAGGTGACTCATGAAGTAGTGTCCACTTCGTATGTCCTCTGAATCACTGTGAGTTTATTTCTGGAGAATTGAAATGACAAGTGCAGCCGCCAATATGACACGTATCAACAGCAAGCAGTTCAACGTCGCCTTCGTGTTCTGCCCGTCGCCGATTACCATCGACAAGCGGAAGGATTGGGCCGGCGCGGATGGCCAACAAGACGAGAGCAACCTGCAGAAAGCGCCAAACGGCGCGTTCCTCAAGATGAGCTCGCCGACAGAGGTCTCGCACCTTGTGCAGCCCAACGCGGACCGAACCGCGCCCGAAGGTTGGGTACCCGGTGACGGCCCTGGGTTATTCACAAAGAGCCCGATTTGGGTGACTGGCGTCGAAATCCCAGCAGGAACACCGACTGAGGTCTACACGCTGGATGGAGGGATAACGTACACCTTCGACGAACCGGCCATGTTGTGCTACAACGGCGATGAGAACGGCCCCAACTACAACGACGGTTGGGTCCAAACGATGAAAAATCTCCGAAAGAACTACCACATCTAGGACGATAGGAGCGATTATGAAGTACCTCGTAGCATGCAGTTTCATTGCGGCGATGATCGTTGCGGGCTTCGTACTCGCATACCTCGAAGTCAGGTAGCGTCTAGGACCCTGGTCGCGGGCGGCGCGACCGGGTCCAACCGTTAGACCGGCGATTCCGGCCGATAGGTTTATTTACGGGCCACCAGTCGAGGCTGGGGCTGGATAAAAGTTTAAGGTAATACTAGCGCCTTTAGCCTAGATAGACCGCCTTGGCGGGCGCTGGTGGCTAAAGGACTCCAAATCGTGAAAATGTCGTTTCAGGACAGAGCTTGTATTAAATGTGGGACTATCGTTCGTTCTTATCATGGTTTTGCTTTCTGTAAACGATGCAATCGTTGGGTGTGTGTTTCTAGACGAGCTTTACGAAAACAAAAACAGTCATCAACAAAGATAAAATAATGACTCCACTACCCTGGACAAATGCAAAAACTGCCAATGGAATGCTTAATGCGGTCATGCGAGTAATCAAAGAAGATTACCGACGTATAAGTATGAATTTTGTTTGTGTTCGAATTGGATCAATACCTCGTTATAGAAATCTAATTAACACTCTTATATCACCACCATGTGGTGCAGTTGGTTGCGTAGCTGGTTGGGTTCTTATACTGACAAATCGCACAAGTGAGAATGAATATAATTTAGGAGACACATCCACAGCAGGCCGAATTTTAGGACTTAGTTATGAACAGGAGCGAGAGTTGTTTTATCCTCAATACTTAGTTGAAGCTCGTAGTGAGTTCCAAACAGCGAGACATGCCAATGAAGTGATCCGTCATATCCGAGCTTTTCAAAACAAATACCGAAAGCAACTTCTCGCTACAAAATTGGATAATTATGCCTCGCAACGTTAAACAAAGACCTGGCTGGTCAGAAGAGAGACGCGCAAAAGTCGCCGAAACTTGGCGACTACGTAAAGAACAGCAACATGCTCTCGATGAAGTAAGCAAAATCAATACTAAACGCCAAGGTAGAATCTGTGTATACTGCGGCGAAAAGTATGATATACGCGAGCACGTACCAATTCTTCGAGCACGTATCACACTACCAGTCAGTGGACCTAAAATCAAATTCGTAATAGTTCCGGCCTGTAAAGAATGTCATCGCCACCTCGAATATGATGAGAGTTTGACTGTCACACAACGACGAGCTATCATCAAAAATATTCTTCGCGACAAATACACAGCTTTCCTTGATTGGAAAGAATACACACCAAATAATTACGAACTTCGACAAACACTCAGCAGACATCACCTCGAATTACTCGATGGAATGAACCGCGCAAAAACAATTATACTACGACGTCTTAAATACAAGGAAGGCGAATGAAAGCCAACTGTCAAGTGACATTTGAATTTAATGTGAGCCCACCAAGAACTTGGATGGGCGAAATCGAGGGATCATCTCCTTCTACATTAGCTCGAAAAGCTATGTCGCATGCAAACAAGAAATTGCGTCCACGAAAGTGGATTTCATTTACTTGTGTTATCTTAGACCGCACTATGGGTGACAGTAATGGAACGAATGAAAGTAAAGATGTTTGATAAACCAATCGTTGGTTATCAAGTTAATGTCACCGGAATTGGTGGAGGTGCTGCACATATTGTGGTGACCACACCAGAAGAATTGTGGTTAGCAGTGAAAACAGCATTAAATCTTGCTGATGTGCATATTCTCACAATTGACCGAGTAATCGAGATAAAGAATTTACCAACGTAGAAAGACTACGGTTTTCCGGTTGGAAATTTACCGTCCTAAGCTATAATAGGCGTAGCCGCCCGCGTAGTAAAGGAATTTATGATCAATAGAATCAAATACGAAATCAGCCGTGGACTAATTGGAATTAGTCTTGGTGCCAATTTAGCAATGGTCACAATTAATCTTTGGACTAAAGATTATAGCAAAGCTTCGATTCACATATCCGCCTTTGCTCTCTTGTTTGTTTTGGATTTGCTCATAGTCAAAGCCTATGAAACTTTTTTAATGCGATTTGAGGAGGCCAAACATAAAAGCTTATTTGCCGAAGTAATGGTTCAAAAATTGATCGCTGGCAACATAGATATTCAAGTCACACATTTCGCTCAGGCGGAACAAGAAGGAGCAAACAATGAGACTGTCAATTGAAGATCAAACCTATTTTGTAATGTTCGAAATTCAAAATCACCAACCACCGATCACAATCGATGCGTTGTATTCTTACGCGCACGGTAAGCGAAAGGGACAACCGAAAAAACTGTTGGTGACTCACACGACGCTGTGTATCATCAAACAAACGCCGACAACCGAAAAGCCCGATTCGAAAATTGCAAAGAATATCGCTTCAGGCGAAGCGTGGTGCTCGGCAAAGGACTGGTTCGACATCCACGAGGGTCGTCGAGAGGCACTCCGTCGCGCTCTCGAAGAGCTGAAAGAAAAAACGGAATTCTACAATTTTCCAGTTGAACTAGTCTGGAAAGCATTCGTGAAAACCCTACCAAAGACACCACCGTCTGCGAAACAACTTCGACGCGAAATTCGACTGTTGAACGCGCAAATTGCCGAATTAACAAAGAAGGCCGAACAAGCTCTGGTGTAAATCATGGAATGGTATAGTATTTGCTGGTCACTAGTGTTACTTCCTTGGTGTTTCGGAGGATGGCGGCCACGTTGTTCAGCCACGTTGTGGCTAACAATCCATGAAGACGTGTTTAGGACACGTAAAATAAACCAATCTGGTGAACGTGTCGTTGTCTGGAATTGTTCGAGATGCCAAAAAGAAATAGGCGAAACAACTTCCCAACTCTCTTTACACAAGAATCTGCGATGAAGTTTGTCTCCGGAGGTCAAACCGGAGCAGACCGTGGTGGACTTGAAGCCGGCAAGATTCTTGGATTCGAAACTGGAGGTTGGGTTCCTAAAGGTTGGCGAACAGAAAACGGACCCGATCCAACACTAGCAACTTTTGGTTGTAAAGAGCATTTGTCATCAGATTATCCACCTCGAACCCGAGTCAATGTTGCCTACGCGGATGGAACAATATGGTTCGGACGAACTGGATCTCCTGGTTATAAATGCACATACAATGCAACAGTCGAGTTTGATAGTCTATTTATCGTGAATCCCACTTCACAAGAATTACTCGATTTGGTAAAAGAGCGCAAGATAAGAATTTGTAACATTTCTGGCAATCGAGAATCGAAAAATCCTGGAATTCAACGACGAACAAAAGACTTTTTAATTCAAACCTTTTCACAATCAGTAAAATGAAACAATTTCTTTATCCATCCAGTAGTGATGTGAAAGTCAACCACACTGTTACTGTCTATCCAGACAATCGTATCACGTGTAGTTGTCGAGGGTATCGATCACCAAATAAGTGTTGGCATTTTCGCGACACAGCAAAGAAACTTGGAATTGATATTAACGAAGCGAGTAAAGAAGGACAGATAATACCAGTAGCGACACAAGGTTCACTTCTCGAAAGTGAACGAGAAATTCCTTTTAAACCAATGTTAGCACGTGGGTTAAAAGACGAAGAAACTATCCACGATTATCCTGGTGATATTTATGTACTAGAAGAAAAATACAATGGACATCGAATGCTTATCGAGACAGGACCAGTAGTTACTGCTTGGTCTCGAGCCGGTAATATTCGTATGCTTCCATCCCATCTGATCAAAGAATTAAATAAGATGCCAAAAGCTCTTATTGATTCTGAACTCTACATACCGGGTGGTCAAAGCACGGATGTCACTGCTTTACATTTACAAGATCAACTGGTGATTGCTATTTTCGATATCATGAACATCGAAGGTGAGTCAATCATTAATGATCCATTGTACAAACGTCGTAAAGCATTGGATGAAGCAGCTTCCCATCTACAGGGTCCAGTAAATATATCAGACCAATTTGAACCAAACCAAACCAAGCTAGATGAAATTTGGAATCGTGGTGGTGAAGGAGCAATTCTTAAACGTAGGGATTCGCCGTACGAAGTTGGATATCGATCTAAAGCTTGGATCAAGTTTAAAAAAGAAGAAACAGAAATTGCTAAAATCGTAAGTTTCGAGATGGGACTTCTTGGTCCTTACTCGAGAGTTGTTGCAATTGATAAATTTGGTGTCGAAATTAGCGTTAAGATGTTAAACGATGAATGGCGAGCAACACTCGAACGCGAGGGAGGAGCAAAATATCTTGGCTGGATTTTGAGATTTAAACATCGAGGGAGAACTCGCGACAAGAAGAAGTATATTTCGCCAATGATGGATCACATTTACGAGGACAATTAAATGCCCAGAATCCCTAAGACTGACATGCTCATCGTTTCCGTAGAACAGAATCACATGCACGCAGATAGTCAAGCAATAAACCTCGCGCGTGATGTGGAATTGGCGAAACTTCGTGCACTTGATTCTACCATCACACGCCTTACGTCACAACTGGAGGAGGCACGGCGCGAACGCAAAATCACCGAAGCTAACATCACGGGCATGACAAACGTCTTAGCCAAACGTTACTAAAACCATGAAGGACAACCTCATATTCCATCTTGCTGTTGTCTTCGTTCTGGGAATAGTAACCTATCTCTTGTGTGCAAAAGCACTTCCACTTTTGAATCAAGCAGCTGATCGTTCTTTTATCGAGGGTGCAGTTCTCATGATAGTAGCAGCTGCAATGTGGTTGTTAACAATTATTATCGTAAGGAAACCATGATGATCAATCTACAGAAAAAAGTATTGATGATTGCATTTGTCGCGATCACTCAAACAGCTTGTATTGGTTGCACCCGAATTGGTCCCGGCTATGTTGGCATCGTTGTCAATCTCGCAGGCAGTGATCGTGGAGTTCAAGAATATCCAGCCAAGACCGGGTGGGTATTCTATAATGTGTTTAGTGAAGAAGTGAAGGAATATCCAACCTTTGTTCAGTCCGTAGTCTGGACACAAAATAAAGAAGAGGGTCGTCCAGCGAACGAAGAAATTACGTTTACCAACAAAGATCAAATGCAAATCAGAGTCGATGTGGCACTTTCGTATCATATCGAACCCGACAAAGTTCCATCATTCTATGTGAAGTTTCGAAGTGACGATTTAAACACTTTCACTTATGGATATCTTCATTCACTAGCACGTGACAAATTCAACGATATTGGTGGACTGTATGATATTACCCAAATTATGGGTAACAATGGTCCATTTCTGAAAGAAGTAAAAGATGCTCTTCAAAGAGATTTGAGACCTATCGGTGTCGAATTAGAAGCCCAATTTGGTATTATTGGTGCTCCACGACCACCTGATGCAGTAGTGAAAGCAATTAACGATAAAGTTCAAGCTAATCAATTAGCTCAGCAGAAACAGAATGAGCTAGCCCAATCAACAGCGGATGCAAATAAAGAAGTAGCGAAAACAGAAGGATATGCGCGATCATTAATGATTCGCGCAGAAGCCGAAGCAGCTTCCAATAGAAAGATTGCGGATTCTATTACCCCAAATCTCATTCAACTTCGTATGCTCGAGAAATGGAATGGTGTAATGCCCACCGTGCAAAGTGGTGGAAGTGGTGGGTTAATTCTCCAATTACCAAATAAACAATCAGATGCTGATCCTGGGCAAAAACCTCAATCCGGGCTTAATAGCCGAGCGGAACTGGATAGACTGTTGAAATGATTACCTTTCTTCCGTGGGCCGATTACGTCGATAGTGCTAAAGCATTAGACTATCGACGTCTCGGTAAACAACGTGTAGAAGCGTACCAACTTCTGCGAGGACTTCTCGGTATCTCCACCGGCTGGATTCATCACCCAGCCTCGAAAATGTGGAAAGGATACGAACCAGCCCTCGCCTCATACACTGTTGATATTTGTGATGAATGGATTTATCGCGGGTATCGAGATACGATTTTAGATAAAGTGTTAGAGCTTATTGATGCACATAAATTAGCACTTGTCAAGCATCCAAGTTGGCTTGGTAATGAAGATTTTCATCGTTCACATCGGGCCAACTTGGTAAGAAAAAATCCAAAATACTACGTTCCTCTTTTTGGAGATTTACCTCCAGAACCATACATTTGGCCATGACAAAAATCGTTTTGTACTTTGTAACGGGAATGCTAAGTATGTTAGCATATTTTCTGCTAAACTATTACGATGTACTGTGGATTTTCACGACACCCTTTCTAATGATTGCTATGGCAGCAACTGTGCTGTTATTGCTAACCAAAGCTTAATCTATGAAAATAGAACTCAAGAAAATCGAACGAACGTGTGGTGATTGCACTCTGTGTTGTAAAGTTCTTGGTATCAAGGAACTTGACAAACCACCACTAGTATATTGCACACATGCAATCAAAGATCACGGGTGTGCAATATATGCTACACGCCCCGAAAGTTGTCAGACATTTGTATGTCAATGGTTAATTTCTTCCTGGTTACCAGAATGGGCAAAACCCAATAAAATCCACGGTGTTATTGGAACGACTGATAATGATGAGAATCTCATTCTATGGGAAGACCCAGGTTATCCAGGTGTTGCTTCAACTAAATTGAAAGATATCTTACGTATCATAGTAGCTGCCGGCCAACTGATTATCGTAGCATGTGGTAAAAAACGAACACTACTTGGTAATCGAGAGGCTGTTCTAGAAGAAATAGGTATGTGGGACGAACATGTCAAACAAAAACAATCAATCATACACAATCCGTGAATTAGCAATTGCTGCTTTCGAGCAGATTAACGAACTTTGTCTGCGTCAAGAATGGCTCTCATCTCGAAAAAAGATTTTAGATCTTTCACACGAGATGGTACAAAGGTTAGAAGTACAAGAAGATGATACAGTTGAAATCTCTGATAAGGAACTACTTGATATCCGTAACGCAATAAGATACATCCAATTTTCTGCAGATGCAAACACTGCATATTGGGAACCATTAGCAAAACGATTTAAAGACATAGTAGAAATGAGAGAGTCCAGAAAGGATCAACAATGAGAAGGCTATTACTTTTGTGCAGCGTACTGGTCATTGGTGCTGTATCAATCAAACCAACTGGGATGATCACAGACACAGTACCTATACTTTCGATTAACGAACGAAATCAAATTGAAGTGTTGTTAAACAACTACAAGAATCGAACCACTAACGAAATAGCTGTTTTGATCGTACCAACCCTTGGATCAGAAGATCTAAAGGAATACGCAAATAAGATATTCCACGAATGGGGTATTGGACAAAAAGGAAAGAACAACGGAATATTATTTCTGTGGTCAACAGGTGACCGAAAAATGCGGTTCGAGGTTGGATACGGATTAGAAGGAGTTTTACCAGATGGTCGAGCCGGTCAAATTATTCGTGAAGAAATTACGCCGGCATTTCGAACGCAAAAGTGGATGGAAGGACTTCAAAACGGATTAAATGCTGTTATTAAACAAATAGATTCTCAGTCCGTAATTCCTGCTGTAGAATCAACTCGCCAAGCTAGTTCTTACTCGGCCTTAGATACTATGTTAGTAATTTCGGCAGGTGTTGTAGCATTACTAGCAATTATCATATTCTTTAAGAGACAGAAAGATAAGGAAGATGCAATTTTAGCTAGAGATAATTTTGATAGATCAGTAAAAGAAGGAACTGGTCTTATTGGCGACTATGCTTCGCACAAAGCATCACATAGAGTGTACAGTCAAGAAAAACCACGTAGAAAATCAAATTATGTATCTAGTGGGCACTACAGTAGTGATAGGAGTTCTAGTTCTGACAGCTACAGTGGTTCTAGCTCTGACAGTTCCAGTAGTTCTAGCAGTTCCAGCAGTTCTAGCTCCGGTGATTTTGGCGGATTTAGTGGTGGGGACTCTGGTGGTGGTGGAGCTGATGGATCTTATTGAAACACTAATCCTGACTTAGTTACCAAAAGAGTGGCTTTAACCTCTGGAGTTTGCCCAAAAATTTTGAGACTTAAATCATGACGACCAAGGGATAAAGGAGGTAAAGTTGTTTCACAAGATGATGTAGTATCATCAATAGCCTTACACAAAGTTTGAAGTATTCTAAATTGACTCCCATCAATTGATACTTCAAACGTGTATGTTGAGACTCTTTCTATTGGATCTGGTTGTACCCACCCAAGCTTTCCAACCGTTTTAATTGGATTACTTGCACAGGAAGACACACCAATTAAAACACACAGAGCAATAAACGCTTTAATCATGGTATCACATGTAATCCAGTTGGTGTAGAGGGTGGCCCAATCGGACTTCCAGCAACAAACTCATAAGCACCAATATCAAAAACACTTTCTTGCGGACGTGGAATACTGACAAGATCAGTAGTTACCGTCGATACAGTTATTCCAGTATTTCGAGCGGGACTACCAGATTGTAGTTTAAAATTAGCACTACCAGTACTTACAAAAAGGGGATTGATGCCAAAGAGATTATGGTCTTGAATTGTACCAATACCCCCATCCCCATAATATGCAGGCGTCCCAGTAATATATACAATATTGTTACGAATTTCATTATTAGTCGCGGGATTGCCCCCCGCGTCCAACGAAACCGTGATACCTGCATTAGCGACGTTGTAAATCGTATTATTCCAGATTTTGTTGCCTGTATTGGTCAGTGCGATAGCGGCATCACCCACATATTGTTGTCCATATTTCGTGATATTGTAAATCAAGTTGTTGTATATAATGTTGTTCGCCCCAGTGATAACAATACCCCAGACCTCCGATGGATCACCAGTCCTCGACAAATCATGCATTCTATTATTTCGCACGATATTGCCATTCGCCTCTCCCAACTTGCTATAAATCTGGACGAACGCCCCGCTAGTGTCATATAATTCACAGTTTTCAATAAGATTGTTTGGACTGTTGACATAAATCGCATACGACGCGCACCCGAACCCGCACTCACCAGGACGCCCTCCACCATGGATGTATAGATTTTGGAATTCACTTGACCCAATTTGTCCAGGAAAACTATGTGATCCAGTCAAAACCCCATTCTGCGAACCGACGTTGATCACTTCTGCATTCTTGAACCGAACGTGGTGTGGTTGGTTCCCATTATTTGTGGAAATCCATAGAGCGCCTTGACCTTCAGGGCAGTTGACCATACACGCGCGCCCGTCCATATTGATTCCGTCGATCTCAATGTACGAACAGTTACAGTCAAGCCAGATGATATGTGTTCCGTCATTACCGGTCACCGGTGCCATCCAGACGGTTTCGCCTGGGTAATTAGCTATTCGAACTTTATTATTCCACGAAGTACCAGATGGAATATAAGTAAGATTTTCATTGTAGGTGCCGCCGCGCACAATGAGTGTGTCGCCGGCTGACAGACAACTTACCCCGCTGTTGATAGTGGCCTTTGGGGTTGCCAAGGTCTGTGCAGTAGCACACGATCGGTTATTGTCACCACCGCTTTGTGCTACATAGAAAGTTGTTGCTAACACTGGTACAGCAAAGAGTTGAATGAAGAAAAGAAAAATTAGTTTTTTCATGGTGTTGCTACAGCTACTCCAGAAACTTCGGTTGCGTCTCCACTATACCCAACAGCATTATATGCTTGAATAGAAATATAATAGGTTAACCCAACCACAAGACCAGTAATCACATAGGTTGTTGTATCACCCGCATCTCGAGCATTTGTGTAGACCCCACTTACGGTCCCCCACTGAACAACATACCCTTCAATAGCTTCTTCTTCCGGATTTGGATCCCATCCAATAGTTATTTGCCCAGATTCTCCAACAAGGTCAACATAATGAGCAACTAATGTTGTATCAACGGAAATGCTGATAGTTGTTGTTGGACTTGACGAATCTGCAACAGCACCACCAGTCCAAGTCGAAAACATTTGACCAGGTGGTGGTGGATCTGCACTAACACTAATTACATCTGTCGAGAGGTAGTCACCATCACCAGATCCATTCGTTACAGTAAGGTGATGAGTAGAAACTGTGGAATTAACCGTAACTGTAAAGCTACACGAAACTGTTTGTCCGTCGGCTGAAACAGCAGTATATGTGACTCCTGTTATTCCAACTTCAAATTCACTTCCAGAAGGAATATCATAAGATCCAGTAATTGGCGAACGCCCACCAGTAACAACCGGATCAGAATAGGTGACAACAACTGGATCACCATCAGAAGAAGTTCGAACAAGATTACCAGGACACACTATTCGAAGCGTTGTGTATTGCGAGATAAGATCTTGAACATCAATCGCCTCAAAAGTCACTGAACAATTTGGCTGATTTATCCTTTGGGATATTATCCAACAGGCATTGTCTTGCCAACCATTTGAACCACGACCATTAAAATGTGTGATAGACAATCCATCTAAAACATCTCGTTTCAATCCACACAAAGATTGTGCATAAGTTGCCGACAGTCGAACTTGAGATCTAAAATCTAATTGTTGACCAGCTATAGTATCTGCAGTTGCTTCATCACGAACCATAGGATACGTGATAGACTTCGTAATTACACCATACTTGACTTTAGACGGTGCATTTCCAATGATGTTAAAACCGTTCCAAGATCCGGTATTGTCATTTCTATAATTTGGTGCATACTGATAACCAAAATCATTACACAGCCAATCACGTTTTTTCTGAATACTGAATCTTGGCTCCGCAAGAATATCACGTCGATCATTAATTGTAGTTGATGAACCAATAAATTTTTCTCTACGTCTATCGAGCATCACAACTTTGAGTTGCTGATACTGCGATTGACAAAACATCAAATTGAAGGATTGAAGTATGTCCGCCCAAACTTGCCTTACAGATTGTCGTTGACCACCTGCACCAATTACAAATCCTCCGATAAATCCACCAACCAAATATGAAGAAGCTACTTCTGAAGCGATATCAAAACTCGCTGTATCCACTCGACAAATAAAGTCACCATTACCAGGATATGATTCAAATTTAGGCGATGCTAACCAACTCCCAGTTTTGAATGATTGCAACAACCAATTGATCAATATGTATTTAGCTTGAATGATACCGTTTGTAATTTCGCTACCAGTTGCATCTGCTTTAGTCCCAAAACCCTTAACATTAGCATAAATTGGTGCAGCTTCATTACTTACAGCAGTCCAAGTAACAGATCCATCTGTTAGTGTTACACCAGATGCTGGAACTGTCAAAGTATCACTTGATCCAGTTGTGCCAGCTGTAGTACATAACAAAAATTTACTTTGACCATCAACCATATTAGATGCTGGACTTACTGCATCACCAACAGAATAAGCAGTTGTTGCAGCCCAAGAGTCTTTTTGTAATGATGATCCTCCATCTATTGCAGCAGCTCTCCAACCATCCACTAAGACCAGTGTATAATCGTTGCCACCAATTGTAACAAATTTAGCTCCTCCAGGAACAATATCTGTCCATGTAGATGAATATGGCCACCAAGTATGCGGATCTGCATCTGGGATAGCTACTCCGCCTTGAAATAGATCGAGGTCATGAACAGCATGGCCACAAACCATAAAGGCATGTTTGGTTAAGCTGTTGATTGTTACTTCACCTACATCATAGAGTAGTAACGCCCCTTCCGTTTCAATCACATCTCCAGCAATAATTGGAATACCAAATCCAAGAGTTTGCGTTGGACAATTTGGAAAATCATCTTGATTAGTGATTCTTTGCGGAATCATTTTCTCATCCGCAAATAAAGAATAGTCGATACTGATAACATCATTAGCAGTCACTTCAACTGCTAAATCCTCTTTTAATGCATCCGTATAAACTGGCCCTTGAAATAATAATCGTTGATACCCTCGATTTTTTCGAGTGTCATCATCTACCAAATAAGTATAGAATTGCGCAGAAACCAGATCTCCTCGAGTAAGACCACGAATGATACGATCAGTATCTGCAAAGACTGCAGTCGCGGTTTGTGCTTGCCACGACCTAGTGAGCCAGTCCGATGCTACTCGAGAGATATCTGAAATAGACAGTAGTCTCGGTTCTGTGTAGCCACCATAATATCCATCTTGATTACGAAGTGCTCGAGTTGCTGCTTGCGTTACATTTCCGTTTTCATCTACTAGTGCCACCCAAAATTGAGGGTGAGAGATTGAACAAGGATCTTCATAGACAACATTGATTGCACAAGGATCTTTAATACGTAAAACTGTTGCACTATGATGTGTTATCTTACTCGAAGGTAATTGAGCAAGAATAATACTAGCACTATGCTGAGTAACTCTTGTTGATGCTGGCTGCGTTAAAATTACTGTAGCACTATGTTGTGTAACAGCAGTTTTTGCTGGAACAAGGGCAATATCACTAATATTGACATTTTCGCTGAGAGAAGCTTCAATCGTTCGAGCAACTGTAACTGTATCGTGAACTTTTATATTCTCTGTACGAATAACATCATTTGGATCAATTCCAAGAATAGGAGTATCTTGTATCTTAAGAGATTCTGTTAAAGAAGTAGCAAGGCTACCTGAACTAGTGACTTGGTCCTGTACTTTTAGAGTATCAGTAACAGAAGCGCCTAATGGATCAAGTAACTCATCAATTGACTGCGATATTTTAAGTGACTCTTGTGTACTAAGATTGAGATCATTACCAGCAGATTTGAACGTTGCTATACCAACAGCTTCGCTAACAGAAACTGCACCTTCTGTGAATCTAAAATTGTATGCTCCCGTTGAAGAAACTAATCTCCACGAAAAGATGAGACCCTCTGGACTACTGTCGGCAAGAGCAACATCATTCCACAGTCCACCTGTATTAGTTGTAGAATAAGATTGTTGGGTGCCGTGTGATTGAGAAGAACCACCTAGCAATAACTCATTTGCTTGACTAGTAGTTGCTGTTGCTCCTGAAGTTTTTGGATTAGCAGAACTAAGGCCACTTGAGACCTTATCTAGTGATGATGAAGCATCAATACCAGAAAATTCCATAACACCAAACGAACACGCACTGGATCCGCCAGTAGGTGTTAGCGTGAATGTGTGACTTGACCCTCCTGTAATGTTTTCTCCATAAAATTGTCCGGCAAATGTACCAGCCCACGCACCAAGAAATGTATTGCCCTTATTATCTGAAACTTGAGTGCCAACCGTAGTTGAGAATGTTCGAGTAAAGCTTGTACCAAATGCAGAAATAAAGTTTCCTGAAGTAGTGGTCATCCCTGCTGTGGTAAGAGATGTGGCAGCACTACTTGTTGCACTTGCGGACTGAACGAACGCTATCGAACTACCTTTAAACGTCGATATACCAATGCGTTCTGTGACACTCGCTTGACCATATCCTGAGAAGAAGGTATACGCACCGGTAGCTGCAACAATCGAATATGACGAGAGAAGACCCTCTGGCAAATTATCAGGTAACGAAATTTGATCGATAAAAAATCCCGGAATACTGGCAGGAGGGTCAGATCCGGTGTTAACGCCCCCAATACCAAGCAAAAGTTCGTCAGCTTGGGTCGTTGTAGCAGTATTACCAGAATCTTTTATAAAGGAAGATGAGTTAGTAAACGCAGTTTTATCGAGAGAACTTACTGTCGCAACCTGCGAAAATTCTAAAACAATAAGTGATAATGACCCAGAACCACCTCCTGGTCTAGTAAACGTGACTGTTTGACTGCCGCTTCCAGCAATATTTTCAAGATAATAGATTCCTGCTCGTCCTGACCCTGAGTTATTTAATCCGGCATTTAGCCAAGTGCCTGCTCCAGAATCGGATACTGGAGAACCTGATAGCGTAACAACATTACATCCAACACCAGCAGCTAAAAAATTTCCAGATGTAGAAACAAACGACGCCGTCGTGATAGACGACGCCGAAGTTGTCTGGACTGTCTTAGCCTGTACAAATGCCGCGCTCATTTAGTCAGTCGGAATTAATGATGTATTAAGTTGATGGCTTTTGATACCAACAAGATGTATTCGGGTATTCACTGGAGTTGAAGGACGAGTGCTAAACATCTTTGCAATACCAGGTGCAGGATGTGGAATATCTACCATTACTGTACGTTCGAGAGAGTTGAGTTCAAGTGGCATGTCATCCGAATAGGTTCCGCGTAATCTTTGCGGTGTTTCATTATCGAGAAGACTCGCCGACACTCGCATTTGATGACTATCCCAAGTTGATGGATCAGTCGGAAGAACAGAAACAGTCCCACGCATCAATTTATGGTCAACAGGATGTTCGTGTGTACCCCACGCACTCGCTGAATAAGTTACAGGTAATCCATTTTTATCAATTTCATAGTGACCCCCGCGAAGAGTCATTTCACCAGCATGTAACCAAGTTTTACCATTATCTAATGAAGCTTCTAGCAATACGTGAATTGTTGTATTTGGGTCTTTATGCTCGGTAATATCCAGATGCATCTGATGACCTCTGGTATAACGCTGAACTTGCATTGGAATAATATGTTTTTCATTATGTCCAAGAAGCTGTTTCCGATCATGGCGAATCTTCATAGCTTATGCCGTTTCTGGGCCTAACTCCATCGCATTGACAAGTGATGGAGTAATAGTGACTCCACCAAAGTCAATAAAGACTGTACGATATCTAGTGTATGTATCACTCATTACATGTGTGACATCTCCTGGAGTATCCACACCAGCCGAGCGCACAAATGGAGTTATTTCTGCTGTACCAATAGTGCTCTTTTTCATTACATCTTCAGATATCACAGCTAAGATTGTTCCACTCGATACTGGTAAAGGAGCCGTAAAATATGTATCTCTTAGCCCGGAAGTTGGACCACCCTCATTATAAGAACCATCACCATCGGGAGTAGCTTCCTTTATCATGTCTCCATGATTAACCCCACTAGATGGTGTCCATTCAGCATAATTTCCATTCGATGTAAGACCTTGTAACCAATCAACTTCGACGTCACCAATTGGATCAGTCGCACCAACTCCTCCGCCTAAAGCAAGCGAACCATCTTTCATAACAAAGTCACCAAAATCCCAGGTAACAGATGGTGTTGTCGAGAAGAGATTAGATAACCAACGTAAACCAATTGCACCAGCTGTCCATTGATTATTACCAGATGGAGCAGTATTTTGACCAGTCAAACTAATGTCGGGAACTGAAGCACCATTAAACCAAAGATCAACAGTTCCGGCACTAGCATGAGGAATCACTCGAACGCACATTTGCACATGGCTATTTGCTTGCATAACATATGTAGATGTCGCAAGCAATGTTGGTGTGCCTGATCCAAAATTACCGGTATAGATTGAAACTGTTCCATCTGAATTAATAGCAAGACTTACTTGTGCTGTCGCATTATCGAGGATTGAGAAAAAGGGTTCAGCTGCTGCAAAATGAGGACCAGAATAACGAAAAGCTAGAGCAGTGATATTGGTGCCGTCATTGGACGGCATAGTCTTTGTGAGATAGTTGTTGTAACCAATCCCAGAGTGATTGATAAGATTGAATCGTATACCAGGACGTCCACCTCGACCATATGCTCCAATGACTTGTGTGCCTGGAGAAGCTGGACTAAAAGTTTGGGATGTCCAAAATCCTAATGCTACAGCTTCTGCTGGAGTAGCATAACCACCAAATCCGTCAGCAAAAAGTTTTTGATCATTTGACATGGTTTATGTCCACTCTGGCCCACCAGCAGTCATATCTTCCACGGATAATTGAATTGTGTTGTAATTCTTATCTACAGCTTGTATATCTAATGTAGAAGTAAATTGACCACTAGACAGAGCACCAGGACTTGGTCCTAGGGCAATACGTCCCAGATAAGCTTCTTGACTATCAGAATCTGGTACAAACATTATAAGAGATCTACCACCAGTAGCTTGGTGTAAAAATTGGAGTGCCTGAGCATTATCATCTGTTACAGCAAGAGTGCCAGTTCTTGTTTCAGAACCAGCCATAAAATCATAAGACCAGTGAAAACCAAATTGTGTTGTTAAATCAATTCCGTATTGCGAATTTGGTCGATGACTATTCCATTGAAATTGCCTCCCAGACCCACCTGCATCTCCAGTAAGACTATAGATGCGATTATACCACTGAAATTTTAAACCAGGAGGAACACTATTCGTTGGAAATACAATTAAAGCATAACGATAATTTCCATTTACTAATTTCCACAGTTTAATCGTTCTACCATCACCACGTTTTGGCAAAGCAACTATTGTTTCCTCAAAAGAGGGAGAACCCCAAGAAGGTGTATTATTTGCTTTGATTGTGAAAACTAAATCTTCATCACCATTATGCCAGAGAAGAAGACCATGTAAAAACGTAGATACACCAAAATCACATTGAATACTTATATTGAATCCAGAAGCAAGACATGGCCTCCCAAGATTTCCTCCAGTAAAATCCACAGCATAATTAGGTCCATAACTGGATAAAGCTACACCAGATTGTACACTAACAACAGAAGGAATGATAATACTGCTTGGTAATGTGTAACAAATCACACCCGTCATGATTTCCTCGCTATAGATTCGAATGCAGTGCGAATTCCACCTTCATCATTACGAATAGATTCTAATAATTTTGGAATGAATTTCCCTCTAACATCATTAATATCAGCACCATCTACCTTTATAGAAAAAGTGACATATGTTTGCATTGGTTCTGATTTAGTTCCAGTATTGGAACCAGTTCCAATTCCGCCAACACCATGTATTACTTGACCACTGTCAATTATAGGTGGTGAACTGGATTCTGGCGTAGAAGTCTCACCAGAAGATCTATTCGTCACATATGGTGGAGGAGTCCAGGGATATCGAGCGAATCCCCCATTATCTGGATTGGATGTATCTATAATACTTGGGAATATTGGATTTCCAATTTGGTCTCCTGCTAAAAACGATTCGAACATTTTATTTTGAGCTACTGTTAACACGCGTTCTCCAGGTGTTAACCAGGCAGGAACTGTGTCTGTCGAATTGAGTCCTCTAATTCCTCCGCCAGTAGCAAAATTTTTCGCTCGAACCACACCACCAAGTGCAAATCCACGTTCCTCACCACTTGTATCTGGTGGTTGAGTTTCCGGAGGACCATTAGAAACAGTATGAGTTTCATCTACATGAACATGTGTAATTGGTGGCAACCCTCGAAGAGCACGAGCCAAATCATCAATAGTATCAGTTAATGTTTGAATAGCATCTTGAATAGTTGGCGGAGGAGTAATAGCATCTTTCCAAATACCCTCGTCCTTACTTTGATCAATCATCTGTTGCGTTATTGCATCGAGGGGGACACCAAGCTTTTTAGCTTCAATCTCTGCTTGATGTAAATAGTCTTGCATTGGTAATAATGCATCTTTTGTGGTTCCTCCCGCCCGAAAGGCTGCATCTTGCAAACGTGTGTATAATTGAAGAGCAGTTCGTTGTTGGGCACTAAACATATCAGTCGTTTCTTGACCAATACTGTCTAGACCCGTCATCATCTTAGTTAATCCAGAAATACCATTGAATAATGTCCCAGAACCACGTAACATTGTATTCTGTGTAAATAGTTGCTTAAGCCCAACATCCTCAACTTTAATACCAAGATCTTCATATTCTTGTTGAAGAACTGCCAGAGCGTCACTTTCGTCTTTTAATGCATCGAGAGGACTCGCTCCCGCTGCTACTCGAGTGAGGTAAGTTCCAAGAGCTTCGGAACTCAGGTCAGCAAGTTCTCCTGCTGCATTTTTACCAGCAGTTGTTTGTTTTTCAATTGCATCTTTTAAGTCTTTAGCAGCCTTTTCTAATTGAGAACTAGAAGCAGTTCCACTTTCAACCAACTTTTTCTGTGCTTCCGTAGCATCATCAACAGCTTTTTTGATATCATCATAGCCAGCAACAGCATCTTTCTGCGCAGCCATTACATCATTAAAACCAGACATAATCGCAGCTGTTTGCTGTGTAATAAACTCTCGAACTTCTTTAGCATTCGTGCCGTATTTTTTATTCAGGTCAAGAACCCGAGTCCAAGCTTCTGTAATACGACCAGCAGAATCAACTGAAGCAGCAGCAAGATCTTCCGTATTCTGCTTTAATATTTGTAGAGTTTCTGCAATTGGTTTCATTGCAGCATCAAATTCTTGTGGTGTTTTAGCATCCCACAATTTATGTAATGCTGCTTCAGCTTCTGTTCCTTTATGCCCAGTTAACGCATAAGCTTCCCCAACAGATTTAATTTCATCTTCGGTGCTACCAAACATCTTGACAAGAGCAGCTTGTTTATCCTTTACTTCATCCCAAAGTTTACCAGCAGCTCGCCAACCGGCAATAGCACCAGCTATTCCTCCAACTAAAGCACCAATACCAGTGCCAAGAACAGGAACTACCGAACCAATTGCAGCACCAGCAGCAGCTCCTGCACCTGCTCCCATAGCAGCACCAAGAGGTTTGCTCTCGGTTTTGCTACCAAGCCATTGACCAAGTTGCCAACCAGCAATACCCGCACCAGCTGCAGCACCCATAGCGCCGGCAGCAGCACCCAATCCTCCCGCTCCACTGCTAGCTGCCATGCTGGATGTAACATTTGGTATCGTCGCCGCGCCAGCGATCCCGTGACTAGCTAGGGTACCGGCTACCGCCGGGGTCGCAACAGACGCGCCATAAGCCACTGCTGGGGCCGCCACAGTGGAGGCGTAGTGCGCTGCTATAGCGCCGAAGGCGTATTTAGTTCCAAGGTTTTGAGCAGTACTGACTAAATTATTGCCGATACTCCCACCGCCACCACCGCCACCACCACTATTGGAAAGATAATTTGAAACACCCGTGTATTGACTGACCCAATTAAGTAATGCTTGTTGAAGTACATTTCGGAAATAGTTCATTATTGGTGCAATGAACAAATTTTCAAAGTCGGCCATCATTCCAGCTAAGATATTCCGGAATGGAGTCCACATCGATTGGATTAAAGTAGTTTGAAATGCATCTCCAAAAGATTTTGTGTCATCGAGGAATTCGCCCCAAGTAGAAGCATTAGTCTTACGCATGTCCTCGTTGAGAGATTGCCATGCGGTCCAGACAGGGTCCATTGCGGCGACCACCGCAAATGCTTCATCCTTGGCTAATTTAATTCGCGCATTAACAAGTCTTGTATCCGAATCCAAACCTTGTTTACGTAATTTTTCTAAATCAGCTTGTAAAGCAATCTCGATTTTAGTAAGTTCAGTTTGTTGCTTTGTTCCAAGAAGACCGAGCATTACTTCTTGATCTTTTAAACGAAGTGCCTCTAATTCAGCATCACTTCTTTCTTGCCATTTAAAACGATCTACAGCTATTCTCGCGGCACCTTTGGCCTCGATTGCATAGACCATTTCCTGAATATGCTCAGCAGTATCACCAGCCGCTTTTTGACGTTTGGTGTATTCGTAAATCTCCGTCGTTGTAGCAAGTTGAATTTGTGCGATTTCTTTACCAAGACCTTGTTGTCCTATCTCACCACGGATAGCATAACCTTGCATCCACACCTTAGTAATTTCATCATCCGCCTTCTCCCACATATTTGTGAAATTGGTAGCATTTGTTCTATTCTTAACGAGTGCATCAGCTTGGGAACGAGTTAAGTCTGGAAACATTCCTTCGAGCATTGCAACGCCAGCACCTTGATCTGCCGCAGCTTTGGCGCCATCACGAATACCGGCATTAATACCAGCAATAGTATCTGTAACCGTTGCTCCAAGGGAACGAAAATCATCCCAAGCATCGACGATTTTTCCAATGGCTTTGTATTGTCTCTCGAGTTCCTTATTGTAGTTTTCTGCCAGAATTGGACTCATGAATTGTTCGGCATGAGCTGTTACAGAAGCCGGAATACCCTTGGAGAAACCTTCGTTAAGTTGAGTCTTTTGTGCATCTGTTAATTCAATAACTGCATCTCGAAGTTTCTCTGTTCCCTTGACAGCCTCGATTTGGCTCTTCGTAAGATTGGGAAATTTGGCAGCTACTTTGTCGACACTATCTCCCATTTGTAGATAATAGTCAACAACTTTTATCTGCTCTGTAGAGAGAGTATCAAGAATACTGAGCCAACCACCAGAGTCTTGTGCCCAGTCGCTCCATGCTTTATTGTAGTCTTCAATTGCTTTTTTTGCTTTTGAAGTCGTTTCTGCAGATTTTTCAAAAGGATTAACTGGATTGATAATTTTAGCAACATTAGACCCAGGAGTCACTCCTGAGAAAGGCAATAAATTTCTCGAAGCTAAATCTAAATTTGTGGTGTCACTTGGTAAAAACGAACTATTTTTTACAGATTTTTCATGGTCAATTACCCATTGTAATATTCCTTTAATTTCGTTCAGTTTTAAACGAGCTTGATCAATACCTGTTAAATCACCAAATAGTTCTTTAATAACGCTTCCATTCGAAGCTTTACTGTCTGTCATCCAGCGCAAAATTCCTTGAATCTCAAGGAATTTTAAACGACTTTCTTCTAGTCCAGTTAGATTATTGTACAATTCCCATAACACACTACCACTTGGAACAGGATCATTGAGTAGCCCTGATAATTCTTTAACTTGATTCTTAATATCAGTCATTAAACTCAAAACTTCAGGACCTTTGCTATTTTCCCAAAGTTTTTCTAGATCATTCCAATGTTGATAAAGTTCATATACTGCTACACCTAATGCAACAATAATTGCTCCATATCCTGTTAATTCGAGAGCAGTCATTCCTCCTAGAAGACCGGCTCCAGCTCCAGCCTCCGTAGCAGCAACACCCACTCCACCTGCACCAATTGCGGGAAGTGCAGCACCACTTGCTACAGTCCCACCAACTTTTAAAGCAGCTAAAGTTTCTTGAGCAGTTTCTAAAGTTTTAGTTGCAAGAGCAACTTCGGAAAGACCTCTTTCAACACCGAATAGATCAAGTATGAGTTGAGCAAAACTGATACCAGCTATTTTTTCAAATGCACTGATAAGATGTCCAGCACCAATAGTGGCTTCACCAAAGAACATTAACGCCGGACCAGCAGCAATAAGAAAGAGTCCAAACGCTGCGGTTGCCGTTTGAATAGAACTTGGTAGTTTAGCCCACCATTCGACTGCTGCCTTGATGATAGGCAACATGTCTGTCTCAAACCACTTTAATAGTCTTGTAACAATTGGAAGTAATACGGCACCAATTTCAATACCAACATTATGGAGTTGAGTTTGAAATGATGCTAATTGGAAATTGAATGTGCGAGTAGTAACTTGAAAAGAATCATTCAACGTGTTATTAGCATTTAATAGTTCGTGAGTCGTAAATGCGTATCTTTCTTCTTGAGCTCCAGCAGTTGCGAGAACGTCAACGAAAGCTCGAACATTTGGAAAGACATCATGTAATTTATCTAATCCACCCGGTAACTCCTTCATTCGTTGCGTTAAATGAATTAATGCAACGTCTAAACCCTTGGTAACCATTTCCTCCCGAAGTTCGCTCATCGAAACGCCAAGAGCTTTTAGTCCTTTCTCAGTTTTAGAACTATCATTCAACATCGTGCTTAAAATAGCACGAATACCAGTTGCAGCAATATCAGTAGAAGCACCTAAGTGGGTAAATGTAGCAATAGAAGCATTGATATCAGCGAACTTTAAACCAAATGCAGCAGCAATAGGATTCACACGAGCCAACGCCGTTACTAATTCGTTGACCTTCATATTACCCAATTGGACTGTCTTTACCAATTGGTCAGCTGCTTGTTCAGCTGTTAAGTTAGTGCTTTGAAATGTAAGCATTGCGCCCACAACAGCTCGTGTTGTTTCTTCAACACTACCCATTCCAATTGCACTCATCTTAGCAGAGTGAGTCATAAGATCCATGGCAGCAGCACCACGGAATCCTGCCGATTCGACAACAAATAGACCTTTAGCTAATTCTTCTGGAGCAATAGCTGTTTCTCCAGATAATTTTAGAATTTCCCCTCGAAGATTTTTTACCTCTTCAGCAGACGCACCAGCGAGAGAAACAACTTTTGCCATGCCGGCTTCAAAATCTCCGGCAAATTTTATAGATTCTGCACCAGCCGCAGCTAAAGGAACAGAAATAGCAGCAGACATTGTAACACCGACAGCTCGCATACCGCGACCAACTTCGGTGATTACACTTCCAACATTCTGCCATTTTGACAAAGCCTCTGCTGTTTTAACAGAAGCTTCTGCATTTTGAACAGAAAGTTGTGCTGCTCGTTGTGTGGCTTCAGCAGACGAAGCCATTGCTTTCTTTACAGCAGCATCAGCATCTTCGGCTTGTTTCTTTTGATTAGTAAATAGACGTTGTTGCGCGTCGGCAATTTTCGAAGCATTTGCTAGTACACCAGCCCCGGCATCCGCTGCACTTTTCTCAACTTCTTTCAGTGCAACAGAAAGTTTTTTCGTTCCTGCTTCAGCAACTAATAATTTTTCTGTAGCAACTTGTAATTTCTCAACCATTCCTTGAGAAACAGCAATACCAGCTGCTCTAATTTTTTCTGCAGCTTGACTTACCTCCGCACTGTATGCTTTGACTTGTGCTTGTGCAACAGACAACTGGCTGTGCATTGCAACAAATCGTTGCATCTCCACACCAGATGCCATTGTTTCTTTGGCGTTGGATTTGATTGCCACATCGAGTTGACCCAAACTCTTTATGGCAACCTGAGTGTTGGCACCAATGGCGTATAGAGCTGGAGTATAATTGTCCTCCAGCTCTATACTACCAAACAGTGTTCCGAGATCGAGGGCTCCGGCCATTATGATGCTCGTCTCACTTCGTCAGGAATTTCCGCTCCATACGCAGAAGCAATTAACAAAGCGATTTGTTTCTTTTCTTGCCACGTTTGTTTCGGTTTAGCGGGCTCCTGTTCGCCAAAGGGAAGTATGTAGTCTTCTAACTTCAGCGCTTGTTGGTTGACATTCTTAGTCCCGCCTAAGATTAGCATCCCTCGATAAATTTCTGCTAACCATTTAGCGAGCTGAGCATTTCGTATGTCTTCCCTCTTTTCATCAAACGGCTCTAGGTCAGCGTAGGCACGCCACTCATTAAACAGTTTGAGAGGGATTCGTTTAAGAAACGAATCCACATCCCAAATTCCAAAGCGGAGACATAGGCGAAAAGCAAATCGCCTAGATGGGCTCCGCTTTAGCCGTTTTTTGCTGCGTCGGCCTTCACATTCAGATGATTAAGTTTGAGAACTTCATCAACCAAATGATTGATCATACCAGCACTCTTTTTCTTGAGCTGGTCAATATAACGATCCGATCCAATTCGTTCGTTATCCGCGTTCACCATACTTCGAATGAGCAAACGAACACCAGCAGTTTTCTTTGTTCGCTCATCCGTAGCATCCTGCCACTCCGTAAGTTCATCAGTGGTCAGTGATCCAAGACGAATACACCCTGGAACTTTAGTGAACTTCTCAACATCCACATTCACAAACTGAGTGGGTGTTGGTGTGTTGAGAATTTCCTCAATCGAGAAGATATGAGGACCCTCAACTAAATGATCTTTCGGTTCCGACATGTCCACACCTCATGATACCGGGCTCTGTGTAGCGAAAAACACCTTGGTCCGCAGAGCCCGGTGTGACACCGGACCAAGGTGCTCCTGGTGTGGAGGAGATTTAACCGATGAGCGTCGTTCCAATCTTCATACGACCAATGAAACGAATGGTAACGTCAGCCGACATTAATCCATCTTTGGGCGCATGTGGAACAAAGTTCTGCACACGACCGGACATAATCCACACAGTTCCTTCAGGAAAGGTAACTCGAAAGCCAGTCACCGTGTTATTGATGATCAAGCTTTGCAGACCAGTGATATGGTCATGCGTGGGGTCCTGCGGAATGTAGTTAATTGGCATCGTCATCGCGCCACGGCGAAGAACGCCGAGCACGTACGAGTCAATGTTTTCATTCTGCGTAGTCGAGTCGAACTCATTACGCATGAGTGAAGGTGGGGTGATATCGCCCAGTTCGGCGACATCAGTAAAAACGGTGGGAGTTAGCACGGTCTGGTAGGCGAAGATCGTGCCATGGCCCGACAAAGAATTGACAGTCCACAGTAAACCGTCGGGACTTTGATCGAGCAGGGATCCCAGTGCGAAGAAACTTTTGCGATGCATCTGAACTCCTTTGCAACCCTAGAATGGTCGCTTGAACCCAAGAACGTTGAACGTATACAACTGCCTGTTGAAATCGTCTAACGGCATTTCGAAAGGTTCTTGTAGTGGTACGATTTCAACATACCAAACACCATTAACATACGTATTTTTCACAGAAGAAAATAACGCATAGGCAAATTCAGCTTTTGACTTCGCAATTGTTGGTGATATTGCACGAACAGTAATTGAGGCTCCAGGACGTCGATAAGCAGCTTGAGGAGCCGAATTTTGTGTACGAAGCGCCCCAGTTCCTCCCGTTTCGTTGATAACAGTAAATGGCCCATTTCCCTTTGGAATAGACCACGCAGAAGATAAACCAATATTTGTATTATAGATGCCATACCCGCCATTTACCAAAATTGTAACTAAATCGTTTCCCCAAGACATCTTCTTATCCGCGCTTTAGTCGAGCATTAATTCGACGTAGCATGTAAGGAGCACTTGCAAATAGAACGGATTCGATAAATTTAGCTTGAGTTGGTGGTGCATGGTAGTTGTCTAATTTCTCATGCACGATTATGGCATAAGGAATGTCGGGGCCACCAGCAACCACACGAGTTGTAATTTTTCGCCCAATGAATGGACGTGTTGCATGAACACTATCACGTAATTGCCCAGGGTGAGGTGCATCCGGTCTTAAATCCACTGGAGTGATTCGTGCACACTCTTCTGCTTCAATAACCGTTTCCTCAAATTGAGCTTCCGCAAACGCAGTGGGAAATCTTTGCGCAAGACTTCGTATCTTACGCTCCATTTCCACATTGCCTTTAACGGTTGCACCACTAGGCATGGACTACATCCTCCAACTCAACTTTAGCAGACGGATCCAACGCCATCTCGGGATTTACTAACACCTCGTTGATCATTAATGCAAACATATTACCGAGGCTTTCCCAACGATACAGAGGATTATTCGCAAGTTTTAATCCAAGATCACGATATTTATTTCGAATTTCTTTACTGGTGTAAAAGAAATCCAGTGCTTCCAGAGTCTTCTGTTTGTCGGCAACACCACCAATAGTATTTAACATTGGTGTCGTGTTTGTAGAAGTACACGGAATAAGATAAGCGGCATCTTTAGCCCAATCACCATACGCCGCCCAATCAGAAACAATTTGTGGAATCCCGCAAGCCATCCCCTCTATCGTAGGTAATCCAAAACCTTCACCTTGTGAAGTACTCCACATAACGTCTAACATCGAGTACATTTGAGCTATTCGTTGATCAGACCAACCAACCCAGAAAGGTGGAATTGCTGTTAGAAGATGATTTGCAAGTACGACTCCGTATTTCTTAGAGTAGTAATTGGATAATTGTTCAATATCAAATCCACTATCATCTGTAGGAGCTTGCTGTAAATAAAGAATTGCGTCATGAATATTTCGCGTTGCAATCCATTCAGCAAAATATTCAATATTGAGATCAAAACGTTTTCGAGGGCCATTCCGATTCACATTGCCCACGATAAACGCGTCCAAAAGATTACCTACTAAACCAACATCTTTTCGAGCGGTAAGCCGATCTTGTGGTTTGTAGATATTTAGGTCTACTCCACAAGGTAGAATTGCGGAAGGACCCGTGTAGCCGCCATTAATTGCTTCTTGACGACCAAATTCTGTCCAAAAGATTGCGAGAGACAATCCATTTAGTTTATCTCCTTGGCAATTCAAACTATCTACAGCAACGATTCCAATTACTGGAACGTCTTTCAGTCGCTTAAGATAAGAGGGAAAATTCCAAGGATCATTTTGGACAATAACCACATCTGGCTTAAAGGTCGCCAATAATTCAGCTATTCGAGGTTGTCCCGACCAATCTCCACCAAACATAGCCGATTTAATTGGATATGGATATGCCGTAGGTGTATCACCATTGAAATTAATACCAAGCACCATAACGTCATACGGACCTCCAGGAGTTTCTCGGTAGTCTACACTGCGGAGAAGACCATGGGTGTTCTTAGCAAAGCCCGACGGACATCCAGCATCACCAATAAATAAAACTTTCTTTCTCATTAACCATCTCTTAAAGTGATAAGATACTTAGTTAACCAAATTTCTCCATAGAACGGATGTGTGGTATCTGCGTCTACAAATCCTTGTGCCGCAGCCACACGACCAGTCGTACCATCTGGACATACGATTATGTCTCGAGGATCAAATGGTTCTGTTCTGCCAGCTGCTCCATTTGGAGGAACTGGTTGGAGGAATAGGATATAAGCATTTGTTAAAACAAGTTGCCCATCCGAGTCATGTCTTTGAATTACCCGCATGTCTACGATTGCTTTATAGACAGCGGGACTACCATAATGTGGTGTACCATCTCCATCTTGGCCAATCCATGGAGTATGTGTAACGTCACCTTGAAGAGATTTGGTAACCCCATCTACCGTCTTAACTGCCTTTTGGATAATCGTCCGAAGGCTCATCGGTATACTTGAAAGATTGGTTTACGAAGAATAGCTGCTCGAGTATACCACGATGGAACAAGTAAGAGAGCCACGTATGGAGGGATTGTTGTCTTATCTAGAAAAGCGAATTCTGGATTTGACAATCGTAAGTTAGCATCAAGTAATTGGAGATTACTCGCTGATATGCTATTACGGAATTTTACAGCAACTGGACCAGCTTTGACAGACTCAATTTGATCTTGATCTTGTTGAAGATTAGATGTAAGATCGTCAACTGTTATTAATCGAGCGTATTCCGATTGAGCATCCTTTAATTCTTGAGGAATAATAGTGCTTGGTAATGCAAACCCATTTCGGGTAAACATACCAGTTCGAGGCCAAGACAAAGCCTGTATATCATCCACCGCCGAACCCGTCCACACAAAAGAAGCATTTATAGTTCTACATGCTTCTATTAGTGCAGCTTCTTGAACATCTGTATCTAAATCTGCCCAGCCAGTTGCAAAAGTTCGGGTTAGCTGATAAGCAGTCGCTTCTGCAAGTGTAGCATACGAATTTGCGTTTGCTCCACCCACCGTTGCATCTATTGACATAAAGTTTTCGATTGAAATGACGAATTTAATTCGTCATTTCAATCGACTACGCCTTACTTCTTTGTAGTTGGACCAGGATCCTTCGTCAATGTACCAGCAGCAGCATCAAAGGTACTAACTGCTTCGGGACTGCTCGAACCAACTTTCGTTTCAGCCGAAAGTTTATCTTTCTGGGCTTGAGCAGCTTCGTCACCCTGCGCAACTGGCCCAATGCCAGCATCTTTAGCAGCGCGATTAGCAGCATTAGCGAAGAACTTCTTATGGACTTCAGCACCGTGATCAACGAACGGTGCATTTTCGTCCACTGCCTCAAACTTATCACGAAAGGCCACGGCCTGCCGCGCGTTGAGGTGAAGCACATCACCCGGTTGAACATCAACTCCACCGTGATTATGCGCTCGATTCGGACGTAGACGAAATTCCTTCGTCGGTTCAGTATAAACCGGAGGAACTACCACTTTAACAGAATCAGCCATCTTTGCCTCACTTAGTAAATAGTTTCAAAACTTAGATCAAGGAACGGGACAAATCTCGTTCCGGATCTATTACGCCATGTGGCAAATGCCCGAACGCCCTGCAGCTGATGCCTTGATAAGAGGCACACCAATCTGCCATGTCTTGAAGTTGATTCTGAATCCGCCAAGAGTGTCCCACTGGACGTTCTGAAGTGGTTCTCCTTGCACCCATTGGACAACGTCCGAAGTAGGCATAACCATGACGAGATTTGCCGCAGGAAGTTGGTCGACAACAGTGATGCTTTGCAGCCCCTCAACAGCCAACAGACGTTCACGAATAGTCTGTGTTCCGAGAGCCTTGAAGTCGTTGTCCAGAGGAATGTTCGCATCACGGCCGGTGTACAGCCAGTAAGGGCCATACATACGGTTATTCTGCAAACGGGTAATCATGGTAAGAACGTCTGTAAGGAAATCTGCGCCAGTCTTACCAGGGGTAGCCCAATTTCCACCAGTGAAAGAGGCAGTCAAACGACTTGGGTGAGTCGTGTAACCGTAGATCGGGAAACCAGCAAACGTCTTTCCACCCTGGAAAAGCATCTGTTCAGCCATCTCAGCCACTCGTCGACCAGCCTGACGCATATTCGACGTATCGAGAGGCTCTCCGCGCTCACGCGATGCCACTAATGTACGAAGGTCGAGGAACCAATCTTTATGAGTGAGAGGGATCGGCAAGCTCGCCATGTCGAGTTCTTGCCGGTCATTCTCAGTCTGCGTTTGTCCGTCCAACGACACGGTCGCGATTCCCATGTCGGTGATTCGCTCGTATTGTAACATCGTCTTACCGAGCGAATTTGCGAGCGGACGAACAAGGCCCGCCCCGATCAGATCTTGGACACCTTTAAGAACAGTGAGTGCTTCTTGGACGACAACCTCATCAAAGAAAACCCACTCATCTTTCTGGAGAGTATCCAAGGTTCGAAGAATAGACGAATCCATTTTCCCAGTTTTAGCCGCCTTCAAAAACTGGTCAGCAGCCCATCTTCCGGACGTAGTCCGAATTAGGCTTGCTCCTGTGTCGACACTGGCCTCATCGTGCATTGTCAATCTCCTAAAATTAGTGTTGCTTTGATCTTATCTAGATAAGATCAATATTACATGATCTCAACGCGAATATTGGCGCGCACAACCGCAGTTGCATTAACGGATTCAAGAGCACGACCAATAATCACACCGGAACTATAGACCTTGAGGGTTCCGTCACCAGCGCTCTCCAAACGAGCGTTGATAGTGATATTCTGCCCCGACGCAATCCACGCCAGAACACGTTCGCCCTGCTTGAACGAACCAATTTTAACTGTGTCGCCAATTGCATAATCAGACGAAACGGTACCAAGCACTTGGTAGGTATTATCGATACCAGCGCCAAGTTCCGATCGCTCCAATGCAAAAGTTCGAGGGCAAGCCGCACCAGCAGACGCGTGAGGTGCCACAGATAACACACCATCAACCAAATAGCCAGGCTTGATAGCTGCTGTAGCAACGCCATCCTCATTGATGAGAGGATCGCCTTTCAACGTGATAACTCTCTTTAGTGCCATGTCGTAATACTCCTTGGATCGATGTCTTTGTTTCTAAGGAAACAAGATTTTTGTTACGAAGCCTTGGCCTGACGAGCCGCCCGAACACGCTCGTTAAAGTTCGGCGGTGCAGGAACAGTTGTTGCATCCTCGGCGGTACGAGCTGTACCTCGACCCGAGAAATCAACAACGGGAGCCGGAATCTTGGCAATACGAGACATCCTCTCTAACTGAGGAAGTTCCATAGCCTTCAATTCATCTTCCGAATATTCGGACTGAGCCGACTTCATCAAAGTTACCAGCTCATTATGACGCGCAGTCTCCTGGGCTTCCTGCCGCGCAATCATGTCCTTCAGCCGTTGCGGAAGAACGGCCATAACCTCGGCCTCAGTCAAAGGCTCGTCAGCAACAGCCTTTGCGGCAGCAACTCGAGCAGTTTCGGCATCATCAAGAGCCTTCTTCGTCGCCGCGGCAACACGAGCATCCTCTGCAATTTTTGCATCAGCCGCATCCTGAGCAGCCTTCTCTTCAGCCGTTTTCTGCGCAGTGCAATGGGCTTCGAGAGCTGCCAAAGTCTCGTCAGATGCCACTTCAAGCGCTTTCTGGTCTTTGACCAGATTGTGCTTGTTAGCCAGTAGTGCCGCAATTCTCTCAGTCTTCGTCATGTCAATTTCTCCTTCTACGGTTGGGGTTTGGGCGGACGCCGTAACAGGCGTCTTTCCGCCACAAGAACAAGCAGATTTCATAGGCTCTTTACACGTGGCACCAAGCGCAACTGAATGGTCGTGCATGGCTTGAATCTTTTCTTTCTGTCCAGCTGCTTCACGTGAATCAACAGTTGGATCACTAGACAAATCAACGACTTCAAACGTGGTGACCGGTTCCACTTCCACTCGATTTGCATCGACAGTGTAACCTGCTGTTTCGTCACCAGTATAACCTCGTTGATACAAGCACATGCTACCACCGCCATAGGCGGAATAGACAACCCGATCAGAATAGACGGCAACAATACTCCAGCAATCCGGTTCCATCTCTTGGAGCGCTTCCATCAATCCATCACGTACATCTTGATCGGATTCTGTGCCACTTACTGAACCTCGTAAAACACCACGAATCGAGGATTTCAGCATATCAAAGAATTTAGAAGTCTTATTCTTTGGTTTTTCGATTGTCTCTGCTGCTTTTGGAGGATCAGCGACGTCACTTGTCGTTTCGTCTGCCAATGGTCCAGTTTCCATATCTTCTCCTTTTGTCACTGGAGCACGTGCAGCACGTACACCGCACCCCATATCACAACTACATGCGCCGGTGCTACCTTCTTGTAAGATAGCTAAGTGATCAGGAACAATATTTTTCCATTCTCCCTTGTATTCTGCACCTCGATAATTTCCCGTAGCCTCTTCGTCCATGTCAACGAAAACGCCAACAGAAACTTCAATTTCCTCGTCTTTGGATTTATTAAGAGCTTGCAATCTTTTGACAATAGCGGGATCAACTTCATCCGCTTTTTCAACGTCGACCCAAGCTTCTAAGGTAAGCTTTTTCTTTTTGGCAGCAGTATGAAAGACTGTTCCAAAAGCGGCTTTTTCGAGGAGTTCGGGAGTATTTCCTGGGGTAGGATCGCCATCTTTTAATGGATGTCCGTAGAATAACGGACGCCCATTGAATCCTAAGACAGTCTTAGGATCTGAGAAAGTTTGTGCCGCCACAAACTCCGGTTCAGGTGCATTCATTGCCTGAATCACACCTTCAACCAACGCTGTGACAGGTGCTACCAGATGTCTACGTCCCATGTATTGCTCTTCTCGAAGAAGAGGGCCGAGAAGAGCAGTAATATGACGAGCAACACGGGGTGCCACTAAAAGATCGTCATCCTCTAAAACTGAGGTTTCAGTGGAAGCGAGGTCTAGTTTCATTGGCATGATGGTGGTAAACGTATCATTACCTATTTATCATCCAGAAAGCTAGTTCAAACGGAGGTGATTTTATAAATCATTTCTTCGTAATGTTCTATGATGCTTCTATTCGTTCCCAAAATTCCCCAACTATGTTTGACCAATCAAAAGTTGTTCTTACCTCTTCAAATTCTCTATCTGTGACAGGCAATTCTTTCTTCAGTACTTGTTCAATTGACGCAGTCACCTTCTCCGAACATTCTTCTGGAATAAACACTGCCCACTTATCAAACCATTTACGATAGTGTGGTGCGTCAAACATAATTGGACGTGCACCACACATTAGTCCTTCAGCAGCAGGTAATTCAAATCCTTCGTCTCTACGAAGACCAGCTACAAATCGAGAACGTGAATAAAGACTTGCCATCTCAAAATCTGGGATATTGAGTTTAGCAGTTGAGTGTGGCCCAATATGAAAATCAGGTCCAACCTGGAAATGTTTACCTTCGACTCGACGAACAGCTTCTGCACATTCTCGAATACACTCTGCATCAGGCACATAACCTGTAGTCAACATCGTAATGTCACGATCTCGTTTTCCGTTTCTATTGAATACAGAAGAATCAACACCAAGAGGTGCATAGTAAAATGGGAAATCATATGTTGGAGCAAATTTGGTCAAATCGAGATAGCTCCAAACTAAATCTGCATTAGTCCAAAGTGGTTTCCAAAAGTCTGGAACCGCTTGTTCTGTGCTCATTAAGCAACACTGCACAATAGCATAGCGCTGATCATGTGCCATCTCGTTTTCGATTAACTTATCGATAGGTATATCAGCAAAATTACCAACTCCAACCACAATATGGACAATCAAATCGGCCATCTGTGGGTGTTCTACAATAGCTATATGTGATGGTGCATGCGCAGCTAAAGCAGTTGAAATTCGTTGTATACTTCTTGCAGGAATATCAGATTTAACGTAAGCTCTTAACATAATCCAGCACTCGCCATTAGCCACTTCTTAGGATTTTTCTCTTCACTCCACACAAGCGGTTTTGCTGTTTCTCTACCTGCACAAATAGTACAAGCATCTAAGGGTTTTGCTTGTGTAAGATAAGCATGTAACGCAGATTCCGTTAGCCCATCAATCTTAATACCATCTGTACCAAATTCGCGATTTTGAATAAGCATTGGAATATGAGGCCCACAACAACATGTAAAGAAATACCCATAACTGGCACACCTACTAAAATGACGGAAGAAACAACCATCGTATTTGGTTTGTGTTGCTGCTGGACTAGTTGGAACTGGTTCGAGCATTGTCATGAAATTTGGATTAAGTCTTTCATCTCGAGGTGAGTAGACTACTCCTTCATCTGCACATTTAGCAATAATCCATTGAATATCTTGATCTGTCAATTTACCTGGATAGATTGACACAACAAGATGATCAAAAGATTTCCAAAATTCGGGGTATTGCCTCTTTAGCAACATCCCATTAGTCCATACTTCAGTAATGTCTGCTACCTGTGAATCACGTGCAATTTTAAGAATATCTACTAATTTGGCATTCATTAGGGGTTCACCACCAAGTGCACCCCATTTATCTGCATGCAAGATAGTTGCCATATGACTGAGATCTTTTTCAACTTGCTTAGGATCTGCAGACCATGGGCCGCGTTCCCGCCATAGTGGAACACTGTGATTACAACCAATGCAGGATAATTGACAAGCTTGAGTAATATCAGTTTCGAGGTGAGGAATACGTATCATACACCACTATCCGAACAAAAAGTCCACATACCGGCGGTAAGATATCCATGAAATTTACAACCATCTAATCTTCGAATAGATGGTTGAAGTGTGGGTTTTTCTCTATTTCCATCCCATTGCCAACATCGTTCAAGTTTCTCACCTGTAGCAATAGGTAGGCTCATTAATTCACCACAGCCACAAGGACAGATATAAATAATGGAACTATATGGCCCAATTCCATTATCTGCAAAATTATAAGCACCAGGTGTTTCATTATCCCAGATATGGTCTACTTTTGAAGCTTGGACTGGATCAATCATATTAGCTTTCTTTGATTGAATGAAACCAACTTCGAATTTTGACCCACCATATTGCAATAAATGCTGGAATTCTAATTCTAATAAAACAAACAGCCTTCAATTTGCCTAATTCCCAAGTTTCACATAATTCGACAGGCTCTGTTTCAAAAGAGTCACGCCAAAGAAATAAGCTGCCAGTTGGCCAATCATTAGGTTCTTCTAATTCTTTTGTACCATCACGGTAATATTTCATGCACGTACCACTCCAATCCCACCCCAATCACCATGAACTGTAATTTCAATTTTATCCACCATATTAAGATCATGCCAGAAACGAGGCACTCCACCAGCTTCAGCTTCCGAGAAGTGGCGAGCATCAGCATTAATATCATGGAAGGCAATAAAGCCTCCGGGTTTGACTATTGTCTTATAAAACGCATAGTCAGAAGCTACACCTTGATAAGAATGATCTCCATCAATAAAAAGAAAATCTAAGAATTTTCCTGTTAATAATTCCAAGACTTTACACCTTACAGATGTGTCTTGTGATTTACCGTAAATACTTCTAAAACGAGGGAATCGTTTTTCCAACGCATTTATTTTATCATCAATTCCAATCACGAGACCGCTACAAAGATCATGCCATAGGGCACTAGTGCCCCCACGATGGACACCAATTTCTAATACATCCACTGGACTCTGCGCTCGAACTATTTTGGTTAAGGAGCTTATTTCTTTAGAATGTTGCTCCATTGGAATATCCGGTGGAAATATACTAGCATTCTGTTTAATCACATCGTAATAATCTGCTCTTTCGAATACGTCTAATTCAGAATCAGGAGTGACATTAACAATACTCATTCCTTGACGACGAGCATTAAGAAATGATTTTCGCATACGTTCGGGTTGAGGTGGAAAAGATCTTGATCCTTTTGGCCAATAATTTTTGTCAAAGTGGTTATCATCTTGACTGCCTGTAATCCATTCAATCTCTTCTTCATTATAAGAATCATCCACTAATGCTTTTCGCATAATATGAGACTTATTCCATTTGAAATCATTACCAAGCAAATAGGCAGAACTACAACCCATATAAGCAGCAAGTTGTAGCATCATATACATAACTGTTCCACCAAAATAAAATGGTGGTTCAATAGAATATTTCTCACAAGCTAGATCACGAACAAAGGGAGTCTTACAATATTCACCTTTAAACGGAATGTCATCTGCTACAAATTTGATTGATCCGACAAATTCTTCAAAACCTTTACCCCACTGTTCATAATCGAGGAGGTCCTCCAACGCCCAATACGTTGTAGGAAATCCAAGTTTTTCAAACAGTAAGTACCCTCGATTACACGAAAAGGTGATCTCCGATTTAAGACCACTCAAGTCCATCGAGGCGAGGCTAGGACCACTTCCTAATAGAAAGCAACGTTGTCCTAGATGGCGATTGTGAAAATCTGTAATAGTCATTGGAGCCTTGCAATTGCTTTTTTAACGTGGAAGTCTGTTAAACCAACGTCCCATTTGGTTTTAATCAAAGCTTCACGTAAGTTTCCCATGTCACTGTCGTCATCTAGAATAACAAATTTTTCGGCTCCATGCTTGGCTAGCCACTTTTGAATTTCGCTACCTCGTGGTTCATTGGTAAGAAAGGGTGTTGATCCTATAATACTCCCTCTAACACCAGCTTGTTGTAAAATTTTCTTCACGTTCCAAAATCGTCGCCATGTGGATGAAATAACAATAACGGAATCTGTCGCGTGTGTGATCTTATTAAGTCTCCTAACCGCCATAGGATCAATCCAAGTTCGGCCAGCTTTTTTGGGCCATCTACGGATATTATTCATTACGCCATCAATATCTAAAAATACAACTTTCATACACGTGCACCCATCATTGTATAAGCCGCTCGCACACAAAATTCGTCAATTTCAGCAGGAGTAACAGCTAAATTTGGTCGAAGTCGAACACACTTTTCACCTGTAGGAATCATAATAGTTGCAGATCCCCACATGGCTTCAACAAAATAGTCACGTTCCGAACGACTTTCAAAATCAATGGCTAGAAGTAAACCCACACGACGACATTTTAATCCTAGACTGATTAATCTTTCTTCGAGGAGCTGACCTTTCGTTTCCACACTTTGTAAGATTTTTTCTTTTTCGTATACTTCGAGGATTGCTCGACAACGAATCATGTCCATGACATCACCGTCCCAAGTAACTTCAAGACGTGCTGGATCATCAAAAATCTTACTAAATTGTGTCTTAACCATAATCCCAGATACTTGTGTCTTTTTACCAAAGACTACAATATCTGGTACGATACCAATTCGTTCAAAATACCACATAGAACCTGTTCCACCAAATCCTGTTTGAATTTCATCAAAGATTAGTGGAATACAATTTTCACTGCACAGCTTACGTAATTCCAGAATTAATGCAGTATTAAATACAAGATCTCCAGATGTACATTGAATTGGTTCAATCAGAATACCTGCAATATTACCAGATTTTACATAGGTAGTACATTGTTTTAGCAAAAGTTCAATATTTTGTGCATTTGGATTAGCCACTTCACAAGAATTGCTAGAGTAAAAACCAGCAAGTCTTTTTGATGCCGGACCAGTTCTAGAAGCTAGGAATCCACCATACCCATTGATACCATGAAAATTATTTGTGAATATAAGCATTTCGCCATGGTGTCTCAAAATAGCAGTTTTAACCGCTGCTTCAATAGCTAATGCTCCGGTACAACAGAAATGAAAATAAGCAAATTCTGCCATTGATGGATGTAATGTAAATGCTGAAATAAATTTTTCAGCTTCCAAACTATCCATTTCACAGTTTGCCACCTTCACAGTGGAGTGTAAAAACATCTCATTGATATATTCCACTTTATGGAATATTGGATGATTATAACCAATAGGTAAAGAAGAATACATACCAAAGAAATCTAAAATCTCTCGCTGTGTATTAACATCATATACATAGGAGCCATGACTTTTAGATAAGTCAGCTTTAATATTGAATTTAGATGAACGATGAGATTGTTTAATCATGATACACATGTATTACTTTGTCTCGACTAACTGCGAGACGGGTTGCTCGACTATCTCCAGTAACTGTGATTTGATGCCATGTACCTCGAGGGATAGAAATGATATCTCCTTTATTTGCGATTATCTTTTTATCTTCAATTACGTACTCATATTGACCTTCGAGAATTAACCACCATTCATCCCAGTCTGGATGATAATGACGTCGATTACCTTCTTTTGGTAATTGGCTAATAACTGTCGCCGAATTACTTGGTTTCTGTATTACACGTCTTGCTCCACCATTTACAGGCAAATCGGCAAGTAGTTGGTCTAGATTAATAGAATTCTGTACTGATAAGTCAATGTCTCCAACACCATCATGATACAATACTTCTACCGCGTTAGATTCAGAGTGTTCTGTTGGGGACCAATAGCGATTGATTGCGCGTGATTTACGTCTTTCGAGAATAGCTTCTGCCAGTTCAAAATCTCCCTGTGTGTCAATGTCTAATGCAGAATCTCCATCTAAAACTAGATGAGAAACTCTACCAGAACTATAACCATAGGTACTTGTAAAATCCTTCCACGCAAAAATCCCATTACACATAATGTCTATAGGACGTAGTTGTTGCGATGGTAACATTGGTTTGAATGGATTAAAGTTGGTAGGGGTTCCTTGAATAAAAGCTTCTGCATAGAGACGTTTTACTGATAAAACTGTATTAGCACCATCAAGGATTAGATCTCTGGCACGATGTAGATCAATTCGAGAAAGAAATGGGGAGGTTGGTGTGATCTGGAATAAAACATCACACGGAACATCTTCTAAAAAACTTGGGATAAAATGTTCACTTGTAGCAGAGTCCACAGCTAATTCTGGTTGACGATGATAAAACTTGACACCCAAAGATTTAGCAAGATCTCCTAAGATATCTGCTTCAGAATTAATATAAACCTCATCAAATATTTTAGAATCTCTAGCTGTTTCAACTACCCAAGAAATTAGAGGTTTATCTCCTAAGAATCGAAGATTCTTAAGTGGAATTCTTGTACTACCAAGACGTGCAGGAATCATAGCCACATATTTCATTCGAGTACCACCCGACCTTGTTGTGATCCTTCTAGAAAAATTTCGTAACCAGATTTGTAAAGAAGTTCTACCGTTTGAATACGCATTAACTCATGAGTTGGAGGATGCCATTCAATAAACAACTTTGGTTTATTCTTTAGTGCTTTAGTCATTCCTTTGAACGCTAAATCCTCAGCTCCCTCGATATCCATTTTTAGAATGTCAACTTTAGTGTCTTGTAGAATTTCATCTAGTGTAGTTGTATCAACTGTAAATCGAAAACCTACACTGTGATAACAGCCTTCAAACGAAAGTGATACACCAACATCTGGTTTAATCGCTTCACGTTTTACAGAACTATCAGATACTGCTAATGGGTAAATTTTCACATTTGGATAGGATTTCATCCAATTTTGCAGTAGTTCAAATCGTATTCGTTCGGGTTCAAAAGCAATTATTTGAATATCAGGTGGGCCATATTTTAATGCAAGACTGATGTAAAATCCGTATTCCGCACCACAATCTACATAAACTTTAGCCGTTTTAATTCTATGGATAAATTGAGAAGTAAATGATTCCCATCTAATATTTGATTGTTCACGACCAGTTACCATTGATGAAAGAATATCATCAATAGCTGCTAACCCAAATTCTCGTTCAGTCATAAATTACAGTGGTTGCTTAACCCACACCCAATGACCTTCACCAAATCCAACTCGATAGTAATTTTGATAATCTGGTGGTTTTACCTTAACACGTTCACCTGTTTCATTAGCTTCTATTAGAGTCCAACCATTAGCATTTAACACAGGTTCGAGGGATAATAGTGTGTTTTGCCCAAAGGGCATACCGACAGTTATTTGTCGAAACCATGTTTCTGGATTTATTTCTCCTGGCACATAAATTGGAATAGCAGAATTTGCAGACGCACCTGCAGTTGATTCAACTTCTGAAGTTTCTGGTTTAGACGATTCTTTTTCCGCTTGTGGTTTAGAAGGCACGATTCCTCCAAAATCTAATTTTGTTAATTCACCATTTTCTTCAGACCATAACGTGAATGGTGCTTCTTCACTATCTGTCCAAGAAGCAATAGTAACACCATTAGAATTTTTTAACATGATCTTCATCGTAGCTCCTTACCATAAATGAGCAGTAAACCCAGTGTAACATCATCATACTAACATCTTCAGCTAACGCCGGATTATCAGTACCCAACACTATTTTCAAATGTGCATACTCTGAGACAGATCCTTTATTACCAACAATTGCAACAGATCTCATTCCACGTTCGTTAGCCCGTCGAATAGCCTTGGCTAGATTTTTACTACACCCTGAAGCAGATACTGCAATAAAGAGATCATATTCTTTTGCTAAAGCAGATAATTGTATCGCAAACATATCTTCATAACCAAAATCATTTACAGCCGCTGATAGCATCATACCTGCATTAAGCGAATAAGCTCTATTACAATATCCAGTTTCACGCAAAATATTTAAAGACATCCCTAGTGCAAAATGATCTGCTACTGTAGCTCCGCCACCATTTCCAGCAATAAATATTGTATTCTGTTTTTCGTGGGTTTCCTTCACAATTTGCCGAAGTTTTTCGGCATCTGCAGATGGAAACCGTTTTGTAATTTCTGCGATAGCAGCAAAATAGTCATCACAGGTTTCGTTAATTACCATTGCTGTAAGGCCTCCCAATCTGGCGTCCACGGAATACCTCCGTCCCACGGTGCTACTAATTTTACCATATGACCTTTATAAGCATCTTCTGGTAATGAAAACGGTTTCATATTCCCGGTACCATATCCTGGGCTGTAATTGTCATACACAGCAGCAATAGCACTTCTGGTTTCATAATCCTTAATCACAAATTTGTGATGTTCAATAGTAACCGGTGCTCGTTCACCACCTCCAAAAGGAGATCCAGCGTGAACACCAAAACGGTCACCAGATTTTGCTTTAATTGACAAACGGGTTTGATAATCTGGGAATAATTGTGGAGTCATAAGCACGGACTTACAATGATCCCACATATGCGCTCGAGGAAATTCCCAATGATCCTGTTCTAGCCAACAATTATTAATTAGCCATTTTTCCATTGCAGGAGAAAGAGCCTCGTCATCATCTATTCGCAGAATATAGTCTCCCTCACAATAAGCTAACGCTGAATTTAGGGAACTTTCAAGATATCCCTTAGATTTAACACATGCTATTTTCAGATCAGCATTTGGTATATTAAGGGAGACTGCTTGATCAAATGCCATCGTTCCATCAGTGATCAAGACAAATTCTGTTGACTCTAATTTATCTGCTAATTGAGCAAGTTTTAAAATGAATGGTCTTGCACACCATTCCATTTTAGATATGCACAGAATGCTTAATTTCATTTCTTATCTCATATGGTATTACGGTTATTCTACCTCAAAATAGATACGAAAACCCGCCCGATGATAAATATCCTGAAGCAATTACGGAGCAGTTGCCTTCTGTGTTATAAAATTTCCCCAAGCAAGAACTGTTTCACTGCCGTCATCCATTCGTTTCCAGCTATGTCGATAAGTCCCTGCTTTGAATTTATTCATATCCTCATCAGTAACAACGACGATTGCCCGTTGTGTATTTGCACTGCGAGTTGCACTGTAAGTACCAGTGATTGTTGGAGTAAAACTTAAAATTGGTGGTGAAGGTGAAGCATCTAATTTACGTACATCAAATCTGAGTACCCACCCCGTCATATTGATAGGCACTAAATTTAAATCAATAAGTTCCAATCGAAACGTCTTATCTTCTCCAACAAACAGAACTCCATCTCCGCCAATAGGTGCATCTAGAGCCATTAGACTTCCTCCCCTCCTACGATATCGATCGTTTCTACCACAGTTCCAATTGCATCTATCACAGTTTGTGAACTACCAACCACATCGATAATGCCTGATTGATACTGACCTAAAATATCAATCGTAGTTATATAGCTCCCAACCACATCGATTATTGTTTGATAAGAACCAATTACATCAATCGTAATTGGTGTTCCTGCACCAACAGGACCATCCTTAATCCGTAAAGATTCAATGAGTATAACTTCAAGATCTCGAGAAGCTTGAACCGAATCACTAATCTTTATTGTTTCAGAAGTAATTTCAGTTACAATACTATCGATGTATATGACAACAATATCAGCTATCGCAACATTTTCTATAGCAAGAACACTAAGATCAATTCCAACAATTACTGTGTCATGAACTTGAAGATTTTCATCTTGCACCCGAAGTTCAAGTGGATTGATCTCTGTGGTAACAGTATCTTGAATCTTAACTGCTTCCGTCAGTAAACTCGAAATATCCGCAGTAATTAGTGCTGAAACTGAATCAACAACTTTAACAGTTTCATTTATTGATGCAATTTCGGGATTTAAGACAACCGTAATATCGTCAGAGATTTTTAAAGATTCTGTGACACTAGTTATTTCACCAAGAGAAGGTGTAAGTGAATCAGATACTTTAACCGATTCACTAAGATTAGCAGAAAGATCAATACTGACTAAAATTGTATCAGCGACTTTAAGTGATTCAGTCTGCGTTACTGAAATGTAATCAACAGCAGCTTGAACCGAATCAGCTACTTTGACTGATTCAGAAATATTAGCTGTAAGATTAACAGTTATTGAAGCAGTAACCGTGTCAACAACTTTAACAGATTCCGTTAATGTTGTCTGCTCTGGATTGATCAGAGTAGAAACTGTATCAGCAACTTTAACTGATTCAGATTGACTTGTTTCCTCCGGATTAAGAATAACACTAATCGTATCTGCGATTTTAACAGATTCGATTTGTGTTATCTGTTCTGGATCTAAAGTTACCGAAACACTGTCTGCAACTTTTAGCGACTCACTTTGAGTTGTTTGTTCAGGATTAAGAACTGTAGAAACAACATCTGTAATCGAAAGTGGTTCTGTAAGTGAAGTCTGCTCAGGATTTATGAAAGCCAATACAGTGTCTACGACTTTAACCGAGTCGATTAAGAGAACTGATTGCGAATCAATCAGAGCCGTAATCGTATCAACAACTTTAAGATTCTCAGATTGAGTCGTTTGTTCTGGATCTAAAGTCGTTGAAATAGTATCAGCAACTTTTATCGAGTCAGATTGTGAGGTTTCCTCGGGATTTAACGTTGTCGCGGCAAGGTCAACAACTTTGAGAGATTCTGTAAGCGAAATCTCTTCTGGATTTAATGTGGCAGCTACAGAATCAGAAACTTTCAAGGTTTCTGTTTGTGCAGCTTGTTCCGGATCTAAGGTTGTGAAGACGCTATCAACAACCTTTAGAGCTTCTGATTGTGAAGCTTGTTCTGGATTTAAGAGTGTGCTAACATTATCAGAAATTTTTACATTTTCAATTACGGAAGTCTGTTCGGGGTCTAACGTAACCGAAACACTGTCCGCAACTTTAAGTGATTCCGTTAGTGAAACAATTTCATCGAGGATAGCAGTGACACTGTCCGCAACCTTGATCGTTTCAGTACTAGACGCTTGTTCTGGATCTAATGTTGTTGTGACAGTGTCAACAACTTTAATTGGCTCTGTTTGTGAAGTCTGCTCCGGATCTAAAACAGTATTAACACTGTCTACGACTTTGAGCGATTCAATAACTAATGTTTGTTCAGGATTTAGTGTAGTTGCAACCGTATCACTTACACTAAGATTTTCTTCGAGATAAATAAAGTCTGGATTTAGACGAGCATTAACTGGACCATCAGCAATTTGAATCGATTCGTTAGAAATTAAAGTGCCGGCACCTATAGAAGCCGCAATACTATCAACAACTGAAAGTGATTCAGCAGGAACAGCTACCGGCCGCGGATTTTCGTCCGCAATTGGTGTATCTTGAACAATTACGTTTTCAGTAAGGGATACGTCAATATCTCTCGAAACAGTGACCGTGTCACTAATTACAAGTGCTTCCTGAACAGAAGTCTGTTCGGGATTCAAGCTTGTCGAAGGAGTGTCAACTACCCTGAGCGATTCTGTTTGTGTGGTTTGCTCTGGATTAAGTGTTGTTGATACGCTATCTGCAACTTTTAACGACTCTGTCAGTGAAACGAGTTTGTCAAGAATCGCAGTAACAGTATCTGCGACTTTTAAGGATTCAGTCTGTGTGGTCTGTTCGGGATCTAAAGTCGTGATTACAGTATCAACGACTTTAAGCGATTCTGTCTGTGAAGCCTGCTCTGGATCTAATATTGTGAATACGGAGTCAGCAACTTTTACTGATTCAGATAGAGAAACAATTTTGTCGAGATCAGCAGTAACAGTGTCTGCAACTTTTAATGATTCTGTTTGTGTGGCTTGCTCTGGATCTAAAGTAGTGAAAACGGAATCAACAACTTTGAGAGAATCACTCTGTGACGTCTGTTCGGGATTAAGAAGTGTTAAAACACTATCGGCAACTTTGACTGGTTCCGTTAGTGAAACAACTTCATCTGTGATAGCAGTAACAGTGTCAACAACTTTTAATGAATCACTTAACGAACTTTGTTCTGGATCTAAAGTAGTTGTTACAGTGTCAACAACTTTAAGAGAATCTGTAGCAGAAGTTTCCTCCGGATTAAGGAATGCGAGAACAGTATCTGCTACTTTAACTGGTTCTGTTAACGAAGTTTGCTCGGGATTTAAAGTTGTAAGAACAGTATCAGCAACTTTGAGAGCTTCTGTTACAGTAGCTTGCTCTGGATCTAAAGTCGTCGAAACGGTATCAACGACCTTTAAAGAATCCGAAGTTGAAGTCTGTTCAGGATCTAAAGTAGTTGAAACTGAGTCTACAACTTTTAACGATTCACTTACAGAAGTCTGCTCGGGATTAAGAGTGGTGAAAACAGTGTCAGCAACTTTAAGAACTTCTGTTATCGAAGCATTTAAATCTATGCTGGCAGTAAGAGTATCAACAACTTTAAGAGATTCAGTTTGTGTTGTCTGTTCAGGATCTAACGAAATAGTAGGAGTGTCAACTATTTTAAGTGATTCTGTTTGTGACGTCTGTTCTGGATCTAAAGTTGTGAGTGGTGCGTCCGCAACCTTAACATTTTCCGTTAACGAATTCTGTAGAGGATCTAAAGTTGCAAAAACTGTATCAGCAACCTTTAACGTTTCAGTTCGAGAGGATTCCTCTGGATTAAGATTTGTTGTGACATTATCCGCAATCTTAAGTGGTTCGCTTAAAGAAGTTTGTTCTGGATCAAGAGTAGTAAGCGGAGTATCTATAACTTTGAGTGGTTCAGTGAGTATGGTCTCTTCAGGATTTAGAAAAGTAGTAACAGTGTCTGCTACCTTGATAATCTCAGATACAGACGCATTTATATCTATAGAAGCAAATACTGTATCAGCAACTTTAAGCGAATCCGTTAAAGATGTCTGTTCTGGATTTAAAGTTGTAAACGGAGTATCAACAACTTTTAATGATTCAGTTGGACTTGCTTGTTCTGGATCAATAAAGGTAGATACAGTATCTGCAATTTTCAATGACTCAGATACAGAAGTTTGCTCTGGATCTAAAGTAGCAGTTACAGTATCAGCAACTTTTAAGGAATCGGATACTGAGATTTGTTCAGGATCTAAAGTTGTTAGAACAGTGTCAACAACTTTAAGCGATTCGGTAATTGACGACTGTTCGGGGTCTAACTTGGTAAGAACAGTATCAACAACCTTTAAAGAATCCGAAACAGATACTTGCTCCGGATCTAAAATAGCAAATACACTATCTACCACCTTTAAAGATTCAGATACAGAAGTCTGTTCTGGATCTAAGGCAGGAGTTACTGTATCAACGACCTTTAAAGATTCTGTCTGTAATACTAATTCAGGGTCTATCTTAGCAAGAACAGTATCAGAAATTTTTATAGATTCGGTTAATATCGTTTCTTCTGGGTTTAGAAGAATCGTAACCGTATCAGAAACTTTTACATTTTCTTGTAAACTTGTTTGTTCTGGATTTAAAGAAGCAGTAACAGTATCTACTACTTTAAGAGATTCAGGTCCTGCTGTTTGAGAAAGATCAGTACCTGTTATAAGAGCTGCAATAACAGGACCATCAGTTACGTGTACGACACCAAGTAATTGTGCTATTCCTTGGTGAAAATCAACGATTTTTAAAGATTCCGATAAAGATACACCAAGGATGAAATCATCCTTGATTTCGATATTTTCTGTCAGAACAGACGTGGGTTGTAGCGGCGTCAACTCTGCCGTTACAGTATCTGTAATTTTTAAATTTTCAGTGGAGGATGCCGAAGGACCAGAAGTAGTGACAGACGCCGTCACCGTATCAGTAAGGCGTATGCCTTCTGAATAGTAACGGCCGTCGTCTATTCTTATTGTTTCTGGAGTAACTACTATGGAGAGATCAGCCATGCGCAATCACTCCTGCGGGCGGAGGGTCAGCCCCAGTTTGCCCTATAGTTGCTTTTTGCGCTTCCTGAACCGGAGTAGAATCGGGAGATTCCGGCAAAGGAATTGTTACTTTCACAGGTTCTGGAGGTGCACATTCAATAAGTTGTGCACTTACAATATCTGAGACACCAACTGGTCGTTCATCCAATGGCATAAACTAACTCAACCTAGCAAAGATTCCAGCACCAACTTGTGGACTTGAGCTCATGTTAACATTTTCATTAGCTGGAGTATAATCCACATAAATGCCCATAAAACAAACACAGGCTACTCTAGTAGTAACATCTGTTTTTATCACTTTCATAACTGGTGAAGAACCAATTACAACAGATGGGTTATCAATAAATTGGCCAGCAACAGTTTCACTCGACCAATGATTACTAGAACTATTAGTATTTGCATATAAACCATGAGCTCCGGCATCACTCCCAACACCATTACCAGCTGCGCCCAAAGTTAATGCGTTTACTATTGGATTACTAGTAAGTTCTACAGTTCCAGTTTTTGTTCCAGTTTGAATATCTTCACCATGTAGAAGTACAATCTGAATAGCATTGATTTTATCCGAAGCTTGTATACCACCGCTAGAATAAGCCGCAATTGTCGCAGCATAAGCTGCAGATCCACTAGAAGATGCTGACTCAATATTAGTTGAATCCGTTTCATTTGCACTTGCTACACCTGGAGGTGGTAATGCACTTACTGATTGCCATAACCCTGTGTTAGTCGAACCTCCACCGCGTGTCCAATTAGTAACTAAACTGTCTCCAGTTGCAGTTAATAAGATAACTTTTCCAGGATCAGGAAATTGCGAATTATTAACAATTAAGTCATCAAAATAAACAGTGCATGCATCAGCTTCTGTTCCTGAAGCACCAATCGCTGATGGAGCAGGCCATGTGGAAGGAGATCCGACCACTTCAGTAGAACCGTCTATTCTAAGAACAGGTACACTAGAGCCGTTAGCTTGACGAACTTCAATACGATAGAATCTTGTTGTGTCTGTTAAGCGTGTTGTAGATGTTCCAATACTAGTTGTAGCATTATAGTATTCAATGGAACCATTTGGGTTAAGACGCAAGTTAATTGTAGTAGTGCTACCAAAAATAACACGCTGAACACTAGAAGGTAAAACAGTTACACAAATATAGAATCGTATATATCCTGGTATAGCAATGACTAGATTAGCCCAGGCTGCTACACCACTAGTCGCATTAATCTTTAACGAATGCGCACCACTGCGTACAATAGTTGACTCTATCGTAGCACCAGCAGTTACTAGCACACACGAGTCAATTGATTGTCCAGTTGCTCTGGACAATGACTCATTTCCTTCCCAGCCACAAATAAGTGTTGTTGACATTTATATTTATGTAGGAGGCCAAGGCTCGATTGCACCGCTTACACCGCCCATATCATCAGCCAGTGCTTTAATGTATTGTACTTCTGGTCCATTTCCAAAATTTGCCGCAATAGCATATAATAGATCACGAAATTGCTGCAGTGTAACTGCCGGAGTAGTATCAATTACTAATCGACGACATAAATTACAAGAACCTGGTGGATCAGCTGGAGACTGACCAACTGGAGCAGTTTGCCAACCACTTAAACCGCCATTCCAACAACGTTGGGCAATCTGTCGTTGCTGAGGAGTAAGACTTGCTAAAATTGCTGAACCTTGTCCAGCGTTAGCAACAATACTACTTAAATCAGACAACTCATAAAAAATTGCAAATGCCATGATTTCTCCTTAAAAAACGCTTGATCCTATTGTTGGCTCACCAAGAGCAGCGGTCAAACTATTGACTAAAACAGTCCCACCACCAAAATCATCTAATACTGCCCCTGGACGATCAATACTCATGCCAATAAAACCAGTATTATATGTTCCATCTTGGCGTTGCATTAAACTATTCCATCCACTTCCTGTGTTTAAATATGCAGTTAATTGATCACCTATCTGTTCAAACCCTAGCTTATCGCCATCGTTAAATGTTTGAAGTAAAGAAGCACCAAGCATAGTTGTTACATTATTATCAATTCGGTATATTTCACAATGTTGTACACCGCTAAAGATATAAGCAACAACAAAGTATCCATCTACACCTGAAGTATCTGGAGAAACTACTGCAAGGTAAAGTGCAACTCCTTGATCAGTAAAACAGGTTGTCATTGTAAGCCAAACTTCAGCATTTGGCCCAAAAGAGCTTGTATTCCAATAAGATTCACTTGTAACCGAAGAACTAGTAGTAATAACTGCGTTCGATTGAAGAACTAATGAAAGATCTGGGGGAACACTCAAAAATAACGGGCCTAGCCAATTACCACCATCCAGTGGATTTTCGTTCGCTCGGTTAAACCGATCTAAGATCGTAAGATTTGTTGGAAATGACATTAGCTAACTCTAGCGTCTAACCTATCAACAGATTCGCAAGCTTGGACATCCCCATCAAGAATAATTGTATCACTACCAGCATCATATCGAGGCTTTAACCGACGTGTAGCAAGAAACCGCAACGCATCTCCAATTGTCACTTGTGCTAGATTAGGAAACCTCGTATCGACTTCTGTAGCTGTGTATCCTGCATTGATAATCAACGTTCTTATGGCAGAACGTTGACCAGCGGTTAGAGAAGAAAGCGGGTCATCTAATCGAGAAAGTGGCACACGTGTTACACCAGTTAATGCATTAATTAGAGTAAGTGTCGCTGACGAAGCATTAACCTTAACAATGGCTTGATTTCCTAAAACTTCAACTTCAGACCAATTACCTCCATCGGCCAGAATTTGTGAAGTTAGATCATCAACGATAACATAACGAGCCACACGATTACTAAGAGTTTTTCTCGCATACGGTGCGATAAAATATGCTATTGGCATTAGTACATTACTCCAGTTCCGCGATCTACATGCTTAAATACCAGCGAAGTATCAATAATATAAGGATATTCTTTAGCGGCAAACTTTCCCCAACCTGCCTTTTTCAATAGTCCGCGTTTAATTGTTTCGCCACTCCACCAAAGATCAGATGTGCCGGAAGCAACGTGGACGCCACCATTTTCAATCCAAACCCTAGCAGGCTGCTGAAAAATCTTTTTCAACGGAAATGGGTATCCAGGAAGCGTATACATTTCAACGTCTTCTTCCTGAGCCCAGGCTTCGAGGATAGACCGATGAAGGAGCAATGCACCTGTTGGCACGCCGTCCACCCAGATTACGTCGCCGTATTTCCAATCACGGTAAGCTCGAGTTCCGCCACCTCGGTATGCAAGAGGTTCCGGACCAAGTAGTTCAATACCACCTTTCTTGCCATTTCGAATTTCGGCGGAACCCTTGATATGGTACAAACCACTCACAACGGGAGGAGCCTTTTTACGTTCCATCTTCCAGAACCACCTGTCGAAAACAAGCAGCGTTTCCGGAGGTGGACATGTATCATCTTCGATAAGAATTAATGCTCTAAATGGACCACGAAGTATCGTGTCTACAAGCAGATTTTGAGCATCAGCGACATTATAACCCATAGGCGTGGATCGCACCACACTGAAGTTTGGTGGTGTGACCATACCTACCATCATATTGTACCATTCGATGCGTACAGTCCCTAGTGTTGGTGTGCCAATCAATACTTGGACACTGGTATTTGAAGCTTTTGGATTAACTGGATTCAAGGCAATATTAGATTGTTTACGTGCAAGTTTGGCCTGTTTTCTCATAAAGGGTGTTGTAACTCCCGACCATCCACTTGCAGCAACTTGCGAAACTGAACTAATTGACTTTTCACTCATAATTTGTCTTCGTCCGCTAGTACAACTTTATTTTCTTTTAACACAGCATATACATGTTGATAAATGTCTGCTATGCTCGTACAACCTAGAATTGCTGCTCGACGGTATCCTTCTTCTTTTAATGGAGCACATCTTTCACATGCCCAAAACATACTAGCGGTCCATTCATTGCACCACCAGCATCTATGCATGTTTGTATTCCCCGATGCGCTCGAGCCAACCACCTGGATTCATTGTTAGCAAATATCGTTCACACACTGGATCCTGTCGCCATTCATTTGGATGCAAATTCAAATAATCTTCAACACCACCTCTTGCACCGCGGTCACCATAACGACCTTCTTCATCAGGCACCCAAGCAATATTTGTGTCTTCAACCACAAGACGATCACCTACGCGGCACATAGGTGCGTAGAGTTCAAGTTCTTTGAGGACATGAGCTGCAGAGTGATCTGCATCAAGGCTAACTAAGAGAGGGTACTGGATCTCCTCTCGAATAGCATCAGCTAACCGTGGATCAGTAGAATCACCAGCTAAGAATACAATTCGAGGGTGATTACACTTAACACGGTCTTCAAAGTCAATTGTGAAGATTTTACCATCTTCAATTTGCAAAGAGTCCATCAAAAACGCAAACCACAGTGCGGAAGCACCAGCATAAGTTCCCGTTTCAATAATGGTTTTCGGTTTGTGATCATTAATCAAAGCTTGGTAAATCCAAAGGTCATTTGGACACTTCATCATACCAATACCAAGAAAATGAGTATAATGCCAGGTATGTGGTGCGTTATACCACACCTCATGGTATTGCTGAAGAAGTTTACCGTGTTCTTCACGTGTTCGTAGAATTCGTTGTTCTAATTCAGCAATAGAAATAGAAGCATCTTCATCCACTATGGTAAGTGGCTGTACGCCCGGAATTTTAGGATTAATTGTTGATGTGCTCATTGTTTAATAGCTTGAAGTGTCACATTATAGCTGATGCTACCCTGAGTTCCAGGAACTCTAGCAGTAGCCAATGGATGCCATGGTTTAGGTTGAGGTCTACCTAATGATTCATGTAAACTGTACAATGGACCACGAGGATCTAGCCACAGAAAGCTGGCTTCGACGATACGTGTGACATGCTGTGGATCACTTACCCACCCATGTGAATCATCACCACCATATGGACCACTAATATACACAATACCAGAAGGTTGCACTACACGATGTAGCTCATCCCACCAAGCAAAGAATAACGGTGGTGGAACATATTCGATGACATGAGTCACTACTGCGGTATTCACACAATTATCGGGCAGAGGGAACGGGAGTGTTCGAGGATCATGAGGGACATCTCCCTGCGGTCCCAACGTAACACTCCTTGGTTGCGGGGTTCCTCCCAACGAAACGTCAAGAAAAATTCCCTTCTTACTCTCGATAAGCTTTTTGATTTTTGAAGTCATATTTAAGAGAGTGAAACTTACATCACTTTCTTTCCTTCGGCCATTAACGCATAATGATTTAACTTAGATGCGACGTCACGAGCCTCTTCCGGTGAAAAGATTAGTCGTTCTGCGGCTACACCAAATTGCATCAGAACTTTACGAATTTCCGTATTGTGACCAAATAGGATTTGGCAGGGTTGCCCATCCATACCTTGTGGTAGATTAAATTTTGGTGCCGGGCCACTAGCTTTCTTTGAATTCAGAGGTTTAGCCATATAATTCCTAACAGGATGAAACCCAACGGTCCGTAAAGACCGTTGGGTTTCACCGTTATTTCTTCGTTACTTCGCCACCTGACAATTCCAAAGTAGCCGCCGCGTTCGAGGCAAACCGGGCCATTGCCGCTTCGATAGTCATAGTGTTGTCTTGCAGGTCTGCAAAAGCAACAGGGCTGATTTCTCGAACCGGAATATCCGGATGTCCATCTGCCATAAGAGCCTCTAGTTTGGCTAGAGCATCTTCCAGCAGTGCTTTACGGCGATCGTAAAGCGCAAGTGACGCCTCGATTTCCGCCTTAGTCGCGTCTTTGAGATCAAGTCGATCAAAATCTCGAAGACCTTCGTGCTGAGGAGCGAAGGCTGCCAAGAGGTTTTGAATCTCTACGATAGCCTGTTGAACTGCAGTCATTGGCTACCTCCTAAATTAGACGGGAGGAGCCGGAGCCTTTGGTTGGACCACACCTGCCGAGAAACCAAAGTTCTTTGCGTGAGCACTTGTCACGGTCAAAGTAACGGTGTCTTGAATCGTTTCAACACCAGCACCCAGATCCGCATCTGCCTCCACCAGATAAACTGTGTCAGCAATAGCGTCACCAGAAATCAGATCAAAGTTCAAAGGCGAAGCGGGATCCTGAGCAAAAGTCCCGTCACCACTCTGCACTGTGATCTTTAGTGCGCCATCAATCTGTGCCGGCTTACCACCAGAAGTAAGAGGGGTAGCAGCACAACCAACGACCATCTCCTCATTCGAACAAGCAACAGCCAAGCCCATGTTAGACTCCTTTGTTTACGAACGTGACCAAGAATAGATACGTGAGAAAATTACTCTACTACAGGAACCGTCTGAAGTAAAGATCTTTAGATCATCTTTAATGGTCCTTTACACTATCTTAACACTACCATATTCTTCCTTACTTGGTAGATCTTGAAATTGATTTGCTTTTCTTAAATTGCTTGGAATTCGAGAGGCTCTAGCTTTAGCAGATTCGCTCATTTTCTCGTGATTCATGCCAGCCATGTGTCTCGCACGTTCTTCTTCAGTCCAGGGTCGCCGCTTTTTACCAGCTTGAGCTGCGGCTATTTTCGCGTTCCATTCTGGAGTTCGTTGTCGTGCATGCGGTTTGCCTAATTTGGCTAGACGCATTTTCTCTTTAGCTTCGTCAGAACGCTTGAGACCAGTTTGGATACGTTTATTTGTTTCTATGATAACTTCACGATGAGCTTGTCCTGCTTCAGAAGCCCAATAATCTAACATAATCCTACTCTGGTGTTCACGACGTTCGTCTGTTCTTTCAAAATTACCATCACCACCAAGAGTTCCATTAACCAATAGATGACCATTTTCTTTATATTCTTTAATAAATTCTCTTTCCAGAAGTGCAGCATCATCCATTGTCTCTACAATTGCTAATATCCGCCAATCAGGAAGTATATTTTATGCAACTAATTCCTTTAACCAATTACATTTATTTGTGTGACCCTTACCCTTTTTTGCCACGGAAATATGGTGACGAACTCTACTTTCTGCTTTTCTGGAAAACCCAATGTATCTTACATGAATAGGGTCTCGTGGATCAAAGAGAGCATAAACCGTATAAGACATGTTAACTCCTTTACGGTTTATACTACTCTAAGAACGTCTAGAAATAAAGTTCTTTATTTCGTCTTAAAATTATCTTTAAGAAATCTAAAGAACTTTATTCTAGTAACATCCAACTTGAATTTTCTAAGTACTGAAAACGAAGTTGTACGTAATGTTCAGAGCCTGTGTGGTTCCTTTCGTTGAACTTGCAAACGTAGCCAAGCTATGTGCCGTTCCCGCACCAACCGAACTATTGTGATACTGCGCAATGCAATTCACAGTCTGGGCGTGCGAAATGTAAGACGACACGTATTGGAACGATTGCGACAGTGTCCAAGTTCCAGACAATAGCTGAGAACCCACCGAAACAGTCGCGCGGCTCACGCCACCGGTGGACGCTAACGGCCATTCAGTCGAGTCGATAGCAGACATAGTCGAGAAGTTGGAAGATTGTGCCTGAGTCTGGTAGCCAATACCCCAGAATCGAGCAAAACCCATGTCGCTGATGACGGTTGCAGCAACAGACGAGGCGCTGGAAGCCAACCCCGCATAGTTACGAACCACCATACCATGCCCGTAGGTGGTGATTACGTTCTCGTGGTAATCACCAATCTGTTCCTCACCGGTAATGCAGTCAACCAGTGCACCCCGAATGAAGCCCCGAATACGAGGCATTTCGCCAGGACGGCTACGTCCCATCTTAGGCACAACGCCGGTCTTTCGAACGACGTGAACCTTTCCGTCGTGTGTATGAATCTTGTCACCCTTCTGAAACATTCGGATCTCCTTTAACGGTTAACTGCATTATTCGAGACGATTACTTTGGAGCTACATCCAAACTGATTGTAGGAGCAAGAGCAGGTGCCGGTGCATTTGGTACATTTGGAACATTAGCACCTAGATCAATATCAGCTATATGGTCATCGTAAATAGTGCTCGTATTATCGGTAAGAATACTCACTAATTTCAATTGGGTCCCACCAGAAGTTGTACGATACAATTTTCTTGCTATCGTTCCAGTTGGACCTACTGCGATCCCAGCAACTTGCGCATAAAACGGACCTCCAGTAAGTGGTCCTGGTACAGTAGCACTTGCACTTGGCGCTGATTCAGTAGCCGTTGAAACCCAAGTATATGCCCAAGAACGAACACTATCCCCAGACTTAAAAGGAAACGACAGCACTTGTATATTCGAGGTGGATGTAAGAATTCTCCCACTCTCATCTCGAAGAGACAAAGTTACTGTGTATCTACCAACTTTCAAGCCATTTACTACTCCTGGTACAGACATTCTACCAGTTGCAGCCGTTCCATCCGTTAATCCAGTTGTAACCGTTTCGGGTGATGGACTCGAATCAAAAACAATATCACGAAAATAGTTGTCGGAATTTCTAGTCGCTGGGTATCTACCGGAAGCAGCATATACACCAATTGATCCAGTAAGTGTATTATTCACGATTGCTTTCGAATAGCCATTTTTGATAGTTGCGTAATGCGCTCCGCTTGGGTTATTGACACTAGCCACAAAGACCACATTAGCATCTATGGCTACTGGAGTAATTGCCTGTTCTTGCCATCCAGAAGGGGTTTCATTAACAAAGGTAGCAGTTGCAAGCAAAGTACCAGAAGTATTCCACAAATGACCAATATGTGGACCAAGATCACCAAGCATTTTGTAGAACCGAATAGCTGTGACTCTTCCAGCAACAGAACTTTTTGCTTGAAGTCCTAATTCGTTTGAACTTGTACCACCAGAAGACACAGGAACTTGGGTGGTCAAAACAGTATTTAATACTGGTCCTGCTCCGGCGTCTTGCGCTCTCGGATTTTGCACCAATAGAAATAATACGAATGCTAGACTCAATTTATGTATCACTTGGTTTCTCTGGTTTTTTGGAAAGTCCATCTCTTGGAATTCCATATCGCTTCATTTTATGATTCATCATACGCGGACTAATACCCAACACCTCTGCTGCCTTTTTTTGATTACCACCAGAAAATGCTAGCGATTCGAGTAAAACACTTCTAATAACAGACTTTAACGTTGGTGGTTTCTTTACAGGAACCCATTCACCATTTTCGTCTTCATAATATTGTTTCATATTACTCCTTTGGTATTACATACACACAGGATTCGGAATAAGCAAAAGATTCTTCATCCGTCGTATCCATAAGCAAAAAGTCAGAATGAAAAATTCGTTCGCCCCAAAGCACAATATCCGGAGGATTAGGGAATTCTGGTATTTGAGCCGCCGCAATAAATTCACCGGACCGCGTGTATAACTCGATCTTCATGGTAAGGTGTCTTCTGTGTCATACGATTCAAAATTTCCTTACGACGTTCTAAAGAAAGCACAGCCCACTTACGAGCAAAGACAGTTGCAGCTGCGGGAAGCTGTTTTTGTCTTTGGGTCTTAGCCGGCAGGTTCTTTGTTTCTTGTACAGGTTGCACATCCATCTGTACAGGAAATTCCCGATATGGTAATCCGAGAAGGCGATCTCGAATTTCGTTTGCGTCCACAACCTTTTCTTTAGCATCCGTATTCAATTGCGCCCAAAGAGTAGCAACTTGTGCTCTTTGCAAGACGTCAAGGTTTTGAATTTCGGGCCATCTAACCTCATATTTTTTCGGTTCCGGTAAAGCTCCATGGTCAATTAAGCGATCGACCAACTGCTTTACGACTAAAGGTCCGGCAAAAGCATTCCGCCTGTCTGTGACCCGCTCAGCCCAATTATCTCTATCCTGATTGCTTGCTAATTCACCGCGCTCGCTACCCATTAAGATTCGTTGAGGAATACCCGTTCCGGCTGAGATTTGAGAAATAATGGCATCCATTGGTCCTTTAAAGTTAGCGACCTGGGAACCAAGATTCTTCATCTCGATACCACGTGTCAAGATACTCCGTCGATATTTATGTAAATAATCTTCTAACTGCTGCTCAGTTTTTTCTTGATCTTTTTCGTCAAAATCCAATTCGGAATCCACATTGAGTTGAATTCCAGCATCAGCCCTCTTCCAAAATGCCTCAGATCCTCCTCCTGTCACCTTTTCCAGGTCATCGAGGAGGTTCCACACCCGTTCAAGACGAGGGGTTGCGTATACGTTATCGTCAAGAAGACCGTCGGCAATATGGATACAACGTGTCCAATGCGCTTTTCGTCCAACAGTGGAAAACGCTGTTGTCTGTCCACTAGCTCCAGAAGGGGGCACCCTTCTCAACATGTAATACAGAGGAAGACCCCAACGAGGATTAGTAGCATCTCGTTCAAATTCGTTAATAACCGCATCTTCTTCGGCAAATACTTGTAGATAACCAATTGATTCTGGGTCAGATAGTTCTGGAAGTGGTGTCGTAAGCTCGCCAGGTGCGCCAATAAGAATCACACCATATTGTCCAAGCCCAGAGACAATATCTGCTCGTTGTAAAACAGACCAGATTTTGAGCCGCGTTTCGAGGAGTTCCCATTCCTGCTCAAATTCCGTGAAGGTATCTGGGTCTTCATCCTCGATAACTTCGGCTCCACCTCGCCAGGTAGCTTGTGGCTTTGCTTCCACAATTCGTCCGGCAACTGCATTACGGCGATAACGATCACGGTACATTTGTGGCACAAGAACACGATCATAGCCACAAACAGCAAAAATGTCCCGTTTACCACCGTATGTAAGTCCAGCAAGAGAAGCTAGTCGTGCTCGCGACGAAATTACCGAAGCGACAAGAGACCTCAGATTCATCTTGATTTCCTAATTTACTTTTGGTTCTGTACTGCCGATGAAATCATAAGCCATTGTGCTACAGCTAAAAGTAATTCGGTTCCCTCACCACTTTTAGGGACCATGGCGTTACATCCGGAGTCCAGAGCTTTTTTACGTCCTGCATAACGTTCGGATAAGCTGGGCCCAACAGATCCACTATGAGCAATAATTGGAACCTGCCATCCCGTTAAACGAACTTGTCGTGCGAACTCATAACCATCCATCATACCCAATCGTATATCGAGAACGATTAAGTCTGGTAGTCCTTCGTTCACTAAAGAAGCTAATGCGGTTTCTGCATTAGAACAAGTTCGAACTTTATATCCGGTCGTTTTAAGGATCGTAGTGGTTAATCGTAAAGTAACCGGATCATCCTCGACTACCAAAATTTCTTTTTCACTGGGAACCACTTCTTTGGGAACAATCCGCGCGTTTCCAAATGTAGCAACCACAGTACGATTGGTATCGATAGCATCCAATGTTGCTCGGGAGTGAGTAGTGATTACAGACGATAGATGTTTTGTCTGTTGTGTCAAAACGAACAAAATTGCAAGAATGCCAAGAACGATGAGCCCTATAAAAATGGCTAAGTAATTCATGGTTTCTGTTCTTTGTCTAGTTGAGGTGCCTGTTTTTGGAATGATAACTGTTGCTGTTGTACAATTTCAAATAATTTTTGCAATAATTCTCCTTGTTTTAAGTTTGCTTGACTCAATGCTTTAAGTTTTTCATTCACACCATTCGCTTCATGATAAGCAGCATCAGCTTTATCTGCCACATAATTCTTTGATTGTTCAATAGCTTGCGTTAAAACGTTTGTTTGATCATTAGCAATTCGTTGTGTATCTTCTCGTACTTCTATTTTATGTATATCCGTTTTCATTGCAAGGGCGTCAGTTCGGTCGCGTAAAGAATTAGCAGCAGCATGTAATTGATTTTGTACATTACTTGCTTCAGTTACAACTTGTGTTTGAAGTTTTGCTGCTACTTCAATTCGTTCTGCTTTTTCGAGAGCCGCCTTTTCGCGTCGATCAGCAGCATCCATATCATGCTGCAATTTTATCATTTCCATCGCGTATTTTTGATCTCGACTTGTCTTCCATAGCATTGCCAAAGTGGAAATTAGAGATACAAGTACGAGGACAATTTGTCCACTATAAGTCGCTAGAACAGAACTAGCTGTCGCAGCAGCCGTTGCAGCAGCTGTAGCAGTTGTTGGATCCATTAACTTGCCGACTTATTTAATCCTTCGACGATACGGTTAGCAGCAGCTGTCATTAGTTTTTCTGCAGCAACTGCTGCTGCATTTAATCTATCAGCCGCAGCAATAGCGGCATCATCAATAACTTTCTTTGCTGCCATTGCTGCAATCCCTGGATCTGTAGAAGCAGCCGCAATATTAGAACTATCGAGGGCACCTTCAGCATGACTCGCTTTGGCAGTAAGAGCCACCAATTGACTCAATCTACTGTTAACCGCTAAATGTACTTGTTGCACACTAGCTGCCAAAAATGCCATAATAACGGGAACCAAAAATCCTAACACAACTGTGATCAAAGATGAGTTATCTTTATCAGGCCGTATCAGAAAAATAATTAGAATCGCGATAACCGCCACGACGGAAAGACCAATTACAGCCCAAACATAGATACTCGCATTAGAAGATTGTGTTGGATCAGTAGTTGTGGGGCTATGTGTTTGTATCAAATCATACACCGAACTTTCTCTTAATTTATCGGAGTATCGTGTCCCGGCGTCGTCTTTATTTTCCATTTAGAGGTCACCCCTTTTACCCCATACGCCGCCGTGTTTTTTCGGTGTTTCCGAGATGGGCTTACAAAATGCTAACATCAAAGCATCTGCGCGGTTAGGAGAAGGGATTCCACGTCGTTTCGCTTCGTCTTTACTTTCAATAAGAATTTTTCCACTGGAACTACGTTTATAGCGTAGTTCTACAAGTTCGGCAGCAAGATCATCATCATTAGGATCAAGATCGATTTGACCAGACTCAAATAAATCTCGAACTCGCCACCAAGATTCCGCTCGAAAATTACCAAAATCCTCTTCGCCGGCTTCGCTTGGGCTGGACGATACGTTGATACCAATAACATTTTTCTTCAGTTCGAGTGCACGATCAGTCACACCACGGCCAATACCAATCACGTCAATTTTAGCGAGAGTAGCACCAGTTTTGTTCATGTCGGCAATAACGTTACCACATGTTTCCATGGTGTCTGGATTATGGTCTTCGCGTATGACGCGAACTACGCCACCTCGCCGATGCGCGATACAGGATGTATCGCCACCACCACCAACGTCGACTCCTAATTCGTTTTTCAATCCAGGCGAGAGAGTTCTCGCCTGGGCTGCTAAAATCCAAGAGATTGGTATAAGTCCGCCAGCATCGGCAAATTCGGGAAACTTCCCTAATATTTTCGATTGCCAAAGTGGATTTGTGTCGGTTGGGCTATCTCCCTCAGGTGGAATACACCGAACACCATCCTGGGGTAGACAAGGATCTCCATTTCTGTCAATCCAAAACCATTTTGGAGCCCATTTTCGACGCTTGTCTTCGACGTAGGTGTGTCCAATCAGCTGGCCACGGATAAAGGCAGGAATATCTTCGCCAGTGAAATTTGGTGTTTCGAAAGCACCAATTTCGATTACATGCCATCCTGATCCCGGTTTGTTGTTTTCAAAGAATTCGCCATTTGGATCATCGGGATTACCAATAACAACCATCTTACTCTGGTCATTTGCAATCAACGAATCCGCGGCCTCCCATAGAGGGCCGCGAATTCCGTTCCCCTCATCAAAGATGACCAGGACTCGTGGAGCATGAATTCCTTGGAACGCGTCAGGGTTAAAATCATCAGGCTTACGACCATAAGCAACAAGTTCTTCTTTACCACCTTCAACCGGTAACAGCCATTCTGTTTGGTTCATTCTACCACCAAGCTTACCTTTGGTATGAACCCGGTTGATTTCGCGCCACAAAATGGTTCGAACTTGGTGAGCGCTGGGTGCGCTCGTAATCGCAAATGCTTCGCCAGGTGGGCTTGTGTCAATCCACCAACCCGCGATTCGGCTAGCAATGAAAGATTTCCCTACGTCGTGGCAACTACGAATCAAGGTTTTGCGATGTGTAGCAACCGCTTCTAATATTCGTTTCTGTGCACTCCACAAAGTATCGCGTAATTTGATTTCGTTCCACGCCACTGGGTCGAGGAGGAAATGGCGACGTGCCATCTCCTCTTCTAGCGCCGCCAGTTCGGCGATAGGGTCTTCGATCTCGTAGTCGTCGTCGTTAGAAAATTGGGAAGCTTCCATGTTTGGAACTCAATCTACGATTTCGTTCCCTTCGTTTCGTTCCCCTCTTAGTGTATCGACCTAGGAGTAAAGTCCGTTACGTTGCTTCGCTTTTCTTCCTCTATCGATTCCGTTGATACAATGGCTTTCGCATCCAGATACTGCTTCAGCTTGGTAGCCCGCTTCTGCAGCTCTTCTTGCGACAACTTACTGTAGTCCAGCTTGTCGTCAACCGTAATCGTCGAGTGAGTACCAAAACCCGTTCTATCAAGGATAGCACAGGCTGCTTTCACGGAGATGTAGTCGTCTTTATCGCCAGTAGCGATTGCTCGCTGTAAGGCTTCGATGGATGGTTCGACGAGTTCCAGTAATTTTCTCTTTCCGAGCCTGCGAACCTCGGAAAGAGAAAGACTCGCCTTCGGCGGATTATTCGGTGGATTATCTTTGAATAGACTCATGCTCGTTACACCTAGAAGTTATTGTAGCTGATCGGCAGGGTAATCACAAGACCTTTTTTTGGGCCGGGTTTTCATTTCACCAAAAAAGTCCAATAAAATTCACCAAGATAAGTTTGAACGAGCTTTGGAAGAAAGATTTAACTTTACATTTAAGTAAGATCTATAATAACTTAAGGCATGAAATATCCTATGTTACGTGACCAAGAAATAATTACTATGTATTTAGCCGGAAAAACACAAGATACAATAGGAAAACATTTTGGTATTACTAAAATGAGAGTTAGTCAGATTCTTAAGTTTTGGAGTGTACCACGAAAAGAAAATAAAATAAAAGATTCTATAGAAAAACGCAGTAACAAATATATAAAACGGTATAGATATGCTAAAACAGCGGAATACGAAGAACTTGTTAAAATTGGCGAACTAATGATACAGAATGGAAGTAATCCGGCACAAACACCAATAGGAGCTTTTTATCAACACCGTGCAAATGCACGTTATCGGGGTATCGAATGGAATTTAACTTTGTGGGATTGGTGGAAAATATGGAATGATTCTGGAAAATGGGAACTTCGAGGTAGACGACACAATGAATATCAGATGTGTCGTTGTGGAGATGAAGGACCTTATCAAAAAGATAATGTGTATATTGATTTTTCTCATAATAATGCAGCACTTGGTGGAGCTAAAGGAGGAAAAATACCCAAGATCAAGCCACTTCCTTCTTCCGATTAACTACAAGCCACCAGTCGCGGTTTAAAGCCGAGTTCAACCCGGCTTTAGGCTAGTATGAGCCTAAACTTTCGTAGAGCCCTGGGCTCGACCAGTGGCCGGTAAGTAAGCATACCGGGCGGATGTGGACTCGGCGGTTAGCTGGATTTCCGCGATTAAAAATTCTGAGCCATAAATTTTGGAATAGAAGGGATAGTTTATCAAAGGAGGTAGAATACAATTCAAAAATTGGAATCGTTGCGAAGCCAAAAACCAGGAGTTCTAAAGGAGGGCCTAGGGTTTCGAGCTTGTTGATGGAAAATAGAAGTTGGAGGTTGGAAGTTGAGGGTTGCGAATTCCGGGTTTAGAGTTTCGCGGTTCGAGAGGGAGGAGGCGGGTTTAGGGATTCTGATTGGTTTAGGGATTCTGATTGGATTAGAGAAATGGAATTTGGATGAGGATTCCTACGAGCGCGCATATAAATTTAAGATGACTGATTTCGGGACAAAAAATTTTTACCGTCGTGCGTGCGCCGGGAGTTTTGAGGGAGTTTTGTAACGTGGTAAGTAACGCGACAGCGTTACCGTTACGGTCTAAGTAACAGTAACGCTATACCGCGCGTAGCGTGCGGGTGTTACTAGCGGATACGTCGTCCAAGTAACCCGATGATGGTAACAAACCAGATGACGAAAGGAACCATATCTAGAGTCATTGTGTAACCTCGTTACTCGGCAGGGTTGCAGTATGAGATAGCAACGACGATACCGCCGTCAGGTATCGGCAGTGTTACCGATTGCAGGACACCTTTACCGTAGACGCCTTGTCCTGGGATTGCAGGATACGCAACGCATACCTCGTTAACGTGTGCAAGGGCGTATGCAGCCATTCCGTTTACGGGTGTAGGTCCGTTAGGTGAACTGCAAGCGGATACTACGACCATACAGAGCAGGGTAATACCTGCCGTAGCTACTCTGACAAGGTGTAGAAGCATCGTAGCTGGTTTCACTGGTACAGACTGCGAAGCGCCAAGTTTGATAAGCTTCGCGTAGTCTTCTACGTTCATGCGGCAGGTAACGCAAAGCTTGTTAGTGTCGGTTTCGGTTTTCTTTTTAGCCACGGTTTAACCTCGGTTTAAGACGTTACCAAACGACTAACGGTCGTTACCCCCTAGACTAGCAGGTAACGACCGTTAGGGTGTTACTACGCGGTGTTACCGACGGTTGCCACGGTTGCCACGGTTGCCGCTACCGGCTCCCACGGTTTCGCGTTCGACCGTTGCGCTCGGCTCGACCGTTGCGCTCGGCTCGACCGTTGCGCTCGGCTCGACCGTTGCGCTCGGCTCGACCGTTGCGCTCGGCTCGACCGTTGCGCTCGTCGCACTGGCGGCAGACATACCCGCGATAATGTCCACCGTTGGCGCTGCGGTCGTTGCGGTCGTTGCGTCCACCGTTGGCGCTGCGGTCGTTGCGAACGGGTTGGACGTTGCATTGCGGCGCGCGCGTCCTTTGCCGCCCCTACGCACCCACAGCGTTACGTCACTGTCCAGCGAGCCGAAACCAGAAACCGCGAACCCGGTTGTCTGCGCCTTGCTATCCCAGTCGTTAGCAAGCGCAATCGCCTTTGCCGCGTTCTCCGGTGTCGCGTTACCGATGTGCTGATACGCGGTAACGCGGGTGCCGCTACCCTCGATACGGCCCGGTGCAACGTTGATACGAACGGCGATACCGTCCTTTGTGCAATACGCGGTGATACGCGCGCGCCGCATGTCGCTGGTGTCGGCTGGAACCAGAAGCGAGAAGTAGCCGTTCTTCCAGTCGTTGAGCACAAGTAGAATCGACGCAACGGCGATACCCGTTGCTTTGCTCACCGTCTCGCACGCCGCTTGCAATGCCGTTTGAACTGCGTTCATTACCTTAAACCTCGTTACTGCCGTATCGTTTCGCGTTATTGCGTTACGACCGACAGCAACTACTGTAGCACGCTACGTGCCAACGTAGGGACTGTAGGAAACCGTAGGAAACCGTAGGAAACAAAACCGCTATAGCAACGTAGTCTGCCTGTAAGCAGACAAAAGGTTACTTTTTAACCCTAATACGGTATTACCTCGTTAGCAGGCTAACGACCGTTATATACACACAGTATTATATGTACGTTGCTACCTCGGTAACGTTAGCTCTGCCATATCGCCGTAACTGACGCAAACGTAAGCGTAACGCGATAGGGTCTAGAACGTGCGAGGTTTCGATATGAGCGGCGCGCAACGTCACCCGCTACTTACCTATTACCGGGTTCCCGTTCGTTAAACCTCGTCAAATTTACGTGTAACGTAACTCAGTAACTTACAGGCTTTTGGCGTAACGCCCTAATACCGCGTTATTACAATCTGCAATACCGTTATTACAATCTGTAATGTGCTTACGTTACTAGCAGGCTGCTACTTTTGTAACACCTTGCGGGGTAACGCCCTAATACGAGGTAACGCCCTAATACCGCGTGGCAAAGACCGTGCCATCCGCCTATCGTTCAGCTTCAAGCTCGGCCGTGGTCCGGGTCCATTTTCACCTTCCAAGTCTGGTTTCGGCCAGCTCTCCTTTTCGCCGTACTTCCATGGTCCTTCGTACTGTTCCAAATCCTACTGGGTTGGTCGGTATCCCTCGGTTCCTTCGGCGGAGACTCACAAGCTGCCGGCCGGCGGCTCGTTGATTTTCAATCCTGATTTCAGATTGGATGGGCGACCGACTGATCCGACCGACTGATCCGACCGACTAACATCATCCGGATTCCATCGCGATGGATGATCAGAGGGAAACCAGGACTGGTGCTGCGGACGAACCCATAATACATCGGATGGTTCTTAACCCATCTGACCCCGCGAAAATAGATGCTAGCATTTGGCATCCGCAGCAATCCGACCCTCACCCAAGGGTATACCCGATATAACCCGAGTTTATACCTTTTACGCCCCGCGCCGCTGGATTCCAGCGATGCGTTCTGGATCAGGATAGACGCGTTCTCGACGCTATCTAAACGTATAGAAACCGCGCGAACGCGGTAAAATAGCGTACCGGGCGCCCCGCGTTTGAAACCGCGCGGTTTAGCTCCAATTGATAATCAGAACGGGAGGTAATAATGACAACGACAAGAATAGTCAAGCTACGTGCAGATCGTGAGTTAACCAAACGTGGTGGGTATGGCGTGGATCGGCTGCTCCCAAGCAGAAATTCCAATGAAGCAGTGTATTGGAAGGACGGAGACAGCTACGTTGCTTCCAAGGATTCTCACGGTGACTACGTGATCTTCTCGATAACCGGCGTCGGTGAGATCCGTTGGGATGTACGACCCCTGGAGTGGCATCCCAGAAACCTCGACGTCATTGACTACTTCTTCGAGCGAGGCACCGAAGAGCGGGCGTAAGACGTTGCGTGGTGGATAGGTGCAGACTCCTATCTATCACGGAGCAATCTTGCTCCCTCACCGAAAGGTTCTGGTATGATCAAGGTCTACCATGGCAAAAACTTTGGGCAGATGGCGCTGAAACAGACTCAGTGGCCAGCCGATTACGAGCTGGTCGCGACAGTGAAAACCGACGATCTCGAGAAAGCGTTCGAGCTCACGAACCACATCAACAGTATCTGGATGCAGAATCCAGATGTGACCGCCGAGCCCGGACAGCACCGATCCACCTCAGTCGGCGACGTGATGGTGGACGAAAGCGCCAGAACGTGGCAGTGCGGGGATTTTGGATGGCGGGAGATCGCCTCCGTACAAGGAGATGCTTAGCCGTCAAGGATGTGGTGGATGCCAATCCTCTTGTGCCAAGGTCGGCTGCCGACGGAAGAAGCAGTGCAAGCGTTGCGAGAAGCCATACAGCTTTGATAACCATTCGGGGTTTTGCTGGTGGTGTTGGTTCCGATTTGTAAGGAGAAGTTAGATCCGAGGGATGCTGGATGGCCTGGATCTCGGGCCATCTGGTGTCCGTTAAACGACGCCCACCCAGGCTACATTTTTATTTTGCCGAGCGTAGTTCGCCGTTAGGAAAACGCCGAAGGCGCGGTAAAATAGCGTTACCGGGCGGCGCTTAAGTCGCCCGGTAAAAGGCGTAAAGGGTGGTTAAATCATGGTCGTAAAATTTATGGGTATCCCCGCCCCTCATTTCACGGCTAGGCTCAGCGTCGAGGAATACCGAGCTTATAAAGAAGACGAGCTCTTCCTCCAGCGCCAGGCAGCGTGGAACGCGAAGGCGGCAATTGAACTCAAGGAAAAACGGGAGCCTGAGTTCTGGTGGTGGCAAGATGAGAAGGGCGAGTGGGTAGGCAAATGCTCGGGTAAGAAGAACCCGACAACAGGCCTGCCGTGCGAGGCTACGATTAAGGCTGTTGGACTGGTCCACGTGGAAGGAAAGCGCGTGCGGAGTTCCGACGGCGTGATCAAGGTGAGCGACGAAGCCCACTACTGCATGGAATGTCGACCGCGGATCTTTGGACGGGTGAGCGGGCGACCGAGTCGCGGGATTCCAATGTGGGGTTCCGATAACGCCGATTACGAAGGCGAGGTTTAAAATGGATGTTCGAAAATTGAAAGCCTCGGGGCTGTACGTCGAGGCACATCAGAGTAGCGTCGCGAAAGAGCCGACGAACCTGGTGTGTGAGGCGTGCAATAAGACCCTCATGCAAATCCCGACCGGCGGGATGCTCTTCACCCAAACCCACGGCCGCTGCACCTGCAGCTGGGGCTGCTGCGAGACGGCCAAGCCGACGAATCGCCCGCATCCCCGACACCTCGGCCATCGTGTCGCTGCCCCGAAACTCCAGCCGGGCAAAATCCTGACCCGCAACCATGGGTTCGCGGACGACAAGAAGCACAATGCTGTGAGGAGTAGCGACTCCGGCATCAACTACATGTTCTTCACGAACTACGAATCGGTGAGTCTGACCGACCGTGAAATTCGCGCTCGCTGGTCCATCGCTGGTGGTGATCCCTATCGCCATCGTTGTTCTCACGAACACGATTGCTGCGCGTGCCACTTTCATTCCGAGATTCACATCGAGCGTCGTCGGCGATTCGTGGTTGTTACCCAATTCTGGGGCATTAACATTTAATTCGAGGTGGGCAAATGAAAATCCTGGTTGCACGATTCTGGAACAACGAACCAAGCAAGTGGCACGAGACTTATCGCGACGTCATTGGTCTTCGTCGTCTGTCTTCTCATCGTTGGGAAGTTCGTCGTAAGTCCACGACTTCATTAGGATTCGACGACACCATAGTTAGCGCCGACGAATGCGAGTTCGAGATGGTGGATGAGACCGCCAAGTGCTTCGTGTTCGATTCCACTGAAGAAGCATACGGTGCCTGCCAAACTCGCGACGACATCAAAAACGGCGACATGCTTGTCATCCCCTCCGAGCAGGTTGTTGGTCTCGCCGGAACATGGCCAGTGGCTGTGACGGATGAACACGGAGAATTGCACTTCGTCAATGGGGATGCAAATATTCGTCGATTGATGACCGACGTTAAGTGCTCGAAAGAGCAGGTCAATGCCGCCGTGCGCTTCGCCCAAAAGCACAACTGGATCGTTTCGTACCCGTTCCGCCAGGAGATTTGATCATGAGCCGAGCTATTGTCGCTCGATGCATCATTTGTGGGGACGTATACATGTTGACCATCCCCACCGGAATGACAAAACCGAATCCGTTCGTCTGCAAATCATGTAAGTCCAACCAGGGAGTTCAAAATGAAGAAACAAGTTCAGCGCACAACCAAGACGGTTGGCGTAGCTGATCCGACCGAAGTGATCAGCTACGTTGTCCGAGGGAATCTTCCCTTCAACGGACCATGGTACGAGCTCAAGCTTAGTGAGTTCCAGCAGATCGTCAGTGGGAGCTTTATATACAAGACGATAGAAGGTGAGATCATCAATGGCAGGACGCTGGACGAATTCGTCGCGAATCTCATCTTCGACGGGCTGGAAGCCGAGCACGAGCTCAAGGAGATCGAGCGGCGGGAGAACGATCCGACCGGCGAGTTTGCGGCGGCTGATCGGAAGATGGGGGATGCGACACCATAAGAGATGTCTGACGGCCGATTGACCGTAAATAGACCGCTAGAAAACCCCGCCCGCGTAGTAAAATACGCTTAAGGCGTAGCCTACCCTTGGAAAAAGCCGAATGTTCCTGAAAAGAGTGAGCAATAATAGACAAGGAGGTCACATGTCGGATGAATGGATCGGAAAACGCGTGAAGGTATTCGAGTTGGACGACGAGGGAGATCCAACCGAAGTGGTCGCGGCCATCGGAACGGTTCGCGACGCAGATGAGCACCACGGCTTGGGTATTGAGCCCGATGCCGAGTGGCTGAACAACGTTGTGGTCTACGGCGACGGACTTATGAGCGCCGAAACTCGAAGTGTTGAGGTGATTGACGAATAATGGACAAACAAGCGATCGCTTTTACATGGGTTCCTACTGCAAAAATCGCGCAGATTCAGGAGTTAATTTCGAATGCTTTAGTAGCAAATCCAGAACCATTGCAGGAAGGTGATGTAGTCGCGGCGCTGTTCTTTTTGATCCTTGGTACGTTGATGATGAGAACGATGGATGAGCAAACAAGGATAGCAGGAGCAACATTCCTCGAGCTCATATCTGATGTGTTTGAGCAGACCGGGTGTCACCATCAAGTACACGCAGGGCAGGAAAATCCCGAAACGAAGCATTGATATGAGAAAGATTGAACGTACATCGGACGGGTATTACCATCTCGCATTGACAAACAGGGAACTCGGCGCGCTGATACAACAGATCGACATCGAGCCAGAAGAACCAACTTCGGCTATGTACAGCAACGCAATTATTGCGGCTGAAATCATAGACGCCATCGCGGAAGCATACAAACCAAACGAGGAGGCCGTTGACGATGACGATCAACCCGCCTGATTGGTACTTCATCTACCTCAATCCAACCTTCGAGGAGGTTCAGAAACTCGCCGAGAGCATGTGGGATACATGCCGCATCATCAAACATGAGGATGATATCGTCATCGCATCTGGATTAGGGAACACACACGAATCAATGCTGAAGGCATACCGCACACATACACAGAATTTGCGAGCGATGCCGGAAGCTTACATTTTGTACCATCGTGGTGGGATCGCGTTCTTCAACCTCGAGGATTTGGGAGGGAGCAGAGCTGCTCGAGCCGCACGATGGGAGAGGTTCTTCTGCGACTTGCACATAAAAATGTTGAAAGATTTAATACGGGAGTCCGGGTACGCATTGTGAGGGTTTATGGGAGTTTGGGATGAAGGCGGTAAGTCGTGGGCTCGTCCAAAACCTGTTGCCGATCTGAGTAAAAGTGAGGGAACAGTTTTTGAAAACCAAAAAACTCTGAGTAAAAGTGAGGGGGAAGGTAGCAAAACCCAAAAAACTCTGAGTAAAAGTGAGGGGCAAAACCCGTTTCCAGCCTCGCCACTCACTTCCCCTCAGAAAGACTTACATATTTGTCAGCGATGTAAGCATATCTGGAGCTCCGATTTACACCCTAAACAGTGTCCAAAATGTCGTACCAGGCAGTGGAGTAAAGTCCTAAACGCCGAAGAATTGTTCCCTTCGCGTATCATTAATTTCAATAATGACGAGGATAATTAGGGAGTAGTTATGCGAATTGATCGTTCATATCTGTCCGCTACAAAACCACCCAAACACTTTTACATAGAGGCAAAATCTGTTGGCCTCGCTCGTGGGGACTGGCCAATGACTCTCGAAATCATTGAAAATGGCAAAGAAATCATGGTGTTCACTCGAGGTGAACCACATTATTGGCAAGAAGCATCGTTCCTTGGATACAATTACGCATCCGAAAAAGATGGCCAATTAGTGGTTCTTGCATACTGATTGGAGGTCTATGGGTGACAGAGACGAAGAGATTCGACAGCTGCAACGCGCGTTTGAAGCACCTACACCGGTCCACGGTGTCCACTGCCGGAGGTGTGACCATCGTTGGATTCCGCGCACTGAAAAGAAACCGCAAATGTGCCCTCGGTGTAAAAGTCGAGGGTGGGAGTCAAAACCTCGTAGGTAACATTCCCAAAACGTCATAGGTAAAATTGGCGGGACCAATGCTAGGTAAAACTGATAGGTAAACGAGTGTTTACTTAGCATAGGTAAGTCATGACACAGATTGGTTCAGAGTATACGAACGAATCATTCAGCCCGAAAGTGACGTAGGATATGAGTGAATCAGCAAGATTTGATGGTTCCATGTGCAAGGAATGAGGCATCCAAGACGACAGTTTCAGAGATGAAAAATCGAGGCATAGCTGTAGATTGTGTGCCATGCTATCGGATCGAATCAAGTCAGTTGCGAGTTCCATGATACTAAAATGAGGCATTGTGTGGGAAGGTCTCAGGTACGAAAATCGAGGCATATTATGTAAGAGTTCCAAGTAGAGTGATCGAGGCTTAGTGCCTAAGAGTCTCACATGTGAAGATCGAGACATGACTTTTGATGGTTGCAGAGAGGCTGGATTGAGTCATAGAAGAATGAAAGTTTCATCAAACTGGATCAAGAATAGACAGATAACACGTTGGTAACAAGCATTTAGATCGGCAATTTGGATCGAGAATGGAATTTTCAGGTATACATGGAGGATATACTTCGAGGTTTACCGCGAAACGGATCTTGGTGCCCGGTTTTACGGTCTCTATTTAGTATACCTTCTATCTAGTAAACCAGTATACTAGGTAAACCAGTAAATAAAGCCAGTAAAATAAAAAAGGCACGCCGGGTAAAAGTTTAAAGATATCGTTTTTCCGGTTTACTAGGTTTACCGGTGACAAAAATCCACACTGGGTTGGACCGGTGTCCGTTTTTGGACGGTAAACCGCCGGTTTACCCGGTTTACCCAATCCGACCGGTAAACCACTGGGGAGCTCGGTAAACCGCTTTTTTATCAACATTTACCGGTTTACCGGTTTACTTCAAGTCATTTTCAATACACCTTCTTTATCTCGAGTCTAATTCTATGCTCCTGAGTGCCCAATTCTTCTACGTCTGGAGGTATTATCAATGACTAACGATGAACTCATCACTCTTGCCAACACCGTTGAAATTCTCGAACACGGCTCGAAACAATTCGAAACGAGCGCCTCTCTCCATGAAACCCTAAACCCTCGTCCCTAGCCTCAGTCATCACTATCGTTAGTATCAGAATGAGCGAACTGATCCGGTTTGTGATTTGGATCCCATCCAAATCACAGAATCGGGTCACCCAGTAACACTCCGTGTTACTGGACTTCGTTGTACTGGATTAGTCATTTTCCGTGATAGTATCATGTATTAAGATCGAGTCAACTATCTCGAAAGTTCCAATGAAATAGAGCGAGTCATCTTCACCGAAAGTCACCTGTGGCATGTGCGAGTCATTCATCTCGAAAGTTCCACTGACCCGAGTCGCAGACTCGGGTCACCCAATAACACGGAGTGTTATTGGATTAGCCAAAGTGTCGAAGAGTACCAATGAATCGGAGCTGATCCGGTTTGTGATTTGGATCTCATCCAAATCACAGAATTGGGTCATCACTGCGTTGTAGTGGATCAGTCATTGCATAGGTGGGCACCACTAGTAGATAACGAGTCGTATGGACTGAAAGTTTCAACTGATCCGAGTCGCAGACTCGGGTCACCCACTACAACTGCGTTGTAGTGGGTCAGTCACCTAGTTCGATAGTTACAATGAAATAGATCGAGTCAACCGGAGTGAAAGTCACATATTAAATGTGAGAGTCATATCACAACTGATCCGGTTTGTGATTTAGATGTGATCCAAATCACAGAATCGGGTCACCCACTACAACTGCGTTGTAGTGGATCAGTCATAAGGGTTGATAGCAACATTGACTGATACGACTCAAACCGTAGTGTGAGTACCATGCTGGCAGATCCCCTGAACCAATATTGATCTAATCAATATTGGTTCAGTGGCACTTAAAAGAAATTTTTGCCCAAACTCATTTTCTACTTTTCTTGCCTTCCAATCCAAGCTATACTAAGAGTTACCAAAGCGGTAGGCTCGCCCCGAGACTATCGTGTATCCCGACGGGGATAGCACTTGGTGTTCTCTCCAGTTTCTCCCAAAGACTCTCGAAGAGAACGGATTGGGCTTGGTGATCTAAACGATTGTTCTCAAGTCGTTTAGATCATTCAAGTCTAGTGGGCCGAAGTAGTTGCTAGTCCCAATTATTTCGGCTCACCAATCCAAATTTCCAATTGAAACGAGTTAACTCGTTTCAATTAGCTCTTACACGGAGGACTACCGTGAACTGATCCGGTTTACGATTTGGATCTTATCCAAATCGTAGAATCGGGTCAACTGTTTTAATCTCATGACAACGGATTAAACCCTTGAATCCAGAACTTAATCCTCAACTCTCGAAAACCCGTTCTCCTCAAGAAATAGTAGATCGCTATATCGAACTAGGATTCAAGTTGGTCTTTTGGCCTCGAGATCTCGGAAAAGCGCCTTCCGATGCTCGCTGGCAACAGAAAGCCAATAATGGAGAATACACCGCAGACCAATATCACGAGGGGATGAATGTCGGCGTCCTACTTGGTGTCGAGATATCACCTGGGCGATTCTTGGTTGATGTCGATTTTGATTGGCCGATTCAAATGCAGTTGGCGGAGGTTCTTCTCCCTCAGACGTTATTAGAGTTTGGAAGAAGTAGCAAGGCGTGCTCGCACCTTTTCTATACGACATCGACTCTCCTCACCTCGAAAGCATTTAAGGATCCATTTAAGGCGGAGCGGGACAGAACGGGAACTGGATCTCTATCCAGTTCCTTATCTGGTCCGAAACAAAAGGCACCAGCAAACATAGTAGAATTTCGTTCCGCCAACGAAGACGGATCACTTGGTCATCAAACGGTCGTACCACCCAGTATTCATCCCAGCGGAGAGGCCATCACTCTCGATAGAGCACACCTGCTGTTCGAGCCATATGGTAGTATCGCGCATGACGTGAACAATACCCTGCCGCATAGAATCGCTCTCTATGCAGCAGCTTATCTCCTCTATGAAAGGTTCTCTAACGGAACCTTTCATCATCCCGTTCGTATGGCCGCAGCAGGCTTCTTCCTCAGCTGTGGATTATCGGAATCAGATGTCTATGCCATGAACGAGGCGCTTTCCCACGCATGTAACAATGACCGGAAAGATGCCAAATCATCTGTAACCTCAACAATCAAAAACTATAAGAAAGGGCGAGTCACTGGACGAACCACTCTAGCATCTATGATTGGGAAAGAGGGGAACAAAGTTCTTCTCGAAATTACCAAATTATTAGGTGGTTCTATGTTCGTTACTGATGCAAAAGACCGAATCAGTAACCAAAGTCAAGAAAATATTCGCGTGGCGCTCGATCTCATGGGTATTCAAATCGCTTTCAACGACTTCAGCCGTCAGTATGTTACTCGATACGAATCCCTACCTCACGCCCAAATGACAGACCAGATAATCAATCACCTCTGGCTGGAAGTCGATAGCACTTTTCATTTTAGACCATCTAAAGAATTCTTTCAATCTGTTGTCACAGATATCGCACATTCCAATACCTTCCACCCAGTTAAAGACTGGTTTGCTAATCTGGAACCTTGGGATCAAATCCCTCGATTGGATACTTGGCTCATTGATTGTGCGGGTGCTGCCGACACAGAGTACACTCGAGCAATCAGTTCTCTGTATATGATTGCGACAGTTCGTCGCATTATGCAACCAGGGTGCAAATTTGATGAAATCATAGTTCTCGAAGGAGAGCAAGGACAATTGAAAAGCACGGGGCTACGAACTCTGTGCCCTCGTGACGAATGGTATAGCGATGACTTCCCTCTCGATGCAGATGGCAAAATCATCATCGAAAGAACTAGTGGCAAATTAATGGTAGAGTGTGCTGATTTAGTTGGTATGAGGCACGCCAAAATTGAATCACAAAAGGCCATGATGTCTCGTGGCATAGATATTGCTCGCCTTTCCTATGAGAGGCATTCCGTCGAGGTCCCTCGAAAATTCACGGTCATAGCCACAACGAATTCTCACTCATATCTGAAAGACATGACTGGGAATCGACGATTTTGGCCTATCCGCGTGAAGAAGTTCGATATCGAACTTCTTCAATCCGTAAAGAATCAATTGTGGGCGGAAGCGGTAGCACGTGAGGCGAAAGGCGAATCCATTCGTCTTTCGCCTCATTTGTATCCAGTAGCTGCCCTTCAACAAGAACGCCGTCTCGAAGAAGATCCATGGGAAGAAGTCATCAAAGAGCATTTTCGCAAAGTGTATAAAGTCCGTACCTCACGAGGATCCTCGATTAAAGAAGAACTAAGATATCGTATCACATTCAACGAATTGTGGGATCTATTACAAATGCCAATCGAGCGAAGAACTACTCATGATCAGACTCGATTAAGCGCGATTATGACTCGTGCTGGCTTTCAAAAGGGCATGGTCAAACCAATAGACTTCACCGATAACCAAGGACTCACATTCTTCAAAAATACAGCAGCTAAGGGCTGGCGTTCGGACCCCAATGATCTCAAGGCCACCTCGAAAATAGAAGCATGGCTTAATAGAGATCTGGATCATCTTGGATTTGAATCGGATTTTGATTCAAATCCAGAATCAACCCCAGAATTAAATTTAATAGATCCAACGGACCCAGATGTGTCCTGACCACGAAGGTGTATATGAAATTTAGCGAATTCCTAGTAACATCCATATTTAGTATATTAGTCACTCTCGCAATATTGCTCTGGCTAGCTGTACACGATGATCTCTGTTTCCTCGATCACCAAGAACCAAGACAATGGCATTGTCTAGTGATTGAGCAACGATGATTCAAATGATGTTTAAAACGTCATTTTGAATCATGAAACTACCTAAAAACCACTGAACGGACCGTTATTAGACTCCAAAAAGACCTTTACTTATTCTTGGATGTATTTTATACTTGAATTTAGGTAATACGCGGCGTATCCAACTAGACGACCGAAATTCCTCGGTCGTCTAGTTGGTAACTAGAAAGGACACTCACATGCCCGGCAAGTACACTCGAGAGGCGAAATTCACTGGTTTCGACGGCGTTACCAAGATCCGGCTCTATGCCAACGAGGGCAAGAACGGATACAACCTCGGGACCACGATGAAAGAGCCGAACAAGAGGGCTACCACCGGAATGCAAGTCACGTTTCAAACCGAGGCAGAAGCGAACGCGGAGTTCGATCGTCGCGTCGCCGACGCGAAGGCAAAGGGCTACGCAACTCGTGGCGGAGGAACTGGCATGATTGGCAGACGATCTCGGTTCAACGAGCTGCCGACAGAGCCGGAGTGGAAGGGTGCTGCTGCGACTTCAGCTGGAATCGCTGGAATCGCGGGAACCGCGGTTCCACCTGCTGCTGCTGCAACCGACCAAGCACCGGAGCAGGAGAATTCGACTCCGTCGAATTCTACCGAAACACAGACGGAACCGGCTTCTCCGATTCCGGCTGCTGACTCCGTCGAAGAGGTCGAGCAACTGGTCACACAGACCGGCGAAGGCCGTGGCTCCAAGGGAGCGAGGCGGAATAGTAGATAACGATCTCTATCGTTATCTACTATTCCGAAACTAGGAGGGAGCCACTCGAAATGAGTGGCTCCTTTCCTTTTACCCTGTGACTTTATCTAGACCGTACTTTCCACCTTATCCCCGTATAAAATACGCTTACGGCGTAGCTTATTTTGAGCTACTGCGAACTCAGAGGTCAAAATGTTTGAGTACCTTACTCTCTCGGTTTCGCCAACTGGTAGACTGTTACTCTACGACTCCGACCTCGACGCTGAAGCGAATAGTCCTCTCAATCAGGTGTATTTTGCCTTGTACTTAACTCCCGCTCAGCAAACGGAGTTGGAACAAGCAAAACTAAAATCAGCAGAATTTCAGAAAAAGTCAACAGAATTTCAGAAACGAGTTCGACTCACAATCGACTACGTCGACGACCTAAACGTAGTTTCTTCAGGAGACCTACAACAGTATGTAGAAGAAGATGTAAAAACTCTTCTCTCGACACCCTCTGACAAAGTAGGGATTGAACTTTCCAGATTCGAAATTATTAATTCGACTGTCATCGAGTAACGATTCCAATTCGTAGAATTGGAATCTATGGTTAATCTATGAGCACACTTTACATCATCCGAGGTCTGCCTGGTTCGGGTAAATCCACTCTCGCACGCGAACTAAGCGACTACGTGTGTGAAGCGGACGAATTCTTTATGAATCAAAACGATGAATATCGTTTTGATCCAGCAAAACTACCTGAAGCTCACGCATACTGTCTTGGTGAGGTTGAGTCAGGAATGAAGGTCTCTATTGAAAAGATCGTTGTCTCAAACACCTTTTCCCAACGATGGGAATTTGCCAAATATCTTGATCTCGCAAATTTGTATAGATATTCCATTGTCGAAATCACACTCTCGGGTCCGCTCTTTCCAAACGTTCATGGTGTTCCACACGAGACAATAGAAATGATGAGAAATCAATGGGAACAATAAGGTGAATTCATGGCTCTCACAATTCAAATGATGCGGAACCACATCTCAAATCTTCTCCTCGATTACAACATTCACACAGGTGATGCAGCACTCTGTTTGCGAATGACTGGAGCAGATTTAAAGCTCGCAAAGGGAATGGCAAACTTTGAACACAGACATGTGTTCTTTCTTCCAATAGATAGTGATCGCGATTATTACGGCGCTTTACACGAAATTGGTCACATCGTGACAAACGATACGGCGCACTTTGATACGTACTCCCAAATACTCAGAAGAGCAATCTATGTAGCAAATCAAATTGACGATAAAGAGAAAAGGGAAATAGGAATCCAACTTTTAACCGAACTACGACTCACCTGTGAACAAGCAGCTATGGATTGGGCAAGACAAAATGCCCTCGAATGGACTGATGCAATGACAGACTACGCTGTGGAAAGTTACGCAACGCATTTACAAGCACTTTACAAGCCGATATTTGGCATTCTCATTCAAATTAGCTAAGGAGCCAAAGAATTTGATTAGATCAAATTATTTGATCTAATCAAATTCTTCGTAAACTATGTCACACGAACCATTCGGCAATCTTCGTTTTATCCACTCCAGTTGTGCTCCTAAACCCAACCCTGAGCTTCATCACTTTCCTCTCGAAGTTTACGTTGGTAAATCCGCCAAAATCGGATTTACCGTTCTGACCAATCCACCCGAACAAGAATATATGTGGATACAAGTCACTGGATTTCGAGATGGAAGTCGGATCCTAATCGGCATCCTCGATAACGATCCTATTCAATATGTCGGATTTCACTGTGGTGACCTAGTGGAATTTCAAGTCAACCGAATCATCACATTACTACCATAATGGCGATTCCGGTCTACGACTCAGAAGCTCAATCTTGGCATGACTGTCCAAGTGGAAATTGCCATGGTGCATTCTTTCACCTACGAGGTGTAGGTATGGTCTGCTCGACGTGGCTATTTATCCACCTCGGAACAAACATGTTCAGTGGATTCCACCTCGAAAAACTCGCTGCACGCGAATCGCTCAATGGCCGAATTCGAGAGGAAGGAATGGGTCTATGAAGATGTACATGTTGACTCAAGCCGATATGGACCGTCTATTACTCGCAATTGACCGCGATCCAGAACATGGTTCACAAGGTGGTTCTGCGGACTCATCCGTTAACGACCCGGGAAAACGGATGATCTACTCAGAAGCGCATCGATTCTATAACTATCAGGTGCGGAAGTGGATAGACGACGTATCTAAGTGATTCCAATTGATCATAAAATCAATTGGAATCAATAAGCAACACACGAGGAGCATACATGAAGACTACTCTAATCTTAGTAGTCACCGCGGTGGCTTGTGGTATCATATTAGCTGTTGCTGATATAGAATATCAACTACCCCAACCCAATCAATCTGGACCAATGATCCCTATCTGCGATACCAGTACAAAAGGATTTCGGATCACGCTCCGTCCTTTCGAGGGATCTTCAGATACTTGGTTGTGTGACGGAATGTTTTGGACAAAGGAGCCACAAAGATGATTCCATTTGAATCAGTAAAAGGCGAAATAACCTTCACTCACGAGGATGATCCCGTCGTAGACGGGATCAAAGGCACACAAAGAACGTTCGCTGTACAACGTATCCTCGAACACCTAAAACGTCCAAATCACGGATTTAAACTCTACTTGGTTCCAGTTGATAAAGATTTCGCAAACTGGATGCTAACCAATCGCGGACTTGAGCCACATCGACTTCTCCCTCTTATCGGTATCTGCTCCCTCGAACCAATAATTTTCTGTGCAGAAGAAGACGCCGAAAATTCTAACCTTCTAATTGACGGCAGTCATCGCTTCGTTGCTGCAGCGATACAAGAAAGCACTCATATTTTAGCATATGTCCTACCAAAGAGCTTCTGGTCTCAATACCTAGTCGCAGCACCCAAAATCGATATGATCAATTTGATGACAAGTCGCTCTGGACTATGATTCCAATCTATTGGAATCAGTAATCCAGACGTTTTTAGAGCGTATCTAGCTTAACGAAACCCGGCGGCGCGCGGTAAAATACCCTTACCGCGTAAAGCGCCTTACGGCGCTTTATTGATCCGATATGCTATCGGATCGAATAAGGGAGGCTGATATGCCGAGCTACTACGTAATGTGGACCGTGAAAGACTCGAACCCCGACGCCCCGCCCTTTAAAGGGCACCTCCTCGACAATCCCAACCTACGGCAAACGACTATTGAAACCGACTCTCCTGCTGGAGTCATCGAGGCCATCGAAGAGGGCAGCGGGCGTGCTGAGGGAGCGGTGGTCGTTCAGATCTCCGAGATGATCGATATCGACATGGCCGAAGCGCGCGCGGAATACGAAGCCGAACTGGCGTAACACTCTGAAGCCCGCGGTCCTCAAAGATCGTGGGCTTCACAATGAAACTAAGGATTAAATCATGAGTGAAACACAAATCGAAATTGTAAACAACTACCTCCGCCGCATTGATGAAACTCGCGTTCATGAGGTTCACCCAGCCGTGCGAGCGTTCCGCGACTGGTACGACAACACGTGGCACGGCGGCAAGCAGCCCTGCGAAGTGGAATTGGACACCATGTATGGCGAAGCCGTTGGGTCGCAGCGATACGCGGACATCGTGCCCGTTCTGTTCACGCTGCCTTCGGAGCGCGACGGGGTTCCGATTACCTACGAGGTGTACGATTCGGAGTCGAACGAACCGGAACTCACCAGTCTCCTGAGGGACTTCGACGGTGGATTCACGTTCACGCCAAAGTGGCGCGGCAAATACCTCGAAATCTACGGGCCGAAAGAGTATCACGAGGGTTTTACCCGTCCCTCTCGAACAGTGGTTCAATTGGACTGCCCGGAACCCGATACGCGGCCGATTGACCCGTTCGAGCGATTCACTGAGGCCGTTCGAGAACGACCTCCGGTAACTCTGCGTGGTGGCGCGTTGGCTTTCGCCTCTTTTTTCGGAGGTATTCTGACCGCGGTGTCGGAAGAAGACGACAAACCATCTCCGAATTCGATACTGGCGATTGGCCCGAACGGACTCACCTCGATTACGGAAATGGCAGAAGCCGACGACAGCGAGTATTCCGTGCTCACGGTGAGGGAAGAAGTCAATCCTGACACAGGAAAGACGACGGGACGATTGGCGCTCCACTGCGAACTTGGAGGCGTGGTCGACATGACCGGCGGTTGGTATTTGATGGTCTATCCGGCGTAACACTCTGAAGCCCGCGGTCCTCAGAGATCGCGGGCTTCACAATGAAACTGGAGTAATAATGAGAACCTGGCTTGTCACCATCTGCCCGCGCTGTAACTTCCAGACCTCCTCCGAGGGTTTGAGCTTGGAAGAGATGCAGAAAATTGGCGCGGCGCACAAATGCATCGACGGCGTCGCGACACAAATGCTCGAACCATTCGTCCGCAAGGTGTATGGTCCTGGAGAACGCAGCGGGCCGCGTCCCGAACACGTGCGGGAAATTCCCAAAAGGCGGCTTCACATCATGAGGAAACGATGCGAATCATGACCGACTTTACGTGTAGCCGATGCGGCTGGACAACTTCCAGTAACGGATTGGCTGTTGAGCAATTCGCCGCGATCTGGTTGTCCCACGTATGTCTAGATGGAATTCGACCAAACGTGTCGGATGGAACCATTGTAGCACGTGCGGTCCCCGGTCCGGGAGAACGACCTGGGCCGAGTGGTGGATCTGGGTTCGACTCAGATCCAAAACGGGAGGTCCAAATGGAACCACCACCGGCAAAATGCGCCAACTGTGGTGAACCCTGGCTTACCTGCCTTGGTGAATGTCAGGACAAAGAACCTCTCGAAAACTCTGACACGATTGAACTCCGCCGGGTTGGCCAAAGCGGCGCACTTCAGATGGCGGAACTCACAAAAAGGGAACTGGCAGATCTTCTACTCGACTGCCAACACGAACTACAACGCCGCCGTACTGGCGAATCGATAGGATAAACCGTGTGGTATGGCACAACTCCGACTACGTGCAATCTTTGCCATAACCGTTTTGGACAAATTGGGCCAAACTCGCAGAGTGAGGTCCAAAACATGATGATTTTCATCGATGGAAGAACAAAGGTAGGCATGTGGGCTATCATGTGCACCGATTGTCATGCCGAGTACGGGGTCGGTTTGGGAATTGGACGTGGACAAGCGTACTGGTTTGATACACTCCGGAAGGTGGTTCAATGAGTTCAGAACTGCTCTCGATGGACGAAGGAAAACGAAAAGCCCGCGTCTTCATGACCGTGTTGGAATCTCTAGCGGCCCTGCAAATCGAGATACAAGGTGAAAGCACAACAAATCCACGTCACGTCGCAATGGCCGACAAAATCCAGAAATTCACTGACTACCTCATGGACGAAGTCGCAGGCGGTTCCAAACCCGCAACAGATCGCAGCACTCTGTATAAAATGTTCGAAGTCGCCGACATAAAGTTTACCGAAACAAGTAATGCCATTATTGTTAAGCAGGGAATAGGACTGCGCAACTTCGGCGACGACGGTCTGCGGACAGAGTTCTAGTTCTCGAACAGTGGGTCACTGACAGGAATCGCAACTCTATTTCACAAATAAATTCGGAAGGTAGAATAAATCAAATATATAGAAAGCCGATACGGCAATGATAAAATCTGATCTAGCGCAGCTTGCATTCGAGCACTTTGGCCTAGTGCTTCCTTGCACACAAGCAGACTTAAAATCGGCCTTTCGCACCGCAGCGAAAAAACTTCATTCCGACATTGGTGGCACTGATAAAGACTTTGTCGAAATGAAACTGGTGTACGACAAACTTTGTAAGGAACCAGAAATCATCTCCCTCAACGAGGCTAAAGAGAAATACACAGAAGAGGGATTCCTCCTTTCGGAATTGGGACTTGGCCTCGGTAACGTGAATGGCCGCGACTGCGAGAACTGTTCTCGCAAAGGGTACATCACGATTCACAGGACAGTAGAAATCAAATGTGACCTTTGCAATGGTTTCCGATACATACACCAGTGTCGCGCATGCTTAAAGGGTGTATACACCAATCCTGTTGGAAGGAAAGTCCCGTGCAACCGTTGCAACGCGAAAGGATTCGCACCAGCTCCGCCAACCCGTATTTCTTCTTGGGGCTTGCCAATCCCACCATATGGAGCAGATATATGTTTTCAATGTTATGGATGTGGCACAATGCACCAGAAAACTGCCAAGGTGACACATCATCGTTGTGGTGACTGTAACGGCACCGGCGAAATCAAGATTTACAATCCCGTAATCATGAAAAGTGGACTGTACTCTCAAAAGCAGCGAAAGAAGATGAATGGCCAAAACAAATAAAGACGTACGTCGACTCAAAGCGGAAAAACGGCTGCTCGCAAAGCTGCCTTGCTTCACAACAGCACTTACGATGCCCGAACGTAGGTGCCTCCTCGACCTCGAACGACGCGGCGTCATCATGTATCGGGATGAGCAGTGGCACAAGAAATGAAGCTTTACTCTGCGACCCTCGTTGAACGAATGATTGCGCCTGATTGGCCTTTAGTCGCAGACGATGTACCTCTCGGAAAGGAGTACATTGTTGATGTTGACCGACTAAAAATGCAATACATTGTTAATATAAAAGATGGACGAAGCGTTAAACTTGGTTGCGTCTGGGTGGTGTCTCCTGGCCCAGGAGGTTGGTTACCTGGACGCGCTTTCGGTATGAAATTTCGTGGAGATGAAATCTAATGACTGAGATAAATCTCTTCGCAAGCGCCAAAATCGCGGGTCACGCGCTCTACGATTCGCACCGATCCGGCCTAATCTATCACAATACGACCCGAATCGTACATGCAAACCTCAACGAGTTCCCTCTCGAAATAGACGAGGACAAACTTGGTGAGGAAGAAGACGACCGTCTGTGGCCAATGGTAGACGATTTTGAATACCAGTTCATGCCATCCTCGAATACGGGAGTTGATGCAGCTGGTGAGTCAATTACGTCTCTTGTCCCTGACGTTGACGGAAATATCTACCTGTATAGTTCGGAGGCTGGTATTCGGGTAATTCACTCTCGAAACGATTATTTCCATCGAGATGGATTCCAATAGAGATTGGAATCCGACTGGAGTGCAAAGTGTCCTGCGAAGACTTTCCGTGCTGCGGACATAAACTTGGTGATTGCCCTACTAAAGACCACAGAGGTCGTCTCCGGTATCCGTGTGCCGTTTGTCGTCGTCCTTTGCCATTTAATTCCAAGAAAGCGATTTGCCGGCGTTGCTTGAAGCGTGAGTTTCAAAAGGTGTACGAATCCGGTCGTCCTGATCCATTCAGCAATTTTACCTAAGCCGATCGAGATGATGATAGATCATCGAGATCGGAGTAACTACTACTTTCATCTCCAGGAGAACAGACATGTACATGCTTATTGCGATTGAACGGACAGGACATCTCGGTCGGGATGACGAAAGCAGCCACTTCGACGTAGTTGAAGCGGATCTTTCGTTGCTTGGCACAAAAGGAGTCTTCTCGTGGACGGTGAAGCGGGTCCACAAAGAAGCTCCTTGCGTTTACGTGGCAGCATTTGCTGATGCAGCCACAGCAGAAGTTGTGAAAAACTACTTCGAAAGCTCCTATGATGTGGGCTCTTTTCTTGACGAGGTGAAAACGTTGCAGAGAAAAAATCGGCTTCGCGAAGAAAAGGGATTCACTTACGGCGACTTAGCGCGAAAACTCGCGACGTTGTCACGTGAACAGCTGGCTGCGAAAGTTACCATCGACGACGGCGAGGATTTGGTGCCAGCGAGTCTCGAATTCGCAGAGAACGATTTGGAAAACGTCAAGCCAAGTACTCCGTACTTCGTGGTAATTGACCTCGATAACATCGAGGATGAGAACCAGGATGTAGACGACAACGGATATTAAGATGGCAGAAGAACAAATAAAAAAGCCGGAGTATCTTACCACCTATGCACGAATCGTTAGGGTAATGCTCCCCGGAGATAAACTGCAGAGATTTCCTCTGCCGCGATACGGAGTACTGTTTCCAGTAACAGGAAATATCTGGATGGGCGCTAATGGTGAAGGATTTTCTTCCACAGCAATGGCTGTTCGTAACGCGCTTGATTCTGGATGTGCAGTCATCCAAGAATGGACACACGAGCCATGAACTTCAAAGTTGTTGTAGTCAACGCTGACGGCGATGAGGTTTTGTCTCTAATAACCTCTCGAACAGAAGTCGTACGAACAATTATGCGCCAATTTGACAAAAATGGCGCACAGGTAATTCTAGATCTGCACCTCGAAGGCCCAGAAGTCTACAAAGTGTTGTACAGCGGAGCACTGCGTGATATTGAAAGAAATACACCACCAGCTCCGCGCCCTCCGATTCAAGCGTTGATGGAAGACGTAGTTACACGCAATACACCACATCTTGTATCACCAATGACGTCGATGCCTAGAGCAGCATCGACGCCAGTAGAGGATACCTATTCAATGGGTGTGAAAGACATTGAATGCACCTCTTGTCATGGAACGTTTACTCTCCAAGAAGAAGAACGTTACCAACGATTTGTTACATGCCCTCACTGTGATGAAATGCTCGATAGTGAAAAATATCCAAAACAAGGAATGGCATGATTTCGACAAAACGTCGTTTAAGGAAATTAGCTCATGAATTAGAGCCAATTGCTCTTCAACTTATAAAAGAAGTTGAAGAGATCAATGGTATAGATTCACTTCTTGTAGATGCAAGCATTGTGCTCGCTGCATTCATGCAATCCATTATGGAGTTAATAGACGATGATAACATCAAACTTCTGCAAACCCAAAGCTTTCTCATGGGTTACTCCCAAAAAGTAATGAGTGAATTTCACAAGGTGTTAAAAGAGGCTCAAAGTGAATAAAACGTTTGCGACTGTGATGATTGAATCAGACGAAAACAGCGAATTGCCGCTTAAGAACAAATTTGTTAAAGAACTGATTGAAATCGCACTGAAGCAACTACCGGCGGAAAGATTTGGCATTAAAACTATCGAAGTCTATTCAATAGACGCTTCGGACACAGTAAACAGAGCTAACGAAACAATCAATACAGAACAATTGTACGAATCGTTGAAACCAATCATCCTCAAATTTCTTCATCAATGCCATGGATCTCTTGATCCAGGAACATCCTCTATCGCTGTAATTCTAACCAGTTTTATGGGAGATTTTGCGAAATATCTTGTCACACAAGATTTTTCGGTTCTCATGTCAAAAGCAGCTTTATTGGAAGCAATCGACGATACTCCTATCAAGGATATGATTCAATGAACAAAGAATACACTGTCATCGCCAAACTGATCGTTAATTCGGAGAATCTCAACTCGCCCTCCCTCGATGACATGAAAATTGCTATCGAGGATGCGATTTCAACTCCAGATAACGAACTGCACGGAATTCGTGGAATCAGCGTCAAAGGTACAGAACTTTTGTTTCCAAATCATATCCAACCGGATTCTCCGGAAGCGACGCTACTGCCATTGGTTCATCTCTATCACGACCTCGAACCAATTGTTAATAAATATGCATCAGTAGAACAGGCTCTCAAAACTACTGACGCAGGACACGCAGCTGCTGCTGTAATTCTCAATTCTCTCATGGCTGGATTAGTGGCGAACACACTCATGGGAGATAGCGATCTTCTTAGAAAGATGGCTTTAATGACTGGACTGCTCATCTCTGAGAGTAGACCTAGAAAAATGGAGAGTTAGATCATGTTTTGGTTCATTTGGATATGGCTTATAGCTGGAATTATTTTCAATATTTGGGCATTAGCTGGTTCCAAAAAGCAATGGCTTTGGACAACATTGGCTTTTGCAGTAATTTTCTGGCCAGTAGGAGCCATACTAACAATTTATTGGTTTATCGAGGATACATACAGGAGTTATCATGAAAATAAATGAATGGATTAAAATGAATGTGACCGCTGTGAAATTGTTGAAACCACTTTTGGATCCAAAAGTTGTTCCAACAGCTCCACAATTTGGACCTCCAATCGTAGATCCATTCAAAAAATGTCTCGTTTGTCAAAAGGATTTTGTAAACGATCAAGATCCTGACACAATTCTCTGCTCTCGATGTGAAGATTTATATTTTGGGAGAGATCATGCCCAACAATACGATTGATAAAGACGGTCCGTGGCCAATTACATCAAGTAAGGGCGACAAAGAATATCTAGTCTATCGAAAAAATTCTGGGCGACTCGCTTGTCCTTGTACTGGTTATCATTATCGTAGCAAATGCTGGCATATACCCGAAGCAATCAAGAAATACGGGCTTGAGGAAAATGTGGGGCCATTACCCCTCTTCCTCGCTGCGTGCAACTACCAACTCAAAGGCTACTGTGTAATCCCGATCTTTCCTGGCGAGAAGAGACCAATGGTAAATTGGAAAACTTATCTCGAAGAGAAAATGTTTCCAACCATTAGTGATTTAGCAGACTGGTGGACCGTAACACCAGATGCAAACGTTGGTATTCTTCTCGGAAAGAATTCGAACGGATTCTTTCCATTATGCCTCGATTTGGATGGTGGAGAAGAAGCGGAAAAGCTTCTGGAAGAAAGCGGAGTCTTTCTTCCATCAGATGCACCTAGATCAAAAACACCAAATGGATATCATGTTTTTATTTCAGCTCCGAGACGAATACCGGACCAGATAGGTGTCTTAAGGTCTTCATCACCTCGACAAGATGGATCCCTTACTCCAGGTGGAAATCCACGATATGCACAAATCGACGTCCGCGGTGCAGGTGTAATTGTTTTACCACCATCGGTTCATCCAAGTGGAGATGTATACTCTTGGAGCAGTGAACTCACAGACGGACCGCCACCTGCAGCACCTCAATCCCTTCTCAAACTGATTGGATAATAACCATGACACATCCTACAACTTTGGAATCCACCGAGAAATTACGAATGCTACTCGAAATAATGGAGGTCTCACTAAGTGAGCATCCACAAGAAATTCGAGAAAATATGATAATGGCAATTAAAATCCAGGCACTAACCACCGCTTTAGCAACAATAGGCGGTGCTCTGCATACAGTAAACCATCATACGGATGATCCAAACGTTTGTGTAAGAGGTGGATGTCATCATATTCGTGAACTACTCAAAGTCGTAGGAGATCCAGATGTTACTCTGCCACCGTTGTCACGACATAACTAAACACGAATCAACTCAACTCCGGAGTTATGGACCGTGTGAAGGCTGTGGGCGCAAAAAAGATTGCTTAGAATGTCGCAATCCTCAATGTCTTGCACCTCCCAAACCAAAACGAATTCGTAAAAGATACGAATTCAAAATTCATGACAATCTATGAAGCGTCCGCATGATCGAGAACTCGTCAAAATCAATCCCCTTCTAGCAGCTTGGGAGCATTTTAGTCTCTGCCCATTTTGCCGAAATCCGTATGGTTATCGTGTCACAACTTGTGAAGATTGTTGTGGATGTGGATTGAATCTCGCAACATATCCAAATATACTTAATTCTTGGATGGCAAGGAGAAAATTTGTACATCGCTATGCATTTGCTGTACCAAATCCAGAAGCATTGACAGCTATTGCTAAATACTCACCCATAATTGAACTTGGTGCTGGTCGAGGATATTGGGCATTACTCTTAAACAGAGACTATAAAACAGATATCGTGGCTTACGATAGTGATCCACCTCGATTTGGTAACAACGTTTGGTTTTCTACACCTAAAAGGGAATTTTATCCGATCTTATCAGGTAATGTTTCTAGTCTTCTAAAACATAAAGACAGAACATTATTCATGTGTTGGCCATATATGAATGATATGGCATTTAAAGCATTACAGTTATATCGAGGAGATACAGTTATCTACGTAGGCGAATCTAGTGGTGGCTGTACTGCGACTGAAGAATTCTTTGTTACTTTATCCGAATCATGGAATATTGTAGAAGAAATAGCCATACCACAATGGCATGGTATGCATGATCGTCTAACAATCTTTTCGAGGAAATAACACATGTTAACACCAGAAGATGAAATTTTCCTTAAAGAAATTGGTGATTGGGAAGGAGATGATCCAGTAGAATTTGGAACTCTGATCATGAATTACTGGGGTAATCTTGATCGTTCTGAAAGAACTTCTCGAGCATACATGTATTTACATATTGGTATGATGGTTGGTACCATGATGAAAATGCGCCGGCATCATATCAATCAGCTCGAAATTTTAAATCAAAAACTTCGTGAGCAAGTCGAAAAACTGGAACGATTTACGGGACAAAATGTTGATTCTAACGAATGGCGTCTATCTTCCACTAGTTGTCCGGATTGCCATGAACAAACTCTTCAAATCCGGGAACATATTCACAAGAATAAATACGTGATGTACGAAGTTGTCTGTTCTCGATTAGAGTGTGGTTATTCACAACACGTGAAAGTTGGAGACGACATCAGTTTTCACTGAAGGGTATACCCCCGTATACCCCAAAAACTACCTTTTACGCTACGCGCGGGGAGGGAAGATGATTCATAGTGTTGCATACAATTTCATTGGACAATTTGTCACTGAATTTGATGTCAGTGCAGAAAAACCACCACAGTATATTTCTTGGAAACGAAGATATTTTCATCTAAGTGTCTTCGTATCCGAAGAAGGACACCGTATTTACCACGAAATTGAAATTGTAACCATTCCAGACAAATAAGGAGCTGATTAAAATGACTACGTCATTTTAATCAGAAGCATTATGCCAGAAATGATGTGTAATTCTAAAAAATGTACCAACGGAAAAGTTGATGATCGATTCCGTTTTCAGGAAAATCCAGAAAGATTCCTCCAAGGAACTTGGCAAAAACACGAGTACGTTTCTTCCAAACTCGATAAAGTAAATGGTTGGAAAGTAGATGGTATTCGCACACAGGGAGGTTGTCGAGATTCCAGAGCTGACTACCGCACAGTAAGATGTCTAAACTGTGGAAGGGTAAGCACATGGGATTTTGCAAAGGATTAATATGGCTCTGTTAATTCGTGCGGATGGTCGAGAAGAAATTGTAAGGCCAGCAAATGGCAAGAAATTCACACTCAAAGAACTACAAACTCATGTTGGTGGATATATAGAACTCATGCCCGGAATGCCCTTCCAAATGCTCGTTGATGAGGAAGGATCGCTAAAAAGAAAACCGTATAATGCGAAGGCAACGGAAATGGTTCTCAGACTTCTCGAAGGGAAACGATTACGCTACATACCACAACTGGTTGGCGATGTCTTGATCCTCGATAACAGCGAACGTATGACTAGTGAGGACTAATGATTATTAAATATCAAGAAAAAGATGAGTGGTTTCTTGCTGTTACAAACAATAAACGAGCCTATGGATCTTCCGCTACAGAAGTCACAGTCTTTGATGAATTAGTTACTGTGGAAAGTTTGGCAGAGCTTTGGGCATCCCAACTTGAAGGTGCTAATTTTCATTCTATGATGTCGCTACCGGAAAATTTCGTTGCAATTTTGCATAAGCATAATGTGCTATCTCCTACAATCAAAGATATACTATTCGAGATAGTGAACACAGGATGTTGGATACCATGAAATTTTTACTTCTCGGATGAGAAATAATTATGGATCATAAATACTGGAAAGATGGCGACTACGTCAAAGTGACCCAATTACCTGTTTCGATTGGTTTATTTGATGAGAATCTCGAACAACGAGTTACTCTGATTGGGCATATTGGGATAATTATATCAATTAACCTAGAAACAGATCACGATTTAAAAACAACAACGAAATCTGTAGAAGTTGGTTTTCACGGTGGTGACGGATGGGACACGATAGAAAGAGTATTTCAAGTAGATGAATTGACCTTTGTGTGCCGACCTATCAAGAAATTTGATATGTGGTACCAATACAATTGTTAAAGTTCAGATTAATTTGATCTTGATTAGATCAAATCAATCTGTTATTAGACGCCGTCTAGACCGTAGGTTCTACCGGCTTCCAAAGCCTTCCCGTAGTAAAATACGCCTACGGCGTATACCGCCCGGCGCTAAAAACCATATTTCGAGAAGGTTAATTCATGCCAATCGCGAAAAAGACCTACCCGACTACAGAAATGGGGGACGCAGAATTCTTCGCAGACATGCACTACGACAACCTAGTCTTTGATCATCTTGCTGGACGTTGGATGTATTTTGACGGCCAGCACTGGCTCCAGCAAAAGACCGGTGAAATTCACCGGATGATGATCGAAACTATCCGGACTCGGCAGCAAATTGCCGAAATGACGGAGGATGACGCTTTACTAAAATGGGCAATGAAAGGAGAATCACGAAGCCGACAAAACAACGCCCTCTGGCTCGCTCGAAACATCAAACCGCTAGCAATTACCGGTGAAAAACTCTGGGATTGGGATTCCTCAGTGTTTGGAGTTTCCAATGGGGTTGTCGATTTACACAGCGGCGAACTCCGACACGGACGGCCAAGTGACCATATCACGCGTGTATCTCCTCTCACCTACGACCCAACAATTGACACAACGAACTGGGAAAAATTCGTTCTCGATGTAAGTAATGGTGACGAGGAGTTAGCCAATTACATGCAATTGATTTTTGGCTACTGCTTGACCGGAGAGGTTAGCGAGCAGATTTTCTGGATTTTCTACGGCGGCGGAGCGAACGGCAAAAGTACGTTGATTGAAATGATGCTGAAGCGCGTAATGCCCCAGCATTCCTGGACAATTGATTTCCCGGGCGATGACTGGTCTGCCGCGTTGAGTAACTATGTGCGAGCCCAGTTGGTTGGACGGCGGTTGGTCATTTCGAACGAAACGGAACGCGCCAAACGATTGAGCGCGAAATTAATCAAGTCATTCACCGGCAGCGATACGATAGCCGCCCGCCACCCATATGGCCGTCCGTTCAACTTCGAACCGGCCGCGAAATTCATTCTCATCGTCAATCACGAACCGGTAATCGACGATGATACTTACGCTATGTGGCGTCGTGTTCGAGAGGTTCCCTTCCTTCGTACGTTTCCAGTCAACAAAGATTTCGCACTTAATCTTCGACGGAATGAAGCCCGAGCGGCTCTGGCATGGGCGGTTCGCGGAGCAATGAAATATTACCGAGAAGGATTTACCACGCCGCAATCCGTAATCACGGCGACAAACAACTATCGGAAATCGTTGAACAGCGTGACACGGTTCATCGAGGATAGGTGTGTGATTGATCCGAACGCGCGAGTTGGAGTATTGCCAATGTACCAAGCATTGAACGCTTGGTACGATGAACGATCTGCGCCACCTCATGAACGAATGACAATGCGAGCGTTTCAGGAACATATGGGTCGGGATGATCGATTCTTTAAAATGGACGGAAAGGGGCGTGGCGAACAAGGACGACAATTCTATCACGGTATTGGTTTAGGTCCAACGACGGCAATTACGCCGAAACCAACCGAAACAAGTGGAACTGCAGAAACAACTCATTAAATAGGGAGAACAAATTCAAAGAATTTGTTCTAAAAATTATGAAAATTGCTATTGCCCGAAAAAAGGTGGAGAAATCCCTCGAAAAGTGGCGCCAAAATTTGGTAGTACCATTTGGTGAATCAACACCAGTCTTTGAATTACCAAAAGCAACTGGTTTTGGAAATACCGTCACTCTTAATACACAAACAACACCCAAATCCTTCCTCACCCACCTCCTCGATGACGAAGATACGCTGACCGAAAAACAGCGAGCCGCGCTTCATCTAGCGATTCATGACGCTCCAACGTCTATTGATATGGTTTGCACTAAACCAAATGATGTCCATACGATGGTTTCTGGATTGAAACTAAAGGGCGGTTACAACGCTGAAATCGAATTAAATGGGCGGTGGTATTTGATAAAAATCACCAGCACCTATCAACCTGCTCGTGAAAGAGCAGAACCATATACCAATATCCAAATGGCAATCCGCATTTGTGATATTATGATAACACGAACAGCTGTTGTCACAGAAGAACTATTTCAAGATGATGCAGGTGAGCCAATTGGACTGACTGGTGCTGACATCTTACGAACATTTGGCCTTCGACGCGTACAACAGAATCTTTTAGACTACGAAGATAAATGTAGTCAAGCACGTCGATTTGTTGATAATGACGGAAAATTGGTTGGAGTGAAGAATTCCGTTCTCATTCCTGAAAAACAGAATTACTCGCTAAATGTAACCGAAGTAGATCTTGGTACACCAACTTCTATTAAGAAGGCAGTGCTCGACCACGAGTTAGAAACTGAGAGAAATCTCACACGTTTAGTAGACGAGTTGTTCCTGCCCTTTGTTCGTGCATTTAGTCTAGATCTAAAGAAATGGGTCTACATCGATGTTGAAGACATTACAGAATATGAGTTTGATGCAAATGCATTAAATTGGTTGGTTTTACCACCCAAAGAAAAATCACTACTGAGCAAATTGTTTACCTCCGCTCGAGGTAAGATGTTTGGTGACGTACTGACTGATAAACACGGCGGTATGATCATTCTTGCCAACGGGAAAACTGGTGTTGGTAAAACACTTTCAGCAGAAATATTTGCTGAAATGACGAAAGCGCCACTCTACATCATGGAGATGGCTGAGCTTGGAATAAGCATCGAACATATCGAATATAATCTCAACCTCATATTCCGTCGGGTGACTCGATGGAATGCCATTTTACTCATGGACGAAGCGGATGTTTTCCTCGCTGAACGGGATACCGATCTGACACGAAGTGTCATCGTTGGAATTTTCCTTCGATTGATGGATTACTACCACGGCTTACTCTTCCTCACTTCGAATAGAGCCGAAGTGATTGACTCAGCGTTTAAATCGAGGATTACGATTCGGATTGACTATCCAGAGCTTGACCAAGCAAGTCGTCGAGAGATTTGGAAAGTAATGTTACATCACGCCGGATTACGACCGATCATATCTGCTGATCGAACCGTGAGTCAAGAAAATTTAGATCTGGATGAAATTTCCCAGATTGAACTCAATGGTCGTCAAATTCGAAACATGACTCGGTTAGTCAAAGTTTTGTTTGATGGCGAAGTAACGACGAAAGATATCGTCGAAACGTGTCAATTTGCGTGCAAATGAGGTCCTTGTGAAATGGCCACGAGGTAAGTACAACGGAGAACGTATCGCAGGTTTTGAAATCAAGATCATCTTTGACATCTTTCGGTGGAGGCTTCACTGGCCCAATCTAAAGTATGGTACTTGCTTGTGGCTTGGACCATTTCGGATCTTTTTAGCCGCTTCATATCATCAACCAATTTGGCGAGCGAAAGAATCAAATGATACCAAATGAACGAACGGTGAGCATTGAAATTACGGATAACGACGTCAAAGAAGCAGTACGTTTGAAGTCATCTGCTTGCTTCTATACAGTAACCATTCTACATGCGTTAGGTGGTGGTTCTGATTCAGGAGAATGGTGGCTGGCCACTAACTTCACTCTGAAAGACCTTGTCGAAAAAGCAATTGAACAGAAGATTGACTTTACTGGAATTGTTAATCTTGATAATGTTCCAGTTGAATCCTCGATGAAATATCTACACGCAATCGGAAAGATCACAGATACAGAGCTGAAGTACTGGTGGCGAGGCGTGAAGAACGGTACTATCGAGCCAGATGGTACCATAGTGAAGTGAAACTGTTCGCGCGCGGGCCCGCGTAAATAACGCGGGCGAAAAGGCGGATTGAAATGACTAGACCATTTCAATCAGAAGTTAGGAGATACTGATGCAACGTCTTTCACTTCATATTTCATCGTGGCGTGGGACTGAAGGAAAAGGCATTACGATTTCAATTCTAGATGCAGTGAACGGTGATTTAATCATACATGGAGAAGTAACTCCAGAAAATCTAGGCCAACTATTTATTGGTGGAGGGGCAGAAATTCTTGTTAATCGAGCCTTTCCCAAAAGACTGAAAGGAAAGTGATGGAAATTCCACCACCCTGTCCATGTGGAAAATCGTGGGATATTCTCTCAAACTTTTCGAATACGATTCGAGAGTTAATCGAGGATATCGTTCAAGAACATGGTCTTCTCGTTCCTATGAAAGTTTATTCTGGATTAAAATCACGAACATTTATGGTCTCTCGGAGATGCATCGCGTTTCACGGAATTACGGGACCACAACTACTTTCGGGTAACTCTGGGTTCGAGGAGATTCCAAATGGGCGTGATAACTAATCGAGAGTTGCAAAAGCATATAAAGAAACTCAACGAAGAATTATTGTATACGCTTTCGGATCTAAATGAACTCGAAGGAGTTCTAAAGGATTTGCCTCCTAGCGACATCACTGCAAACACCAGAAAACAACTTCATAAGTTGAACCAAACTTTAACACTTGTTGGAGATCATATTATCTTGTCTGATCTAGCAGACTATAAGGTGTTCTTAATGCAGAATGAACGTACAAAATTACGCGGCGACGCTATTTAGACGTTTAACGACGTTTAAAAACGCGGTAAAATACCTTAGCGCGGCGGTAGCGCGGAAGCGTAAATTCTAACTTCGAGAAGGTGGCAAATGACGCTCGATTTAAAAACGTTTGAGTTTGTCTGGTCCTTTGGACTTGGCGGCGAAAAACATCATTCTCGTGAGATGGCAGAAACTCTCGAAGATGCTCGAACGAACGTCGATCGCAGACTAAACGACCCTCGTGTACTCTGGCTCGAAGCTTTTGAGGTGACACCGGAATTGCTTGCTAAGGAAGCCGCAAAAGAAAAGACACAGCAAGATGAGATCATTTGGCGATATGCCCAACAGATAACAATCTTCGCGAAAAACCCGCTTCCACATCCCGCCGTTCGCGCCCACCTCGATTGGATTCACAAGGTTTACCACACAGATCAATCATTTGAGGAAAAATCACACGAAGAGCAATACCAAGAGGCGATGGATCTTCCAAATCACATTGACCTGATTCCGTACCTCAATCAACTGCCAGATAACTGTGAGTACGCGATCTACGATCCGGAATCGAGCAGCGTTGTCAATTCGCAAGATCCCAAACCAAGCGAAGATCCATTTGCTCTCTTTAGTGAGACCATCGGTTTTTTCCACTGGTTCCAGCGCGACTATTTGGTCGATAAGTTTGGTAATCTATCCGCCGAATATGGGATCGTTTGGTTAGTTTCGAATCCTCAAACCCAGCAACTTGCGTTGAAATACGAGCTTAACGGGTGTGAAATGAGCGCGGGAATTAACTGCCTCGTCTACCCGAAACCAAATCTGTAAGACCGTAGGAGTCGTGTAAGATGTCAATCGCAGTCACTCATCCAGCAATACCGGTCTATTTAAACCGAGTGAGTGAGGATCCTCTTTCTCGAATGAGTCTCTCGTACAACTACGCTGGACCAATCGAGTATTTGAAGCAACTTCCTGAGAACGAGTTCTATATCGTTCTGGATCCGCGCTTCTTAAATCTGCAAAAAGACGAAGACATCGAGTTTGACATTTGGCTGGAGGGCCTCCACGGTTTGGAAGCCAAATGGCATAACGAAAACGCGATTAGCGGGTGCAAGATGAGCCTGAATTCAATGACGGATCAACTTGGGCTTTACATCTACCCGCCTTTACTAGAGGAGCAATTCAAACGGCGATTTGAGCTACCGGCACCAGGATTTTTTGTAATACCAACGTAGCACTTGGAAGCAAATGATCTGATCATTTGCTTCCAATGAAACTACGAGCGGGCCTAAGCGCCGGTAAAGGACCTACCCGGTAGGCCAGTCGTTTCCGCAGAGTTTAGTTACGGGCCACCAGTCCAGGCTGGGCGTCCGCAAAAGATTAGCAGTAGGTTAGGGTAGCCTACGCTAAAAGAACCGCCCCTGGCGGCAATAGGAGGTACGAGAGATGAAATGAGTATGGAAGAAAGCTTGTTGAGGGAATTCGTCAAGAGTCCGCAATTTCAACGCATCTGTAAAGAACTGGGGATCACATCAAGCATGGCAAAGTCAATCTCTGCCGAAAGGGCCAAAAAGAAGGCCGACGACGAACTCACACCGGACGACTTTCCAGACACAAGAATCGAACGGCGCGGGCAGCACATCATCGTGCCCGAACTCATGCCGTACCGTGTCGCGGTCAGTTGGATGGAACGGCACATCGAGCAGGAGGAAACGTACACTTCCATCAACGAACCCGTTCATGCGTACCCACTCGAAGGGGCGCACGCGTTCGCGCAAGCGTTGGCCGAGATCTACGGCTTCACGCAGATGGTTCCAACGTTCGGGTTCTTCGGCGACAATCCACCGGGAATGATTCGCGTGCAGACCGGCGTGGACACCTTCGTCGAAGTCCCATGGGGAGCCATGATTGTCCCCGAAATCGAAGGGCGACTTGCCACCGGCGTCACACGTCTCCACGGTCGGCCGGTCTTCCAAATCACCGGGCAAGTCAAGCACAAGCATCTCCACAAGGTCAAGGAAATCGCGGATCTCACGCGTCGCAACGTCCTCACCAAGTCGATCTACAAGGGCCAGGCGCTCCGGATGAAGTTCCCCGACTATTCGGCGGAGAACTTCGATCCCAGCACGGACGCACCGAAGTTCGTCGATGTTCGTGACGTGGACACGACGGCGTTGATCTTCGGGAAAACGGTGCAAGACCAGATCGATGTTTCCATCTTCACGCCAATCCTCAAAACCGCGCTTTGCAAGGCAAATGGCATACCTCTCAAACGCGGCATTCTTCTCCACGGCAAGTGGGGTGTTGGAAAGACTCTGACGGCCCACGTCGCCGCGGCGTTGTGTGTGCAAAACGGTTGGACGTTCATCTATCTCGAACAAACCGATCAACTCGCGCGGGCAATCGAGTTCGCGCGGCCGTACGACGGCGAGGTGATGATTTTTGGTGAAGATTTCGACCGTATCGCCGAAAAGCGAACGGACATTCTCAATCACTTGCTCAATACGATCGATGGTGTCGACAGCAAGAAGTCGAATATCATGGTCGTACTGACAACGAACGCTCTCGAGAATATCGATGCCAGCAGCTTGCGACCTGGTCGACTGGACGCGATCATTGAGGTGACTCCACCCGACGCGGACGCCGCGATTCGTCTGGTTCGGAGGTACGCCGGCAATCTGTTGCCGGTGGACGTTGATCTCGCTGATGTCGGGACAACGTTGAATGGCATGATTCCGGCGGTCATCCGAGAGGTGGTCGAACGGTCCAAGCTGGCAGCGATTCATCGGTTGGAAGACGGTGACATGCTCGCGCTCGAAGCGGACGACTTGCTCATCGCGGCGAAGGGCATGGCGGCACACCTCGAACTCCTCGAACCGGAGGAAGAGGACGAACGAAGCGACTTCGAGAAAGGGATGGAGAACGCGGCGGAAATCATTCGCGACGGAATCGCCGACGCGTTGGCTTACGGCAGCAACGGCGAGCACGCCGAGCGGCTCGCTCGTCAACGGGAAGCAGTGAAGGGATAGGAGCCGGTTGAACCCAGCCACCGTAAGGTGGCTGGGTTCATTCGGATAGAAACATAGTAAGTCCCACCACCAAACCTGCTAGAACGACGGTAGATCGCGGTTAAAAGACGTTTTTAGATTTACCGTCCCGTAGTAAAATACCCTTAGCGGCGGGGTTTACTACGCGGCTATTATTGGAGTTAATCTTGGCTGAAAATACCGACAGAGACCTCGCATATATTTCTAACCCGAATTTGTGGGTTCATATTTGGTGCCCGCTAAAACGTTACAAAAATCGTAATTTGGAAATTGCCTACATGATAGGCGACGGACCAATTATCCGTCACGGCAATATGTACAACTCAAATCCATCCGATCGGAAGGAACCATTTGAGTCGTATGCTGCGATTCTCGAAGCTGGTTGGCGAGTTGATTAAACGAGGTTAAATTATGGACAGACGTGATCGTAATCTGCAGTGGTACAGTTCGTTCAACGAAAAAAAGATGGTCGTTACCGTCTCAACTGATGAGGACCGAGAAATTCCTGTTCGGTTCGAAGTTTGCGGAACTTGCGAAGGTAAAGGGACCCATGTCCATCCTGGCGTTGATTCTCACGGTCTGACTCAATCGGACTTTGATGAAGATCCCGACTTCCGCGAAGACTACTTCCATGGCAAGTACGATGTCGTCTGTAACGAGTGCAAGGGACGGCGTGTGGTTCCTGTTCCAGATGAAGAACGGGCGACGGCAGAGGACATCAAATTCGTGAATGACAAAATCGAAGCCGACGGACGCTACGAAGCGGAATGCGAAGCAGAAAGGAGAATGGGCGCATGATCGAAGGGGCTCTGTACGAGCGAATTCTACCGGATGGGCGTTGCATCAACGTGATTCCGCTGACTTACCAGCGAGCACGGCTTGTGATTTCGCTTACAGCGAAATCACCGACATACGAAGACGGATATTGATATCCGTCTGTACCTGCCGCGGTCGTGGCAGCTCAGCGTTGGGACGGAATTCGAGAACCACTCGAAGGTTGGGTTCGACATCTAAATTCTGGACGACGACGTCCGAACGGTAAACCCGATAGCGAATACATAGCGTGAACAATGGATATCACAAATATTGGCTTGGCCGCTGTCACACCCTCGCCAAACGTAGCAAAGGTTATGAGTGACGTCACAGAAGCATTACGTCATCATAGCGGTCAGATGATGACATCTGAGATGTTAGCCGGACTCATGATGGTCATGATGGGAATGGTTAAGGAGTTGCCATCAGAACAGATGGTATACATGACCTCCATGTCCTTTGCCAAACTTCTATTTCTGACGTTCAAAGCAGCAGAATGTTCTTGTGACATGATTCCTCTAACTCCTGGTACGGCAAAAGAATCGTGAGGTGACTCTAATCCAAATAAGAGCAGACGTAAGATAAACCTTTAACCAATAGGAGTGTGTATGTCAATCCATATCCAGGTCGAGAGTGACGTCATCGCAAACGCGGTTCAAAAGGAAAGCCGGCACTGCATGATTGCCGACGCCATCCACAAGAAATATCCGCACTATACCCACATCCAGGTGGATGTGCAATCCATCCGCTTCACAAATCCTCGAACCAACCTGCGATACATCTACCTCACGCCGCCGGAAGCACAGAAACAGATCCTGCGATTTGACGCCGGGAAGAAAATTGAACCGTTCTCGGTCTCGCTGAACGATGTCATCATCAAAGATGCGAAGAAAAAGGCCCGGAGTTCAGCTCACCATGAGCACCCCGGCTCCAAAGCCGCACAACACGTGCAGCAGACATTAAGCAATTGGCTGAAGCAATTCGATGAGAATAAGCCGATTGTGATCCCGAAATCCGAAACGTCGGCGCCAGCAGCTTCTCCAATCAAGAAGAAAGCGCGGAAGAAGGGCAAGTCCAACTACCGCTTCACGAAGACGTTGCCCGCATCGCAGCGGGAGTACGGGTTGAGGAAGTTGGTCGGAAAGAAGATCGATCTGCACGTGTGAGCTTTGACAACCAAGTATCAAGTGTGTACCACAACGTGGAGTGAGGCAGAAAATAAGATAGTATCACATTCTCAGTTCGAGCCATGAGTATGGTGAGTTCCACATGATAAGAGCGGAGTTGACATGCCATTTAAGGCCACTCGAATTAATCATGAGTATGTTTGGCTGACACATACTCATCCGGGTCAAGACGATTTTTACGGGACCACTATTGTGATCCGGATTTCTGATTGGTCATCAGTCAAGGAAATGGTTGATCGGGCTATTTCGGAACAACCAGAAACAGAGAAATCACAAACTTCCACTGCACTTTAGCCATAGTGACCATTAGTAACACGATACTCGAGCGTACAAGAGATTATATGAGTGAACGGAGTCCGCGTGATCAAGCGATTCTTCAACTCAGTGAAGAGATGAAATCGGCTATCGAGGATGCTCAGAGAGTGCTTGGTCCAGAAGAGTTGACGCAAGCAATAGAGAGCATCTTGCGAATCTACTTCATGGCGAGGGTGATGCCGCGATGAGCAGAGACTTAGAATTTCGAGTGACTGAACACCTTATTGTCAAAGGTGTGGAAGTGGTCGAGATGATTTACCAAGGACGGTTAATTGCTACTATGGTAGCACAGGAGGATCAACCAATAATTCGGATAGTTACAAAGCATAAGTTACAATCTACCGTAACTACATCCACACCAATTTCTTTTGCGACGATCTCGTTCGCTATTCAGCCAGAGTGAGAAACAAAATCCTGGAATTGAAATTCGCCGGTAAATACGGAACTGCTACGATCGTCTTGACCAATAAGCTGCAAGATATCCCAGAGGGGATGGCTAATTTGTTCCCTCTAACAGTACGATTCTTTCGGGTTCAAGAACCAGATAGACCATGTCACTATTATTGTCGCGATCGAGCTCATGCAAAGATAGTGGCAGATGCTCTCGTTGACGGGAGTTTACATGGTTAAGAGCACTTTACGAGATGAGACCAGATGAGCTTCTTTGACGAAAAAACACGAGGGTTAATTGCTCTACAATTTCGGATACTGCAAATCGCTGTTGGAATTTATTGTGTGGCAGGAGCAGAATTCGAAATAATCGAGGGTCTTCACACCACACCAAATGACGTTGGTTGGACAACAATGCAAATCTTAGCTACTGGGCTGGCTATTCTTATTCTAGATCCAATAGTTGATGTGATAAAACTGGAGCGTAAAAATGAAAAAGATTCAAGTGATAGTGACCGAACCAGCTCGTAAACGCAGCGAATTCCACACACTCGATACAGATGGTAACGAGGTCAAAATCCTGGAACGATTTAACCTCACCTACGATCCCAATATCTCGAAATGGATTGGCGGTCGAGCAGACGGCACTGGCGCGACGGTAAGGACAACCGATTTCCAAGATCTTTGGATGTTGGTTGGGACAAGGATCCAAGAGGATCATTTTAAGGAGCCGGTTGATTCCAATTGATCCTTAATCAATTGGATTCACACGGAAACTAGAGGAAGACGATCATGTTAGGACAGGTTCAAGTTAGCATCGTTCAAGAAGCTTACGACGTCTCAAAGGCGCTGTCGAACGCTGTTAATCGTGGTGCTACGGCTCAGATGTTCATTACCTATCTTAGCCAAGAGCATCGAACCTTGCAACAGAAGATCACAAGTATCATGCTGGCTTGGTTTGCCTATCTTGCCTCGCTTTCTGAGGACCAATACGATTCTCGAAATGAGGCATCTGTGCGAATCGCTCGCAAAATTGTCGCCGCGACCAACGGTGTTGTCAACCTTCCATCTATCTGAGGAATCCAGTGGCCAAAACTTTCACGATTGACGGAGAACTTCTCGATATGATCGAGAAAATACGAAAACAGACCGGGCGTGAACAGGACGCAGAAGTTCTGCGGGATGCATTGCAGACCTATTCGTGGGTAGTTAATCAGTACGACAACGGATTCACAGTTATATCCGAATCAGCAGCGAAACTGCGTCCAGGACAGATACTACCGTTCAACCCGTTCGAGCAGAAGTACAAAAGACCGGAGTAAATCCGATGGACGAAACAACATTTCGTGTGGGCTGCCTGATAGAGCTTAAAGGTGGTCCTGAAGTTCTCAAACAGAAAGACATCATACACTACATCTTTCAAGGCGAACTTCGGACAGTACGTCTCGCGCAGTTGATTTGCGAGAAACGAGATATCCAAATTCCGAAATATCCACCCGCTTTTCCCCAAGGAACCTGGCCAGCAGATGATCTACGCCGTGCATTTGTAGCTGGTGCAAAATGGTGGGAATTCTTTTCGAGAGGTGCCACTATGTGGTCCAGTGATCAGAATTTGGCTGAAAACGAAGCCGAAACCCGCTACCCGGAAGGAAAGGTGCCTAGCCATGATGGAGGGGATGGAGGAAAAACTCCGGAATAGACTTAATTCTGTGGCTGAATCCTACAGCCATGATTTAGGATGGATCACAAACCCGCCAGACGAAAACGAATTCGTTGCTACTCTCACTGATCTCTTAGACACCGCTCGATACCGACTTAACCAAGTCGGATTGCAAGATCCTGAACTAGATGCTTGGGAATCCCGTTCTCGAAAAGAACAATATCTTCTCTGCATGCAAATTTGCTCAATCTATGTGAGAAAATAAACTATGCCTGATCTGCCAATTGAACATCGTCATGTAAAAGTTCAAAGAAAAAGAAGAGATCAAAACGACAACTGGTTTGCTTACTTTATGGAACCAGATGGTGAAAGCTACTGGATGTCGCAGCCAGTAGAACCAATAGTTGGCGAAGAACAAACTCTTTATGTCCTCAGAAAGGGCACTAAAATCTGGAAAGAATTTGAAGAACTTACTAATCGGGGAGGAACTCTCGATGAGATGAATAAGTTCATCCGACGAGTTGCTCAAGAATATGGCGAATGGTGTGAAAGAACTTGGGATGAAGCACGCGAAGAATTTCTTCGTCTAAATCGACCAAATTGATGAAAGAATTCGAGACAAAAGGGATACTAAGGTTGCGGGTTTTAGGCGTTACCGTTACCCGTTAAACCGTGCTAGAATAGCCTTGTAACGGCCCGTAAGCGCCGTTTAAACGGCCCGAACGGGGTAACGAGCGCACAGTATATTTAACCCGCACAGCGGGTAAATCACAAATTTCGAGGTGCTCGTGAATGGCAATGTCCAAACTGTTGGCCGAAGATCGTGCAAAACAAATTTGGGGTGATCAAGTAAAGGAGGTCAGCGCAACCAAAATTCCGCATGAAGATTGTTGGAACGTATTCCTATACAGCAAAATCGCTTATTGGCACAAACTGGATGGCAATGGACACGCTATTTGCCACACAGATTGTGCGGATGTTGAGGTTCAGTTATGTGTCTAATAAAATGAAACCGAAAAGAGACAGAGAGCCTGTAGTACCGAAAGAAATGGAATCGGTAGCTCCAGAGCCTCAGGAGACGATCATGACTCAACCTTCTACGACAGAACTGACTCCGGTAGTACTTGATACCCTCGAGCAGATTTCTGATGACGAATTGGAACTGTTGCAGCGCCGGGCGACCGAAGCCCTCGAAAACCGTCGCCGAAAGCAAAAACAGATTCACATCGATCGAATTAAAGCCGATATGGCGCAGCATGGACTCACGTATCGAGATTTCATGTCGCCGACGGTACGGACTGGCGCCTCGCGGTCGGGAAATAGCGCAAATCGCGAAGTTAAATTTGGGATAGAAAAAATGTTACCGGCGATGGCTGCCATCTTGAAGGACGGCCCGAAATCTGCCGAGGTACTTCGAACTCGGTTGAAGGAAGACTACAACTATCCGTTAAACGTGATCGGGATGATCCTTCGTTGGGGATATCTCGAGAAGTTGGATACCGGCGATTACATGATCACCGAAAAGGGACGAGTTGAAGCGGCTAAATGGCCAGCGGCACCACCGCCGTTGACACAACAAGTTCAATCAGCAAATTTGAATGGACAGGGGCCTGTTGGAACTAATTGATCCAGATCAATTAGTTCAACCGGAAACTTAATCTCATGGTGAAAGCATTTCGCATAATCCATATCGACACGGACCAAGTGATTGGTAGGGAACACCCACCAGAAGAAACAGATATTGGGTTGATCGTTGTTCCTCTCCAATTGGACGTCACTTATTGTGATGACGTGGCTGGTACCATGGAGCCCGTAATCTCAAAAGATGGAGACGTGTTGGAAGAAGCTCTTGATCTCCTACTCAAAGATCAAGGTGAAGACGATACGCAACATATCGAAACGTGCTACACCTGCCTGACACCGGACGGCCGCATTGTCCAACTCATGGATTTTGAACTCGAGTCAATCCTCGAAGGAGATCTTCTATGAGACAACCGGATAAATCCTGGCTCGCAAGTAAATTAATCGAGTCAAAGATTCCCGAACACCTTCATGATGGACTTATTGCTTACATCATGGACGGACGTCCAACAGGACACTTTCTTCGAGCGGTGCTCGAAAATAACTTAATTGGGGCGTGCGGTCGAGCAGATGAAACTCTCAAATACCGGCTTTACGACCTCATTTTCTTTCTGACCAACTACGCTCCGAGACATTGTTGGACTTCTCCAGCTAATGTTGATTATTGGATGGATAATGGTGGTTACAACGGTTTATATGGTGTGACTAACATTGTTCCTCCTTTGGAGGAGGGTGACAAAATATTGCCATGATTTTCTACCACAATAGCGTGTGACCTTATACGACATTTAATACAGAAGAGGGAGAATTGCAGTGAAGCTGATGTTTCGGTTTTTGAAGCCCGATGAGAATCGTCCAATCAAGAAGTACGCGGAGTGTGCGGTAGAATTCACGGAGGGGTTTATGAAGGGAACCCGTCTGATTGGATTCACTGTCAACGAAAACGCGGAAGGACTCTACGTAGGTTTTCCATCCTACATCCATAAGCGGGGTCCAAACGACACTGTCGTGTTCGATTTCCTTTGGTCAATCGAACCACAGGCGCTGGATAGATTGGAAACCTACATCCTCGACGAATTCGAGCGGTTGAGTGAGCAACACATGCCGGCACCGAAGACAATCATTCGGGTGGAACCGCCGGCCACGTTGTTTTAGCCACATAAAGTGTTAGTGACACATAACGGGAGCATTTGCATCCAGGATCCTTGAAAGTATCAGACTAGGCGAGTGAATCATCCCAGTCGTCAGCACCAATTGATCGGATTGAGTCCAAAGGATAGAGTGCGCCACTGTACCCGAACGTTAGGAGAACGGAAATGTTGTTGGTAGTGTTGGCTATCGTAAAGGTAGTTTGCGGAATCGCGTGCATAGGTTTGGTCCTCTACGATTCCGTTACTGCAAGATAGTTCAGACAGCGTATTCGTAAGTAACAAGTTTAGCGTTCGACCATCTATAACATCCCCATCTAATTAGGAGTATCTAAATGAGCGATGAATACGAAGGTGTGGAATCTGTCAAGCGACTGTCACGCGATCTAAAGAAAGCCTCGCTGACATTGTCGCCTGACCAAGCACGATTCTTGGTTGGCCAATATTACACGATGCAAGCCAATCGTATTCGTGCAGACAATCAAGTTCGTTCGTTGAAGGAAAACGAAGAACCACATGCGGCTATCGAGTGGTTGTCCAGCCAGAACGACGTCTTGGAACGTTCAATCAAAAACGCTCTCGATTCGTTTAGCAATGCCAGCGTACTCGGACGTTGGGCGAAATCAATTTGTGGAATTGGTCCAGTGATCACTGCTGGATTTCTCGCCCACATCTCGATGGAACCGTGGCGTTGTCACATTTCGAGGAACGATATCACCAAGAAGCCTTGTAACGCCAAAGATCCACATGGCCCGTTGTGTCGAATCGAGCAAATTCGAACGGTTGGTCATATTTGGCGATTTGCCGGTTTGGATCCGACGGTAATTTGGGAACCCAAAACCCGCCGACCGTGGAACGCAGATTTAAAGACATTGACATGGAAACTTGGTGAATCATTTGTCAAGGTCTCAACAAATGACGCTGATTTTTATGGTCACCTTTTGGTTGAACGCAAGAACTACGAGATAGCGAACAATTTCTCAGGAAAACTTGTTCAACAAGCAATCGACAAACTCGCGAAATACAAAATCGGTAAGGATACAGATGCCTATGCGTGGTACAGCGGCTGCTTGACGCCAGCACAAGCACTCGAAATTGCTGCGGCACCGGCTGCCAAACGACTCGGTATGGTAAAAAAGATGGCTGGAATACCGGGTTCGGGTTTGCAAATGTTGCCTCCAGCACATATCCACGCTCGCGCCAAACGTTGGGCAGTCAAACTGTTCCTATCGCATTACCACGCAGTGGCGCACATGGAATATTTTCACGAACCAGCTCCAAAGCCGTATATCTTGACACATGATCACGGCCACACTCACGAAATCGTCTGCCCAAATTGGCCTTTCTGATTGAATCAATTTAATTAGATCAAATTGATTCAATAAGCGAGTTAGTCACAGAACATGAGAAAAGTCTCAGACTAAAGGAACGAGTCGTCCAAGGGAAGAGTTCCAGATTCGAAGAACGAATCAATAAGTTTGATAGCAACATACCGTTAGAGTGAACCACAAGCAGGAGAGCACCTTCTGGCGGGAGTAAATCATTTCTACAACGAGTTCCACAGCATTAGAATAAAACATCCATAATGACTATACCAAAATCAGGTTTGAATCATTCGTCCTGTGAGTACCATATAAATGGAATGAATCAGTCACTTTGTTAGCAACATCTGCTAGGTATGAAACACTAGGCCCGATAGTCTCAGATACAATCTTTGAATCACTTCATCACGTTAGCACCATAGCTGCAGAATAAATCGAGAAGATTAACAGTTACAGAAATCGGGAATGAACCAAGAAGTGGAATAGTAACACCTATAGCGAGTAAATCAAGAAATCAAATAGTTTCAAAGGATTAGAATGAGACAGTGGCATAAGAAAGCAACATATAGTTAGATTGTCCGACGCTAAAAAGACGCTAAATAGAAATAACGGACGGTTTTACGGCGCTATATAATAGCCTAACGGCGCGCGGTACGCGGGTGAAATAACTCGAGAAGAAAAGACCGAGTGGTCGTGAAATTTCATCAGCGAACTTTCTATCATCAGAGCTAAAATTTTGTCGTTTTCTACTAGCTTTTGGAACGGCGCTTTAGTAAACTTTTCGAGTCAGCCTTACGCGGTCATAACGGTCGCGAAGATTACTGAGGAGACTAGAAAATGGAACTGAAGCTTCACAAACTGCATGCTCGTGGCAGCGCAACCTACATTCACCCTGAGACGCGTGCTCGCGTCCAGATCAGCAAGCGTATGTTTGACGGCACTGCTCCCGATACCATCGAGTTCAATGCTCCAAATATTGCTGCGGCCAACGAGAAGGACTTGGCTCGGGCGAAGCGAATTCAGGAACGGGCTGCGAAGATGGTGGATCTGCCGGAGAAGGTCGAGAAGACCCGCGCGAAGCTGGCGAAGCTTGAAGCTGCCTTGCAGAGCCAAGCGAACGGTGGTGCGGTTGCTGCGGATCAGGTTGGGGCGTAATTAAACATCTGGAACCCGGTTCGGCCGGGTTCCAAAATCTTTGAAAACTTAACATTGGAATCCGATTTTATCGGATTCCATCCTGTCGTCCATCTTTGCGCTTACATGCTTATGGAGCCGGGGGTTGCGGGTTCGAGTCCCGTCACCCAGCCTTTCAGTATGCTGGGTGTAGCTCAATGGCTAGAGCACCGTTAGTTTCGCGCAATAACTTGACGACAGGACCATTCTCTCGGGTTGGGAGAAACAAGCTAGTCGAGCCAAAGATCTCTAAGCTAGTTGCGGGATTAATGTCTTAGAGACGACTTGATTAGCAAAGGCCGCTACTATGAAACCCAGCCCGATTCACTTTTATCTCGTCGTCTACTGATGTGCTTACATGCTTATCACGCAGGAGGCATAGGGTTCGAATCCCTGTCACCTAGTCCCAGACTGGGTGTAGTTAAGTGGTCAAAACGCCTAGTTTCGCACATTGACTTGACGACGAGAACTCTCGCCTTGCTGTTTACTGAAGAGCGTACATGCCACATAGCTCAGCTGGTAGAGCATCGGGTTTATAGCCCGAGTGTCATCGGTTCAAATCCGATTGTAGCAACCATCTCAAGCTCCTCGACTTAACAGCAAGGGCTCCTTTCCCCACTGTCCACTGTGTAACGTACATGACTAGCTCAATTGGTAGAGCTCCTGCTTGATACGCAGGTTGTTCCTGGTTCGATTCCGGGGTCAACTCCGTTGTTACGCGACTTGACAGTGGGGATCTCTTATTCGCAAGAATAGGAGATCCAATCTTAGATCGGTCTGAATTCACGCAAAATTTTATGGGTCCAGATTGAGTTTCTCCTAAATAAAGCTCTTGATCAGCGTGATCCAATATTGATCCCAATAAGATTGGGATCAGAAATTTAATCGAGGATTGTTATGACAAATGAATTCTCTGTTTACCAGTGGTTCGTCAATAATTCATACGAAGAAGTACTTCGCTTCGTTGAAGCTGAAAGCGCATTGATAACCGCAACTCGACTCACACAGAGTGTGGGAGGAAGGATGGGAACAACTAAACGCGTGATTATCACCGATGGAGGTGATTTCATCGTTTGGGAATGGCTACACGGAGAAGGAGTTGTATTTCCACCCTCCGCCGCAGAAGACGACAATATGAAAACAGAATAGGAGTTTCTGAATGGCAAATGAATCACAATCGAACGATCTGGTCCTGGCGCCAGGTGAGTTCGCATATGTGCTCGATACAACCAAGGGGTTGGTCAGCACGTTGGTTGGTTCGACCAAAGTCAGCATGTCCAATACGGACAAGCCGGTGCTTTGGGACAGAGCAACCAAACGTTTCAAACGCGTCGATTCACTCGACCGAGCAATTCAAATCAACACCATCGCGCCAGAGGGGTTCTACGTCGCCCTGTACAATCCGTCGGCTATGGGTAACAACTCGATGGAGCATCCACGTGAGGGTTCTTCATCAACGTCAGTAACGCTCAGCGTTGGGCATCGAGTCAACATACCGGGACCGGCTAATTTCCCGTTGTGGCCAGGGCAGATGGCCGAAGTGATTCGCGGTCATCATCTCCGCTCGAACCAATACTTGCTGGCTCAAGTCTACAACGATGTTGAGGCCACCAAGAACTGGCAGAAAGCAGTACTCAAGCCTCAAGAAGTCACGCCGCCACCAACACCACCAGAAGGTGGCGAGACACCGCAATCACCAAAAGTCGAAAGTCAAGAACTTGCCAAGCTAATCGCAGAACCGCGAAGCTTCACGCCGGGGCAACTCATCATCATCAAGGGTACCGAGGTCGCGTTCTTCATTCCGCCGACCGGCATCAAGGTCGTTCCGGAAAGCCCGAACGTCTATGTTCGAGAAGCCGTCACTCTTGAACGCCTCGAACAATGCATTTTGCTCGACGAAGACGGCAACAAGCGTTTCGTTCGTGGGCCGGATGTTGTATTCCCCGAGCCAACCGAGCATTTTGTCGAGAGGGCCGACGATGACGGTAAGTTGGCACGAAAGTTCAGGTCTATTGAGCTGAACGAATCGAGCGGACTCTACATCAAGGTGATCGCGCCGTACGACGAACCAGATCCTCACGACAAAAACAACACTCTTCACTATGAGGAAGGCGACGAGCTTTTCATCACTGGAAAGGAACAATCAATCTACTTCCAGCGAGAAGAGCATGCCGTCATCCGTTACGGCAACCAGACGAAGCACTACGGTGTGGCGTTGCCTGAAGGCGAAGGACGCTACGTTCTCGACCGCAAAGGCGGCAGCGTTTCGATTGTTCGAGGGCCGAAGATGTTTCTGCCCGATCCGCGAACTCAGTTGATCATCCGGCGAATTTTGTCGGAACAGACGGCAGCGTTGTATTATCCTGACAACGCGACTGTGCTCGCTGTCAACAAAGAACTCGCGGCGCAAAACAAACGAGATGACGCTTCGCAGTACATCGTATCGGCGGCGTCGAACATGCCAATGGCTTCTGCTGGTGCGTACTCGTCTACGATGAATTTTGCGGACGTGGACAGTCCATCCAGTCGAACCAGTCGTCAGATCGCCGGCGACATTGTAAAGCGTGGAACAGCATTCACTCCGCCGAGAACAATCGTTCTCGACACAAAGTTCGACGGCGCGGTGAGCATCAGCGTCTGGACTGGCTACGCGGTTCTCGTCGTGGACAAGACCGGCGGACGCAAGGTTGTGGTGGGACCGGAGACTTTCCTTCTCGAATACGATGAGGACTTGTCGCCGATGTCACTTTCAACCGGCACACCAAAGACGGACAGATCGTTATTCAAGACCGTCTATCTCCGGGTGCAGAACAATCACATCTCGGATCAGATCAAGGTGGAAACAAAGGACTTGGTCAAGCTGACAATCAATGTTTCCTACCGAGTCAACTTCGAGGGTGAGGATCACGAGAAGTGGTTCGCGGTCGAGAACTATGTGAAACTGCTTTGCGACCACATCCGTTCGCTAGTACGGAATACGGTGAAGCGACATGGGGTCGAGACTTTCTATGGCTACGCCGCAGACGTGATTCGCGACACCATACTCGGGTCGGCACCGGCAGTCGGAAGCCCGCGTCCTGGAAAGTTGTTCAACGAAAACAACATGCGGGTCTACGACGTCGAGGTACTTTCGGTCAACATCGACGACGAGGCGATCGCAAGTCAACTTCAAGACTCACATACCGATGAGATCACGACAGCCATTAGGCTGTCCAAAGCTCAACGGTTGTTGACGTTTACGGAGAAGACCGAAACGATCAATCAAAAGATCGCTGAGTCGAAAGCCGCAACCGAACTCAAGAAGAACGAGTTGCTAGCCGAGGAGTTGAAAGCGAGACTCAGCGTTGACTCGCAGCGAGTGGACTCAGAGGTCGAAATTACGAAGAAGCGGATACAAGCCGAAGTTGATGAGATTGAGCCTCAAGAGAAGATCTCTACTGCGCAACTTGCTCGGCAGACCGCAATCGACGCTCAACGTCTGGCGATTATCGAGGATGAAGATCGCCTGATGCACGCCCGCTTGCTGACTCAAACGGAAGAAATTACCAAGCGAGCGGCAGCAGTAACGCCGGATCTCATCGCGGCGATCGGTGCGTTCTCCGAACGAGGAATGATCGAGAAGGTTGCGACATCACTCGCACCAATGTCTGCGATGCAAGGCATGGCGGTGTTCGACATCCTCGAAGGAATGTTGCGAGGGACCCAACTTGGTGACGTTATCAAGCAATTGACGGTGAGAACGTCGTCGCCGAGAATACCGAACGGACAGACGAAGTAGTGGGTCTCAGTTAGATTGAGATCCAAGGCTAGAATTTCCGGGTCGCTCCCGGCGCTGGGCTGCAAGTCGTGATAACTCACACTCGATGGGGTGTGGTAGGCTCACGCGGGCCAATGGACGGTGCGTGAAACCGTCCTGCAATTTATGTTGGCTGTAGCTCAACCTGGTAGAGCGCCTGATTGTGGGTCAGGTGGTTGGGAGTTCAAATCTCCTCAGTCAACCCAAAGATTCCAGTTGGAATCTGTTCCGTCTACCTAGGTGGATACATGCTACATCACTTCTTATTGGCGTAGCAGCCAATGCCACCTTAACTTGACGGGACACCAGTTCGATAACATCGAACTGGTCATCTTGCTGACTTAATCGTGTCGCCCTGGCCCTATAAAGGCACGTGGTCTAGAAAAAGCGCGAAACTGGAGGCATCTGGTTCGCGCCAATGCATAGTGACGATAAAGTCGGCCGATCGATCGGAGATTTGATGAATCTGTTTAACATAAATCCGCGTTCAGCGTGGGTATGGGTGTTAAATCACACAATAGGACTTGTATTTCCTATCTATTTTACAGCCAGTAATGAACCAGAAACTTTGTGGGATTGGTTTGCCCTAATAGTTTGGATTCTGATGTTATCATTAATTCTGATGATTCTTTTTAATAAACTGATCGAGGTGTTCCATGGATGAACCTGAAGAACGAAGCGAAAGTCATGGCGCCGTTGGGGGTGCGGGTATCTCCCACAGGACTTTCAATCCTGGCTTCGCGGGTTCGAATCCCGTCGGCGCCACCAAATTTCAAGGTCGAGCGGATTACTGTCCAGGACTTGGCGGTCATGTGCATTTCTACATAAACATGATCTATTGGGGTCATCGTCATCCCTTTTGTGCATGCTGCCATTACGAAGACGTCACTCGACTAGTAGAATAGTGGCTAAATTTACGCTCCGGAACTCACAATTGAAAGTTTTCGTCTCGCTTTTCTACATCACTTAGAAAGTAGGCTAGATCCAAAATCTAGTCTATCAGACGCTACTTTTGAACAAGAGTGGGATACTGAAATACGTGCGGCAATACTGTGGCAAATTGGAGAAATCTATGGGCGATCCTAAGAAAGATCGAATGCTGAAATTCTTTACATACGCTCATCTACCAGAGCGGCTCGCGGAAGCAAGCAAACCATTCTGTATGCTTGCAGAACATGTGGTGACAATCTTCCCACAAAACGCAGAGCGTACTGTCTGCCTCCGGAAACTTCTCGAAGCTAAAGATTGTGCAGTAAGATCTTTGGTCGAGGAAGATCCCAGTGCAGATTAAGGTTTGGTACTACCGACCTAGATCTCGGCGAAGAGAACGCCGAGTTCTGAAACGAGAGCATGTTTGTGACAAGATATGCTTACAAAAAACCGGATCAAATTTCTTTTCTTGTAAGAAATACAGCTATCGCGCTGAAGGAGAGTAATTTGTTAATTCTGAAAGAAGACCTAGCAGCTCTCAATGAACCGACAAAACCTCGCCCGGTTTGCCCAAAATGTGGCAAAGACTCCCAACACTGGTACGTGAAAGACTACGATCCAATATGGCGTGATGGGAAAGTAGTGTGTACGTGTGGCACGTTTATTCGGCATTTTGATGCCGACTAACAAATTGGCTCCCGACTACCGAAGTGCATACATGTTCCCAATAGGGAAGTACAGGTTCGAATCCTGTCATCGAAGTAATTCGATGTGGCGTAAATGGCAGACGCGTAGTAATCACCCTGCTTATCAGGGTGAGTGCACCTCAACTTGTCGGGAGCCAACTCAGTTCGAGAACCACCTAAGTTGAAAGTATCATCGCAGGAAAGTGACCCATTTATCACTATGGTAACACCTCTACTGAGGACCTTATGCCTAGGTGGAAAGTGACAGTTTCCCGTACTATCGGGCAAAGAAGTGAGATGCTAGTTACTACTGGCACACCAAGATTAGCAATGGATCGTGCCCTCGAGTATGCCAAAGGTGGAGTTGGTTGGTACAATGTAGGTCCGGCATTGACAGGCCCAAGTCCAGCAGTAGTACCGATTGAGAAAGTTCCCGACACAGCCATTAAGTTGGATAGTCACAATTTTTCAGAGTGAACCGTGGAAGTGTAGCGTACCAAGTTTCCTGAGTAACGGAATCCAGAACACGGTAATGAAATGCCCAAATTGTGGTCATCGACTCCATATGATGGAACTTGCTTGGCAAGAAAGAATATTTTGGAGTTGTCTAATTTGTATTGGATTGAATCAAAGTGTGCAATTTTACGATTGGATCCTAGATAACTTTGGATTTCAAATTGTAAAATTCTTGAGGTTTTTGCACCTATGAGACTAGATGAAAATGATCAACCTTGTCCTTCTACTCTTGGAGAATATCGAGATCTAGTTTTTTTGCTTTTGTCCAAGATAAAACGAATCCTGCAATAGTCTTGCTAGATACTAAAATCGAAGAACAAGGCAGAGACGAAGAAGTAATTGCACCTGATTCGCAGATGCGTCTGTTGCTATTTACACTGATGTTAGAGGGATTAAATAAAGAAAAGCTGGTGTAGCTCAACGGTTAGAGCATCTGTCTTTTAAACAGGAGGTTGTGGGTTCGATTCCCACCGCCAGCACCAAATAGCAGGATTATTATGGAAGAATATACTGACGATATGATGCGCCGTCTGTGGTTGCAATCCAAAAGAGAACTAGAAGGATTCGCAGATCATCTCGAAAGCCGTAAGATGGGAATAACAGCATCGCAGATGCGTCTGGCATGTCAGATGGCCCAACGAGAATACGATCGTCTAACCGACACGGCGGACGTTAAAAAGAATTAACTTAGACCTTTACTTGATAAAAGTAAGTAGGTTAAAATTACTTTAGGGTTAGTTAGGGCGCTGAAAGTTTAGAGCCTGACTACCCGCAAGTTTGGGTGCCTAGCTTCGCTTGAACCTGTCGTCCGATGACTTCATCAAAGCGTCTAAGACGGCTTAAATGAGGGTAAGATTACCTCAGCCCAAAGGTTTGCCCGAGTCCATCGTGAAGCTTACATGCTGTTGTGCAAACTGCTAACGTTGCTTCATAACTTGACTTGGGCAATTGTTTTGATGGTTCCCTAGCACGCTCGTTATTTGCGCGATAAGAGCGCCATGTAAAGCGGCTAAGACGGGATTAAATGGAGTGGAACATTGCTCCAGCCAGCGGTGAGTTGGAAGGTGCCCGAATGCAACGCCTCTAACATGATGGATTCCAAAATGTCCTAGGCGGCGATGACGGGATTAAATGAGGTGGATTTTGGCCTCAGCCTTCAGATTGGAATCGCCAATTTCGCGTCTATCTCGGAGCTATACATGCTTCTGTTAAAAGCGAACGTCAGCTCCGTAACTTGACGCGAAACTCTCGTTTAAATAGATAGAATTAATAGTGGGGTCAAATTGATGGAAACCGGGCTCACCAAACAGGCTATCATCTCGGAACTGACGAAGTCCACGCACAAGAAACTGAATCTCTTTGCACCTATGGGTGCGAAGGCAGTGGCAGAAGATCCAGAGTTCTTTGCCCATCTAATCGCGTGGAACGCCAAAAACGGCGCGATCCGGGATTCGAAGATTGCGTTGCCTGTTATTGCGCTAGCTACCAAGGATCTTGTAAAACAAGATCCTGAGTTGTGTGAGAACGCCGCAGCGCACATTGCCGGTTTGGATGACCCACGACAGCTGGTGCGAGCAGTAGTTTTCAGTCGCGAACTTAAAGGACCAACACGAGTTATGCGTCGGCTCGTGCAGCGTTATCTCCGTAATCTCGAAGCCAATCGGGGTGACTGGGAGAGAGTTGCGGTTCAGCACCGCGCTTCGTTGAAGTTTTTGTATGGCCGACGCGATCTTCGTATCGCGCCTGGTGGGATGAAGAACTCTTGGGCAGATGAAATTCTGTTCAAGCAGAATTACCCCACAGGTTCGGTCTTCGAGAAAGTTGCACAGCTGCACAACATGTCTCCTATCGAAGCGGCTGGTACGATTCAGAAGTACCGTATCCCGTTTCTTGTGTTACAGGGAGCACTTGGGTCAAAGCTCAAAGAGCCGGACATTGCCTTAGCGATGATCAACTCGATGAGCCCGACAGAACTTGTAACCAATATGAAACTTCTCGAAAAGATGGGAATTCAGACCAATCCCGCCCTTCGAGGTGCTCTGGAAACGGCATTGGGTAAGGCGTCAACGTCCAAGAAGAACACGCTGAAGACGACGAAAGCAGCTACTCATGCTCGAGAGGTTCTTGGTGATGAATCACTTGCCAAGAAAATGGAAGTTCTCCAGGAACGCCAGCTCGACCAGTTCGCTAACGTCGAGGGCAACTGGTTGATCTTTGGTGACTGCAGCGCGTCCATGAATCAAGCAATTGATCTTGCACGCAGGATTGCAGCAATTCTCTCTCGTGCGGTCAAGGGCCAGGTGCATCTAATCTTTGGTAACACTTCCCCGCGTTACGTCGATGCGACTGGTAAGACTCACGAGGAATTACTCAAGGCCACCCGACTTGTTTCCGCGAGTGGGAACACTTCGCTTGGTTGCGGGTTACAGTATCTCTACGACAAGAAGATTGAGGTTGACGGAATTGTCATCGTGAGCGATGGAGGCGAAAACACAGCGCCGTTTTTTGCGAGTGTGTATCCGCGATACAGCACTTTGATCGCCAAGGAAGTTCCGACCTATTTCTATCGTGTTCCTGGAGATCCGAACCGGTTGAGCTACAATTGTTCGAGTGCTAAGATTGAACTTCAGGAATTCAATTTGACTTCCGGAGTCGTTGACGACTATTCGATTATCAATTTGGTCGCAACGATGCGAGCAAATCGATATGGTTTGATCCAGGAAATCATGGACACGCCACTTCGAATCCTCGATGACGTACTGAAGCGAACGAAAGGCGTGGAAATCTTTCCACGGCAACTGGTGGGTGTTGTATGAAGAGAATATTTGTGGTTGGTCGAGGGATAGTGGTGCTCGGTGCTCTGGTTGCTGGATTCAGCGGCGCAATTTACTGCGGAATTATGGCAATTGGATTGGATCGAGTAATGAGTGCATCTAACTGGCTGGAGAATCTGTTGTAAACAAAACTGGAGGTTCAATGTGAAGAAACTGGCTTTGGTTCCGATCCTTTGTATCGTGTGGGCTAACCCAGTTTCTGCCAATATTGCTTGGTGGGACTTTCTCGAGGAGCTGAGCGGTCCGGGGCCGTGGGGAATGGCTCCAGTACAGACACGAATTTGGTGTGCTGATACGTCATTCAAAAATTGCTTGGTGGACTCACCAAAGTCAAGAAGTATGGTTGTACTTGCGGGTGCTTACGGCAGCACTTTGAAAGGCGACCCGTTTTCGATGATCAGTGGGGATGTGACCTATACGTATCGAGTGTCACGTCTCTTGGACGTTGGAACAGGCATTGGGTTTACAACGTTCTATCGAGATGGGTTCAGCTTAAACCAAGCAGTCTTGCTGCCCGCTTCGATTACGGTCGCACCGCTATCGTTGATTTCACCAAAGCTTCGATTCTTGAAGTTCAAGGTGGATGAGGTGTATTACACCAAGGGTTTTGTCGGCGAGGGTTGGAATACAGGTTCGGAATTCAAAACGAGAATCGGATTTGTGCTGGACATTCCAGCAATGTTCTCGTTCTTAACAACCAAACAATAATGGCGCAACTCCTATACGAAATGGATAAACGAAATCTCACACAACGTGGTACGCCGCCACCACAAGGGAGGGACAGAACTATGGGTATCGTCGACTCGCTTCGAAAGTTCAACAAGGAAACCACCGATCTTGACGAAATGATTGCACTGGAGGCGATCGGCAAGGTCGTCGTGGCAGGGTATCCGACGCATTCCATTGCTCCACCGGAATGGCTCACGTCGACCCTGACCACACTCAATCACGAGATCACTGGCAAGACCAAGGATCAGCTCGAAAAGCGGAAGCGAGAACTTATCGCACAGCGCTCGGGTCTCGAGTCTGCCGAGGAAAAGCGTCAGCGAATCGCCAAGGAGATCGCGGAAATCGACGCGAAGCTTGGTGTTGCCACAACGACAGCGTAACAAACTGGGTGCTCGAAGCACGCTTCAAAACTGCATGCAGGACAAAGCGGCAACGACGAGATTAAATGAGGTGGACCTTGGTCTCAGCCCAGACTCTTGCTGGTTTATTTGTGTCTACTTATGTGCTGTTTCGCTAACAGCGTAGTGATTGAGGGTCAAACGGTAGCCCAACAAGCAAGGTTCCGATGTGAACGAACCACATTGGGGGCGCCACCTTTGCGGGCATCGCGTTCCTCTGACGGTAAACTGGCGGGCCTAATGACAAAAACGGAAAAAGAAAAAAGCGAATTTGATGAGTGGTTTGATCGTGTAAAGCAGCTTCCAACGACAACTCGTGGTGAACTCGAGGAATGGAAATGTCCTACACCCGGTTGTAATTGCGCTTCTAAAGGAAGAATGCTTGCGCCAACATGTCATCCAGAAACCTGTATTGTTGGCTGTTATGTCAAAGACAGCGCAAAAATAGTGCTTTGCTGCGGTGAGTGTGGCGTACCATTCATCGCATTGCGAATAGCAACAGACGCCTAAATGCGTCGGTAGCACAGCGGCTAGTGCTCCACACTGTCTATGTGAATTACGAGGGTTCGAGTCCCTTCCGACGCGCCATCTATACTACTTATGAGTAAGAGGCGAACACAAGCAACTCGGCGGGAACGCCGTAAGTCCGAAGTTTTGCTAAAGAAAGGTTTGGTTCGAGAACCACAACGAGGCGTTGGTCATCATATCGTATCGAGTGTTAAACAAACTGTGAAGATTCCAACAAGCTTGAGTAAGAAAGCGGCAAAAGTTGAGCAAACTGTAGACCCGCTTTCTGTCTCGCTTGGAGAATTTCTTCTAGCGTTCGCCGAACTTTTTGATGACACGAAACAAAAACCGAATAAGGATTAAATTTGTCTAAGAAAGATTGCTATTGTGATCTTAATATGATTCCATGTAATTCCAGTTGTACATGTCCGTGTCACAACACAAAACCGAAAAAAGTAGGTATCTACCATCTTTATCGTCCAAGTTTGAAACAAACTTGGTGTCGTAAGAAACGAGTCCTTCATACGACAGATGAACTCAATCACAACACTTGTAAAGCGTGTCACGAAGCCTATCTAGCTTGGGCCATGAGGAGAATGAAACGAAATGCCAAAGTTACACGAACTGCTCGCCGTTGAAGGTCCACTGAAAGGTCAAGCTGACAAGTGCCGCGGTGAATTGCTGCACACGTTTGACAAAAAGACTCACCATTTTGGTGAGAAGACTGTTACCGTGATCCCGCTTCACGACACAGGTGCGCCAGCTGTTGTCGAGGAGCAACTGGATCTTCAGACTACAATCCGTAAAGAATTGGCTTGGTTGAGCGATCTTTGGGCCAAAGCCATGGACGGCGCATTTGCTGTGGCGCAAGCTAACACGGGAGCTAACGCCGACGTCATTCTCGAAGATGGAACAACCCTTCTGTCAAAGGTTCCAGCAACTGCACTTCTCGAACTCCTGAAACGCGCGGCGGAAATCCAGGAGTTGGCGAGCAAGATTCCTACTCTCGATCCGACAAAGGGATATCAAATCGACAACACTCATAAGGAATCGGCTCACGGCGTGTACAAGGCTCGAGAGGATCGTAAGATTCGTACGAAGAAAGAAACCAAGGCGCTGGTTCTCTACGACGCTACGGACAAGCACCCAGCACAGGTCAAGGAAATCACGGTTGACGAACCTATCGCGACAATTCAAACTCAGCAGTGGAGTGGATTGATTACTCCTGCAGAGAAGTCGGATATGCTCGATCGAGCGGAGCAACTCACACGTGCGCTGAAATCGGCTCTCAGTCGCGCAAACAGTATTGATATCCCTAAGAGCGATATCAAGGTTGGCAAGATTCTGCTGTCGTACGTGTTCGACGGCAAAAAAGCGGGTAAGGCTCAGGGTTAGGCTCAGTGAATCTCAAGTTCAAGCTTAGATTCTAACCCGAAAGGTCAACAGAGTTGAAAGCGATCTGGTAGTGTATAATGATGCTAAGCGAAGACATCGGTTCAAATCCGATCGGGACCCCCATAAAATATGGTCCCGTAGCCCAGCGGTAAGGCGTCGCGATCAGGCTAAACATTATGCCGACTACCGGGTTTCAGAGATTTCAATTCGAGTCTAAACAACTTTGAAAATTGTTTAACTAGGGGAGCCTGGTTATCAGGTACGATACTGGGCTCCCCGCTTTATGAGCCTTCATCAATTGGGTAATGTAAATCATGAAAACTAACACGCTCAATAAAAATTACATCAATCATTTTGCTCTTGTGTTAGATGAATCCGCATCAATGCGACCAATTGCACAACAACTTATACAAGTTGCTGATCAGCAAATTGCGTATTGGGCGACTCGTTCACAAGAAGTAGATCAAGAAACACGTGTAACCGTTTACACATTTAATGGTGGTCCTGCTGAATGCTTATTCTATGATAAGGATGTTCTTCGACTCCCTTCTTTGAAGGGACTGTACACTCCTTCAGGCAATACCGCGTTAATTGATGCAACGATCAAAGCCATTGATGATTTAAACCAAACTCCACAGCTTTATGGAGACCATGCTTTTTTGGTTTACGTATTGACTGATGGAGAAGAAAATCAAAATCCAGCAAGAGCTACCGAATTAAAACGCAGACTTTCCGATCTTCCAGATAATTGGACCGTCGCAGCGTTTGTTCCAGGTGTGCAAGGAACTTTCGAAGCCAAGCAATGTGGTTTCGAGAAGGACAATATTCAGATCTGGGATACGACGGCAAAGGGTATGACTGAAGTTGCTAGGGTCATGCGCCAAGCAACCGACAGTTATATGAAAGCTCGGGCCTCTGGTGTTCGAGGGACTCGAAGCCTTTTCCAAATGAAAGTTGAAGCAATCAATAAGAAAAATATTACTCAACTCGAAAAGTTGGGGCCAGGGCAATTTCGTTTACTCTCAATTGTTTCGGATGGACCTATCGCACAATTTGTAGAAGGCGTTACTCAGCGACCATATCAAAAAGGCGAAGCTTACTATCAACTCAGCAAGTCAGAAATCGTCCAAGCTCAAAAAGAAATTGCTATCTTTGATCGTAAGAATTACACAGTTTACACCGGTCAAAACGCACGAAAATTACTTAATCTTCCTGATTACGAAGTTAGGGTTGCAGCCAGCTCTCATCCAAGTTATGACATTTTCATTCAATCCACTTCTGTTAATCGTAAATTGATTGGCGGAACAAAACTGCTTCTGTTGTCTCCTGACGTTTCGAGGTAGCCATGGATGATGACACGTTACTAAGAATTTGGGTATATACACTGATAGCAATTTTTCTCTGTGTCACTGTAATAGTGTCTGCCTTTATGTACACTGCTTATACGTTCCGAATTGGTGGATATTGTGAAGGACAACGGTTGGGTCAATCATCTACCATTTGGGTTAAGTGTGACAGCATTCAAAAGGTAAATCCAGAACGCTAAACAAATAGGAGTTCGTCGTGCGCCCCGACATGAAAACTGTTGTAACCGAACAACCTCGTTCTGGTTCCAGTAACAAATCTCTTAAAACTGGCCTTCGACTCTCGAAAGATCATTACGACGAGGACCATGATACCGGCCCTCGTCGTCACCCCATCTCTCGCTACCGCCAGCATGGATGGGATGCAAAAGGTTTCACAGATGTGCTTGGCCCACTTCGCCGCTTTCTTCGAAAGAACGTGGGCCGTCCTTGGAACAAAGTTTACAGCGAGATGTCGAAATCGCTGAACAAAAGAACACTGACCGGACAACACATCTGGACCCACGTGATTGGCGCGCGCGGTTTTCATGGCGAAGTGACACAACACTGTGAAGTTCGAGAAGACGGTAAGGTCTACGAAAAGAAAAGTCAGCGCTCGCGCTATGACCGTCCTGTCGAAGGATTGTACATTCATCCGGTCACTGGAATTCTTCGATATACGGAACCTACACCATGGAAGAAACGTTACCCTGGTGATGTAGCTTATTACAAACTTCGCAAACAACTTGTTTCTTATGGTCTCATAAACGAATTTGTACGTACACCAATCATTATTAAAGATTGGATTATCATTGATGAGCTCACCGTTCTTGAACACAAAGGTGATGTCTGGATGGTGCATTTCTTTGAACATCTTGATCCACTCGACGTAGTCGAGGTGAAGACAATTAACGGAGTGGATATTCCAATTCGGCGGAAGGATAAAAAGGGAGCTATTCTCAAACGTCGAGTGATGACTCGACAAATCGGTCGTCGGGATAAGGTGCTTTGGCGACTTTCTCACGCGGGAGGGATGTAATGGCGCAGAAAGGTACGATCGTTCGGTTGATTTCTGACAAGGGGTTCGGGTTCATCAAGGCTGGAGATGGTAAGGAGTATTTCTTCCATCAAAGCGGAGTACGCGAGGATTTCTCCCGTCTTCGAGAAGGTCAAGAAGTCGAGTTCGATCCAACACAAGGACCGAAAGGTCTTCGTGCTGAATCAATTCAGTTGACGTAGTCTCATGAAGCGATACTTTTGCACCATCTGCAACCGGTATCGCCGTTCCCAGAAGTGGCCTGCGGACGTTACCATGACAGGTAGCGTCCGCGAGCGACATGCCACATGTCGATGGCACTCTGGCGGCGAGCGTAGACCAAAACGAGCGGTTCGTTACCACGAACCAAAGCGTGTGTTGCCGTTCGAGAACAACAATGCTAAAAAGCGAACTCGTAAGAATGCTTAACGAGTTTGAGGGCGATTACGAAGTTTTAAAGCACGTTGAAGGGACATTGTCGAATGACTACACAGTAACACGCTGTGTAGTCACGACTCCTATTCTATATGCCCTCGAACGCGAAACCAAACAACATGTCAAAATGAATGACACAATTTTAATTTTATGACAAAAACATATATTGGTGATGGAGTCTACGCAGAGTTCGATGGATATGGCGTAGTTTTAACAACAGAAAATGGGATTGAAGAAACAAATCGCATCGTCTTAGAACCAGAGATTCTCGCATATTTCTTGAAATTTGTAAAAGAACTTAATCCCGAATTCTTGAAAAGGGTGTTGTAACATGTATAGCAGAACAACAACGAAAGTAATCCAGGTGAACGTTGGTGACACTGTTGAGATTCATTGGGTTCATCCTGACAATACAGTTACGGTCGAGATTCGCACGGCTAGCTCATCTGAGCCAAAGATGAAAACTGTAATGAGGAATACCGAAAAGATGTAGGAGTAGATTCCAATCTTGATTGGAATCTGAACCGTTATGTTCATCAAGCATAGAATCTGCAAGACCGAACTCATCTGGCAAGACATCAAGAAACCTCAAGCCAATATTATGGTCAAGGCACCATGGTGCCCAAAGTGTCGTATTGAAGTTGCAATTGTTGATATGACACCAAAACCAAAAGGACCATTATCAGCATGGATACCAAGATAAATAGACCAAAAATTGGGGTCCGAAGGGTTTATAATCAAGCCAATAGTCAATCAAAATAATTAATTTGAATCCTCTGTGTATACCCACCCACGGATAGTCCTGGTATCAATCCGTCAATACCCATCATTAATTATGAAATCCTTAATCAATAAAATCCAGAAAGAAGACACCAAGTGGCTGTTTGGGGTCATCCAAGTGACATTTCTGATGTTAAACTTTCTACAAATGGTATCGTTTCTAATTGGAAACCCGAACCACCTCCTCAACTAGAAGGCATAGTTGATATCCAAGCTAATCTAGAAACCACCGGTCTACGCTGGTGGGATAAAGATAAACCAATTGGTTTATCACTTCGTATACCAGGAGGTAAGAAATGGTATTTGCCTTGGGGTCATCTTGCTGGCGGAAACCTCGATGAAAACGTAGTCCGAGAATGGGCACGACGTGAACTTCGAGGGAAAAGGATAACCAATACCAATATCAAATTTGATATACACTTCTTTAGAGTTTTTGGGATAGATCTTGAAGAGCAGGGATGCCAGGTTTCGGACGTCGCGCACTACGCAGGTTTGTTGGATGACCACCGTCAGAAATTTAGTCTTGATCTTTTGGCTAAAGATTTTCTTGGTGGTATTGACATCCCTCGATTGGATGAAAGTCGGATGGCGCATTATCATCCGTCTGAAATGGCGCCGAGGTCCATGTACAATACGGAGCTAGTATGGCAGCTTCGAGAGTATATGTGGCCGAAAATGACAGCGGAAGGTTTGCACGCAGTTAGACAATTAGAAGATGAATGCATCTTTGCCACCGTTGAAATGGAGAAGAACGGTGCGAAAGTTAATGTCGACCTCCTCGATGAATGGATTATCGAGAGTGATAAAGAACTTAAGAAATGCCAGTACGAAATAGGAAAAGCTATTGGTCGTCGGTACCAAGAAGCGTTATTTGATGGAGGTCGACCACCAGATTTTATTAATCCTGATTCTCCACAAGAAATGCAGGTGCTATTCGAGAGGTTGAATCTTCCAATATCTCGAACCGCCAAAGGTAATCCAAGCTTTACCCATGATGTCTTAAAGAAAATTGAACATCCTGTTATCAAGCTAGTAATTCGAGCGAGTAAACTGATCGATGTCCGTATTAAATTGTTATCATGGGCAAAGTCAGTTAATCGTTCTACTGGAATTCTACGCTATGCATTGAATCAACTTCGGGCGCAGAAAGATAAGTGGGATGAGAACTCTGCTGGTACAATTAGCGGTAGATTTTCTGCTAGCAAAATCGATAATCGAAACGATGAGGGAACAAATATCCAGTCTGTAATGAAGGCTGGAAAACAAAGGATGATGTTCGGCTATGCAGATGATGACGATAGTCATGATGATGAACTCTTCATGCTACGTCGGTTGATTATACCAGCAGAAGGTGTATTCTTATCTGCAGATGCAATGCAAATTGAATATCGTTTATTTGTTGCTGAAACTAATTCCGAGCGACTACTGAAATTTTATAAGGATGATCCTAAGACCAGTTATCATAAGATGATTCATGGTTTATTAAGGACTTTCAAACCAGATCTACCGTATCGCCGTGCTAAAGATGTTAATTTTGCTGTACAGTATGGTGCCGGTATTCGTAAGATGGCTTTCATGCTAGGATTTCTCACATCCGAAGAATACCGAGTTTTATTACAAGATCATAACTGGCGAAAGAGCCCGTTACTTCGCGAAACTTTCGAGATCAAAGCTATCTATGATAAAGCTGTACCAGAAGTACAGCCAATGATAAAGAAAGCACAATCTCTCGCAGAACAACGAGGTTATATCCGCTCGATTATGGGGCGAAGAAGTAGATTTCCCAATGGCGAAAGAACACACAAGGCATTGAATACTCGCGTTCAACCTAGTGCGGCCGACATTATGAAAATGAAGTTAGTGGAAATACACAAAGCGAGAAAAGATACAGGTTTACTTCTGCGATTCACAGTTCATGATGAAATCAATGGAGATTGTCCGGATAAGGAAGCAGCAGAAAAGGTAAACAAAATTCTTAACAGCCAATCATTTGACCTACCTCTCGATATTCTGTGGGAAACAAATATTGGAGAAAGTTGGCATGATCTAACGGAATTAAAGGAAAGCGAATTTGATTCAGCACATGCGGCTGATGCTAATCGAGGTAAGCTACCAATACCAGGAGAAAATCCTGACACAACATACAAACGGAATCGGCGTAATCAATTTCCAGATGAGGTGATTATATGAGTGTGAATATTCTACCAGGTATGTCAGATCAATTTGTAGATTGGGCACAAAAAATCACTGCTGGACTATCAGAATCTAATATAATGCTTGGAGTTTGGGCTCCTGGTCATGATTCTAAAGTTGAGTGGGCTTTTAAATTACAGATTGGACATTGTCTAACAGAAGGGAAACCACTTGTTCTTATCGTAGAACAAAATAGATCAGTTCCAGAAAAACTATTGGCTGCTGCAACTGTAATCGAGTACTTCGATCCTGCAATCACGGAATCGGTAAATGCAGCAGTGTTTCGAGCATTAGAAAAGATGGAAATCTATCCAAAGCATTAAGTAAAGAAGATAAAAATAGATTTACTTCAGATACCACTTAAGGTAGGATTACCTAAGCGGTAAGCCGGTAGTAATGACTTAAAGGATAAAACCATGGTACTTTATTGGGACAAGCCAGTTTTTAAAGGTCCTACAAAATGGCTTCGAGCGATAGGTCTTGTTAAATCCGATGCACGCCCCGGCTGGTCCCGTCTTCAAGTTCAAGACTCCCCTCCACTCTACGCTTCGATGACTCCTGATGGTGTTTGGCAAGATCCATCTCCAAATGATGGACCTTATGAACAATGCTTACCGAAAGGTTCAAATCTCGTATACCAACCACGTTATCCTGGTGAAGATCACGTAGTTCCAGTGATGTTGGATGTCAGCTAACTGGAAGGAGTGCCATATGAGCAATTCCACTACGTGGTGGTTTATGCAGCAGCCATACATACCTGTGGTTGTTACTCTACCTGAGCTGCTAAGAGATGGACAATTTTTTATTCAAGCGGATGGTACAAGGTGGACAGCTATCGAGTGTAGCGATTTCAATCTTTTATCCCGGTACTTTGACGGAGAAGATATTAAACCAATATTAGAACAAAGAAAATCTTGCGGCTTTAATCTTCTTCGAGTGTGGACTCTGTTTGATATCCCAAATATTGGCACGCTAACTTCTTGTGACTATTCTCGAATTCCTAAGTTTATCACGCTCTGCGCTCAATATGGATTGTATGTTGAGTTCACAGCATATACTGGAATCAACGATCCTCAACATTGGCTTAATCTGTGTGAAGTTTCCCGACACTGTGAGCCCAAACCTCTACTCGAATTAGTCAATGAACTAGACGTTAATACCAACGAACCTGATTGGTTGGGTAGAGTCTTCAAGCTCGAAGACTACAAACAACCACAAGGACTTCTTTCATCTCATGGTAGTAATGGGTCAGAGACTTGGCCCATAAGTCCTTACTGGTCCTATGCAACAATGCATTTTAATGATGCATTCGAGTGGCAGAGAAAAGTAGGACATAACTCTATGGAAGTTTGGGCTGGTCCAACACTCGCAAACGAAAATACACGGTATCCAGATCATTCCGATTCACAAATTTACGCACAAGATGCTGCAGAAAGTGCAGCACTTTTGTGTGCTGGAAGTTGCTTTCACAGTGTTCGAGGTAAGACTAGCGAGCTGTGGGATGACATTGAAGAAATTTGTGCTCGTATGTGGGGCCTCGGTGCTGCAAGCGTAGATCTACAATATCAACTTGGACATTACAGGCACGCTGGGGAATTAGAAGATCCTTCTATTTTGCGAGCTTATCAACGTGCATTGGGTGATGGAAGCGCGTGGACGGTTACTATACGAAGGTAGGCGGGCTGGATTCGCCCGTAGGGGTTTACTACGGGCCACCAGTCAAGGCTGTGGACAACCAATAGTTTAAGGTAATACTAACGCCCGCGCCGCTTTTGGACTCCAGGCAGCGGGTTTATAAGGAAGATCAATGGATTTGCAGAAAATGGGTCCTTTAACCGAGCATCATCCATTAGTGACGAATAAAACTCAGTGTCCAGCATGTTTAGAATCGTTTCAGAAGTATGACTATGTTACTCTCATCACTTTAGGTCCAGGAGATGATGAAGAAGAACGTGAGAAAGCAAGAGAGGGTCGAGCTTATAATGCAGTTGCTGCACCAGTACATTGGGCATGTGCAACAGGTGAACTAGAATGAAGATTAGACTGTGTACTCACGGTAATATTATTGTCTACGAGTGTAATATACCTCCTTTTAATCAACCACCAACTGTTATTAATTGGGGTGATAGAACATTCATATTCTCTAAATCCAAATCTCTTTTCAAATTTGATACGTACATATATACTGAATGTTTTGCTTATACGGTATTTTGATATGACAGCCAATCCAAAATTTATACGCGGACTAAGTGTGGCAGATGAACGAACGGTTCGGGAGATTATTCGAGAAGTGAATCGAGCGTTAGTTGTTGAACACTACGCACAGAAGATTTCGATTCTTATTTCCTGCGCTCGAAGGATGAATGATTTGTTATTTCAAATTCTTGCACGGGAGATTTAACATGGAACCAGTTGATCGCAGCGCTCGGGTGTTAGTAGATGGAACACCTGTTACACCAGACCATAAAGAATTACAGCCCAATGGCCAACAAAAAGATTATGTGGTTCTAACAGCAGAAGAACGACGTAAAGGATTTGTTAGACCTGTTCGACAAACCTATTTACATAAACCATGTGGAACCACTACATTTATGGCACTAGCACTAGCTGAAACCTATGCGCGAGATCCGGGATTTTACTCTGGGACATTTTGTGTGACCTGTAAAGCTCACTTCCCTCTCGACCAATTTGTGTGGGAAGGAACTGACGAAGTACTTGGTACCTAAATGAACGAACAACGTTTGGTTTCCAGTCTTACGGATCTCCTTCGAGTGAAACTCCACCACTCACTGGTTACTAAACACTCGGAAAGAATTGTTGGTGGTACAGTCGGCGTGCCTGACGTCTCGGTCAATTGTAATCGAGATACAAGTTGGTGGGAAGTAAAATATGCAGATCCCACTTTTACAAGTCATGGCCGACAAGAGCTGACAATGCTCATGTTGGCTAATTATAGTCATCACGCTCGATATATCATCTACGAAAAGGTTGGCAAGGTCAAACGAAGTTACATTGTACACCCGAGTAATTTGGCTGTATGGAATACAACTTTTGAGCATATATTTGAAGGTTTTAATCACGAAGCAATCGTAAACTACATCAAGAAAGTACACGGCATTGAATAAACCATTAGTTATCTTCGACTGTGATGGCACCATTATAGATTCAATGAGTCTTCTTACAGATCTAGCTGTAGATTTGATTAGTATCGAGTACAAGATTAAACCAATAGAATCAAGAAAATTTTACCGATCAACAATAGGCATTCCATTTCGTAATCAACTCGAAGTTTTATTTCCTCATCATGAAAGTAACTCGCGAGTCGCTGAACAGTATGAGAATAATCATCGAGCGATGGCACCAACCTTTGCTCTAGCAATTAATATTGAGTTGCTTTTTAAGGAACTCAATGATCGTGGCTATATGAAAGCGTTAGTCACGAGTACGGATTGGGTTATCTTACGTGATTGTTTACCACAAGTGAGAAGTCTAGGTTTTGATTTTCTCAGTGGTTATGGGACTGGAAACGATAAACTCGTGCAAATCGACAAATCTATTCGAGTGCTTGAAGCTGATCTCTCCAAAACTTTGTATGTAGGCGATAGTCCCTTCGATAAGGAATGTGCAATTCTTAGCGGAATTCCCTTTGTCCAAGTTGAGACTCACAGTGTATACGACGAAGTAATGTTTGCTATTCAAAGAATGGAATTCGCATGATAATTAATGCGGTAGATCACTGGCCTTTATTTGAAGAGCTGATTCGTGGTGAACAAGAAGTTTACGGACCTGACTGTCAATTACATTTATTGTTATCACTGGCACCAGAAGCAAGTGATGTTGAACGAGTATGGCTCGCGGGGACATATGGGGCACATCATTGTGTGCCATCAGCTTGGGCAGTTTGGCAGGCGTTTAGACCAGCAGAAGTTGTAAGAGAACCTGGTAAATTATTCGAGTGGTTACAGGAGAATTGGACCGCATTACCAGTTCGACCTGAAATGCGATCACATAGAATGGTAGCTAAACGTCATCAGTGTTTGTATGATTTTGCAGTCTATGCACTTGGTGAAAGTTGGCGAACTGGGACTTATCAAGAAGTGTGGGAAGATGCTATAGAATCGGTTAAATACATGGGCAGGTACATGAATATTAAATATATGGAGTTACTCCGACGTATCGCTCGACCAGACATGGTTTTAAGCGATATGCGAGCAAAAAATGGGTGGAGCCCGCGAATTGCACTCGGATTATTTTTTCCATCAGAAATAGCAAATATAATCGCTGATAAGAAAAATAACACACAAGAAGCAATAAATCTTACGGAAAAATGTGCTACCGAAGTTATTCAGCATTTAGCCGAACGAGGTATAACTGTTAGCTATTTTCAACTTCAAGTTGTTATGTGCAACATGCGGGAAGCACTTTTAGGGACATTCTATCCGGCAGCAGGTATGGATGAAGAGATGGATTATATCAAGATAGCAGAGACTAAATTTGATATGAGCCATGTATGGGAAACTCGGAAACGAATTTTTCCACATCAATACCTTGGTGAATTAAATGGTTGGTTTGGTTTAAGACAATCGAAATATCAAGAATGGAAAAATAAAGGCAGGGCAATAGGATTTGTATGAGCAAAATAAAGAAGAATTATGAAAGATTCTTTGTGTATTATTTGTTAGATCCACGAGATAGTGGTATTCCTTTAGCTGGTGAGTATGCTTACGTCGGACAATGTGTAGATAGAGCGAAAAGACTTGAATTACACTATTATTCGATAGATTCTAATGATTCAGATAAAAGTTTATGGTTAGCAAATTTGCGGTTAAATAATGTAAAACCATTAATGTCTACAAGATGTATATTACAAACTGAAGAAGAAGCTCTCCGTATAGAAAACTCTTTAATTGATGTATTATTTTTTCGTGGAGTTAAAGTAACAAATAAAATGCCATGGCACAATTACGAACATAGTTTTTCACAAGAAACTTGTGAAAAACTACGTTTAGCTGGATTAGGAAACCAACATTTATATGGGCATACGCATACAGAAGAATCTCGTGAACGAATGAGTCAATCTCAAATAGCTAGGCATGCAAGGGAAAGTGGATTATCCATAAAAGACTATCTCCAAGCAAAAGAGCAAGAAAGAATTAACAACGGTATAACCCAATTTGGAACACTAGAATATCGCGAAAAGATGCGGTTACAAGCACTTAAAAACAATGCTATACCGCCCTCTTGGCAAGGGAAGAAACATACAGATATAACTAAACATAAACAAAGTGTAGCAAATTGGCTAGTCAATCATCCAACTCCAGAATATCTTACAAAAAGAATTATTCAAGAACAAATTAAGTTAGATAAACTTTCCATTTCTCTAATAAAAACTCCAGATTCTAAGATACTCCCGGAAAGAATAGACAAGACAATAATTAAGATTGGTAAATTAAAAGAACAATTAGAAAATTTGGTAAAATCTAGTGGACTACTGGCCTCTATTTGAATCTTTTATAATCGAGGAGTTAAAAGCTCATGGTCCCGATCCTCAACTACAATTGCTCCTCGAGTTAGCACCAGATGTTTCTGATGTAGAAAAGATGTGGTTGATTGGTACCTATTGCGCTCATCATTGTGTGGCATCAGCATGGGCAGTATATTTAAATTTTCGCCCAGACCAAGTTCTAAAAGATCCAAATTCTCTTTTAAGGTTCTTAGAAAGAAATTGGGCGGCACTTCCTGTTCGCCAAGAGATGCATTCGCATCGAATGCTCGAGAAGCGTTGGGCTTGTTTGATCGATGCGGCTATATATGCAACTGGGAAAAGCTGGCAAAACGGCTCTTACGAAAAGATATGGAATGATTTTATTGAATCTGTTAGCTTTTTCAATCGATATTTATGCATAAAAGCGATTGAAATGATGCGACGAACGGTTCGGCCGGATCTAATCCTTTCAGACATTAGAGCACAAAAGGGATGGAGTCCACGAGCTATGATCGCTTTACTTTATCCAGAAGTTGCTGATACAGTTGGAAACAAACGAAACAACAGTTTTGAAACCGTGTGGTACGCGGAGGAATATGCCACAAGAATCCGTGAACGTTTAAAACTTCGAGGGATTGAACTCAGCTACTATCAGCTACAGGTTTTGCTTTGTAACAGCAAACAAATGATTGAAGGCCGTGTAGCTCCTGGTAGTGGAATCGAAGCAGAGTTAAATTTCATTCGAACGGCTGAAAAGAATTTTACGATGTCTCATGTGTACGATACTCGAAAACGTATTTATGATCATCGCTATCTCAGTGAAGTGCCTGGTTGGCAAGGTTTACAGAAAGATCATTGGCGCAGAAAGGTAAAGGAATTACATGACGGAACTAACGCAGAAAATAATTTATGACGAGATCGAAGATATCGAATCAGATATCCGAACAGGTCTGTACGCAAATGCGACACCAAGAGCTCTTGTATTGCTTTGCAGAATATTCATGGAATATATCCAACTAGAAATGGATCAACATGGACAAGCTTAAGATTGGCCTTATTGGAACTGGTAGACTTGGCGCACTGTACGCGGATTATCTTGCCACTCGAATACCGCAAGCAGAACTCTTCGCGGTAGCTGGTCATCGAGCCGGAGAGATCGCTTCACAGTATGGCGTGACAGTTGCATCTAACGATCGACTTGGAGTTATCAATAATCACCGGGTTGATGCATTTGTAATCTGTAGTTCTACGGATACTCACGTTCAATTTATTCGAGAAGCGTTTAGGGTCAAGAAACCTGTTTTTTGCGAAAAACCTCTTTGTCTTCGTTACGAAGACACTCAGGTTCTACTCGATGAGCAGAATGATACATATTTCCAACAAGGATTTATGCGTCGTTTTGACCCACACTATATCACCGCAAAAACGCGAATTGAGGATGACGTAATTGGTCGTCCAGTTCTTTTCAAGTCTACTTCGAGGGACATGACAAGAACTTCAATTGAATATGCTAAGACCAGCGGTGGTCTTATCATTGACATGGGCATACACGATATTGATCTTGCCCGCTTCTTCGTCGGAGAGATTGACGATATTCATACAGTTGGCCGATGTCTTGTATTCCCAGAACTTGGTGAAATTGGTGACATTGATAATGCCATCATGACACTTCGGTTTAAGCAAGGCGCTCTCGGCGTAATTGACATCTCTCGAAACGCGTCCTATGGCTATGATGTCACCACAGAAATTCTTGGCACTAAAGGTGCTGTTCGAGTGGGATATCTTACTGACGTACACGTTCAAACAATGCTGTACGATTCGCTAGCGCGACCTACGCTCAAATCATTCATGGATAGATTTGAGCAATCTTTCATTAATCAACTTGACAACTATGTGCGAAACGTGTTGGAAGGTAATCCTTCTCCAGTAACGTTGCGCGATGGAATTGAAGCGGTTCGATGGGCTGAAATAGCTCGTAAGCAAAGTGACAACCGACCAATAGAAAATACATTATTTGGCGCGCACAGAATATAGAGGTTAGAAATGAAAGAACACATTGTGATAATTGTGACTGTGTTATAACACCCTATCGGACCTGGTGTCAATTTACGTTAGACAACGGATTAGACATTTCTTTAACCATAAATATTGAACATGGTGGGCATCCTCTACCAGAATATTGTAGAGATTGTTATAAACGAGTTCTAGTTAGGATGATGTCTGAATTGGACAAGGATTAATAATGAAAGACACAATAATCGTTATTCCAACAAAACGACCACCTCCAGTTCGAACATTGGGATCCTATCCCGTGCCAGAAGGATACCAAGCACTTATAATTTGTGGTCCAGACGTTTATGAATTTCATAGACAATACGACTACAAACCAGAAATTCAAATTGTTCTTGGACAGCATGGAATGGGCGCCCAAAGCGCTCTGTGTTATACTGAAGCTTTCAAAGCGGATTTTCCATACTTCTTTAGAATCGACGATGACTTAACTCCAAAAACGTTTATTCACAAGGATGGTCATTATCCAGATCTAGCCGAAGTCATCCCGTTAGTCCGTGAGTGTTTGGACATTACTCGGACGACACATGCAGGTTTTGCCAACGGTGCGAACCGCTACTGGATGAAGGAAGGGTTTGCAAGGACTTATGGTCTTATCCACGGCGGTGCTAATATTGCAAAATCAGCTGCAGACTCATCTCCATATATGGACCCCTTATTAGTACGTGGTGAAGATATCTATCGGACCTGCGCTCATCGTAAGGAATCCGGAGCCGTGGGCCGTGTGCAATTCATTGGGTTTGATAAACGTCAATCCACAATTACGGCTGGTCAAACCTCGATTAGCGCAACGCAAGAACAAATTTTGGCTTCGAGGGAGATGATTCTTACTCGATTTGAAGGCATGGTCACAGCTAACGGGACGCGTGAAATCAATTCAGGGAAAGATACGATCGTGAATTGGCGAATGAAACGATCAAAGTGGGATACCCGATGAAATCGTTATCGGATGATCAAATTATCATAATGCAAAAGCATCTTACTCTTCTCGAATTATACATTATGAGAAAGGATCACACACTTACTAAAGAACAATGCCGTAAAAGTATTGAATGGATACGAAAGAAAATTGAATCAATTAAAGATTAGGAGCCGATTGAATTGATGTATTAAAATTCATCAATTCAATCAGAAACGTTATGCTTAAAACTAGAGATGAAATCGACGATCTTATTACTATTGCTCAAAGTGATGACGTTCAACTTCATTTGAAACCAGGGTTTCAAACGGGATTTATTGCAAAAGCAGTTGATCAATGGGGTAGAACTCGTTACCTATCTGATCCTCAAATCGAGGTGCTTGAAGATATTGTTACGCGATATGTTCCAAGCAAGAAATCTGGTTCAGCATTCAGTAAAAGACGGTATGAAGGATTGGAATGACTAACTGGATTTTTCTCGCTCTAGCTACACCAAATTTGTTAATCACTCCTGGTGTGGTTAGACCAATTTCACAGGAACAGATATGTAATACTAAGTGGAGTCGAGATGTCAGACACGTTTCTGTTAAAATGCGAAAGATAGTATTTGCTTCATATGGTATTCCATATGAAGATCGCCGACTGTATGAAGTAGATCATTTAATCCCACGTGAACTTGGAGGAGCGGATAACGTTAAAAATCTATGGCCACAAATATGGTCGGAAGCTCGAATGATTAAAGACAAAGAAGAAAATAGGCTACACCGTGCAGTGTGCGCGGGAACAATTTCATTAGAAATAGCTCAAGAACAGATGAGACGATGGGGCAAATAAAATATTCCACCAAAGATATTAGAAGAACACATGAACTTGCTAAAGAATTAAACTGGGAAGTCAAAAGCGTTTCAATTGAAAAAGCAGCTGAGATACTTAAACTGTCACGAAGATCTATTTACTTACGAATTGCAAGTGGGAAGTTGAATACAAAGAAAGCCATAAATTCACAAAGGGTGATATTAGATGAATTCTTTGAAGATGAATTAGAATTAGCAACTTCGCGGGTGAAAGAAATCCATAAGAGGAAACAATGACTTTATCAGAACAATTAGCTGAACAGATTAAACTTTATCCGGAAAAACATCGGCATGAAGATATAAACGAACTTATTTCGTGTTGCATGATAGAAGGTGCAGTTGACCTTACTTTGATGCAAGCACATCAAGATTATGTAGATTACGGAAGTAACGGTGGTGTGAAATGTGACATGGTTAAGGGACCATGCGCGTGTGGAGGTTGGCATTAATATGGGTCTTATTATCGGCTCGAAGCCACCAAAATCTTATCGCCTCGATAAGATGTTTTTCGAGACACCAGAACGATTCGCACGACAGGTTCCACCAAAGAATCCGTTTAACGCACACATGAAAGCGATCGCAACGAAATACAATGTAAAAAGTTGGTGCGAAGCAGGATGTGGTCGTGGAATCGATGTATTAGCTGCTCTTGATTGCGGACTCGACGCTTACGGACTTGATGGATCAGAAGTTCTGCGAGCGTATGTTTTATTTCCAAAGGAACGATACTACACTGCTGATCTTACACAAGTTGTGTGTATTATGAGTGTCGACGCAATTGGTTGCCGCGAAGTTGCAGAACACACTCCTTTCGAGGCGAGTTTACAACTCGTTAAGAATATTGTGAGTAATTGTCGAGTGGCTTATTTCACCGCGGCGCCACCTGGACAAGCAGGTTCGGGGCATATTAATTGCCGACTTAAGTCTTTTTGGCTCAGCTTATTCGAGGAGTTTGGATGGGCAGTTGATGAAGAGATCACGCAAATTGTGAGGGATAATTCTCCCTCGAATATTGACCGTAAGAGTGGTATGGTACTGTTTGGTAAACAGCGAGTGGATTTAAGATGAATAGAGAAGCACTAGAAATTCTTGCTAAGCAAGACCCAATAGTAAGTGATTCAAGCGCAACAACAGCATTAAAAGGATATTCGCATTGTAAATTTTGTAATGCTGGAGGATTATTTAGTATATATCGTGGACGTGAATGGACTCACAACGAAAATTGTCCTTGGACACAAGCACTAGAAGAGTTAATCAGGATGAATGCAATTAGTCCGGATCTAAGCTAATGACTAAGGAGCAAAGATTTAGTCTTCGTAGACAAACGTTGTGTCGTATTGGAATACATTCTTGGTTACGCTATCAAGAATGTGTAAGAACCACTACTCATTATGATGATAAATTGAATAAGGAATTAGTTATTGGATTCAATATTTGTGAATGTTGTGCGAAAAGTAAATTGGTCCATATATTGGTGTGAGGTTATGTGATTACTTCTGAAGCACAAAGAGAAGCTGTTAAAGAATTAATCAATATCATTCAAGATGCCAAAGGAATCATGGCATGGACTTTAGGAAAGTCTTTTGCAAATGGTGAAGAATATTGGGTAAATCGAATTTCAGAATGGTTAATGCATGCAGATAATGACACATTAATTGATCTGCGTGAACGAACAGAGGGTAAGATATGAATTTTGTATGTATGGCCAGTGACGTTAATGAATGTCAAGTTTATTATGAAGAAGTTGATGAATCAACTTCTTCAGAACCCTCTGTCCGAGATCAGATTATTGGTATATGGGATATTGTTCACGCAGCCCAAAACCTTACTTTATGGAATCCCTTCAATAAAGGGAAAAGCAGCGTTCGGTCAATGCAAGATTTACGTGCTATGATCATGTATGCTTGTGAATATCCTAGTAGAAAAAAGAGGAATCCAATGAATGTTAATATGATGGTTTATCACTGGACTGCTATTATTCGAGAGCTTTCGACAGCTCACGATAAGAATTCTCTCGATAAAGCAGAATTTGATATGGATGAGCATCTTACACCATTACTTACTGCTCCTGTAAAGCAGATACGTGAATTCTATAGCGAATTAGTTGAATCACTTAAGAGTGATTCAACGATCCCATTCTTTGTGTGGGCGTGGTTTGAATCTTGGGGCGAAGTCATACTCAAACATGCAAAAGATACTGAAATCAAGGAACTGAAAACTTCGCTAGCAGCAGAAATTGCTGAACTAGTCGAGGAGGATGTTAAACCTGATCTCCGAAAAGCAATTGAAGGAGCACTAAAGTGGCGAGCCGAAGAAAATCTCGTGAAAATTCGAGATTCTGTTCGGAAAGGTGGTAAAGCTCGGATGGTTGGCAAAGAGTCTTGTTTATTTCTCGAAGTCCAACACGAAAACACTGTTGAGAGAATCATGTTATGAAAAAACTACTTTTGAGTTTGGCAGTAATTTTGGTAAGTTCTGAACAGTTTGTCTTAGGACAAACTGTTCATCCTTGTGATACACCACAACCATTGATATTTTCGGTAGTTGGAACCACGTTACAAGCACAAATTTGTTGGAGTGGATTAGATACTTCTGTTCCGCCAGTTGCTATTCCAACAGCCACTTGGAATCTAGTATTAGACGGAGTAACTGCACCGATTACGATGACTAAAACCGGTGCAGCATCATCAACTGGTTTGTACCTATATCAAGGTAGTGTGAATCTTTCAGTTGGAACTCACATTGTCAACTTACAAGTAGTAGGTCCTTTGGTTACTATTAATGGTAGTCAAACATCGAGTGGAATTGTGTCCCAATTAGCTGGGCCAATTACAGTTAATGTTGCTGCCACACAACCAAATTTAGCACCAACTATAAATGCTGGTCCAAATATCAGTGCAAATAGTTTGACTACCACTCTATCAGGTATTGCAACTGATGATGGCCAACCATTAAGAGTATCTCCTGATGGTCTTCGTGTACCAGTTGCTACACGAATTATTGACCAAAATTTAGGTATCTGGACTTTAGGTGCCACAATTGGAAGTGGAAATTATCCCATTCTACTTAATGGTACCCAAATCCCAGACACATTTGGTAAGCAAATTTTGTGGTATCAGGGAACAATTTATATCCAAGGTGATAATGTTACTCCTACATGGTATGTTTGGCATGGTACTATGTTTGAGTTATTTGGATCTGATCCTGGACCAACTACTGTACCACCAACTCCTCCACAAGTAGTAACAAATTGGACTTTAACAAGTGGTCCAGGGACTGTAATGTTTTCTGCTCCAACTGCATTAACAACAAATGCAACATTTAGTGTTCCTGGGACATACATAGTTCGATTAACTGGGTCAGATGGAAGTTTAAGCTCTTTCGACGAATTAACAGTAACCGTTCCATCTGTCTCCCAACCAAAACCAACGGTTACGTTAATTGTTCCAACCAATGGGGGATGAGATGGTAGATAGGCTTTTCTGGCTTTCATTTGTTGGTAGCGACGGTAAGAACCGAGGATGCTGCATCGTCGAGGTCAATGCTGAAGAAGCATATTATGCTAAAATTGATTTAATCAAAAGATTTCCAAATCATTTAGCGGACGCAGAATGGATTGCAGCAGCTATCAGCAAAGCTCACAAACTGGGTTGTAACCCAGGTGGGGAAGTAACATCTTATGATATTACTGGAGTGTTAACAGATAAGTCTGATTCTTCTTTAGCACTAAAATCAGCTCCGAGGCACGTGCTCATGCAACGAGAAGAGATGCAAAAGATGAAACTTGTTTGATTAACTTGATGCTAAGACATCAAGTTAATCGCGAAAGGTAGGTGTACTATGGATCCTGTGTTGATTCTCCTAATTGTGCTATTGGTATTGTGGATTGGTGGTGTTGGTATTGGCTACACTGCCGGAGGTTTAATTCACGTATTGATAGTAGCGTTTCTTGTCATTGCTATTGTGAGACTTTGTCAGGGACAAAAAATTTTATGATTGAGACAATCAGTATTGCCGAACAACGAAAACTTACAAAACAACGACACGAACTATATCGAGAGGCCGCTCGAAGAATCACAGGTGGTCATGTATCTAACGTAGCAACACCTGTGGAGAATATCGACGGTACTGGGGCATTTGTGGAAGTTGTGATCTGGGTACCAAATTCAGAAATACAAGCAGAACCAGAAGAATAATCCTCTGGTTTCTTAATAATTTATGCGGTTAGTTCATATTTACGGACTAGTTGACCCACTTGAGCCAGAACATATACGTTATGTAGGATTAGCTAAAGGAACAAATCGTGCATTAACTCACATGAGAGATGCCTACAAATATAAGAATGATTTTGTTAATACGCACAAGTTAAATTGGTGTAGAAAATTAGGATCAGAACGTCGCATGTATGAGGTAGTTATACTGGAACAATTTGATGAATTTGAAATTAAAGAATTGGGTTGGAACGAAAAATTGTGGATATTAGCTTGTAAAATAACGGGTCATAAATTAACAAATGCTACAATTGGTGGCGAAGGAGTTTTTCCACAATTATTCACACCCGAACGTAGAGCTGAAATAGGTGCTCGTACCAAGAAGATGTGGGAAGATCCAGAATTTAAACAAAGACACATAGAACGAATGAGAGGAAATCAGAATCTAAAAGGAACTAAAGCTGCAGAAGAAACAAAATTAAAACAATCTAAAGCACATAAAGGACGTATTCAATCACAAGATGAAATTCAGAAAAGTGCCAATAGTCGAAGAGGTTTACAAAGAACTCCGGAACAACGTGCTAGAATGAGCGCTGCACAGCATAAAAGATATGAACGAATTGAAGAACGTGTTAAAAGCATGAATGCTGCCTACAGACGTATAGACGCAAATCCAGAGTATTTTATAGACCTTGCTGCAAAAGCTCGAGCTGCTAAATTCAAGGAGTAGTTGTGCTTGAACCCTTAATCCTGACTTACACTGGACGTTACATTAATCCATTAAATGTTAAAATCGAGGATATATGCTTAGAAGATGTAGCACATCATCTTGCTTTAATTAATCGCTTCACAGGTGCAACAAAAGGCCCAATGAATGTAGCTCAACATGTTGTAGCTGTGAGTAAACTTCTCGAAGGAACTGGTTTGGAAAAGCAAGGCTTACACCATGATGATGCTGAGTACGCAGTTTCCGACGTGAGCAAATGGTTTAAAGAGTCACCAGAGATGACCCCGTTTCGAGAGGCAGAAGCACGTGCTCAGTGTGCTTGTTACACTGCTTTTGGGATTAAACCAGAAGATTACATACAGTATCCACATATGATGCATCCTTTAGTTCTAGAAGCAGACAGACTTATGCTTCGGTTCGAGGGAGTTCGGGGATTCGGAATCAAGATGTGGAATAAATGGTTAGAGATGATGAATAACCCGCTGTATCCTTCACTGAGTGAAGAAGAATATGAACGAGTAAATGCTATTTCACCAAAAACATTAACATGGAGACAATCAAAACAAGCATATCTGGCTCGCCATAAGGAGTTAGAAGCCCGAAGATAAATCCTCGAAAAGAATAACTTTACATTTTATTCCATCGGATTCCATAATATAAGGGTTGTATGAATATACTAACGCCTCAAGCTATTGCTGAACCAAACACAATTGTTCGTGTTGTCGTTGGGTCTACTGTTCACGGTTTAGAAATTAGCGGAACAGATGATCGTGACGAGATGGGTGTGTGTTTGGAACCTCCTCAGTATGTAATTGGTTTGGATCATTTTGAACAATGGGTTTATCGAACCCAACCACAAGGAGTTCGAAGTCAACCAGGTGACCTTGATCTAACTGTCTACAGTGCACGAAAGTATGTGAATCTAGTCCTCAAAGGAAATCCAACTATTTTAACATTGCTCTTTGTGCCAAAAGAATCTACTCTCTTCGAAACACGTGATGGAGCATCTTTAAGAATCAATGGTAAAAATTGGTTATCCAGGAAAGCTGGACAAGCTTTCCTTGGGTATCTTACTGCACAGAAACAACGTTTACTTGGTGAACGAGGCCAAAAGAATGTTAATCGCCCAGAACTCGTTGAGAAATATGGTTACGATACCAAATATGCCGGACATGTAATTCGTCTGGGGTATCAAGGTATTGAGTTGATGACTACTGGTAACATTTCATTGCCTATGCAAGATCCACCTCGACAATATATTCGAGATGTTCGAGAGGGAAAGTTTACTCTCGATACTGTATTAACTCACGCAGGTATTCTTGAAAAGGAATTAAAGTCAGCAATTGATCAATCTTTCTTACCAGAGGAACCAGATCGGGAAGCTGCTAATCGATGGCTATACGTCACTTATCAAGCATACTGGAAGGTTTATGGCTAAAAATACAAGGAAGAAAACAGTAAAGCAACCAATTGTTATTCGAGTTACAATCAGTGGTCCACAAGCAGCTGGTAAGACAGTGCTTGCAGCATTAATCGAAAGTAGTTTATCATGGTACTGTTCTGATGTTATCAGTGAAAACTACGAAAAGATCTCAGATCAAAAATTAGCTGATATTTTCAAAGGTAAAAGAATCGTAATCGAAACTACCAATATATGAAAGTCTATTTCACATCAGACACGCATTGGGGCCACAAACGCATCATTGAACACAGTCATCGACCTTTTAGTTCTGTCGAGGAGATGGATGATATCTTAATTCAAAATTGGAATAAGGTTGTTAGACCGAACGATACGATTTACCATCTTGGCGATTTTAATTTTCGGTCTATTCGTACAACAGATGATTATCTAACCTATTTGAATGGGCATATTCATATTGTGTGGGGTAATCATGATGATCAATTTGCTAAGAAGTATAAACATCGTTTTGCTTCTTACTGTGATGCGAAATATCTTCGACTAAACGGTGAGAAAATCACACTGTACCATTATCCACAACGTGCATGGCGTTTCTCGCAACATGGTGGATGGCATCTCTTCGGACATTGTCATGGTAGTTTACCAAATCTAGGTAGATCCATGGACGTTGGAGTTGATTGCTGGAATTACACACCGGCATCGTTTGAAGAGATCGAAGCATACATGGTTAAACAAGAAGTAACTCTACACCATCCAGTGAAAGTTTAAGATGAAACGTATTTATGTTGATAAGAAACCAATAGATATTCCAGATGGATTCTATGTTTATATGTTAAGCGGGCCACCTAATGGGGATCCATTTTGGATTGGAAAAGGTCATGGTGGGCGATTTAAGCATTTTGGCAACGAATTTTCTAGGCGTGTAGCTAGAAAGATTAAAGCGTCTGGTAGTGAAGTCGTTATTGGGATATATGAAATGGAAAGTGAGGAAGATGCGTTATTAGATGAAATGTTAATGATTGAATTTTGGGGTAGACGAGATTTAGGTGAAGGGCCATTATGTAATTTAACAGATGGTGGTGAAGGAACTTCAGGTATTATACGAGATGGCGAAGCTTGGCGTGGCCGTAAACATAAAGATTCATCAAAAGAATTAATGCGACAAGCTCGTCTGGGAACAAAAGCCACAG
>Ga0163163_10000036_pt1 | contig 156659 bp, 124 predicted proteins | sample S65metaG_FD_119766 | JGI IMG/M metagenome (GOLD analysis project Ga0163163, IMG submission 119766) | Switchgrass rhizosphere microbial communities from Kellogg Biological Station, Michigan, USA - S6-5 metaG | ecosystem: Host-associated > Plants > Roots > Rhizosphere > Soil | place: USA...
GCCCGCCCGCCAGGATGATCTTCGGGATCTTGTGCTCCTTGAACCCGATCGCCTCGGCCAGCCCGTGGATGGGGATCGGCGAGAATGCGTCCGTCTTCGTGTAGCCGGCCTTGCCGACCGCCGTGGCCGCGTCGAGCAGGGCCTGCGCCGAGTCGAACTCGGCCATCAGACCGTAGGTCACGGGCGCCGAGGATGCGTGCGCCATCAGTGCGACCCTCCTTCCGGAGCACGCTTCGGCGTCGCCTCAGGCAGCAGCGTGCGCATCTCGAAGATCGAGATGAGCGGCAGCACGCGGACGAAGATGAAAATCAGCGTCACGAAGATGCCAATCGTGCCGAAGAGCGTGAGGAAGTCCCAGACCGTCGGGTAGTACATCTCCCACGACGAGGGCAGGAAGTCGCGATGCAGGCTCGTCACGATGATGACGAAGCGCTCGAGCCACATCCCAACGTTGATGAACATGCACACGACGAACACGACCGCGACGTTGTTGCGCAGCCGCTTCGACCACATGAGCTGCGGCACGAGGAAGTTGCAGAGCAGCAGCAGCCAGTAGGACCACGCGTACGGTCCGTAGTAGGTGCGGTTCTTCAGCATGAACCGCTCGAGCTCGTTGCCGCTGTACCAGCCGAAGAACGCCTCCGACATGTAGCCGTAGACGACGATGAGCCCCGTGACAAGCATCACCTTGGCCATGTTTTCGATGTGGCGCATGGTGATGAAGTCCTTGAGGTTGTAGAGCGCGCGGAGCGGAATCGTCAGCGTCAGCACCATCGCGAAGCCGGCGTAAATCGCGCCCGCGACGAAGTAGGGCGGAAAGATCGTCGCGTGCCAGCCCGGCAGAACCGACGAGGCGAAGTCGAAGCTGACGACCGTGTGCACCGAGAGCACGAGGGGCGTCGAGAGACCCGCCAGAATCAGATACGCATTCTCATAACGCGACCAGTGGCGAGCCGATCCGCGCCAGCCCATGGCCAGGATGCCGTAGACCTTCTTGAGGACCGGATGCGTCGCCTTGTCGCGGAACGTCGCGAGATCGGGGATGAGCCCCGTGAACCAGAAGATGAGCGAGACCAATCCGTACGTCGAGACCGCGAACACGTCCCAGATGAGCGGGCTCCGGAAATTGGGCCAGAGCGTCATCGCATTCGGATACGGGAACAGCCAGTAGGCCGCGAGCCAGGGCCGGCCCGTATGGATGACCGGAAAGATCGCCGCGCAGAGCACGGCGAAGAGCGTCATCGCTTCAGCGAAGCGATTGATGGACGTACGCCAATCCTGCTTGAAGAGCAGGAGAATCGCCGAGATCAGCGTGCCCGCGTGGCCGATCCCGATCCACCAGACGAAGTTGATGATCGGGAACGCCCAGCCGACCGGAATGTTGGTGCCCCAGATGCCGACCCCCTTGAAAAGCAGGTACGTCGTGGCGACCATGAAGCCCATGATGAACGTGAAGCCGATCGCCACCGCGATGAACCACGCGAGCGGCGTGTTCTTCGTCAGGACGAGCGCGACGAGCTTGTCGGTGATCGACTTGTAGTTGTGCCCGGGCCCGATGACGGGCGCTGGAACCCTGACGTCCCCCGAGGGATATTCCGTCGCGGCCACGCGTCACTCTCCCTTGGCGGTCCGGGGCTTCGCTGCTTCGAGCGCCGGATTCGGATTGCGCACGACCGCCAGGTAGGTCGTCCGCGGGCGCGTGCCGATCTCCTCGAGCAGGCTGTAGTTGCGGTCCTGCTTGACGAGCTTCGCCACGCGGCTCTCTGGATCGTTGAGATTGCCGAAGGTGATCGCCTCGGCCGGGCACGCCTGCTGGCACGCCGTCTGGACCTCGCCGTCCTTGATCGGCCGCCCTTCGGTCTTCGCGTCGATGCGCGCGTGGTTGATGCGCTGCACGCAGTACGTGCACTTCTCCATGACGCCGCGGCTGCGAATCGTGACGTCGGGATTGCGCTGCGCGAAGAGCTCCGGCGTCGAGAAGTCGGAGTAGAGCATGAAGTTGAACCGCCGCACTTTGTACGGGCAGTTGTTCGAGCAGTACCGCGTGCCCACGCAGCGGTTGTAGACCATGTCGTTCAGGCCTTCGTCGTTGTGCGACGTGGCCGCGACCGGGCAGACCAGCTCGCACGGCGCATCCTCGCACTGCTGGCAGGGCACCGGCTGGTTGTAGGTCTTCGGCTGCTCCAGATCGCCTTCGTAATACGTGTCGACGCGAATCCAGTGCATCTCACGCTGACGGTAGATCTGCGACTTGCCGACGACCGGAATGTTGTTCTCCGACACGCACGCGGCGACGCACACACCGCATCCGGTGCAGGAGTTCAAGTCGATCGCCATGCCCCACTTGTTGCCGTCGTAATTCCGCGGCGGAAAGAGCGACAGCGTCTGAGGCAGCTTCTCGTGCCCGAGTTCCTCGACGACCTTCGGGTTGGCCTTGTACTCCTCGTGGTCGACGACCCGCACCAGGTTGCGGCCTTCCATCGCGAAATGGTTCTGCGTGGAGGTCACCATGTAGCCTTCGCCGGTCTTCGTGACCTGCGCGCCCGATCCAAACCACGGTGCGTCCGACGATCGCAGACCGAACGTGTCGTGTCCGAGGTTGTTGCCGACACGGCCGGCCTTCCGGCGCCCGTACCCGAAATGCACCCCCACCACATCGTCGGCCGTGCCCGGCAGCACCCACACGGGCAGCTGAGCCTTCCTGCCCTGAAAGGTAATCTCGAGCAGGTCGTTGTCCTGATTGCCTGGACGTATCACCGGAATGCCGAGCTTCTCGGCCGTCGACGGGCTGATGTATGCGACGTTGTCCCACGTCACCTTCGAGAGCGGCTTCGGCAGCTCCTGCAGCCAGCCGTTGTTCGCGTAACGGCCGTCGAGAATCGTTGGATCCGGAAGGAAGACGATCTCCATGCCGGCTGACGCCGCGGCGGATGGCGCCGAGGGAGCCGGTCCAGCGGGCGCGGCCGGACCCGGCGTCGCGAGCATCGACGTGCCCGCCACAAACCCGTCGTGCAGCGCGTGGCGCCAGAAGTGATCGAAGCTCGTGAACGGCTTGCCGTCCTGATCGTGAAGCGTCCACGCGCTCTTCGTCTTGCCGCCGAACGCGCGCGTCCAGTAGTCCTTGACGAGTTCGATCGGTGCGTCCGCTGGCTTGCCGTTCATCGCCGAGAGCAGGACGATCGCCTGACGTCCATCGTAGAGCGGTGCGATGAGCGGCTGGATGAGCGAGACCGTCCCGTCGAATGCGCGGATGTCGCCCCACGACTCGAGATAGTGCGCCTCGGGTGCGTGCCAGTGGCAGAGCTCCGCGGTCTCGTCGTAGTACGGACCGAGGTGGAAGCGCGTCGTGACGTTGTCGAGCGCTTTCGCGAAGTCCAGGTTCGCCGGCGCGTTGAAGACCGGATTGCCGCCGATGATCACGAGCGCGTCGACCTTGTGCGCGTTCATGTCGGCGACGAGCTCGGAGATCGACGCCGCGCCGTCTGCCGTGGTCGCGACGACCGGCGCGACGTACGACACGGTCGCGCCGGCATTGCCGAGCGCCTCGTTCATCTGCCGCGCCAGCGCGTGTACCGCCGCGGGCTGCTTGTCGCCGGCCACGACGACCGACCGGCCGCGATGCGCTTGAAGATCCGCCGCGATGGCCGAGATCCACTTCGGCGCGTCGCCGCCGAGCGCCGCGCCGCCACCCGCACCACCCGCGCCGACTGCGGCCGCAAGCGATGCCGCGAACGCGTGCACGTCCCGCGCCTTGAGCGGCAGCCGATGCTCGGCCTTGGCGCCCGTAATCGTCGGCACCGGCTCGACGGCGTAGAGACGGTTGAGCTCGTCCTGCGGCGTACCGATCCGACGGCGCGAGCTGAAGTCCTTGGTGTACCGGACGGCGCCCGGGCCAAACCCGAGGAAGTCCGCATCGAGCGACACGACCACGTCGGCTTTGTCGAAGCGATAGAGCGGTGTCGCCGTCGTCGCGCCGCCCTGGACCACGCCGAAGACCGGGTCCCACTGATGCCACTTCGCATCAGGCAGCCCTGCGAGCAGCGTCTGCATCTGATCGATGATCGAGGGCGAAGTCACCGGTTCCGTGAGGATCCGTAACCCCTGTCCCCTCAAGCCTTTCTGGGAATTCACGGCGGCCTGAACGGCCCCGAGGAACGCGCTCCAGGTCTTCACGTCGCCACGGTTCATGACCGTGCGCGAGCGATCCGGGTCGTAGAGCGAGAGGACGGACGCCTGGCCCCAGATGTCCGTGGCGCCAAGGCTGGCCGGATGCTCGGGGTTGCCCTCGATCTTCGTCGGGCGCCCCATGTGGTTTTCGGCCAGCACGGGCATGCCGTAGCCGCCATGCGGCATCGCGGTCGCAAAGAAGAGCGGCCGGCCCGGGACGATCTCCTCTGGCTGGCGGACGTACGGAATGATCTTCTCGTCCGGGATGCGGGTGCAGGCGCTGACGCCCGCCAGCGCGAGCGACGCCCCCATCAGCTTGAGGAACTCTCGGCGTCCGGCCGGATCGGTGAACTCGGAGGCCTGCGACGGGAACTCCCGCCCGACGTAGTCGCGGAACTCGGCCGTGTCGGCCAGTTCCTCGAGGCTCCGCCAATACGTCCGGCCTTCGAGGCCGGCCAATCGCGAACGGATGTCTGCTAGGGTCATCGTGCTGCTCATTCGATGGATCAGAAGCGGTCGGCGCGCCCCGGAATCAGCGATGGCAAATCGAGCAGCTGGTCATGTGCTGCACGTTGGCCACGTTGTAAATCTCTTTTAGGTGCTTGCCGAGCGAGATCTGATCCGTAAACGCTTGCCCATCAACAGTTACGGGCTTTGCCTCGGTCGGCTGCTCGTAGGCCATGTTGAAGACCTGGTCGCGCGGCCGGATGTACTTCTCTGGCGCGCGGTGACAGTCGAGACACCAGCCCATGAGAAGCGGTTGGGCCTGGAAGGTCAGAGGCATCTTGTCAACGCGGCCGTGGCAGACGGCGCAGCTGACGCCCTGACGAATGTGGATTTGGTGATTGAAGTAGACGAAGTCGGGTAGGTTATTTACCCGAATCCACGTCAGCGGCGCATCGTTCCGGAAGCTCGCGCGGACCGGTTCGAGAATGGGCGCGTTGGTCCAGATCTGCGAGTGGCAGTTCATGCAGGTCTTGGTCGGCGGGATGCCGGCGAACGACGAGGTTTCGACTGACGTATGACAGTAGCGACAGTCGAAGCCTTCGCCGCCTGCGTGATGCGCGTGGCTGAACTGGACCGGCTGCTCGACGAACTCGTTCTGTCGAGTGACCCAGGACGAGAACATCAGGGTGTACACGATGGCGCCGACGAGACCTGCGCCGGCCAGAGCCAGCGCGAGGCTCGTGCGGGCTAACGCATTGGCACTTCGGGGAAACAGCTGGCTCATAACGGCAGCGGGCGCCCTAAGCCTACAGTGTTTTCCAGCGACTTTGGGCGCGTAAATCCGGGGCGGGCGACGTGGCCCGGCGCGGGCGCCTATATAATGTGAAACGTTTCACAAACTGTCAATGCCGCCAGCCGCCGGCCCGCCGTCCGGGTCGAGATTGGCGCGGCGTCACCGAATCAGGTAACGTGCCGCCCCGTCCGCCTGGGACACTTCATGAGCGCGATTGAGATTCGTGACGTCACCAAGCAATTCGACAAGGTCGTCGCCGTCAACCACCTCACGTTGTCGGTGCCGACCGGCTCGATCTACGGCTTCATCGGGCCCAATGGATCCGGCAAGACGACCACGATCCGCATGATCATGAACATCCTGGTGCCCGACTCGGGACAGATTCAGGTCCTCGAGCGATCGAGCGCCTCGCAGGTGCGCGACCACGTGGGATACCTGCCCGAAGAGCGCGGCCTCTACAAGCGCATGACCGTGCGGCAGGTACTGCGGTATTACGGGCAGCTCAAGGGCCGATCGCTCGCACAGCTCGACCCGATGATCAAGTCGTGGCTCGAACGGCTGCAGCTCTCCGACTGGGCGGACAAGCGAGTGCAGACGCTCTCGAAGGGCATGTCACAGAAAGTGCAGTTCATCTCGACGATCGTCTCTGAGCCAAAGCTGCTGATCCTCGACGAGCCGTTCTCCGGACTCGATCCGGTGAACGCCGACGCGCTGCGCGACGCGGTGCTCGGGCTCCGGCGCGAGGGCGTCACGGTCGTGTTCTCGACCCATGACATGGCCGCGGCCGAGAAGCTCTGCGATCGCATCTTCATGATCTTCAAGGGCAACAAGGTGCTCGACGGATCGCTCGACGAGATCCAGTCGCGCTACGGCCAGGACACCGTCCGCGTGCGGACGGGCACGGGCGCGGCGGCCCTCGCCGGGATGGCGGAGGTCGACAGCTACATCGACATCGGCAATTTTCAGGATGTGAAGCTCAAGGGCGACGCGCAGGCGTTTCTCCGCGCCCTTTCGCAGAAGACGCCCGTGTTCCACTTCGAGCTGAAGAAGCCGTCGCTGCACGACATCTTCGTCCGCATCGCCCGGCCGACCGCGGAAGACATGAAGCCGCCGCCAGGAGCTGTCCAATGAGCCGCATCCTCGTCGTCGCCACGACCGAGTTCCTGACGCTGGTCAAGACGAAGGCGTTCATCATCGGCATCCTGATGCTGCCGTTGATGCTGGGCCTCTCGTTCGGCTTTCAGATCTTCGCGGCGCGGCACGCCGACGTCGAGGACCACGGGTTCGCCGTGATCGATCAGACGGGCGTGTTGTATCCGACGATCGTGCAGGCCGCCGAGGAGCACAACAGGAAATCCGGCGCCGGCAAGGAGCGTACGGGCCCGTACTTCGTCCCGAGCGAGGTCGAGCTCAACGGGCGTGAGGTGGCCGACGTCAAAGCGGACCTGTCGTCGCGGGTGCGCAAGAAGGATCTGTTCGCTTTCGTCGAGATTCCGGCGAAGGTGCTCGACGTGAGCGGCACGACCGCGGATCAGATCGACTACTACACCGAAACCCCGTCGTACGATTCGCTGCCAGACTGGCTGAATCAAGTGCTGCAGAAGGAGATCACGGGCCGTCGCTTTGCGGCCGCGTCGGTCGATCGCAGCCTGGTGACGCAGCTCACGCGGCCGGCGCGCGTGACCACGCTCGGCCTGGTGGAGCGGAAGGCGGACGGGTCGGTGACCGAAGCCAAGCGGACGAATCCGATCGCGACGTTCGCGCTGCCGTTCGGCATGATGTATCTCCTCTTCATCGCTTTGATGTCGAGCGCGCCGCAGCTGTTGACCGCGGTGATTGAAGAGAAGATGAGCCGCATCAGCGAGGTGCTGATCTCGTCGATCACGCCCACGCAGTTGCTGTTGGGCAAGCTCCTTGGCGTGGCTGCGGTCGCGGCGCTTTTGGCGCTGATCTACCTGGGCGGCGGCGTCTATGCGTTGATGCAGGCCGGCCAGTACGAGCTCGTGCAGCCGGCGCTGCTGGGGTGGTTTGTCGTGTATCTGCTCTGCGCGGTGCTGATGTTCGGCTCCGTGTTCATCGCGATCGGCGCGGCCTGTTCGGATCTCAAGGACTCGCAGACCATGTTGCAGCCGTTCATGATGCTCATGCTGCTACCGATGTTCGCGTCGGTCATCGTGCTGCGCCAGCCGAACTCGATGGTGTCGGTTCTGGCATCGCTGTTTCCGACCGGGTCGCCCTTCTTGATGCTGATTCGGCTGGCGATGTCTCCTCCGCCCCCGATGTGGCAGGTGGCGCTGTCGGTGGTACTCACGCTGAGCACTACGGCGCTGTTCATCTGGGCCGCAGCGCGAATTTTCCGCATTGGCCTGCTGATGCAAGGCAAGCCGCCAAACCTGCCAGAATTGCTGAAGTGGATTCGAGCGTAGACGCCGACGTCATCGTCGCTGGCGCCGGGCCGGCCGGGGCCGTGGCCGCGCGCACGCTGGCCCTGAGTGGGCTTCGGACGCTTCTCGTCGACAAGGCCGCGTTTCCGCGCAACAAGCCCTGCGGCGGCGGCGTGAGCACCCGCGCGCTCCACCGGTTTCCGTGGCTCGACGCGCGCCTGGCCGAGATCGACGTCCACCGGATTTCGAAGCTGCACCTCGAGGGGCCGCGCGGCACGACCGTGGACATCTCGACGGCCGAGCCGAGCGTGCTGCTCCTGCGGCGCGTCGATTTCGATCATCTGCTCGTGCGCGAGGCGGTGCGCGCGGGGGCGACGCTCGTCGAGCGATTCGAGGTCACGCAGGTCGCGACGGCCGACTCGAGGGTCGCCTTCACGTCGCGCGACGGACGAACCTTGCGCGCGCCGGCTGTGGTCGCGGCGGACGGCGTGCACAGCGTGACGGCGAAGCGATTGGGCGTGAACGCGCGCTGGCCGGAGACGGGCCTGGCGATCGACATGATGGAGGAAACGCCGCTCGACACGCTGTCGGCCGCGCGGCCCGACGTGTTGTGGGTCGCCTACGCGTACCAAGATCTGGACGGCTACGCCTACATTTTTCCCAAGACCCATCACGTCAATGTCGGCATCGGATGTCTCATGTCGCACTTCAAGCGCGAGGTGGACGCGGCGCCCTATGAGCTGCAGCAGCAGTTCGTGAGCGCCATGGTCGAGGCCGGCGAGCTGCACGGCCGATCCGATCGCCGGCAGTTCACGCCCTTTCTGATTCCCATCGGCGGGCCGTTGAAACCCGCGCACCACGGGCGCGTGCTGTTCGCCGGCGACGCCGGCGGCTTCGTCAACGCGATCACGGCCGAGGGGATCTACTACGCGATGGTGTCGGGCGAGCTGGCGGGACGCGCGATCTCGGCCGTCCGCGGCGACGGCGTGGCGGCCGGTCCGGTTTACGATCGCCTCTGGCGGCGGGAGCTCGGCACCGAGCTCGACGATGCCGTGTTGATCCAGCGGTATTTGTTTTCGAGCCACGAGCGCGTGGCGCGGCTGGTGCGCGGCGCAGCCGAGGCGCCGGCGCTCGTCAATCTCGTGTTGAGCTACGTGTCAGGGTCGTTGTCGTACGCCGCGCTGCGGCGGCGGATGTTCGTCAAGTTTCCCGCGACGATCTGGCGGATGGCGCGGCAGCGGATCGGCGCGCGGTTCGCCTTGGCAAGCGGACAGGAGTAGGTATGCGGCGTCTCGGACTCGCGTTCGTTCTTCTGGCTGTGGCTTTGGTGGTCGCGCCAATCGGCGCGCGGCAGGCGCATCCGGTCACCTACAAGGTGACGTTCCCGGAGGCCGAGCATCACTGGGTGCAGGTCGAAGTGACGTGGACGGGGCTGCCATCCGCGCCGCTTCAGGCGCGGATGAGCCGATCGTCACCCGGCCGGTACGCGGTGCACGAGTTCGCGAAGAACGTGTTCGTCCTCGAGGCATTCAACGGCAAGGGCCAGCCGCTCGCCTACACGCGGCCGAACGTCGACGAGTGGGACGTCGCCGGTCACGACGGCACGGTGAAGATCGTCTACCGGCTGTTCGGCGATTATGCGGACGGCACGTATGTCGGCATCGACACGACGCACGCGCACATGAACATGCCCGCGACGTTCCTGTGGGCGACGGGCCACGAGAACGACGCGATGCGCATCACGTTCGCGCCGCCGGCCGGATCGAACTGGAAGGTCGGCACGCAGCTGTTTCCGACCGCCGATCCGTGGACGTTCACGGCGCCGAATCTGCAGTACTTCATGGACAGTCCGACCGAGCTCTCCGACTTCGTGATGAGCACGTTCTCGGTGCCCAACACCGACGGCACGCCCGCCGATTTCCGGGTCGTCGTGCATGGCGACGGATCGCAGGCGGACGTCGACGAGCTCGCGAAGCTCGTCTCGCGGCTCGTGCGCGAGCAGATGACCGTGTTCGGCGAGTTTCCGAAGTACGAGCCCGGCTACTACACGTTCCTGCTCGATTACGCGCCGTGGGGCGACGGCGACGGGATGGAGCATCGGAACAGCACGTCGATCTCGAATCCCGGGCTGACCATCAAGACACCGCAGTCGCGCCAGCAGCGCGCGATGGGGACGATCTCGCACGAGTTCTTCCACAACTGGAACGTCGAGCGCATCCGGCCGGTGGGCCTCGAGCCGTTCGATTTCACGCGCGAGAACATCACGTGCTGCCTGTGGCTCGCGGAGGGCTTCACGCAGTACTACGGGCCGCTGCTGCTGGTGCGCGCGGGCCTCGCGCAGAATCCGCCGGTGAACGCCGGCAACGCGATCATCAATGGCGCGGGGCGCACGGTGCGATCGGCCGTGCAGATGAGCGAGTACGCCGCGTTCGCGGACGCGGCGACGTCGGTCGACGCGACCGATCGCAACCGGACCTTCATCTCGTATTACAGCTATGGCGCGGCGATCGCGCTGGCGCTCGATCTCTCGCTGCGTGAGATGTCGAACGGCAAGCAGTCGCTCGACGACTACATGCGGCTCTTGTGGCAGCGCTTCGGCAAACCGGGCGGGTCGGCGCCGGGCCTGGTGGGCAAGCCGTACTCGCTCAAGGATATTCGCGAGGCGCTCGCGGATCTGACGAGCAACAAGGCGTTCGCGAACGACTTCTTCGACAAGTACATCGAAGGGCGCGAGCTGCCAGACTACGCGACGCTGCTGCGCGGGATCGGGTACGTGTTGCGTCCGGCGCGTGCCGATGCCGCGTGGATCGGCAACGCGCAGGTCACCGAGGTGGCGGACGGACTCCGCGTGGGCGTGATCGCCGCGAATCGCGACGAGACGCGCGTGCCGGTCGCCTTCGACACGCCGCTGTACAAAGCCGGCGTCGACGAAGACGACGTGATCACGAAGATCGACGATCAGGCGCCGACGCTCGCGGCCTGGCGCGCGATTGCGCAGCGAAAGCCCGGCGACACCGTCACGCTCGTCGTCCGCCGCCGCGACGGCAAACTCATGACGACCACGGCGAAGCTCGTGGCCGATCCGGGCGTGCAGGTCGTCGCGCTCGAGAATGCCGGCGGGACGCCGACGGACGCGCAGCGGACATTACGTGAGGGATGGCTGGCGTCGAAGGTCAAGTGACGAACTACTTGATTCGCCCCGTCACTTCGAATCGCCGGTAGTTCCCGTACGTCGCTTCGCAGGTCGTCGTTTCCTGCAGGCTTCGATCGGTCAGCTCGTAACGCTCACTGAAGGTCCGCGGCACCCAGAGACCGAGACGATCTTCAGGGCCATAGTCGGTCGAGAGCGTGGCCTGGACCATCTTCTCGCGGAACGTCATCACCGACCGGCGAATTCGCCCGGTGGCGGTTTCGATCACGAGCTCACCCTTCGCGTAAACCGGCCCGGCGCCTCTGACGATCGTCGGCCCTTCATGCTCGCTGAACGCCAGGGTCGCGAGCTCGACGCCGCCCTGCGCGGACAAGTCGCGCCGATCGAACTTGAAGTGCGCGATCCGCTTGGCTTCGAAGACGAGGAGCGCGAGCGTGGGCTCGTTGAAGTTGCGGCTGACGGTGCCGATGTTGAACGCGGCGTTGCGATTCGCGACGCGCTGGCCGACGGCGATGACATCGGCGGTCTGTAAAAGCGTTTGGAGGTTCTCGCGATCCGGAACGGGTTGGCCGTCGACGTCGGCGACGTCGTGGACGGCGATCCACTCTCGGTCCGTGCGCAGGAACGTCAGGAACAGCTCGCCCTTCATCGTGCGCCGCTTGACGAGCTGATCGCGGCGCCAGACTGTCTGTTTGTAGGTCTCTTCGGCGACGAGGAACGCGAACTTCGTCTGGTAGTCGGCAACGTAGGCGGCCGCGCGCGCTGTGAGCGCTCTCGTCGAGGTGTCGAGCTTGGCGTTCGAGGATTGAGGCGCGACAGCCACCGCGGCAAGTGCCGACAGGACGACGAGCGGCGCGACTCGAGTGACGGTCATGATTCCTGCGCGGCGGGCATCGTGGCGGACCGGCGGCCGGCCGCGATCCAGCCGAAGCGCGTCACGAGCGATCCCGTCGTCATTGAGACGGCCGCGGCGAGGCGCAGGCCGGGGATCAGGCGCAGCGCGAGTGGCAGCGGACCGGTGAGCCAGGCGCCGGCTCGGACGAGCGCGCCGCTCGAGCCGGTGAGCAGCGGGCGATTGACCGCGTCGCGCGCCCACTCGATTTGGATCAGGAGCACGGTTTCGATCGCGGCCGCGCCGAGGCCGAGTCGATTGAGGGCGGGCGCGCGATGGCCGAGCAGCTCGAGCAACGACACCGCAACGCCGAGCGCCGAGGCGCCGAAGTGGAGCGGCAGCGTCGCGATGTGGCGAGACCACACGGGAATTGCCGTCGCGCCGATCAGCACGCCCGTGTAGGTGGCGAGCACCGCGCCAGTCAGACCGGCCGCCGCGTCGGCGGCAAGCGCGAGGACGGTAGCATCCGGCCAGAGTAAGCGCAGGCTGATTGCCCCGAAGATCGCGGCCGAGAATGCCGCGAGCGTCCACGCCCCGACGGACATCGGGCTCTGCCACTTGAATACGCGCAGCATGTTGAGAAAGCGCTCGGGCCGGCCGAGGTCCGAGATCAACAGGACCGGCGACACGGCCGCCCCGACCGCGGCGATCCAGCGGGCGTCGGCGACGACGCCGGGCTCGGCGCCCGTCGCCGCGCCGACGCCCGCGATCACCGCCGCGGCGCCCGCCGCCCCGCCGACAAAGAAATAGACCGGGATCTCCCAGGTCCAGACGGGAGGCTTGAGGGGGTCAGATCTGTTTTCCACAGGTTTGGGCAATTTGGGGCCAGGTCTCGTTCGGGCGATTGCCCTCACGAGACCTGGCCCCTATTCTGCCAAACCTGTGGAAAACAGATCTGACCCCCTACAACGCCAACCAGACGCTCACCACCATCAAGATCGCGGTGAGCGCGGCGGAGCGCCACCCGCGGGCGAGCAGCACCGTTGGCACCTGCGGGTTGAGCGGGAGATTGAACGCGCGGACGTCGCCGCGCACCAGGAAGATCGCGTGCGTGCCGCCGACGCTCGTGTGCCGCGGATCGTAGACGGACGCGTCGGTGACGCCGCGCTCGGCGAGCTCGGTCACGCGCGCCGCCGCGCGCTCGCGCAGCTCGTCGAGATCGCCGAACTGGATCGACGCCGTCGGACACGCTTTCGCGCACGCCGGCTCGAGCCCGGCTTTCTGCCGGTCGTAGCAGAACGTGCACTTGAACGCGCGCCCATCCTCGGGCCGGCGATCGACGACGCCGAATGGGCACGCCACGACGCAATACCCGCAGCCGTTGCAGATGTCCGGCTGCACGAACACGCCGCCGAACTCCGTCCGCACGATCGCACCGGTCGGACACGCCTCGAGACACCCGGCATGCTCGCAGTGCTTGCAGACATCGGACGAGAACTCCCACGCCGGCAGGCCGTCGCGTTCCTTCTCGACGAACGTCACGTGACGCCAGGTCGAGTGCCCGAGACCGCCGGTGTTGTCGTACGAGCGCCCCGTCCACTCGAAGCCGTCCGCCGGCACGCCGTTCCATTCCTTGCACGCGACTTCGCAGGCCTTGCAGCCGATGCAGACCGTGGCGTCGGTGAAGAATCCCTTGGTCGCCATCGGTCAGTCCGCCTTCGCCCGCGGGGCTTCGGCGAGACAGGCCTCCAGCCTGCAGAGCAACGCCTTCGACTCCATGATCCGGACGTTCGGCTCCTCGGAGATGGCGATCAAGTCGTTCACGACATCACCGGTCACGAGACCTTTGTGCCCGAAGTGAAAGGGCAGCGCGACCTGATGCACGGTGCGTCCATCGATCGTGACCGGTTTCATTCGCCGTGTCACCAGCGCGCGCGCTTTGATTCGGCCGCGCGCGGTCACGATGCGCGCGACCTCTCCGTTGGCCAGGCCCACCTCGCGCGCCAGCTCCGGTGAAATCTCACAGAACAGCGCCGGCTGCAATTCCGCGAGGTGCGACAGCGTCCGCGACATTCCGCCCGCCGTGTGATGCTCGGTCAACCGGTACGTCGTCATCACGTGCGGGAAGCGGTCGTCGGGCGAGTCGGCCCACACGTTGTCCGGACGCGCGCGCCGATCGGCCACCGGGCTCGCTTGCTGAGCGTAGATCGGATTTCCGACGGGCGATTCGAGCGGCTCGTAGTGGGTGGGCAGCGGTCCATCCTTGAGTCCGCTCGGCACCCACAACCAGCCCAGTCCGTCGGCGTGCATGATGAACGGCCCGCCTTCGCTCCACATCCCCGAGCGAGCGTCGGCGAGACGGCCGCCGGCCGGCGGCGGTGTCGTGCGAGCGGCATCCGGGGTGTCGAGCCCGGTCCATTCGCCGGCGGTCTCGTCCCACCAGACCAACTTCTTGCGCTCGCTCCACGGCCGCCCATCCGGCCTCGCGGACGCACGGTTATAGAGGATGCGGCGATCCGCCGGCCACGAGTACCCCCACCCGTGCCCGTAGGGGCCGTGCGCCGCGCGCGATCGCGCGCGATTGCGGCCTTCGGCCGGGAAGATGCCGGAGTAAATCCAGCAGCCGCACGCGGTCGATCCGTCGTGTTCGAGCTCGCTGAACCCGGAGAGCAGCTCGCCGGTGTCGACGCGGCTGCCGTTGATTTCCTTCAGCACCGCTTCCGTGTCCGGCTCACCGCGCGATCCTTTGGTCGGGTAGTCCCACGTCAGCGCACGCAAGCCGTCGTTGTGCGGCGATGCATCGGCGGCCGCCTTCGCTTTCAGGCGCCGGCCGAGATGAAAGACGAACCAGCGATCGCTGCGACAATCGCCCGGCGCGTCGACGGCCTTTTCGTGCCACTGCACCATCCGCTGCGTGTTGGTGAAGCTGCCGTCCTTTTCGGCGTGGCCCGCGGCCGGAAAGAAGAACACTTCGGTGCCGATCCGGCGCGGGTCGAGCTCGCCGGACTTCACTTCAGGCGAGTCCTTCCAGAAGGACGCGGTCTCGACCTCGACCATGTCGCGCACGACGAGCCACTTGAGCTGGCCGAGCGCCCGCCGCTCGAGGGCGGCATTCGGCGCACCGACCGCCGGATTCTGGCCCATGACGAAGAGACCATCCATCCGCCCGTCCGCCATCTCGAGCCAGTATCCCTGATGCGAGTGATCGCCGGAGATCCGCGGGAGCCAGCCGAAGCCGAAGTCGTTCTCGCGGCGCGACTCGCCGCCGTACCAGGCCTTCAGCAGGCTCACCATGTACGCATCGAAGTTCGACCACATGCCGGCCGGTTGACGATGCTTCGTCACGTAGCGCGCGAGCGTCGCCGTCTCCGGGCCGAACGCCGGCATCGGCAGGTATCCGGGCAACAGATCGTAGAGCGTGGGGATATCGGTCGATCCTTGAATCGTCGCATGCCCGCGCAGCGCGAGAATGCCGCCGCCCGGCCGGCCGATGTTGCCGAGCAGCAGCTGAAGAATCGCCGCCGATCGCACGATCTGCACGCCGACGGAATGCTGCGTGAGTCCGACGGCGTAGCAAATCGTCGCTGTGCGATCCGGACCGGAGCACGACGTATACCGGTCGGCGATCGTCAGGAACGTCGCGCGCGGGATGCCGCACGCGCGCTCGACCATTTCGGGGGTGTAGCGCGCGAAGTGCTTGACGAGCTGCTGGTAGATCGTTCGCGGATGCGTGAGCGACGGATCGCGGCGCGGCCTTCCGTCCTCTCCGATGTCGTACTGCCACGTCGTCGAGTCGTACGCGCGCGCGTCAGGATGCCAGCCTGAGAACAACCCCTTCAGGTCTTCGGGGCCTGCGAAGTCTTCCCGGACCAGAATCGACGCGTTCGTGTACGCGACGACGTAGTCGCGAAACACTCGATCATGCGTAAGGACGTAGTTGATCAGCCCGCCGAAAAACGCGATGTCGGAGCCGGCGCGAATCGGCGTCCAGAGATCCGCGTGGGCGGACGTGCGGCTGAATCGCGGGTCGACGTGGATGACCAGCGCACCGCGCTCGCGGGCCTTGATCACCCAGCGGAAGCCGACCGGATGCGCCTCGGCCATCGACGACCCGATGATCAGGATCGCGTCGGCGTTGACGAGATCCTGCTGCGCCGTGGTCGCGCCGCCCCGCCCGAGCGTGGTGCCCAGACCGGGCACCGTCGAGCTATGTCATATGCGTGCCTGATTGCTGATCGCGACCATGCCGAGGCCGCCGGCGAACAGCTTCTTGATCAGGTAGTTCTCTTCATTGGCGAGCGTCGCACCGCCCAGGTGCGCGATGTTTGGACATTGCATCAGCGGCAGGCCGTCGCGCTCGGAGATGAACGATTGCGCGCGCGTCTCCCATACGCGGTCGGCGATCATGTCGAGCGCCGTCTCGGGATGCAGGTCCTGCCACTCGGTCGCGAACGGCGGGCGGTACTTCACCTTCGTCGCGCGCGCCGGGTGCGTCAAGAGCTCGAACGTCGCCGCGCCCTTGGGGCACAGGTGCCCTTCCGAGATCGGCGAGCCCGGATCGCCTTCGACCGACAACAGCTCGCCGTTGCGGTGAAAGATCAGCTGGCCGCATCCGACCGCGCAGTACGGACATACCGATCGCGCGACTGACGCGCCGGCGATCCGCGGCGCGAGCGCGCGCGTGCGATCGGACATCGCCGCGTCACCGGTGGCGTCGCCTCCGAACAATTGACGCAACAAGGGCCAAGGCACGGAGTGGATTGTACCAGTTGGGGATCGGGCACCAGGCACTAGGCAAAGAACACGGAAGCACCAGCGAGCGCACGCGGCAATGCCAGTGCCCAATGCCTTGCCCTTCTCGCCTAGTGCCCGTCAAGAATCACTCCGGGAGCAAGTTTTCCGTCCGGATCCAGCGCCATCTTGATCGCGCGCATCTCCCCGATTGCGGCATCTCCGTACAGCTGTCGCAGCAATGCTTGCTTCATCGCGCTCCGGCCGACGCCGTGCTCGGCGAGCGGACAGCCGCCGAGGCGCGCGACGGCGCGGCCGAACTCGAGAATAACCTCCCGGCCGGCGACGACGTCGTCGTACGTGCGCGGGATGACGTTGGGATGCACGTTGCCGTCGGAAATGTGGCCCCAGATCGCGAAGTCGAGGCCGCGGCGCTGGTAGCCGTCACGGTAGATCTGCATCATCTCGCCGAAGCGATCGAAGGGCACGATCATGTCGGCGGCGGTTTTTTCGATCCGCGCGTCCTTGATGCGCTTCGCGTCGCCGACCCGGCGGTTGACGCCCGTCGGCGCGGCTTCGCGAAACGCGAGGAACTGGCTGGCGCGCCGCTCGTCGCCCGGCATCGCCATCTCCGCATCGTCGAAGACGCCGTGGCGATCGAGCGCGCGGCAGAAGCGGGCGAGCGCCGTGTCCGGCGCGCCCGGCGCCAGCGCACCGGCGATGTCGGAGAAGGCCGTCGATGAATTGGTTCCGGCCGGCAGCTCGAGCTGAACGATCAGCATCAGCTCGGTGCCCGGCCGAATGGTCAGGTCGCTCCGCCGATCCGCGCCATCTTCCCGCAAGATCTCCAGACAGCGGCGATCGAGATGCTCGATCGCGGCAACGTCGATGCCGCGCGGGTCCTGCTGTCGCCACGTGTCCGCGGACGCGCGCCGCAGCTCGTCAACCAGGGCGATCGCGACCGGCTCCGAGTCCACCGGAATGAGCGCCAACGCGACCGCCGGCGGGGCCGGCAGCACGCGCAGCGTGGCCTCGACGATCACGCCCAGCGTGCCTTCCGACCCGACGAACAGATCGACGAGGTCCATCTCCAGCGCAGCGAAATAGCCCGCCGAGCATTTCGGCACGGCCGGCATCCGATACGTGCCCGGGCGAAATCGGCGCGTGCCGTGCGCGCATGCGATCTCGAAGCCGTGGCCGGGATCAGCGCGCACGTGACCGCGCTTCAGATCAAGGACGCAGCCACACGCCAGCACGACGGTCAGCCCCTCCACCCAGTCCCGCGTCGTGCCGTACTTGAAGGTCGCGGCGCCCGCGGCGTTGGTCGCGACCACGCCGCCGACGAACGCGCCCGTGAACGTCGGCACGGGTGCGTACCAGCAGCCCAGCTGACGCAGCACTTTCTGCAACGTTTCGAGCGGGACCCCCGCGCCGACGCGGATTCCGTCCTGGCCCGGTTCATGAATGGACGTCAGGTGTTCCGTCGAGAGCACGAGCCCGCCGTCGGGCGTTGCGCCGCCGGTCACCGATGACTGTGCGCCGATCGCCAGCACGCGCGACGACGCCTCGAGGAGTCCGGCGACCTCCGCTTCGGTGCGCGGCCGCGCCACGGCATCGGCATGGCCACCGGTGAAGTGCGCCGCGTCCTCGAGGTGACGGCCCACGGCCTCGCCCGAGCGGTCGACCACGAGCGCGGACGGCTGGCCACGCGGCTCTCGCGCGCGAGCGACATGGGAGGTCATGACCACGAACGTGAGTTAACCAAAGGAGAGTGCAAATGCCAATTCATCGTCAATTGGCCGCGGCGATCGCGGCCTCAGTCGTGGTGTCGGCGCCGGCCGCGCGGATCCCGCTCGACGACTTTCGCCGGCTCCATGCCGCGGGCGCCGTGCTGACCATCGACGTCCGCGACCCCGTCGCGTTCAGGACCGGCCACATTCCCGGCGCCGTGAACGTGCCGCTCGATGCGCTCGACGCGCAGGCGCCTGAGATCGAGGTGTTGGCCCGCCGCCGACCCATCGTGACGTACTGCGCGTGTCTGGACGAACACGCCAGCCTCAAAGCGGTCGAGATCCTCAACGCGCGCGGCGTGATGAACGTCAGCGCGCTGGTCGGCGGGCTTCGGGCATGGATCGCGAGCGGCGGAAAGCTCCAATCGTGACCCGGTGGCGTCACTGCTGAAGCGCGGCTTCGTCGGCCAAAAACTTGCGGAACGCCTCTTCGGACTCGACCGTCAGGATGCCGCGCATCCTGTAGTGGCCGAGCCCGCACAGCTGCGAGCACGCGATGTCGAACACACCGGGCGAGGTGGGCGTGAACCACACCGGCGTGAAGAGGCCGGGAATCGCGTCCTGCTTCACACGCATCGCCGGGACGCCAAAGCTGTGGATAGCGTCCTTGCTCGAGAGCTGAATCACGACCGGCCGGCCGATCGGCAAATGCAGCTGGCCGAGTACGACGATATCGTCCTTGGCGCCGGGCGAGTTGCGATTGAGGCCGAGCGGGTTCGTCGGCGTGACGAGCGAAATTGACGTCGCGCCGAACTGGCCGTCCGGGCCGGGATAGTGCACGTTCCAGGCGAACTGCTCCGCGACGATCCGAACGACGATGGCATTGGTGTCGCTCGGCTGCGCCGCGGTGCGGTTGAACCAGATCGGCAGCGCGAAGACGACGAGCAGGATCGCTTCGGCGGCGACGACGCCCACCTCGATCCAGAACGCGATGCGGCCCTTGGCGCCGGCGGCGTTGGCGCGCGGCTGTCGCCCGCGCCGGAATCGGACGAGCACCCAGAGGAAGTAGGCCGACCAGCCGACGAACAGCACGAGCATCAGCACGTGCACGAGCGTCAGCACGAAATCGATCTGGCCGGCGTGGCTCGACGCCGCCGGCGGCAGCCAGCGCGTCATGGCTCGCTCTCTGCGGCGGCGCGCCGCACGAAGCGTGCGATGAACACGCCGAATCCCGTGAGCACGCCGACCGTCACGCCGATCAGTACGACCACGGCCGCCCGTACGCCGCTCGTGACCGGTCCTTCTTCAATGCGAAAGCAGACGGGGCAGGCGAGCGTGGTCGATCCGGCCGCGCACCAGACGGCCGCCGCCACCGCCGACACGCCGCGCCGCCATCTGGTCGTCATGTCAGATAGAAGAGCAGGAAGATGACGAGCCAGACGACGTCGACGAACGCCCAGTAGAGCGCGAGCGATCGGATCCGGCCCATCGTCATGGCTTCGCCGACGCGGCTGGCGCCCATCAGCGCCCACGCGTTGGCCACGAGTCCGGCGATGACGTGCAGTGCGTGGAGTCCGGTCAGCGTGAAGTACATCGCGAAAAAAGTGTTGACCGACGGCACTAGCCCGTTGCCGATCTCTCCGCGCCACTCGAGTCCTTTGATCAGGAGAAACACGATCGCGAGCGCGGATCCGGCAACGACGAGCCGTCTCGCGGCGCGCGGGTCGAGGGCCCGCGCGCGCAAGATCAGGGCCGTCATGATCGAGAGCACAACGGTGTTGGCGGCGCCGAACCACACGGCCAGCACCTCGAAGCCGTGCGGCCAAATCGGCGCCGAGACCCGGAGCAGCGCGTACGACGAGAAGAGCGCGCCGAAGAGCATGACCTCGGACGCGATGAACAGCCAGATGCCGAGCGTGACGTTGTTGACGCCCGTGTCCGCCCGCCGCTCGATCGTGTACGGAATCATGGCTGGTGTTGCGGGAGAAAATCCGCCGTCGAGCCCGCGGGGCTGTAGTCGTACGGGCCGCGATGGACGCGCGGGGGCGACGGGAAATTCTCGTGCGGCGGCGGCGACGTCGTCGCCCATTCGAGCGTGGTCGACTCCCAGGGATTCTCCGCCGTGCGCCTGCCGCGCACCAGGCTCCACACGAGATTCACGATGAAAAACAGCTGCACCGCGCCGAGCAGCACGGTGGACCACCACTGGCCGGAGTACAAATGCACCACCGGCCCGGCAAACGTGTACGTCCGGCCACCGTCGTAGAGCCGCCGATTGACGCCGGCGAGTCCCTGGATGAGCATCGGCAGGAAGATCCCGTTCATGCCGACAAACGATCCCCAGAAGTGCAGCTTGCCGAGCAGCGGATTCATCATCCGGCCGGTGACCTTCGGGAACCAGTAGTAGATGCCGGCAAACAGCGCGAACAGCGTGCCCGGCGCCACGACGTAATGAAAGTGCGCGACGACGTAGTAGGTGTCGTGCAACGGAATGTCGGACGCCGCTAGGCCGAGCGGCAGTCCCGTCAGCCCGCCGATGCCGAACATCGGCAGAAACGCCAGCGCGAAGAGCGCCGGCACCGTGAAGCGAATCGATCCGCCCCAGAGCGAGAGCAACAGCGACGAGAGGATGACGACCGACGGCACCGAGATGATCATCGTCGTCACCTGAAAGAACGCGCTCATCGTCGGGCCCATGCCGGTGAGGAACATGTGGTGCGCCCAGACGAGGAAGGACATGAATCCCATGAAGAGCGCCGCGCCCACCATCGCACGGTAGCCCCACAGCGGCTTGCGCGTCGCGTTGGCGATCACCTCCGCGACGATGCCGAAGCCCGGAAGGATCAGGACATAGACCTCCGGGTGCGCGAGAAACCAGAAGAGGTGCTGCCAGAGGATCGGGCTGCCGCCGCCGCTCACCTTCAGTGGCAGGCCGGACACGACGAGCCCGCTCGGCAGAAAGAAGCTGGTCCCCGCCAGCCGATCCATGAGCTGCAGGACGGCGGCCGCCTGCAGGGGCGGGAACGCGAGCAGCAACAGGAAGGCCGTGACGAGCTGCGCCCACACGAAAAACGGCAGGCGCATCATCGTCAGGCCCGGCGCGCGCAGCTGCAGGATCGTCGCGATCATGTTGATCGAGCCCACGAGCGACGACAGGATCAGCACGAACATCCCGAGCAGCCACGCCGTCTGTCCGGCGCTGGCGAAGATCGAGAGCGGCGGATACGACGTCCATCCGGAGTTGGCGGCGCCGCCCGGCAGGAAGAATCCGGTGACCATCACGATGCCGCCCGCGAGATAGAGCCAGTAGCTGAGCGCGTTGAGCCGCGGAAACGCCATGTCGGGCGCGCCGATCATGAGCGGGACGAGGTAGTTGCCGAACGCGCCGACGGCGAACGGTACGACGGCGAGGAACACCATGATCGTGCCGTGCATGGCGCCGAGCTGCGTGTAGAACTCGGGCAGCATGATGCCCCGCGGCGCGTTGGCGTCGCCGAGCAGTCCGCCGATGAGCGGAACAGGCTGCGCGGGGAACGCGAGCTGCCAGCGGATGAGCACGATCAGACAGAAGCCGAGCAGGAGAAAGCAGAGGCTCGTGACGAGGTATTGCAGCCCGATGACTTTGTGGTCGGTGGAAATAATGCGCATCGGCCGGCCGTGATTCTATACTGCCCACATGGCGACCACTCGAGAAATGCCGTCGCTCCCGACAGGCGAGCGTGACCTGTCCCGCACGTACGCGCTCGTCATCCTCGTCGAGGCGATCGTCATCGGCGCGCTGTACTGGCTGGGCGCGCACTTCTCGTAAGCCATGCGCTGGCTCGACTGGGTCGTCGTCGTCACGTACCTCGTCTGGATCGTCACGAGCGGATTGCGCGCGAGCCGCCGCACGAACGAAATCGACGGCTACTTCCGCGCCAATCGCAGCCTGCCGTGGTGGGCCGTCGGCCTGTCGGTGATGGCGACGCAACTGAGCGCGATCACGCTCGTCGGCACGACCGGCAAGGCGTATGCCGACGGCATGAAGTTCGTGCAGTTCTACTTCGGGCTGCCGATCGCGATGGTGATCCTGTCGATGACCGTCGTGCCGTTTTTCTACCGCGCGAACGTCTACACCGCGTATGAGTACCTCGAGCGTCGATTCGATCTGAAGACGCGCACGCTCGCGGCGTTCACGTTTCTCATTCAGCGCGCGCTCTCGTGCGGCATCATCATCGCCGCGCCGTCGATCATCCTGTCGATCGTGCTGGGCTGGCCGTTCGGCGTCACGATCCTGGTGATCGGGCTGCCGGTCATTGCCTACACCATGGTGGGCGGCGTGCAGGCGGTGACGTGGACCGACGTGAAGCAGATGGGCATCGTCATCTTTGCGATGACGTCGGTCGTCGTGGTGCTCATCATCGGCCTGCCGGTGAGCACGAGTGACGCGCTCCACGTCGCGGGCGCGGTCGGAAGGCTGCAGGCGATTGACACGAGCCTCGATCTGCACACGGACTACACGCTCTGGTCAGGTCTCATCGGCAGTCTGTTCCTGATGCTGTCGTATTTTGGCTGCGATCAGAGCCAGGTGCAGCGCTATCTCACCGCCAAGTCGGTGGACTCCGCACGGCACTCGCTGCTCGTGAGCGCGTTTGCGAAGATCCCGCTGCAGGCCGGGATCCTGCTCACCGGCGTGCTGACGTTCTGTTTCTTCCTGTTCAACAAGAACCCGATGCTGTTCAACCCCGTGTACGAGCGCACGGTGCTCGCGAGCCAGCGGGCCGGCGAGTACCGCGCGCTCGAGACGGAGTTCGATCAGAAGTTCCAGGTGCGGGCGGCGGCGGCGAAAGGCCTGGCCGCGACGCAGAGCGATCCGTCGTCGCCCGCGTATGCGACAGCGCGCGAGGCCTTCCGCTCGGCGCAAACCGAAATCGCGGCCGTTCGCTCGAAGGCCGTGACGCTGGTGCGCGACGTCACCGGCGACACGACCTACACGGACACGAACTACGTGTTCCCAACGTTCATCCTGTCGTACATGCCAATCGGGCTGATGGGGCTGATGATCGCGGCCATCCTGTCGGCGGCGATGTCGGCGAGCTCGGGCGAGCTCAACGCGCTCGCGACGGCCACCGCGATCGACGTCTATCGCCGCCACATCAACCCGACCGCGCCCGATGCCGCGTTCCTGCGTTTTTCGAAAATGTCGACCGCGTTCTGGGGACTGTTTGCCTGCGTGGCCGCGTACTACTCCGCCAATCTCGGATCGCTCATCGACACCGTCAACAAGATCGGGTCGCTGTTCTACGGATCGATCCTCGGCGTGTTCATCCTCGCGCTCGGCGTCAAGCCGGCAAACGGACACGGCGCGTTCTTCGGGCTCATCGCGGGCCTCGTGAGCGTGTTCATCGTGTCGTTCCATCCGGAGACGAAGACGATCTCGTACCTCTGGCACAACGTCATCGGCGCGGTCGTGTGCGTGGTCGTTGGAACCGCGATCAGTCTCGCGACGGGCTCGCGACGAGCCGCGCCCGCGCCAACTCAGCCGACACGGTGATGTGAATACGGTCGTAGCCGCAATCGGTGTGCGCGCTGAGCTCGTTCAGGCTCAGGGTCTCCGCGGTGCCGATGGCCAGCACACGCGTTTCCTCCGCCGACGTGCCTCGCGCGCTGACGTGGCGATGCCGCACGCGAACGGCCGGCCGGTCGTCGCGCCCGCGCGTCAAATCGACGCGCAGCCACCAGGACTGATCGGCGCTCGACGGCGTGGCCGACGGATCGCCATCCGAGGCCGCGACGTGGCACCCGGCCTCCCAGACGACGGCATCCTTCTGATCGCTGGCGCTCAGCTGAAGAATCACGCGCCCGGCATTCGTGCTGTCGTCCTCACTCGAGACGGCGTACCGCACGAGGACTCGCGTGGTGTCCGCCGGTCGCGTTTGACCGGCGGCCGCCACGATGAGCATCGCGGCAAGCGCGCGAACGGGCATGACTGTGTCCGACGACGGTCGTTTGAGGTGGCCCGATTGTACAATCTCCCGCCATATGGCCTCACCTTACGCTCAGTACGTCGGCGACCTCGACCCGGTCGACGTGCTCCGTACCTCGTTCGATGACTACCTGCACCTCATTTCGCGGCTCAATAACGCGTGGGCCCAACCGTGGGCGCCTGGCAAGTGGACGGCACGTCAGGTCATGGTGCACGTCGCGCAGTGGGAGATGATTCTTGGCGTTCGGCTGCGCTACGGCGTCGCGGCGCCCGACTACGTGGTTCAACCGATGGACCAGGACGAAATCATGCGGCTCGAAGGCGACGTCATCGACGGGCCGACAGCGTGGTCCGCGTTCGAAGGCAACCGCCGGATGAACCTGGCGTTCGCGCTGTCGCTGTCGTCCGCGGATCGCAAGCGAAAGTTCCTCCACCCCGAACACGGCGAGATCGACGTCGATTACGTGCTTGTAACCCTGGCCGGCCACGCCGTTCATCACTTCCGGCAACTGGCGCCGCTCGCGGGGTTTCCGAGCTAGGGGTATCGAACCGGCCTGCGGCCCTCGGCCCACGACGGGTCGCTGCCGAAGGTCGGCAAAGTACTCCACACCTCGCTGCCCGGGACAATAGAAACCGGCCTGGTCCGCTGGTCCCCGTTTTGCTCTCTGGCGGACGGGGATCCCGTGGACTCGTGCGTACTATTGCCGCCGGCGCCTACTTCGGCGTGGTCGAGGCGCGCGCTGCCGGTGCTTTTGGCCGGCCTGTGCGCGGCGTCCGCGACGTGCGGTGGGTCGGCCGCGCTCACGACCAGTCCTTCTCCGGCGAAGTGCGCCGTCACGGCGGCGGCGTCACCAAGCGAGGTGGCCGGGAACGGCGGCACGGGCTCCGTGACGATCACCGCCCAACCGGAATGCGCGTGGACGGCGTCCACGCACGCGAGCTGGATCACGAATCTCACACCGGCGTCAGGACAGGGCGACGGCCTGGTGAAGTTTCAGGTCGACGTCAACCCCGGCCACAGCACTCGTCAAGACGACGTCTTCGTCAATGACCAGGCGGTCCCGGTCCGGCAGGACGGGACGCCGTGTCCATTCGATATTTCGCCGAGATCGCAGTCGGTGGGCGCGGATGGAGCGACTGGACAAGTGACCGTGACGACCGCGAGCGACTGTTCGTGGACCGCTGCCCCTGCCGCGACCTGGGTGGCGATCAACTCTGGCGCGTCAGGAGTCGGTTCGGGTCGCGTCGCGTTTACGGTCCAGTCCAACAGTGGCGGGGCGAGAAGCGGTGCCTTGACGATCGCTGGCCAGACGTTTGTCGTGGCGCAAGCGGCTCGTGTTCTGAGTCCGACGCCGACACCAACGCCTCCGGCATCCCCGGCGCCGACGCCGACTGTGTCGCCCACGCCGACCGTGTCGCCCACGCCCACGCCGACGCCCACGGCCACGCCGACGCCAACACCGACGCCGACAGCGTCGCCGACACCAACACCAACACCAACACCAACACCGACACCAACACCAACACCAACACCGACACCGACGCCCACGCCTGGACCGTGCACGGCCACGATCAATCCGACGGCGCAATCGATCGGCGCCGGGGGTGGCGCGGGTACGCCCGTCACGGTGACGACCGGAGCTACCTGCGCGTGGACGGCGGTGAGCGCGGCTTCGTGGATCACGATCGCCTCGGGCGCGAGTGGAAGCGGCAACGGCACGGTCACGTTCACCATCGCGGCCAACACTGGGCCCGCACGCTCAGGAACGCTCACGATCGCCGGCCAGTCGTTTACGGTCAATCAGGCCGGAGGTTGCACGTTTTCGATTGTGCCGACCAGTCAGTCAGTCGGTGCCGGTGCCGGCAATGGCGCGCCCGTGGCCGTGACGGCCGGCGACGGTTGCGCATGGACCGCGACGAGCAATGCGACGTGGCTGACGATCACCGCCGGCGCAAGCGGGAGCGGGAACGGAACGGTCACGTTCTCAGCCGATGCCAACCCCGGCTTGGTCCGCACAGGCACGCTCACGATCGCGGGCAGCACGTTCACGGTCACGCAGGCGACGGCGTGCACGTTCTCCATCAATTCAACATCGCATTCGTTCGATCGGCACGGCGGAAACTTCAACATCAACGTCACCACCGGTCAGAGCTGCCCCTGGACGGCGACAACCTCCGACGACTGGATCACGATCACCAGCGGCGCGAGCGGGACCGGCAACGGCACGGTGCGAATCTCGGTCCCCGACGCCAGCCCCAGCATTCTTCCGCGCACGGGCACCGTGATCATTGCCGGCATCACGTTCACCGTGACGCAACATAACTGAGCTCGTGATGCGCCGCTCTCTTCTTGCCGCACGCATCGCGTCCCTCACCGGCGCCGTTCTGACCGTCGCGGCGCCGGCTGCCGCGCAGCAGCGGATCATCGATGCGCTGTCGTTCCTGTTGACGAATCGATCGATCGTGACCGGCGACTTCGCCCGAGACGAGCAAGCCGCCCTCTCGACGCGCGACACCATCATCCGATTCGTGCAGACCGAGCTCACCACGCTGCCGGTCAGCTCGCCCGCCGGCGGATTCACCTATCGACTCAATCCGGCGCTCGGCACCGACGAACGATCGAGTGAGAGCTTCGGGCCGTTCTTCATCCAGCGTTCGCTGACGGGGGGCCAGGGCGAGGTGGCGTTCGCCGTCAGCTATCGGAGCGTATCGTTCGATCACATCGACGGCCGGTCGCTCACCACCGGCACGCTCGTCGCCACGGCGAGCCGGCTCCGCGGCGACGCCCAGCCGTTCGACGCGGAGACGCTGACTCTCCACCTGGAGACGCAGACGTTGACGGCGGCCGCGACGTACGGTGTGACCGATCGACTGGACATCAGCGCGGCCGTGCCCATCGTGACCGTGAAGATGCGGGGCGAGCGCGTGGACACGTATCGCGGCCAGGCATTTCCGCAGGCGGCCGCACAGGCCTCGGCCTCCGGTCTCGGCGACGTGCTCCTGGTCGTGAAATACAACGTCGTGCGGAGCGGCGGCAGCGGTGTGGCCATCGGGGCCAACGCGACCTTGCCGACCGGCGACGAGCAAGACCTGCTGGGCGCCGGTGAGGTGTCGATTGTCCCGCGCGTGATTGGATCGTTCGAGCAAAACCGCCTGGCCGTGCATGGAGAGGGCGGCGTCGTGCTCACCGGTCCGACCCGCTACCTCGACTATGGCACCGCCGTCACGTTCGTCGCCGGATCGCGATGGACGGTTGCGACCGAACTCATCGGACGCCGCTTCACCTCGGGTGGACGTCTGACCGACGTCGTGGAACCAAATCCGCGCTTGGTCGGCATCGATACGATCCGCCTGGTTGGCGCCGAACAGCCGACCACACGGCTGCTCGTGGTCGGCGGCGTTCGTTGTAATGTGTCAGGTCGGTGGCTGCTGAGCATCAACGCAATGCGGTCGATCACCTCGGCGGGATTGACCGCGTCGTGGGTGCCGACGGTGACGTTGGACTACTCGTTCGGCCGGTAGGTAGGAGAGATCGTGGAACAGCTCCCGACGCGCGAGCACGGAACGCCTGACCTGCCGGGCGACTGGGTCAGTGAGTCGTTGCTCCCGCAGAATGAGCGTGCCGCCGAGCCAGATTGGCTCGCGAGGTTTCCCTCCGAAGTCTGTCCTCCGGAGGCCGTGTTCGATCAGCAGGTCGCGAGCGCGATCGTTGAGCAAAGCCCAGCCGATCGTCAGCGTTTGTTGTCGTCGACACGGCCGATGCCAGTCATCGCCCCTCGCCTGGTGAGAGCGGCCGTTTTCCTTCTCGTGACAGTCGCCCTGGGCGTGACCGGTGCGATCGTCGTGCTCGGCGTCCTGGTCCCGTCACCGAGCCAATCAGCCTCAGACGCGCTGACGAGTGTTCCGGCGGGCACATTGATGAGCGTGCCGACGAGCGCTCCGGCCAGCGAGGCGGCGAGCGCGCCCGACAGTCCGCCGGCGGGAGTCATCGCGCCGCCGATCCAACAGACGGTGAGTTCCGGCGCGCCATCGGCGACGGAGACACGCCATGCGCCGCCACGGCGCGACGTCGCGGTCCCGAGTCAGTCAACGGCCGCGACACCGTCCAATCCACCGCTGAATCTCAAGACCGCACCCCGCCCGAGCGCGGCCCCGTTGACGAGTACTCCGAGCGCCGCGATCTGGCCCCCGCCCGCAATGGCGCGCGCGAAGTGGTCCGAATCCACGACGCCGCTCGACGCGCCCGCAGGGCGGGCAAGCGCCACGCCGCCGCCAGTATCCTCGCCTCCACCATCCCCGCCGCCACCAGCACCTCGACCTGCGGCCACGGTCGCTCCATCCGAGCCGACCCCTGTCGTGTCGCCGGAGGTGACGGCTCGGATCGCCAAAACTGCGTCCGTCCAGTCGGTGCTCGATCGCTACCGCAATGCATTCGACTCGCTCGATGCGAACGGGGTGGAAGCCTTCTGGCCGGGCGCCGACGTCCGCGCGCTCAACCGCGCGTTCGCTCAGATCGAATCCCAGCGCCTGCAGTTCGACCACTGCGACATCAACCTCGCCGGCGTTCGCGCGTTCGCGTCCTGCGATGGCTATGCGGAGTACACCAGGAAAGCCGGCACGCGAGATGTGCGGCTCGAGCCCAGGCACTGGGCGTTCACGCTCGGCGAAGGCAAGAACGGGTGGGTGATTCTCGGAGTGGACGCGCGTCAAGCGCGTTGAGGGGACTAGATACGCAGCATGTCGCTGAGATCGAGTCTTGCCGCCCGGCGCATGGGAGGCAGGGCAGCGACGCCCGCGACGATCGCGATCAGGCCCGCGGCACTGGCGAACGACACGAGATCGAAGCGCGAGATGCCGAACAGCTGATCCTCGAGGAACTTCGCCAGCCACCAGCTCGTGGTTAGCCCGATCGCGATGCCGACCAAAACGACGCGCGCAGCTTCGCCGCCGACCAGGCGCGCGACCGACGCCGGTCCCGCGCCGAGCGCCGCGCGAATGCCGAATTCCCGGCGACGCTCCGCCACGCCGCGGGCGAGCACGCCGTACAGTCCTAACGCCGCGACGACGAGCGCCAGCGCCGCGAAGCACGTGGTCAATCGGGTCAACAGCGCATCGTTGGCCAGTTGCCGCCCGATCGACGCGTCGAGCGTCTCGGCGTTGTAGATCGGCAACGTCGGATCGATCGCGGCGACTGCCTGTCGCACGGCGGGAATCACGTCACGCGCTGGCGCGTCGAGGCCCACGAGAATCGAGCCCCACTGCATGAAGCCCCGAAGAATTGGCGTAAAGAAGAGGGGCTGCACGGGCTCGAGAATTCGGGTCTCACGCATGTCGGCGACGACGCCGACGACTCGGAGGGTCGTGCCGGCCGGATAGCTGCGGGCGATCAGTCGATCGATCGCCGGCGCGTCGCCGAACAGCCGCCTGGCGAGCGACTCGCTGATGATCACGATGCCGTCGCCGGCCGCGCCGTGAAACACCTCCGCCTCGGTGAAGTCGCGGCCCGCGACAATCGTGAGGCCGAGCGCCTCGAAGACGCCGTTCGAGACGTGGTTGTACTCTGCAACGGTCCGCGTCGCCTCCTCCCGATCCGGCACCCACACGGGCTCGTCTGCGCCGATCAACGCGAACGGCGACCGCCACGCCACGCCGGCCGCCCGCACGCCGGGCAGCTGACGCACGCGATCGACGAGCGCGGGGAAGAATGCCGCGCCGCGAGCGTCGTCGTAGCCCTGCAGCTGCGGCTCGACGGAAAACGTCAGCACGCGCGAGGCGTCGAAGCCGGGATGGACGGCGTGGCGCGCGTCCATCGATCGTACGAGGAGGAGCGCGCCCACGAGCAGTGAGACCGACACCACGACCTGCGCCACAGCGAAGACCTGACGCAAGCGCCGTCGGCCCGACGAGTGCGTCCGCGCATCGTCCCGAAGCGCCGCCTGGAGGTCAACGCGGCTGCCGGAGAGCGCAGGCACGACGCCCGCGCCGCATGCGACGACGAGCGCCGCCGCACAGGCAAACGCGAACACCCTCCAGTCGAGCAGCGGACGATCCATCGGCGGGAGGCTCTGCAGAACGACGATACCTTCGAGCGCGCGGCCCACGAGCGCGGCCAGCACCAGCGCCAGCGCGCCGGCGCCAAGCGACAGCAGGCCGCCTTCGATCAACAACAGACGCGCGACCTGTGCGCGTGAGGCACCCAGCGCGAGTCGCGTGGCAATTTCGGCGCGCCGCGCCGTCGCTCGCACGAGCATGAGATTCGCGACGTTGGCCGCCGTGAGGATCAGCAGGAGGCCAACCGCTCCCATCAGCACCGTCATCGATCGCGTCAGCCGCTCGACGACCCACGGGCGCGCGTCGAGGCCGCGCCGAACGATGAAATGCCAGTGAGAAAGCTGGTAGTCCCTGGGCGTCTCTGCCGACAGTCGTTGCCGCACGGCCTCGGTCTGCGCGATCGCGGTTTCGACCGACGCCCCGCGAGCGAGACGGCCGACCATGCTGTAGAAGATGCGGTCTTTCGGATTCGTCATGAGATCCGCGCTGTAGACCGGCAGGATGTGCTGATGCTGGGCAATCGGGACCCAGATGTCCGTGTCTCCGGTTCTCGTCGGTCCGTGAAACGCGGGAACCGCCACGCCCACGATCGTCCACGCCGTGCCGTTGATCGTGAGCGGACGAGAAAGCACGTCGGGGCCGCCGCCCAGATCGTGCCGCCAGAATCGATCGCTCACGACCACGACGGGCGCACGGCCAGGATCGCGGCCCTCTTGGAACGTGAAGCCTCGTCCCATCTCGAGCGGACCGCCGAGCACATCGAAGTAATTGCCGCTCACGATCTCGCTGTCCAGCCGCCGGGGCGCCGCGCCAGCCGTCGCCGCGACGTGCACCGCGACATCCTGATAGCCCGCGATCTCGCGCAAGCCCGGCACGTCCGCTGCGAGCCGGTCGACCGTTGGAACCGAGACCAGGCCGGTGCCGCCATCATTCGATCCGAAGTTCAGCGTGACCAGTTCGCTCTCGTGGACGACCCCGGGCAGCGGACGCAGCAGCAGCCAGTTCGCCAGGTTGAACACGGCGGCGTTCGCGCCGATGCCGAGCGCAAGCGTGAAGATGGCCGTCGCCGTGTAGCTGCGATGCGCCAGGAGCGCCCGCGCCGCGTGCCGCACCTCGGCAGTGAGGCCGCCCAACACCGACACGTGGGGCGGATCGCGGTGCGGCAGCACGCGACGCCGCTCGACAAACAGTGACGTCGTGACTCGCAGCGTTGCGGCGATCATCCAGAACAGGCCAGCGCGCTGATCGTGGGCGAGTCGCCGGTCGCGGTCCTCGACAAGGTCGCCGACGATGGACTCGCGCCATTCCGGCGGCGAGAGCCGGTTGATGAGCCACGTGGCGACACGCGGGAGTGGGCGCGGACTCACATCAGCTCCGCACCGGTCCGGCCGCGCGCATCCGCGAGACGGCCTGTTCCGCCGATCCGAGCGCCCGGCGCCCGGTCGCGGTGAGCTCGAAGAGCCGCTTCGACTTGCCGCCGCGTTCAGGGGTCGGGTCGCCAAACCGCGACGTGAGGTAGCCCTTGCGATCGAGCCGGTCCAGCGTCACGTAGACGCTGCCGCGGCTGAGCCGCAGTCCGGTCCGCAGCTCGATCAGGTCGCGAATCGAGACCGCGTACGCGTCGGGGCCCAGCCGCACGACCGCCAGGATCACCAGCTGCTCGAGCTCGCCCAGCAGACCTGTCTTCGAAAAAGATGACATCGTGAACAATATGACGCCTCGCCTCGAGATCCGGTTGGCGACGCGTCGGGGAGCCGGGTACTGTGTAGCCCGGACGGTGCCGAACCGAGAATGAGAACGATGAGGCGGATTGCGCTCATTTGGCTGGGCCTGTGCGCCGCCACCGTGGTGTCGGCCCGGCTCCTCGCGGCCGACCCGGTCGTCTCGGTCTGGTACCGCGGATCCCCGCCTGGCCAGCCGCGTCAGGACGACCTCGCCGTCATCAAAGCGATGGGGTTTCTCAGCGTGACGTGGCCGTCGATCAGCACGGGTGGCGCGGCGGACCTGCGCCGCATGGCCGACACGGTCGGCGTGGGCGTCCAGGTGCGATCGGAGCCGCAGCCGCTCACGGCGGCCTCGGCGCTCCGGCCGCGTGCGACGGTGGACGTCGCGACGCGCGATGTGGTCGCCGAGGAGATTCCGGCGCTCGTCTGGCGGGCGGTGGCGCACGGCGCGCGCGTCGTCTGCTTCGACCCCGGGCCGGCCGACGGGACGGGTCTGCAGAACGCCGCGGGGCGCGCGGCGCCGTGGCTCGCGACGGCCAAGACGATCGCGCGGCAGCTCAACTTCAACGCGAAGCTCTTCAATGAGGTGCGATCCGCGCCCGTCGTGTCGGTGCTCGGGCCCGCCGCGCCGGCGCTCGACGTCCTCCTGATGCAGGACGAGCGGTCGTGGGTGCTGTTTGCCACGAACGTCACGAAAGGCCGCGTCAAAGCCATTGTGCGCTTGCCGGCGATCGTTCCGGCCGCGATGTGGGTCAATCTGCTCGACGGCTCGCAGATGTCGATGCTCAGCCAGCCGATCGGCCCGCGCTGGGATCTCGACCTCGAGGCGGGCGGGGCGCGCGTCTACGTCATCAGCAAGGCCGAAAAATAAGCCGGGCGTGTAGTCTATTGCGTGGATGTTCTCGTCCCGCCTGCCGGCGACGCTGGCGCCCAACCTCGTCAGCCAAGCCGTGGCGGCGCTCCGCCAGTCCGGCGCGACGCTGCTCGATCTGACGGAAACGAATCCGACGGTGGTCGGCCTGCCGTATCCGGACGACGTGCTGGCGTCGTTGTCGGATCCTCGTGCGCGCGTGTACGCGCCCGATCCGCGCGGGCTCGCCGACGCGCGGGCGGTCATCGCCGCGGAGTACGCCTCGCGTGCGGCGATCCCGCCCGATCGAATCGTGCTGACGTCGAGCAGCAGCGAAGCCTACGCGACGTTGTTCAAGCTGCTCTGCAACCCGGGCGAGTCGGTGCTTGTTCCGCATCCGAGCTATCCGCTGTTCGAGCTGTTGACCGGCCTCGAGGGCGTCGACGCCCGGCCCTACGCGCTCGACTACCACGGAGTGTGGTCGATCGATCGTGAGAGCCTCGAGCAGGCGATCGACCCGGGCGCGCGCGCCGTGCTCGTCGTGAGCCCGAACAATCCGACGGGATCGATGCTTCGCGCCGACGACCGCGAGTGGCTCGCGGGCGTGTGCGCGCGACGCCACCTGGCGATCATCTCCGACGAAGTGTTTGCCGACTATCCGCTCGCACCGCGCGCTGACGCCTCGTCGTTCGCCGGCGAATCGCGCGCGCTGACGTTCGTGCTTGGCGGCCTGTCGAAGTCCGCCGGCCTGCCGCAGGTCAAGCTCGGCTGGATGCTCGTCGATGGCCCGCCGCCGCTCGCCGCCGAGGCGCTCGCGCGGCTCGAGCTCGTTTCGGACACGTACTTGTCCGTGTCGACGCCCGTCCAGGTCGCCGCACCGCAGTTGATCGCGGCGGGCCGCGGAATCCGTGCGGCCATCACGGCGCGCGTCCGCGAGAATCTCGACGGGCTCCGCCGCGCGGTCGCGGCGCATCCCGCGATCACGCTGCGCGATCCCGAAGGCGGCTGGTCGGCCGTCCTCGAGGTGCCTGCGACGATGAGCGACGAGACGCTGGTGTTGCGGATCCTGGAGACGCACGTGCTCGCCCACCCCGGCTACTTCTTCGACTTCGCGCGCGGCGCGTTTCTCGTCGTCAGCCTCCTGCCGCGCCCGGAGATCTTTCGCGACGCCATCGCCCGCATGCTGCCCATAGCGGCCGGAGGCCGGCCGTAGTGTCGCGACACGCTGGCGTCATTCTGCCGCTGTTTTCGGCCGTGTCGGCGAGGGGCTGGGGGATCGGTGAGCTCGCCGATCTCGACCCGCTGAGCGTCTGGCTCCACGCCGCCGGGTGCGATCGCTTGATGCTGCTGCCGCTTGGGACGATGGTGCCGGGCGGATCGTCGCCGTACTCCGCGGCGTCGGCGATGGCCATCGATCCGATCTACATCGCGCTCGACGAGGTCGAAGATTACACGAACGCGGGCGGCGACGCCGCGCTCTCGGCGGAGGGATCGCGCGCACGCCACGAAGCGCGCGAGAGCCGGCGCGTCGCGTATCCGCTCGTGCGGCGCGCGAAGATCGAGGCGCTCGACCTCGCATTCGATTCGTTCCTGCGCGACGAGTGGCAGGTAATGACGGCGCGCGCGGCTGCGCTCGCCGCGTACATCGCGCGCGAGCGGTGGTGGCTCGACGACTACGCGCTGTTTCAGGCGATCGCGGGCGCCGCGGGCACCGGCGACTGGCCCGCCTGGCCGCCGCCGGTGCGCGATCGCGAGCCGCGAGCCCTCGACGAAGCCAGACGGCACTTCGCGCGAGAAGTGCTGCGCCAGCAGTATTTGCAATGGATCGCCGAGACCCAGTGGCACACGGCCCACGCGGCGGCGCGCGCGCGCGGCGTGCAACTGGTCGGCGACCTGCCGTTCGTCGTCGCGATCGACAGCGCGGATGTGTGGGTGCGGCGCGGCGAGTTCATGCTCGACGTCTCGGCGGGCGTGCCGCCCGACGCGTTCAGCGACACCGGCCAGGATTGGGCGCTGCCAACGTACCGCTGGGATGTGATCGCCGGAACGAACTTCGCGTGGATGCGCCAGCGCGCGCGCCGCATGGCCGCGCTCTACGACAGCGTGCGCATCGATCACCTGGTGGGCTTCTACCGGACGTTCGGCCGCACGGCCGCGGGGCACGCGTTCTTCAATCCCGACGACGAGCCGACGCAGACCTGGCAGGGCGAGCAGATCCTCCGCATCTTTCTCGAGTCGGGCGCCGAGGTGCTCGCCGAGGATCTCGGCACGGTGCCGGACTTCGTCCGCGCGTCGATGGCCCGGCTGGGTGTGCCCGGGTGCAAGGTGCTGCGATGGGAGCGGCATTACCACTCGCACGATCGCGCGTTCGTCGATCCGGCGACGTTTCCGGCCGTGTCGGTCGCGATGACCGGTACGCATGACACCGAAACGCTCGCGGCCTGGTGGGACCACGCCTCCGACGATGAGCGCCGCGCGTTTCTCGCGGTGCCGTCGCCCCGGGAGATCGAGATCGACGACGTGCACGCCTCGTGGTCCGACGCCTTGCGCGACCAGATTCTGGACGTCGCCTATCGAGCCGGCTCGGACCACCTGTTTCTGCCCCTGCAGGACGTCTTCGGCTGGCGCGACCGCATCAACACGCCCGCCACGATCGACGACAGCAACTGGACATGGCGGCTGCCGTGGCCCGTCGACACGCTGACGCACGTGCCGGCAGCTGCCGAACGCGCCGCGGTCTGCCGCGCGATGGCGGTCTCTTCCGGCCGCGCGACCCGCTAGAATGGCGGGCTACACTTAATCGTCCCCATGGATCAGAGCCACTACCTCATTCGCGAGTACCCCCTTCAGCAGGGCGCGCTCGAAATCGCCTACATCGAAGAGTTCTTCAGCGAGTTTCCGCGGCGGAAGACCGCGGCCGCGATCCTGCGGCGCCTCGAAGACCGGCCCAGTCAGATCCTGATGGCCGAGTCGTCGCTGCCCGACGACCCGGCGACGGTCGTGCCCGTGTCGTACAAGGTGTCGCACGAGCTGCGCGCGGAGGAAAAGGATCCCGAACTCGTGGATCTGGTGAGGCGGCTCGGCGGCGCCGTCGAGTTCGGCGGCCGCAAGATTCTGTACAACTGGCTCGGCGCGACGCGGCTCGACTGGCGCGGACAAGGTCACTTCCGCGCGCTGACCGAAGAGCAGGAAGTCTGGGCCGTCGCGCAAGGCTACGACGAGATCGTCGTCAAGACCAAGAATCGCTACTACGACATGCGCGGCACGCTCGACAGCCTGCAGTTCAACGTCGTCAAGTTCGAGCCGGCCGCCGATCGCCTCGAGTCGAAGGTCTACCTCAGCAAGCGGCTCGGGCCGGGCGTGCTCGACGCGCATCGCAGCCGGCGCCAAGTGTTGCGCGCGTGAAGATCCTCACCTGGAACGTCAACGGCGTGCGCGCGCGCCAGGCGGAGCTCCAACAACTGCTGGCGGCCGAGCAGCCGGATGTCGTGTGCCTGCAGGAGATCAAGGCGGCGCCCGATCAGGTGCCGACGCTCCTGCTCGCACCCGAGGGGTACTGGTGCTACTGGCATGGGGCCAAGGGGTATTCCGGTGTCGCCCTGCTCGTGCGGTGCAGTGTTCGCGCGGAATCGCCCGGATTCAGCCACCCGCCGTTCGATCTCGAGCAACGAATCGTGGTCGCCGACTTCGGCGCGACGAAGGTCGCGTCGGTGTATGTTCCCAACGGCGGCAAGGATTTCGACGTCAAACTACGATTCCTGGACGCGTTGGCCGAGTGGACGACTGAAACTTCCCGGGCCGGTCAGGCGCTAGTTATCTGTGGAGACCTCAACGTGGCGCGCGAAGATCGAGACGTGCACCCGAAGGAGCGCAAGCCGAATCAGATCGGCACGCGGCCTGAGGAGCGGGCGCTGCTCGGCCGGCTGTTCGACAGCGGTCTGGCGGACGTCGGTCGCGAACTCGATCCGGGCAACGACGCGCTCTTCACGTGGTGGGCGCCGTGGCGCAACTTGCGCCAGCGGAACATCGGCTGGCGCATCGACTACGTGCTCGCGAGCCAGGGGATCTCGACGCGCGCACGGTCGTCAGTCTCGATGCGCGAGTTTGGCACGAGCGATCACGCGCCGGTGGTCGTGACCTTCGACGGGGTGTGGTCATGAGTCTTCGTCTCCGTCTGATCGTCGTGTTCTTCCTGCTGTCGGTCGTGCCGCTCGCCGCCGTCACGTATTACTCGTATACGAGCAACGTGCGCGCCGTGCGCGACGCGGCGACGCGCGAATCGGATCTGCTGGCCGGCGAACTGAGCCAGCGGATGCAGCTCGTGACCGCGCAGCTCAGCGAGCGCGTCGAGCACTTGATGGATCTGCAGAGCATGCAGGCGTCGGCGGCGGCCACGCGTCAGGCCGCCGCGAAGCCGGCGCCGGCGAAGCCCGCGGTACCGACGGCGCCGCCGCCCGCCGCTGCCGCGCCGTCCGTGCTCCCGCCCAACATGGATCAGGTGTACGAAGCGAAGGTCGCGCAGGCGCTCGGCGAGGCCGCGATGTTGCTCAACAACGTCGAGCTGCGCGGACTGACGCCGCGCGGCGATCCCGGGCGCCAGGCGCGACCGCCGTCGCGAGGAGGCGGATCGGGCGAGAGTCAGAGTCAGAGCACGACGATCCCGCCGACACCGCCGGGCGTCACGCCGCCGCCTCGACCTGCTGCACCCGTCGGCCCGACCGCACCACCGGCGAACATCGCCCCAATGACACCACCAGGCGGCATGGGTGGACAACACACGGGCAGCGGCGGACGCAGCCAGTCGGCGCGGAGCCGGTCCGGCGGCGCTGGCGGCCGCGGCGCCAACGCGAACGTCCCGGTTGATCAGACCGGCTCGCGAACATCAACGGGCACTGGTGCCGGAACGGGCATTCCATCGAGTACGGGTACGCGCACGGCCGCGGCCAGTGGCGCCGCCGCGGTGGACGCCGCTGACGCGGCCAGCCGTCTGATGATCGATCTCGCGCCGATTCGACGCGAGATCCTCAAACAGATCGTGCCCGACGGGCACCTCGAGAACCTCACACCAGAAGAGCGCGCGCGCATCGGGCGCGAGCTCAACCAGCGCATGCTCGGCATCGCTCAGGGTCTGCAGCTCGGCGCCGCAGGTCTGCAGAAGCGCGCCGCGGACGCCGAGCGCGAAGCCCAGGCGACGGGCGACAAAGCCGTGCAGATGTCCGCCGATGCTGCTGCGAAATCCACCGCAACGAAGGCGAAGGCGGCCGAAGGCACGAAGGCCGTCGAGCGCGCCAAGCCAACGACGACGGTGAAGGTCGCGCCCGTCGCGACGCCCACGCCAGCGCCGGAACCGACGCCCGCGGCAACGCCACCGCCGATCAAGAAGAAAACCGAGCTGAGCGGCAGTCACCTGGGCGTCGTCGTCGAGCAGAACGGCCAGGTCGTCGAGCAGATTAGCGCCGAGATCAACCTGCCGCAGCTGCTGGCGACCGTCTTCTCGACGACGCGTCGCGATCGCGGCGAGGTGCCGTTCGCGATCGGGAAAGACGGAAAGATCTACACGCCCACGGACGGTGACCGGAAGACGATCGAAGGATTGAACCTGCCTGCGCCGCCGGACAAGCAAACATTGGTGACCGTCACCAAGGGCGATTGGATCGTCGTCCAGACCGAAGATCCGTCGGGATCCGGGCTGCGCCTGGGCATCGCGAAGCCGGTCGCGGATCTGGTTGGCGAGCTGCGCAAGACCGCGGCGCGCAACGCGAGCCTCGGGCTCGGTTTCATCGGCCTCGCGCTGGTCGCGATCGTGCCGCTCTCCGGCCGGTTGACGCGCAACCTCTCGAAGCTCACCGAAGGCGTCGATCGCATTTCGCACGGCGACTACAGCGCGCGCGTGCGGCTCAAGACGAGCGACGAGGTCGGCCGGCTCGCGACGGCGTTCAACCAGATGGCCGCGGACGTCGAGGAGCATCAGCGCGCGGCGGTCGGGCAGGAGCGCGTGAGGCGTGAGCTCGAGCTCGGACGACAGATCCAGCACGAAATGCTGCCGCACGAACCGCTTCGTCTCGGCCTGACCGAGATCAAGGGCGTGTCGGTGCCGGCGCTGGAAGTCGGCGGCGACTTCTTCAACTACTTCGAACTCAGCGACCATCGCGTCGCGCTGCTCGTCGGCGACGTGTCGGGCAAGGGCGTGGGCGCAGCGCTGCTCATGGCCAACATTCAGGCGTCGCTTCGCACGCGGCTCGCGCTCGGCCAGGATCTTTCGGCGATCGCCGAAGCGATCGATCATGACGTCGACGCGAACTCGCCGGGACCGGTTTACGCGACGCTCTTCGTCGGCATCCTCGATCCGACGACGCGACGGCTGCAGTACGTGAACGCCGGGCATCACCCGCAGTACGCGATCTGCAAGCAGGGCCTCGAGCGCATGGAATCCACGGGATTGCCAGTCGGACTGCTCTCAGGCCATGGCTACACCGCGCGCGAAGTGCAGCTGACCGCGGGCGATCTCCTCTTCTTCTACACGGACGGTTGCGTTGAGGCCTCGAATCTGGCGGGCGACATGTTCGGCGCCGAACGGCTCGAAGCGCTGCTCACCGCCGGCGGTCCGATGAGCCCCGAGGACGTGCTGCTGCGGGTCGAGCAAGCGGTCAAAACATTCCGCGGCGCTGCGGAGCCGTTCGACGACGAGACGATGATGGCGGTCAGGGTCGGATAAGCGACCACGCTACATTCGCTTCAACTCGACGACGGGATCCACGGCCGCGGCACGGCGTGCCGGCAAGAAGCTCGCGACGAGCGCGACAACCAGGAGCACGAGCGGCCCGACCCCGAACGTCGCCGGATCGAGCGGCGGCACCCCGTAGAGCAGGCCGGCCACGGTCCGCGTGAGCAGCAGCGCCATCGCGACACCCAGGGCGATGCCGGCGGCAGCCAGCCGCAGGCCATGACCGAAGAACAGACTGACGATCTGCCCCCGCTGCGCGCCGATGGCAACACGGATGCCGATCTCGCGTGACCGCTGGCTGACCAGGTACACGAGCAGACCGTACACGCCGAGCGCGGAAAGGACGAGCGCCACGCCGGCAAATCCCAGAAAGACCGTGCTCGTCAGCCGGGGCGCGGTGAGCGACGTGTTGACGACGTCCGTCATCGGCCGCATCGCGGCCAGCGGGATCGCTGGATCGATCGCGCGCGTGGCCGCTCTCAGCGCGCCGGCCACCTGTTCCGGATCGCCCGCGGTCCTGACCACGATCGTGCCGGTGTTCACGGGATTGCCGGCATTCTGCGTCCACTGCGGATAGGGCCGGTAGAACTTGGGCTTGATCGCGGTCGTGATGCCGTTGTGGCGTACGTCACCGACGATGCCGACGACCGTAATCCACGGCGTAGTCGCCCCGCCCGTCTTGAACCGGCCGCCAATCGCGTCGCGTCCCTCCCAGTACCTTGCGGCCATCGTCTGGTTGACGAGCGCGACTGGCGCGGTCTCGAGCGTGTCGGCCGCCGTGAAGAAGCGGCCGCGGATCAGGCGCTCGCCGAGCGCTTCGAGCGCGCCGTCGGTTGCGACTTGCCAATCGCCCTGGCTGCCCCGGCCGACCGGCGGCGTGTAGCCGTCGACCGCGACGCCGCGATCGCCGATCGTCGAGCCGATCGGGAGCGCGCGGATGATCCCGGCGGACGTCACGCCGGGAATGGCGCGAACGCGATCGAGCAGCGCGGCGAAAAACGCGTTGACCTGCTGAGGCGTGCCGTACGGTCGCGCCGGCAGCGCGATGCGCGCGGTCATCACGTTCGCGGGAGTGAACCCGAGGTCGATCTTCTGGAGGGACCACAGCGTGCGCAGCATCAGGCCGGTGCCGGTCAGCAGCAGCAGCGCGAACGCGAGCTGCACGACGACGAGCGTGCTGCGGAGTCTCAGCCGATGTCCGCCCACGGACATTTGCGCGCCGCCGTCGCGGAGACTGCCGACGAGGCCGATCCGGAACGCGCGAAATGCCGGAGGCAGACTGCACAGCAGCGCGGCGACGGCGCACGCCCCGACGAGAAACAGCGCGACGTGCCAATCCACCGCGACGGCCGACGCGCGAGGAATGGCCGTCGGCCCGATCGCGTCGAGCACGCGCTTGGCGCCAAAAGCGAGCGACAGCCCTGCGACGCTGCCGGCGATCGCCAGGAGCGCGCCTTCGACGAGCTGTTGACGCACGAGCCGCCAGCGATTCGCGCCGAGCGCCGCGCGCGTGGCGAACTCGCGCTGTCTGGCTTCCGCGCGCGCCAGCAGAATCGCGCCGGCATTCGCGCACGCGATGAGCATCAGGAAGCCGACGGCACCCAGCAGGACGTAGAGCGGTCGCCGGACGCCGCCGAAGATCTCGTCCTCGACCGGCACGGCGAACGCCGTGAAGTGATCCTGCGGCGTGTACTGACCTTCGGCCGTAAGCGCCGACGCGATCGCGGCGAGGTCGTCGGATGCCTGCGCGGCGGACGCGCCTGGCTTGAGCCGGCCCGCGGCGTAGAAGCCGTGGCTGCCGCGATCGGTGTGCTTCGGATCGAAGTACATCGGCGCCCATAGCTCCGACGGCTCCGCCGCGTCGTCGCCGAAATCGGTCGGGAGCTGGAAACCGCGCGGCATCACGCCGACGATCCTTGCGGGCCGGCCGTTGAGATCGAGGTGGCGCTCGATCGCGCCGGCATCGCCCCCGAACTGCCGCTGCCAGAGGCCGTAGCTGAGGACGACGAGCACCGGTTGTTCGGGGCTGCCGCCCGCGCGGGCTTCGTCTTCGGTGTAGGTCCGTCCGAGGATCGGCCGCACGCCGAAGACGTCGAACGCGTTCGCGGTCGTGAGGCCCGCGCCCACGCGGACGGCGTCACCCGCGCCGGTGAGGGTCACGCGCGTGACGTCCCACGCGGCGATCCCGCTCATCGCGCGGGTGCGCGCCTGGTAGTCGAGGACTTCCTGGTCGGACACCCACGTCTTGTCGAAGTTGGTCCAGCGGCTCCAGATCGTGACGAGGTTGCCGGGGTCGCGGTAGGGGAGCGGCGCGACGAGCACGCCGCGGACGACCGTGTACATCGCGGTGGCGGCGCCGACGCCGAGGCCCAGCGAAAGCACCACGATTGCGACGGAGCCCGGCTGCCGGCGGAATCCGCGCAGACCGGCGAGCACGTCACTCCACCACGCGTTCAACATCTGTCCTCCGGATGGCGCCAGGACGCCCGCCTTGACGAGCCGTCGGCGCTCCCGCCGCCTCGTCCAGGCGGCATGTGTGACTTGCGCGGCGTACCACACCGTCGCGGCCCGTCCAGACGATCGGCGCGCCGCGAATTCATCGTCGAGATCGGCGAGCAGGAACTCGCGGTCGCGTGGATCGAGCACGCGCTCGGCGAAGCCGCGCAGCCAGCGCGGAGGCGTGAGGGCGGATGACGTCACCGGGACTCCAGCTTCGGCTTGAGGCCGCGAGTCATCCGGACCCAGGTCTCGTGGGCCTGGGCGATCGCCGCGCGCCCGGCGGGTTCGATCGCGTACACCTTGCGGCGGCGGTCCGTCCCGTCGGCCGGCGGCACCAGCCGCGACCGCACGAGCCCTTTCGCGTCGAGCCGGTCGAGCGTCGTGTGCACGGCGCCGATCCAGACGGTGCGGCGTCCGCCTTCTTCGACCGCCGCGCGAATCGCGCCGCCCGTCGCCCGGGGACCCAGGCGCAGGATGGCCAGAAGAACGAGCTGTTCGAATTCGCCAAGGTACGCGGGCATCGCTTGGATACTACAATGTAGTCAGACGCACTACAAAGTAGAATGGTTAGGGCGGCCGAAGACGTGTCGTACGACACGTATCAAGGCTCCCTACAGCGACCGCAGTGCCGCGATCGGATCGACCCGCGCGGCGCGGCGGGCGGGGACGACGGCCGCGGCGATGGCCGCGATCGCGAGCGATCCGAGCGACGCGATCCAGGCGAGCGGATCGAACGCGCCGACGCCGTAGAGCGCGCCCGCGAGCACCCGGCCCGCTAGGGCCGCGGCAATCGCGCCGATCGCGCCGCCGGTGGCCACGAGCATCAGCCCATCGATCACGACCTCCCGGACGACGAGGCCCTGGCTGGCGCCGAGCGCCATCCGGATACCGATCTCGCGCGTCCGGCGCGACACGTTGAAGGCGATGACCCCGTACAGGCCGATCGTCGCGAGCAGCAAGGCGAGCGTGCTGAGCGCCGCAAGCAGCGCGGCGCCGGCGCGCACTGGAAAGAGCACGGTGTTCACAAGACTCGACAACGGCTGGAGCTCGACGAACGCCGCGCGCGGCTCGAGCGCGACGATCGTCTGCCGGACCGGCGCGACCATCTGCGGCGCCGGTCGATCGGTCGCGACCGCGAAGCTCTGATAAGCCGGCTGCGTCTGATCGATCGCGAAGTGGACGAGCGGACGCGGCGCTTCGCCGACCGCGCGCACCGCGTAGTCGGCCGAGACGCCGACGACGGTATAGATTGCGTCGTCGCGGTTGCGGAACTGCCGTCCGACCGCGTTCTGTCCGGGCCAGTACTTGCGCGCCATGGCCGCGCTCACGATGGCGACACGCTCGCTCGTGCGCGTGTCCCGGCTGTCAAACGCCCGGCCCGTGAGAATCGGCACGCCAATCGCACGAAAGTAGTCGGCGCTGACGTCCGTCGTATCGATGTCGATCCCGCCTTCAGGCGCCGGCCCGCGCACGCCGTCGATCTCGATGACGCTCGTGTTGTGGTTGAGCGACAACGGCATCCAACTGGCGCGGGCGACCGTCGTGACGCCAGGAATCGCCGCCAGGCGCCGCGCGCCTTCCTCGTAGAACTGCAAGGCGCGGCTGCGATCCGCGTAGGTCTTCAACGCGTTGACGGACGCGTAGACGACGCGGTCTGCGGCGACGCCGGTGTCGGCGCGCGCGGCGGCCAGCGTGCTGCGCAGGAGCAAGCCGCCCGTCACGAGCAGCACCATCGACAGCGCAATCTCGGAGGCCACGAGCCACCGCCGCAGATCGAAGCGGCGCCGTTCGCCGCCCGCGACCTCGCCCTTGAGCGAGGGCACGAGGCTGGGCCGCGACGCGCGCAGCGCGGGCGCGAGGCCGAACAGCAGACCCGTCAGCGTCGCAATCGCCAGCGTGAAGAGCAGCACGCGGCCGTCCGGGGCGAAGTCGAACGACAGGCCGATCTCGACTGGCGGCTGAATCGCTGCGAGCGCGCGCGTCGCCCACGTCGCGAGCGCCAGCCCGGCCAGCCCGCCGGCGATCGCGAGCACGAGGCTCTCGGTCGTGAGCTGGCGGACGAGCTGCGCGCGGTTCGCGCCGATCGCCAGGCGGATTGCCATTTCGCGCGATCGCGCCGTGGCCCGCGCGAGCAGCAGGCTCGCCAGATTGGCGCACGCGACGAGCAACACGAGTCCCACCGCAATCATCAACGCCGCCGCGCTCGGCGTGAGCGAGGCGTCGAGCTCGGGATGAATCCGCACGCTCGAGGCCGGCACCACCGTGAGCGTACGGTGCTTGTTGGTCTGCGGATTCGCCTGCTCGAGATCCGTCATCACGCGCGTGAGATTCGCGCGCGCCTGCGCCATCGTCGCGCCCGGCTTGAGGCGGCCGGTGAGGAACAGCCACCGCTGGCCGCGGCGCTCGATGCGGTTCGTCCCGGTGGGCGAAGCCGTGACGTCGATCATCCCGACCGGCTCGACGTCGTCGACGCATCCGGCCGGCAGCCAGAGCTCGGCGGACATGCCCGGCGCGAGCCCGCCGAAGGTGTCCGGCGCGACGCCGACGATCGCATAGGCGCGGCCTCGAATCTGCAGCGTGCGGCCGATGACGTCGGGATCGCGGCCGAAGTCGCGCTGCCACATCCGCGAGCTGATCACAGTCGTTGGCCGAGCGGTGACGCGCTCGTCGCCCGCCCGGAAGCCACGTCCGGCGGCGAGATGGACGCCGAGCAGATCGAAGTAGTTCGGGCTCACGATCTCGCCGAGCGTGGTCTTCGTCACGTCGCCGCGATCGATCCCGACGAACATCAGCGTGTGCGCGGTCAGCCCCTCGAGCGTGCTCGAGTTGGCGGCCAGATCGGCGAAGTCGGGATACGACGACGAGGAGTACGCGTCGCCGGAATCCGCGGACGTATACACGGCGACGAGCTCAGCGGGCCGATCGACGGCCAGCGGGCGCAGCAGCACGGCGTTGACGATGCTGAAGATGGCGGTGTTGAGGCCGATGCCGAGCGCGAGCGAGACGACGGCAATCATCGTGAAGCCCGGATGCCGCGCGAGCATCCGCACGCCGTATCGCACGTCACGCCACACCGCTGCGATCACTCGCGACCTCCGCGCCTCAGCCGGCCGGCCAACTGCTGACGGAAATGCTGCACTTCGGCCGCCCGCAGTGCCTCGCGATCGGCGCAGGTCGGGGCGGCCACGAGCAACGTCATGCTGCCCATCTCGTCGAAGGACTCGCGGCCCCACCGCACCCGCTGCGCCGGATTCTTCGGGTTTCGCGGGTTGCGGTCCGAATTGTCATAGACCAGCGTGACGTCCACTTTCGTTCCCTTTGGCAGTCGCAGCGGCGTCTTGTAGAAATACGAATCCTGCCAGCTGAAATCCCAGTCCTTGATCCAGAGCAGGCCCTTCGTCGAGCCGTCGGGCAGCACGGCGATCATCTTCATCTCGCGGCAGAGATAGTGCGCGTGGCCGCGCGCGCCGAACATCTCGACGGCCACCGGCAGCTCGAACGTATCGTGCAGCGTGTATCGCGGTTCTCCGGCGGGGATGTCGATGCCGAGCGCGTAGCCAAACAGCGGCGGCACCTGGATGCCGGTGATCGTCTTTTCCGGCGGCTTCTTCGCGAAGTAGATCGCGACCCGCCCGTCTTCGATCTGCGCTTTGCCCGACGGGTGCAGGTGCAGCTGAATCACGAGGTTGGAGTGCTTCGGAAACGGCTGCGCGACGCCGTCCGGAAAAAACCGCGGCGTCACGCCCGGCACCCATCCGCCGAGGCCGCCCCAGGCTTCGTCGGTCGCGGCGAGGCCGCCGCCCGCGCCACCGCGCAGACCCGCGCCGGCGCCGCGCAACAGCCGGGCCCCGAGACCGGGCACCGCATCGTCCGCACCGACGACGGCGCTCGCCGGGCCGACGAAGAAGAGCGCGTGATGCACGACCGCGCGCGCGGACGGCTCGAAGTCGATCGCCGTGACCCAGCGATCGTCCGGCAGGTCGACGCTGACGACGGCGTTGCGGTATTGATCCGGGCCGTCATCCGGCACCGGAATCGGATTCGGCAGGTTCAACTCCATGTCGGGCACGCCGAGCGCCCATCCGCTCGTGAAGATCGGCGGCCGCGGAGCCTTTCGGAGATCGCCGCTCGGCATGTCCGCGTTGACCCACTCGGTGAAGGTCGCGATCTGCTTGTCGGTCAGCCGGCGTTCGTCGCGGAACTCGGGAAAGCCCTCCGCGCGCGACGCGTGCCACGGCGGCATGTAGCGACGCGAGATCACGTCGACAATCGTCTTGCCGTGCTTGCGGACCTCGTCGAACGAAATGAGCGGGAAGGGCGCGGCTTGTCCCGGCCGATGGCACACGGTGCAGTTCGCATAGACGATCGGCGCGATGTCGTCGGCAAATGTCGGTGGAGCGGCGGCGCCCGCTCGCGGACGCTCGGCTCGGGCGGCGATCCCGCCGAACCAGACGGCCGAGACGATCGAGACGAGCGCCAGCGCGGCACGCGTGCTCACTTCATGTTCCTCTCGATGAAGCAGCCGATGGCCTTGGTGACGGCGGTGGTCACGGGCCGGCCGGCGAGCATGGCGTCGAGCGCATCGCGCAGATCGTGATGGTCGGCGGTGCGGCGGCTCTGGCCGATCACTTCGTAGAGATCGTCGATGCGGCCGCGATAGGCGCGGCCGGCCGGCGTGTAGATCGCCGCTTCGGGCGTCACCGAGGCGCCCACTGCGTCGGTCAGACGGAAACCCGTGTCGATGACGGTCGTGACGGCGAGCCCGGCGTGATACTCGCGCAAGTTCGCGCGCACCGTCGCTTCAGTCACCTTCGGCTCCGCGTAGACGAGCCACGCGTGAACACCTTTTGGCTGGTAGTCGTGGACGATGCGGTTGATCTCGGGCGAGTAGCGCGTGGAGATCGGGCAGTCGCTGCTGACGAAGATCAGCAGGTTGACGCTGCCGGCCGCGGCGACGAGCGGCGTGGACGCGCGGCCGTCGAGATCGCGCACGACGAGCGGGGATTGGGGCGGGACGAGGAGCGAGAGTCCCCAGAGACACACGAGCGCCAGCCGGGTCATGCCGCAATTATCGACGAGGATCGGCGGCGAGATGTTGCAGAACCGCGGCCCCGACTCGTCGTACGATGGCGGCGTGCAACTGCGCCTGCCATGGCCGTCGGGCAAAGCGCCCGCGGCTCCCGCGCCGCACCGCCTGCTCGTCGACGGCGAGCCGGTGCCGGTGACGCTGGTGCGCCATCGCCGCGCGCGCCGTTATGTCCTGCGCGTCTGGTCGGACGGCACGCTGCGCCTGACCGTGCCGCGCAGCGGATCGATCGCCGGCGCCCTGCGATTTGCCGAAGGTCAGCGGCCGTGGATCATCCGCGAGCGCGAACGGCAGCGCGAACGCGCGCGGCCGTGGGACACCGGCACGGTGATGTGGTTCCGCGGCGAGCAGGTGTCGCTCGCGCGCCTCGGCACGACGGTGACGTTCGGCGCGGAGCGTCTGTCGATCTCCGACGTGCCGGCCGACGTGCGGCCCGCGATCGAAGCCCGGCTCCGCGACCTCGCGGACCGCGAACTACCCGCGCGCTGCCTCCAATTTGCGGCCAGCCGTGATCTCCAGGTGGCGCGCGTGGCCGTGCGCAATCACCGATCGCGCTGGGGCGCCTGCTCGGCGCGCGGGGTGATCACGCTCAATTGGCGCCTGATCCACATGCCCCCGCTCGTGAGCGACTACATCCTCTGGCACGAGCTCACGCACCTCGCGCATCCGAATCACTCGTCGCGATTCTGGCGCGCGGTCGAGCGCGTGTGCCCGACGTGGAAGGACGCGGAGCGGTGGCTCAGGCGCCACGGCCGGGAAATTCTCTAGCGGGTTTGCGGCTCTAGCGGAGTTAGGCCTCGAAATCCTCGCGCGTGAGCTCCTTCCACTCGCCTGGCGCCAGGTCCCCCAGCTCGATCGATCCGAACGCCACGCGCTGCAGGCGCGTGACCTCGTGCCCCGCGGAGTCGAAGAGCCGCCGGACCTCGCGATTCTTGCCTTCGGTGAGATCGACCGTGAGATGCGACTCGCGGCCTGAGGCCTTGCGGATGATCACCCGCGCCGCCTGCAGCCGCTCGAGGCCGCGCGCGCCCGGTAGATCGCGTCCGTGCTCGAGCGCGCGGGCCGTGTCGTCGCCGACGCGCCCCCGCACCGTGACCAGATAGCGGCGCGTGACGCCGCGATCGGGATCGGTCAGGCGGTTCGCGAGCTGCGTGTCGTTGGTGAGCAGCAGCAGGCCGCTCGACGCGGCGTCGAGTCGGCCGACCGCGACGAGCCCAGCGCCGGCCTCGCCCAGCACGTCGAAGATGGTGCGGCGTCCTTGCGGGTCGTGCCGCGTCGTGATCGTGCCGCGCGGCTTGTGAAACGCGATCGCGCGCCAGGACGATCGACGGATCGCGGTGCCGTCGATCCTCAGCCGGACGCCTTCGGGAATGACGCGCGTGGCCGGGTTCGTCACCACCCGTCCATCGACTCGAACGCGGCCGGCCAGAATCATCGCGCGCGCCTCGGTGCGCGAGGCGGCGCCGAGCTTGGACAACGCCCGCTCGAGCGCCACTCCGGCTGCGGCGCGCCGTTTCATCGGACGACGAAGGACGTGAGCGCCGCATGCCCGTCGGCGTCGCGCACCGTGACTTCGTGCGTCCCGCGCGCCAGGCGCCAGCGCACCGCCTCATCCGATGTCGAGACGCCGATCGGCGCGCCGTCGACGAACCACTCGCGCCGGCCGGGCGTGCCGCCGCGCGCGCGGAACGTCAACATCTGAAACTCCGGTCGTAACGTCGAGTCGATCGAATACACGGCTCCGCCGAGCGGCGCGACGATCGAGATCGCGCGGTCCGTCGTCGCGGCGGACCAAACGGCGACCTTCGTCGCGATCGCGTCCGGCGACGGCAGTCCGTTCGCCGCCGTCAATCGCCCGACCGAGCGCGCCCACGGCCGGAAGATCTCCGGCCAGACGGTGACCGTGCCGCCAGGCGTCGCGTGGTGCCACGTGCACGCTGCCGAGGACGCCCCCGCCGCGACCCACTCGATCACGCGCGTCGGACACGCGGCGGTCGGCCGCATGCCAGATTCGGCGCACAGCTCGACTCGGCGGACGTCCGCCGTCGGCGAGACAATCGGCGCGCGGTCGCCGATCGGCAGCGCCCCGCGTGCGCGCTCGACCGCGGCCAGCATCACGTCATGAAAGATCGGTCCCGCGCCGGTCACACCCGAGGATCCGCGCATCGGCGACCGGTCGAAGTTGCCGGCCCAGACGCCGACGGCGACGTCGCTCGTGTAGCCGAGCGCCCAGTTGTCGCGGTAGGCCTGCGACGTGCCCGTCTTGGCCGCGACCGTAAAGGGAAACTCGAGACTGCCGCCGTGGCCGAACGCGTACGCGCGCGCCTCGGGATCCGCGAGGATGTCGGTGATCCAGAACGCCGTGCGCGTCGAGAGCACGCGCACCGGCGCGCTCGCCGGCGTCGCGCGTCCGTCGATGGCGCGAATCATTCGCGGCGGCAGCGCCTCGCCGCCGCGCGCGATCATCGCGTAGGCCGCCACCAACTCGTCGAGCCGCACTTCCGCGTTGCCGAGCGTGAGCCCGAGGCCATAGTGGGCGGCGTTGCGATCGAGCGTCGACACCCCGGCTTGCCGCAACAGCCGCGCCAGCGTCGGCACGCCGACGTCGGATGCGAGCGCGACCGCCGGGATGTTCTCGGATCCCGCGAGGGCCGTGCGCGCGAGCAACGGGCCGCGATACTCGCCGTCGTAGTTGCGCGGGCTGTAGAGCACGCCCGGCTGCGCCGTCGGAAACTGCGACGGTACGTCGGCCAGCACGCGCGCCGGGCTCGACCCGCGCTCGAACGCCGCGGCGTAGGTGAAGGGCTTGAGCGCCGACCCCGGTTGCCGCGGCGACACCGCGCCGTCGATCGTTCCGGCATTCGCCGTGTCGAAGTAGTTGCCCGATCCTTCCCACGCCAGCCATTCGCCGGCTCGCACGTCGAGCACGACGACGGCGACGTTGGCCGCGTGGTGATCCTCGAGCGCCGGACGATGCGCCGCGATGATGCCTTCGACCGTCCGTTGCAGGCCCGCGTCGAGCGTCGTCTCGATCCGGCGCGGCCGATCCTTGCCCGCTCGGGAAAGGACGCGCTCGACGAAGTGCGGCGCGAGCAGCCTCGCGGCGTCGCGACTGAGGCTCACGCGCTCGTCGCGCGCGACCGCATATGCGGACGCGTCGAGCCAGCCGCGGTCGTTCATCACCCGCAGAATGTGCAGCGCGCGGGGCCGCGCGGCCGCGGGATCACGCCACGGGTTATAGCGCGTCGGCTGTTGCGGCAGGGCCGCCAGAAACGCCGCTTCCGTTGGCGTCAGCGTCGACGCCGATCTTCCGAAGTACGCCTGCGACGCGCGCTCCGCGCCTTGAATCTGATTGCCGTACGGCGCGAGGTTCAGATACAGCGCGAGGATCTCGTTCTTCGTCAGTCGGTGCTCGAGCCGCAGCGCGATCACGGCTTCATTGATCTTCGTTGACCACCCGCGCCGCGGCCGGGGTCCGGGCTGACGAGCCAGCAGCAGCTTGGCGACCTGTTGCGTAATCGTCGATCCGCCCTCGACGATGCGCCCGCGCCGCAGATCGTGCACGGCCGCGCGCACGAGCGCGATCGGATCGAGGCCGAGGTGCGACCGGAACCGCACGTCTTCGGCCGCGAGCGTCGCGAACGCGAGCGTCTGCGGCAAGTCGACGGCCGAGATCGCCTGGCTGCGCTGCCCGCTCGACGACCGCACCTCGGACAGACGCTCGCCGTGCCGATCGACGACCGTCGTCGACGGCCGCTCGTCGTCATCGAGCAGGCCAGCGGGGAGCGAGCCGCATCGCAACCACACGGCGGCCGCGGTGACGACGATCAGCGCGGTCATCGTTCGCGGACGACGTCTGACGAGCGCCAGGACGCGTGACATGCGTATCACTCGCTAGGGCCTGGGGCCTTGGGCCTGAGGCCTGTCATTTGATCACCACGACCACGGCTCCCGTCCGCCCACTCACTTCCGGCGCGTACATCTCTTCTGCGCGCGTGCCCGCGACGTTGAAGGTGCCGGCCGTGGTCGCGCGCACGATGTACGAGAACTCGTGGCGGCCTTCAGATAGCCGCGTCGCGAAAAGCGAGACGCGGTCGTCGTACTTCTCGACGTGATCGAAGCCGCCGCGGCGATAGCGCGTCTCCCACGACTTGTCGTCGGATGACGCCGACGCGTCCTTGGCCAGATCCGACGCGGTCGTTCTGAACCAGCTGTCCACGGCCTCGACGCCGGCGGGCAGCGGGTCGTTCACGGCGACGTATCGCCGCTCCTTCGGCAGCGTGAGCGTCAGCGTGACGCGGATCAGATCGCCGGCCGCAAACGACGACGCCGCCGGACTCGCGCCCGACTCCGTGAATCGCTCGTAGCGCCGCTCGACGCGCATGCCCTGGTCGAGCGCGGGCAGCGGCTCGGTCAGCACGAACTGCAGCCGCGAGCTGTAATAAAGGTGGCCGGTGCCGGCGCGTGTCATGGTGAGCTCTTTCTCGGTGCCGGCGGCGACCTGGCGCACGAGGTCGGGCATCGCGAGGCGCACGGACTGCGCGGTCGACGAGCGTCCGCGGAACGTGGCCGCGCCGACGGTGTTCGACCCGATGGCGACGCTGGCGCTCATGTTCGGAATCTCCGCTTCGAAGACCTTGTAGTAGCCGACGAGTGACTCGAGCGCGGTCGCGTTTTCCTGCGTGTTGTTCCAGCGGCCGTTGCGCCGCGCCGCGAGCAGCCAGCGCACGAGGCCCGGCACGAACTGCGGATCGTCCTTGCGCCGCACGACACCGTCGAGGACGAGCGCCGTCGCGCGCACGTTCGAGTTCCAGAGCCAGCCGAGCGCGTCGGTGTCGATTTCCTCGATGTGCGCCTGGTCGCCTTCGACCCGAACGGCGTTATGCAGCCGCCGGACGACATCGTCGTAGCGCGGTCCGCGCGCGTTGGAGGCAGCCATCGCGTCGGCCAGGTACGAGAGCGCGAACACTGGCAACCGGTCGGCCATTTGCGTGAGACGCGTGATGTTCGCGTCTTCGTTGCGGCCGTACTCGGCGAGGATCTTGACGCCGAACGCCTCGCTTGCGCTCCAGACCGGGAGCCATTGCACTTCGACGGGCGGCGCGACCTTCATCCGGACGTCCAGAAAGTCGAGCGCGCGATTGATGACGTCTTTGTCGGACTCGAGCCCGAGCGTCGAGGCGACCTTCATCACGTGCAGCACGTAGCTCGTGAGGTACGTGTCGCCAAAGACGCAGCCGGGCCAGTACCCAAAGCCACTGTCGGCGCACTGGAACCTTGGCAGTTCGGCGAGCAGCGACGTCGCTTTGACGCGGTAGTCGGCCGGCGCGATGCGGCCCATCGAAAACGCGGTGCCGAGATCCGCGGCCAGGGCAAGCGCCAGTGCGCTCGAGGCCTTCTGCTCTCCGCAGCCGTACGGATAGTCGGCGAGGTAGCGCGCGCCTTCGCCGAGGCCGACGAGTGCCGTCGAGGCGAGGTTCACTTCGAGGCCGCCCGTGCCGGCGACGATGCCGGTAGGCACCGTGATTCGCTCACTCGTGCGATCGCCCGTCGTGTCGCCAAACGCCGCGCTCGTTTCGAGCGGGGCGGGCGCGCTGATCGGCAGCGTCGTTTCGAACGCGTCGGTCTCGTTGCCGAGCTTGACGGTCATCTGCACGCGCGCCGTGCCCACGCCGCGGGCCGTCGCTTCGAAGCGCACCGGCTCGGTCGATCCGCCCTCGAGCTTGATCGTCTGCGACGTGCTGCCGGCGAACTGCAGGAGCGCCGGATCGAGACTCTTGATCGTGACCGACGCGTCGCCGCCGGTTTTGAGCGTGTTGGTGACGACCGCGCCGAACGACGCGCGATCGTTCAGCCCGAGAAAGCGCGGGAAGGCCGCGAGCAGCGTGAGCGGCTTGTTCACTTTGATCTCGACGGCCGACGATCCGAATCGCGAGGCCGTGTCCGCGGCTACCGCCATGATGCGATAGGTCGTGAGCGACTCGGGCAGCGTGACGTCCTTCGTCGCGTGGCCGGTCGCGTCCGTCTCGACCGACCCGAGCCAGAAGGCGAGCGGGCGGAAGTCGCGCCGGAAATCGCGCGCGCCGCCTTCGTCGCCGCCGCCTCCACCGTCCTTCGCGCCCTTCGGTGTCAGCACGCGCCGGCTGATGATGCGCTGACGGCTGTCCTCATTGAGCACTTGCAGCGACTTCTCGCGATAGACCGACCGCATGACGTCGGGGATGCGATAGTCGGTCAGCGACAGAATGCCGTAGTCCACCGCCCACAGCGTCACTTCGCCCGGCGCCGCTTTGCCCGTGATGTCGGTCACGGCCATCGCGACCTGCGCCTTGCCCGCCGGGCGGTATTCCTGCCGATCGGCCGTGACCTTCACGTCGAGCCGCTTCGACGAATCTTCGACGCTGATCTCCGTGTAGCCCAGCCTGAACGCCGGCTTGCCCGGGTCGCTGCCGTCTGCGCCCGGATCCTTCGACGTCCGGCCGCGAATGAGCAGCACGGAAACATACAAGTTGGGAATGTCTTCTTCAGTGATCGGCACCTCGACCGTTTGCTGCGTCGAGGTCAGATCGAAGCGGTCGTACCGCCGCACGCCCTCGCGCTCGACGGTCATCAGCGCGGTGGCCGTTTCCCACGGCGACTGAATCATGACGCGCGCCTTGTCGCCGGGCTTCCACGTCTTCTTCTCGGGCTCGATCGTGATCCGGTTGTGATCGAATCGCTCCCACGCGGTGTAGCCCTTGCCGAGGCCATAGAACTCGGTGTCGGTTCGCGTCGAGTGTCCCTCGGCGTCCTTCGCCACGGCGCGCAGCTCGTAGTACCCACCTTCGGGCACCGGAATCGCCACGGTCTGGGGCGTCGTCGCCGATGTGATCGTCCATTCGCCCGCCGCCGTCTCGAGCCGCTCGGTTTCCCACGTGTAGTACCCGCCGCCTTGCGCGTGGCGGATCGAGTTCCACTGGATGTGCACGAGCGAGACGGTCACGGCGACGTTCGAGACCGGGTGGCCCTGATGATCGACGGCGACGACGTCGACGCTCGTGCCTTTGGTGACGTCGGCGAAGTAGTCGGGCCGTCTGAGGCCGATGTACCACGGCGCGGGATACATCGTGACGCTCGCGCGATTCGCGAGGTGCTGCCGCGAGACGTCTTCGACGTCACCTTCGAGGGTGTAGCGATAGGCGAAGTCGACGTCGCGCGTTGACGGCACGTCGACGACGATCTTGCCGCTGGCGTCGAGCGCCGCCTCCGCGCCCGCCACGCGCGTGTCCGCGCGCCGCTCGCCTTGCGGGAAGTAGCCGAACACGTACTTGTCGTCGGGGAAGTTCTCGGTGATCGCCGAGGGCACCGAGTAATCCGGCTGTCGGGTGACGCTCCATTTCACCGGCCGTTTGGCCATGACGCTGCCAAACAGGTACCGCGCCTCGAGCGTGCCGTGCAGCGGCGAGCCCGCGACGGGCGTGCCGGCGCTGAGCGTCGCGTCGACGCGGAAATCCGGCCGCCGGTACGCCGCGACGAGAAACGATCCCATCACCTGCTTCAGCCAGTCGCCGTCGCGCACGCGCTCGGTGACGTCGTTGCCTTCTGGCTTCTCCGAGCCTGGCAGTCGCGCCTCGATCGAGTAGTTGCCGAGCGTGCCTCCCGCCGGGACGGTCCACGTCCACTCGGCGCTGCTCCAGCGGTTGATCGTGATGGTGCGGCGATCGACTTCCTTGTACCGGCTGTCGCGCACGCGGATGTCGAGCTTCGACCCGTCGGGTAGCAGCCGAATGCCATTGGGCGTGTCGGCGCGAACGATGGCCTTGACGTGGACCTCTTCGCCCGGCTTGTAGACGCCGCGATCGGTGAACACCGATCCGCGCAGGATGTCGGTGGCTTCCCAGAGCTGAAACGACGTGCCGAATTCCCACGGCGTGATGCCTTCGTTCCAGTTCGATCCGACGTAGGCCACGTCGCCGTCCTTCTCGGCGGTGACGACAAACGACAACTTGTACCAGTCGTCCGGCTTGCGCAGCGGGAGCGCGGGCGCCATCGCCACGCCGTCGCGCCCCGTCGTGCCGCGCCAGAGCTGCTTGTTGTCGAGGCCCAGGATCGCGACGTGGGCCTCCGGCACCGCCGCGCCGGTGCCGAGCCGTGTGACAAAGACGAGCGTCGACTGCGGGCTGTCCTTGACGGTAATGCCGAGATTGGTGACCTGGACGATCGTCGACTTGGGCTCGTAGTCAACGGGCGAAGACTTCTCGATCGGTGTGCCTGGATCGATGCCCGCCCAGAACAGCCCCGACGTGCGCGAGCCGAGCGCGGTGCGGAGGTCGAGGCCGTGCGATTGGATCACATCAGGCGTCACATTGAGCCGCCGAGGTGCGCCCGGTCCTGGCGGCAACGTGGCGAAGTGCGCTTCCTCGAGCGCGACGATCCGCGGCACGAGGTCGGTCACGCTCAGCGGCGTCAGCCACTGCGTCAGGTCGCGGTAGTTCCGCGCGTAGAAGGGCAGCTGCGGTCCGCCGTCCGTCTCCCACACGCCATGCCCGTCGCCAAAGCTGGTGAACGCGCGCTCGTGCAGGTTTTCGACCGTCCCCATCCATGGGTAGCCGAGCGTCTGGCCGTCCGCGGCCTGCAGCGAGGGATCCAGCCGGAACGTCCAGGTCTTCACCGGCGGCTGGTGGTCGAAGCCGGCGTCTTCCGCCGAAAAGCCCGAGCGAGTGTCGTAGCCCGTCGACTTGACGGCGGATGTCGGTCGGACGGCCTGCGCGCGAGCGGGATCGGTGAGATCGCGCACGGCGAGCGCTCGCGCGAAATTCGCGACGTTGACCGCGCCGGTAAAGAGGATCTCGTTGTAGCCGGATGGATCGCACTGTCCGCTGCAAAACAAGCGATCCACGAAGAACACCGGATCGAGCACGACGTTCGAGTGCTGAGGATTCGGCGGGGGCTCCGGTCCGTCGGCCGACGGCATCCGGTCGTCGATCGTCACGCCCAGCCAGCCGCCCGGCACAGGCGGATTCGTCGTCTCGACGACCACGAGCTGATCGGATTCGGGGAAGCGCTTCTTGTCCCAGGTGTTCGTGAGCGCGACGCTCACGCGATCGGTGCGCCGGGCCGTCGCACGGGCGCCCGCGATCTTCGCATCGAACGCCCGAAGGCCCGCCGGATCGGCTGCCGTGAGCCGTGCGCGCTCGTCAAGGGAAAATGCGGGGAGAGTGACGTCGTGCGGCGCGTAGGTGACCGTGAGATGCGCGAGCACGTCCTGCGGCCGCACGCGCTGGTTGAACTGCAAGAGAATCAGCAGCGGCGAGTCGAATCGTTCGGTGCGCCGGTACCAACGCGCGGACGTGAGCTTGACCGTGGGCGTCGTGAACGTGAACGCTTCCGCCTGGCCGAGCTGGCGGCCCGCCGCGCTCGTCGCGTTCGAGTCGATCCGCACCGTATAGCGCGTCGCGTAGGGCAGCGGCTTCGCCGGATCCGGCGTGAAGATCAAGATCGTCGTCCCCGACCACCGGAACGCGCCCGGGATCGCTGGCGTGATGTGGATCCACGGCGGTGTCGGATTCGACGGCACGCGCCCGAGCGGCACCATCGGTTCCGAGAAGATGACGCGAATCTCGTTCGCGTCCTGCAGTTGGTTGATTTCGCCCGTTGGGCCGGAGTTCAGAATCGTCAGTTGCGCCTGCTGGCTGTCCACCGCGAGGGGGACGCCAACGACGAGCACCGAGGCAAGAAACAGACCGGCAGAATAGCGACGCATGCGACGCTCCTCCGAGCGATCTCAAATATGGCGGTGGTTAGTCTAGTACGGGCGGGCTGGGGAGCACGGGCGCCTCTACTACAGCAAGACACCGGGGGTGGGGCTCTGGTTCCAACGCCCTGTCGTACGCCTACGATCTCTTGGGCGGACAAAATTCAGGCGCGAAGAGACTCCCGAACTCGCCCAGAATCATCGCCGTCGCGCCCCAGGTTTGATGGCCGGCCAGATCGAAGTGGGGGTAGTCGACGATGATCCCTTCGCGCGAGTGACGGGACCAGCCGAGGCGCGCCGGATCGCACAAATCCGGCAATGCAATCTCGAGCAGTGCGGCGACTTCCTTCGGCGCCGGACGAAAGTCCGGCCGCGCATCCGTGACGCCAACGAACGGAAAGAGAAGGTGGTTGCTCACGACGACCCAGAGCGACGAGAGCGGGCCGAGGATGCGGACGCTGTCGGGCGGGACACCGAGCTCCTCGTGCGTTTCCCGGAGCGCGGCGTCGACGGCCGATTCTCCGGGATCGATCCGTCCGCCCGGCAAGCTGACCTGACCGGCATGCTGCGGCAAGTCGTGCCGGCGAACCGTCAGCGGCAACTTGACCTGTCCGTCGTCGGGGTAGAGGAGGACCAGGGCCGCCGCGCGCCGGGCGTCCGGCGGCTGCATCTCCGGGCGCCAGCCCTTGCGCGTCGGCAACGGCGAAAAGCGAAATTGGGTGTCGCCGCCCGGCAGCGGCTGAGCGAGCCGCGTGCGCAGGAAGGCTTCGACGGCCGGGAGGTCGCCGGACGGGCGCGTCACGTCACCAGCTCCGGACGGTGAGGCCGGGCACTCGAACGAACGCGCGATCGCGCGTGGCGAGATCGAAGTCGAGATGCAAGGCGGTAGCGGCAATCATCTGATCGTACGGGCCGAGCGTGAGGCCGCGGCGGCTCAGATCGATCCAGAGCGCCGCGTGCACTCGCGCGACCTCCTGATCGTATGGCACGACGGGCAGGAGATCGAGCAGCGCCTCGAGCCATCGTTCAGCGCGCATGCGCGGGACGGCCGCCGCGAGCCGTCCGGCGCCGCGCCAGAGCTCGTGCGCGGTGACGGCGGCCATCGCGATCTCGGTGTCGCCCGCGGTTTCGCGCAGGTCGAGCTCTCCGCGCTCGGCGGCGATGAGGACGCTCGTGTCGAGGAGCACGCCCACGTCTTACGTGCGCCGCCGCTGACCGCCGCGCCCCGACAGCCGGGGCGGGCGAGGCGCGCGACCGGCGCGCGCAGCCCGCGACTCGGCCTCAATCGCACCGACGAGCTCGCGGGGCGCACGAGGACCGCGCGCGAGAAAGGATTGAAAATCCGCGAGCGTGACCCGCCGCACGACCGGCACGATCTCGGCGACCGGCTCGCCGTGGCTCTCGATGACGTACGTCGTGCCGGTCTCGCGGACCTGGTCGACCAGCCGGCTGAAGCGGCGCACGGCGTCGGTCGCCGTGACCGTCGTGCCAGAGGTTCGGCGGGGCGAGCGCCGCGAATACATATATTACACATAATATACAATATTGCCGGCCTCCACCATTGCGATAAGGTGTCCCGGTGCGGGGCTGGTGGTCAGACGCGTCTCAGGGCTGGCGATCGCTCGTGCGCCGGCCGGCGGCGCCCGCCGCGATCGTCGGCATCTTGGCGCTTGGCATCGGCGCCACGACCGCGACGTTTGCCGTGTTCAACACGGTGCTCTTCCGGCCGATTCCCGGCGTCCAGGATCCGTCCGGGCTCATCACCGTCCGCGTGCAGCCGAAGGATCGCTCGCGGAGCTTCTCGAGCTTCGCGCGCGAGCATCTCATCGAGATGCGCGCGGCCGATACCGGGCTGGCCGGCCTCACGTCCGAGTGGCGTGGCAACGGTTGGGTAGCGGCGTCATCGGACGCGACGCCCGAGCTCATCGGCCTCGCCGGCGTCGCGCGTGCGTATTTCTCCGTGCTGGGCTTGCGCATGCGGCTCGGCCGCGCGCTCGATGACGACGACGTCGAAACGCCCGGCCACCGAGTCGTCGTGATCAGCGAGCACCTGTGGCAGACGCAGTTCGACGGACGCGCGGACATCGTCGGTCGGACGGTCCTGCTCAATGACGAGCCGTTCAGCATCGCCGGCGTCGTGTCGCGGTATCGCGGCTGGTCGATCGTGTTCAAGCACGACCTCTGGCTGCCGATGGCGGAGTGGCCGACGATCGATCGACGGACCACACCCGACAAGCTGTGGGACGGCGGCTATTTCGGACTGTTCGGGCGGCTGCGCGCCGGGACGACGCCCGAATCGGTGGAGCCGCGATTGGGCGCGGTGTTTGCGCACGTCGACGAAGTGGCCGGCACGGGGCGCCGCGTGCCGCTCATGCCGGTCGTCTACCGCGGGATTCTGGACATCAGCCAGCGCTCGATCGAGACGCGCCTGGTCGAGATCTTCCGCGTCGTCGGCATCGGCGCATTCGTGCTGCTCGCGCTCGCATGCGCAAACGCGGCCAACCTGCTGCTCGTGCGATCGGCGCAGCGCCGCAGCGAGCTGGCACTCAGGGCTGCGCTGGGCGGCGGTCGAGGGCGCCTGATGCGCTTGCTCGTCATGGAGTCGGCCGAGCAAGCCGTCGCGGCCGGCGCGCTTGGGCTCGTCGTCGCGTTCGTGCTGGCTGGCACGTTCCGTGGGACGCCGCTGCTGCCGTATCTGCCGGCGCTCGACGAGATCGGTTTCGACGGGCGAGTGGTGGCGTTCTCCGCCCTCATCTCGGCGATCACCGTCGTCATTTTTGGCCTGGCGCCCGCGTGGATTGCGACATCGGTCGATCCGCGCCGCCTGCTCGGCGACAGCCGCACGATCGCGCATTCCACGCACTGGCTGCGGTCGGGACTCGTCGCCGTGCAGGTCGCGCTCTCGCTCGCGCTGGTCGTGTCCGCCGTGGTCTTGTACCGATCGCTCGACAACCTGCGCACGCAGGATCTCGGCTTCACGCCGGCGCATCTCGTGGAGGTCGATTTCAACGCGGCGGAGCGCGGATACGACGCGCCGAGACGCGCGCAGCTCTACCGGGACGCGGTCGACCGAGTGGCGGCGATTCCCGGAGTCGAGCGCGCCGGATTCTCATCTCCCGCGCCCATCAGCACGAGCAGCGGGAGCGAGACCGTGCGATCGTGGGAGGCCTCGGACGCACCGCCGATCACCGTGACCGCGGGCGTCGTGTCGCCCGGATACTTCGCGACGCTCTCGATTCCGCTCCTTGCCGGGCGCGACTTTCGCGCGGACGAATTCATGCGTTCCTCCGCGTCCGGCGCGAGCCCGGTCATCATCAGCCTGGGGCTCGCGCAGAAATTCTTTGGCTCGACGCCGGCAGTGGGACGACGGTTGGCGATCGGGACGGGCGCGGCCGCGCGGGCCGTGGAGATCGTCGGCGTCGTCGGCGACGTCAAGTGGGCGGATTTGCGCGCCGAGCCGCGGCTGGTGATCTACCGGGCGTCGGATCCGGACTTCGTGTTCGGCACGTTGATTGTGCGGTCGCCCCAACCGCCGGACCAGGTGATCGCGGGGGTGCGAAATCTGATGAAGGATCTTGCGCCAGACGTGCCGCTCGCCGATGTCGGCACGATGGACGCGGATCTCGATCACCAGCTCGTCGCGGAGCGGGTGATTGCGCGTCTGATGGGTGTCGTCGCCCTCATCGCGGGGCTGGTGGCGCTGGTGGGGCTGTACGCGGTCGTTGCCCATCTGGTCACCGAGCGGACGCGCGAGCTCGGGATTCGCATCGCGCTCGGTGCGCCGACGCCGTCGATCGCGGGCATCGTGCTGCGGCCGGTCGTCGTGGTGACGCTCGTGGGCGCGGCCGCCGGCGCCGGCCTGATCCTCCTCGCGACGAAGCTGTTGGCGGCGCGCGTGTACCACATCTCGCCCTCGGATCCCGTCACGGTCGCTGCGGTGAGCGTGGCGCTCCTCGGCGCGGCTCTCCTCGCTGCGTGGCGCCCGGCGACGCGGGCGACGAAGATCGATCCTGTCGTCGCACTCAGATCCGAGTAGGTTCCAGGATTCCGAGCGTTCCGCTTGCTCTACTCTCTTTCTGAGACTAGAGTACCGGTCATGCCTCGCGACGCTCGAGATCTGCTGCCGCTGAAGCCCGTCGTCTTTGAGATTCTGCTGATGCTCGCCGAGGGCGAGCGGCACGGCTGGAGCCTCGTGCGCGATCTGGAGCGGCGGACCGGCCAGGCGCTGCTGCCCGGCAACTTCTATCGCGTGCTGAAGAGCATGATGGCGGAAGGGCTGCTCGACGAAGCCGAGCCGTCCCGGACGGTGCGCGATCGGGGCGCCGCGGCCACTGGCGCGAACGCCGAGCGGCGTCAGTACCTGCAGCTGACGAAGTTCGGCCGCGATGTGGCGCGGGCGGAGGCCCATCGTCTCGAAGCGCTCGTGGCCGAGTCGCGCGGCAAGCGGCTCCTGACGGCGAAGGGGCGGTAGCTCGTGGCCGCGCAGCCCTCCTTTGCGGACCGCGTGTACACGTGGCTGCTCATCGCCTTTCCGTCCGATGTCCGCGAGCTCCATGGCGCAGACATGACGCGGGCATTTCGCGACGCGCGGCATGAACGCGCGGGCCGGCCGCTGGCGCTCGCGCGGCTCTGGGGCCGCGCGGTGTGGGATGCGCTCTGGCACGGCGCGCTCGAGCGGTGGACGGCACATGCCGAAGTGACCGACAGATCGGGACGGTGGACGGTGGAACAGAAGTCATGGCTCGCGGGATTGGGGTCGGATCTCCGGATCGGCGCGCGGCGTTTGCGCAAGGCGCCAGGGTTCACGCTCGTGGCGTCACTGACGCTCGCGCTCGGCATCGGCGCTAACAGCGCGATCTTCAGCGTCGTCGACGGCGTGCTGCTCAAGCCCCTGCCATTTCCTGAGCCAACGCGCCTGGTGGGCCTGTTCCAGGTCTGGGAAGGGAAGGAGGACGTCTTCAGTCCGCCGAACTTCCTCGACGTGCAGCAGCGCACGCAGACGCTCGAGGCGGCCGCCGCCTACGACACGCACCGATACGTGCTGACGAACGCGGGCGAGCCCGCCTCGCTCATCGGCGCCGAAGTGAGCGACGGGTTTTTCGAGACACTGCAGATCGCGCCGCTCGCCGGCCGCACGTTCACCCGTGACGAGCATCAGCCGGACAAGCCGGGCGTCGTGGTGCTCGGCCACGCGTTGTGGCAACAACGGTTCGCGGGCGACCCACGGATCGTGAGCCGCACGATCACGATCGACGCCCGGCCCTACGAGGTCGTCGGCGTGATGCCCGCGGGATTCGCCTGGCCGTTTGAAGCGCAATTCTGGGTGCCGGCCGAATACAACGACTCGTACACGAATACCAATCGCGGCGCCTGGTTCCTGGGCGCGATCGGCCGGCTCAAGGCCGGCGTGCCGGTCGAACAGGCCAAGGCCGAGTTCAACACGCTGGCGCGCCAGCTCGAAACGGCCTACCCGAAGTACAACGCGAAGGTCGGCATGACGGTACGCCCGTTGCTCGACGCGCTGGTCGGCGACAGCCGCAAAGCCCTGCTCGTGATGCTGGGCGCGGTCGGGTTCGTGCTGCTGATCGCGTGCGTGAACGTCGCCAACCTCGTCCTGGCGCGGGCGTCGGCGCGTGACGACGAGCTGGCCATTCGTCTGGCGCTGGGCGCGGGCCGCGCGCGGTTGATCAGGCAGCTGGTGGTCGAGAGCCTGTTGCTCGCGAGCCTCGGCGGCCTCGCCGGCCTGGCGCTCGCGGTCGCTGGCACGCGCGCGCTGATCGCCCTCCGACCGGCCGGCATCCCCCGCCTGGACGCGATCGGCGTGGACGGATCCGTGCTCGCGTTTGCTATGGCCGCGACGTTCGTGACCGGGTTGCTCTTCGGCCTCGTGCCGGCCTGGCAGCTGGTGCGGCGCGGATCGCTCGCCGATCGGCTGCACGAGCGAGGGCGTTCGGGTCATTCGAGCCGACGAAGTCAGCGCCTCCGCAGCGTGCTCGTCGTGGCCGAGACCGCGCTCGCCGTCGTGCTGCTTTCGGGGGCGGTCCTGTTGATGCGGAGCTTCGCGCTGCTCAGTCGCGTCGATCCGGGCTTTGTCGTCGGGAACGCGATCACGTTCAGCCTCAATCTCCCGAACGCGCAGTACGATTCCGACGACAAGCGGTCGGCGTTCTATCGCGACGTGAGCGATCGTCTCCGCGCGCTGCCCGGCGTGACCGATCTCGGTGCCGTGATGGTGGTGCCGCCGACGCCGCCGGCGTTCAACCTGACGTTCGGCGTCACCGGCCGGCCGGACCCGGCGCCCGGCGACGAGCCCACGCTCGAGGTTCGCGTCGCCGACGCGGACTACTTCCGCACGATGGGCATCGCACTCAGACGGGGCCGGCTGTTCTCCGGCGAGGACCGGTCCGGGAGCACGCCGGTTGCCCTGTTGACCGAGAGCGCCGTGCAGAAATTCTTCGCCGGAGAAGATCCGATCGGCAAGCACATTCAGCTCGGTTGGCGCCGCAACAAGTCGAGGGTCGGCGGCGATGTCGTGGGCGTCGTCGCGGATGTGAAGTCGTTCGGGCTGGATCAGATCTCGCCGCCGCAGATCTACGTGGCGCTCTCGCAGGTGCCGATCGACACGCTGGCGTTCGTCATTCGCACGACCGCCGGCGAGACCAGCTTGATCGCGCCAGCGCGCGCCGCGGTGGCCGCGGTCGATCCCAACCTGCCGCTCAACCGCGTGGAGACGCTGGCCGAGCACGTGCGCAAGTCGATCGCGACGCCGCGCTTCTACATGTTGCTGCTCGCGGTGTTCGCGTCGGTTGCGCTCGCCCTTGCCGCGGTCGGCATCTTCGGCGTGCTGTCGTACCTGGTCACGCAGCGCACGCGCGAGATCGGCATTCGCGTGGCGCTCGGCGCGGGCCGCGGGTCCGTCGTCGGACTGATCATCCGGCAGGCGGTCCTGCTCGCGATCGTGGGGATCGTAATTGGTGTCGCTGGCGCGGTCGGGCTGTCGCGGCTGCTGCAGACCATGCTGTTCGAGCTGAGTCCGACCGATCCACTCAGCTTCGTCCTCGTCTCCGCCGGCCTGCTGCTCGTGGCCATCGTCGCCGCGTGGTGGCCCGCGCGGCGGGCGGTTGCGGTGGATCCGTTGACGGCGCTGCGCGCGGAGTAGGTTGCGGGGTTCCGAGGTTCGACGGCACGCTGTTCGAGTGTCACCGACCAGTGCTAATGTCCCCGAATGCGTTCGGGGACCTTCGTCCGTCTTTTTACCATCGCGATTTCAGTAGCCACCGCGGCGGGCGTCGCGGTCGCGCAGCGCGGCCCTGCGCCCGTCACGCTGCCGGGCAGCATGGGCGGCGGCGAGACGCTCCTGCCCAACGGCTGGCGAATCGCGCCGGCCGGACGCCACATGGCGATCGGCGATCTGCCGCTCAACGAGGTCCTGTCACCCGACGGCCGCTACCTCATCGTCTCCAACAACGGCTACGCGAAGCCGACGCTCCGCGTCGTCGATCTGGAGCGCGGCGTCGTCACGCAGACCGTCGCGCTCGATGATGCGTGGCTGGGTCTGGCGTGGAGCCCGGATGGGACGAAGCTCTACTCGTCGGGCGCCGCGGCCAACAGCGTCAACGAGCTGGCGTGGCGCAACGGCCGGCTGACGCGCACCGGCACGCTGCCCCTCGGACGCAGCGCACGCGAGACCATCGAGGGCAGCCCTCGTCAGAACGTTCCGCAGAGTTTCGTGGGCGGCATCTCGGTCAGCCCGGACGGCACGCGGCTCGTCGCGGCGCATGTGCTTGGCGAAGCGATCTCGCTCGTCGAGCTGCAGACGGGCGTCGTGCGCGCCACCGCGGATGTCCCGGCCGAACCGTATACGACGCTCTTTTCAAGAGACGGATCGACGGTGTTCGTTTCGCTGTGGGGCGGCGCGCGCGTCCTGCTGCGCGATCCGAAGACGCTCGCCGCCAAGGGCGAGATCGTCGTCGGCGAGCATCCGAACGCGATGGCGCAAGCCGCTGACGGCCGGTTGTTCGTCGCCTGCGCGAACACGAACGCCGTCTGGGTCGTCGATCCCGCCGCGATGAAGCCCACCGAGCAGATTTCGGTCGCGCTTTTTCCCGAGGCGCCGCCTGGATCGACGCCCAACGCGCTCGCGCTCTCGCCGGACGGCCAGCGGCTGCTCGTCGCGAACGCGGACAACAACACGGTCGCGATCGTGGACGTCTCGAAAGCCGGCGCCAGCCGCGTGATCGGCTTCGTGCCGACGGGCTGGTACCCGACCGGCGTGGCGTTCAGCCGGCGCGGCGAGGCGATCTACGTGCTCAGCGGCAAAGGCCTCACGTCGTTGCCGAATCCGCGCGGGCCGCAGCCCGGCGTGGGCGGTGCCGAGGGCCAGTACTCGGACGCGATTCTCCAGGGCTCGCTCTCGATTCTGCCGATGCCTGACGATGAGACGCTGCGGACGTACACGAACACGGTGTTTCGCGTCACGCCGTACAGCGACACGACGCGGCTGACGCCGGCGGAGGCGCCCTCCGACACCGCGATTCCACGGCGCGTCGGCGATCCGTCGCCCATCAAGCACGTGTTCTACGTCATACGCGAGAACCGCACCTACGATCAGATCCTCGGCGATCTGGGCCGCGGCAACGGCGATCCGACGCTGGCGCTCTTTGGCGAGCCAATCACGCCAAACGCGCACGCGCTCGCGCGCGACTTCGTGACGCTCGACAACTTCTACGTGGACGCCGAAGTGAGCTACGACGGCCACGCGTTTTCCACCGGCGCCATCGCCACCGACATCGTGCAGAAGCTGTGGCGCACCAACTACGCCAGCCGCGGCGCGGCCTACCTCAGCGAAGGCGGCGGCAAGATGCGGAACGCGTACGGCAACGTCGCCGCACCGATGAACGGCTACCTCTGGGACGCGTGCCTTCGCGCCGGCAAGACCGTGCGGAGCTACGGGGAGTTCGCGGACGGCGACTCGAGGACGGGCAAGGTCGTCGCCACCGTGCCGGGGCTCGAGGGCCATGTCGCGCCGTACTTCCCGAGCTGGGACCTGAAGATTCCCGATAACACGCGCATCGACGCGTGGCTCGAGGAGTTCAAGAAGTTCGAGGCCGACGGCAACCTGCCGGCGCTTTCGATCGTGCGCCTGCCCAACGATCACACATCCGGGCTCTCCAGCGGTTTCCCGACGCCGCGCGCGATGATCGCGGAGAACGACCAGGCGCTCGGCCGGCTCGTCGACATCATCAGCCACAGCAAATACTGGAACGAGTCCGCGATCTTCGTGCTCGAAGACGACGCGCAGAACGGCCCCGATCACGTGGACGCGCACCGCTCGCCGGCGTTCATCGCGAGCCCGTACGTCAAGCGCGGGACCGTCGACCGCACGCTCTACACGACCTCGGGGATGCTGCGCACGATGGAGCTGATCCTCGGCGTGCCGCCGATGAGTCAGTACGACGCCGCGGGCCGCCCGATGTACAACGCGTTCACGAACACGCTCGCGCTGGCGCCGTTCACGAAGCGCGACGCCCGCGTGCCGCTCAACGAGATGAACGGGGGCACCGGCCCGGACGCCCGGGCCTCGGAGGCGATGAACTTCGCGGTCGCGGACATGACGCCGGAAATCGAGCTCAACGAAATCCTCTGGCGCTCGATCCACGGCCCGACCGCCGTCATGCCACCGCCGCGCCACGCCGCCTTCATCAAGCCCATCCTCGGTCTCGATACCGATGACTGGGACGACGATGACGACGCACCAAAACCAGTCACGCCAGCCAAGCCCATCAAACGGTAGGCCCGGTCGCTCCGCCATTACTTGTCTTGGCAATCCACCATGAAGCCATGAAGACTCATGAAGGCCTCATGAAGATCCGGAGTGCACGCAGCCTCCGTGCTTTGAGATAAGCACGAATCTCACGAAGAACCCGAAGCGGCTGGGCTTGCCGGCGTCGATCTGACGGCCCGGCTCTGCCGGGGCACGGTTGGCAGCGCCGACCGAATACAAGAGCGCCCATCGATCAGGTGGCGTTCTTGTTTTCGATCGGTGCTACCAACCGCCAGGCCGCCGAAGGCGGCTGTCAGATCGACACCGGCCTTCATGGAAACTCCATGAGTCTTCATGGCTTCATGGTGAGGCAAGCAGGTTTGCCTTAGAATCACCGCGGATTGCCGTAAGGAGGCTCTGTGCGTCAAGTCTTTGCCGTCGTCGTCGCCCTGGGTGTGGTCGTGTCCGCGTCGCCGCGCGCGCAGGTGGTGGGACAGTCGTGGGACGCGACGTTTCGCGTGATGCCGAAGCCGGACAACATCGAAGCCACGATGAAGCGCTTGAGCGCGCGGCCGCATCACGTCGGATCGGCCTACGACAAGGACAACGCGCAATGGCTGCTCGCGCAGTTCAAGGCGTTCGGGTGGGACGCGCAAATTGAGACGTTCGACGTGCTGTTCCCGACGCCACGCGAGCGCCTGCTCGAGCTCGTCGCGCCCACACGCTTCACGGCCAAGCTCGAGGAGCCGGCGGTGGCTGAGGATCCGACCTCCAGCCAGAAGACCGAGCAGCTGCCGACCTACAACGCGTACTCGATCGACGGCGACGTCACGGCGCCGCTGGTGTACGTCAACTACGGCCGGCCGGAAGATTACGACGTCCTGGAAAAGCTCGGCGTCTCCGTGCGGGGCGCGATCGTCATCGCGCGGTACGGTTCGTCGTGGCGCGGTATCAAGCCCAAGGTCGCGGGCGAGCACGGCGCTATCGGCTGCCTCATCTATTCGGATCCGCGAGACGACGGCTACTTCGGCGAGCCGACCTTCCCCGACGGCCCGATGCGGCCGAAGGACGGCGCGCAGCGCGGCAGCGTGATGGACATGCCGCTCTATCCTGGCGATCCGCTGACGCCGAACGTCGGCGCGACGCCCGGCGCGACACGGCTGGCCGTGAAGGACGCGCCGACGCTGACGAAGATTCCTGTTCTGCCGATCTCGTATGCCGATGCGCAGCCGCTACTGGCCGCGATCAAAGGCCCCGTGGCGCCGGACGGCTGGCGCGGCGCGTTGCCGATCACGTACCGCATCGGCCCGGGCCCGGCCCGCGCGCACCTGAAGGTCGCGTTCAACTGGGACACGAAGACGCTCTACGACGTCATCGCGAAGATGCCGGGCCGCACGTTCCCCGACGAGTGGATCGTCCGCGGCAACCATCACGACGCGTGGGTCAACGGTGCGAGCGATCCCGTCAGCGGCGCGTCCGTACTGCTCGAGGAAGCGCGCGCGCTCGGCGAGCTCCGCAAGCAGGGCTGGGCGCCGAAGCGGACGCTGGTGTATGCCGTCTGGGACGGCGAAGAACCGGCGCTGCTCGGATCGACCGAGTGGGTCGAGACGCACGGCGCCGACCTGCAGGCGCATGCCGTCGTGTACCTCAACACCGACGGGAACGGCCGCGGCTTCCTGTCGATGGAGGGATCGCACACGCTCGAGCACTTCATCAACGACGTCGCGCGGGACATCGCCGATCCCGAGACGAACGTGAGCGTGTGGAAGCGCGCGCGGGCGCAGGCGGTCTCGCGCGCCGCCACGCTCGCCGACAAGGACAAGATTCGCAACCGCGAGGATCTCCGCATCGGCGCGCTCGGATCGGGCTCGGACTTCACGCCGTTCCTCCAGCACGCGGGCATCGCGTCGCTCAACCTCGGGTACGGCAGCGAAGACACCGACGGCATCTACCATTCGATCTACGACGACTACTACTTCTACACGCACTTCCTCGACACCGACTTCAGCTACGAGCGCGCGCTCGCGCAGACGATGGGCACGGCGGTCATCCGGCTGGCGGACGCCGACGTGCTGCCGTTCGACTTCACGAATCTCGCTGACACCGTGGACATGTACGTCACCGAGCTGCAGGATCTGATGAAGAAGAAGCAGGAAACGATCCGGGAGCGCAACCGCGACCTCGTGGAGGGCGTGTTCTCGGCGATGAACGATCCGCGGCGGCCGCAGGTGCTGCCGAAGCCTGAGCTCGTGCCGCCGTCGATCAACTTCGCGCCGCTCGAAAACGCGTCGAGCACGCTTTCCGAAAGCGCGAAGCGGTTCAGCGAGACGCTCGCGGCCACGCGCTCGAAGCTCGCGGGCAACAACCCGGTGTTGATGGGCATCAACCAGAAGCTGCAGAAGAGCGAGCAGAAGCTGCTCGACGCCGGCGGCCTGCCGGGACGCAACTGGTACAAGCATCTGCTGTACGCGCCCGGCTTCTACACGGGCTACGGCGTGAAAACGATCCCCGGAGTCCGCGAGAGCATCGAGCAGGGGCAGTACCCGCAGGCGGAGACCGAGATCACGCGTGTGGCGGCCGCGATCACGGCACTCGCGACGCACATCGACTCGATCACGTCAGACATGCTCAGGGCGCCGGTCAAGAAGTGACGTCAACGACAATCGGGCGATCTGGGATCTGGCAATCGCAGAAGCATCGATGGCCGATTCATCGGCGTCGCCCGATCGCCGATCGATTCAGATCATCGATGTGTCGATGATCTTCGATTGCTCGATCCCCGATTTCCGATTACCCGATGAACTTGTAGCCCATCCCGTGGATCGTGAGCAGGTACTGTGGATGTCGCGGATTTGGCTCGATCTTCTGACGGAGCCACGCGACATGCACGTCCACCGTGCGGGTCGAGGGCATCGAGTGATAGCCCCAGACCTCGTTGAGCAGCTCGTCGCGTGAGAGCGTCGCCTCACGGTGCTCGATCAAGTACTTGAGCAGCAGGAACTCGCGCGCCGAGAGATCGAGCGATCGGCCGTGGCGGGTGACCTCGGCCTTGCGGAAATCCACGAGGACGTCGCCGAACTGGTATTGCGTCCCCATCGACGACGCGGCCGCCGCGCGCCGGCGCAGCTGGACTTCGATCCGCGCGGTCAGCTCCATCATGTCGAACGGCTTCGTGAGGTAGTCGTCGGCGCCGAGCTTGAGGCCCAGCACCTTGTCGACGATCTGGCCGCGCGCGGTGAGCATGATGACGGGCGTGGTGACGCCGCGCTGCCGCAGATCGCGGCACACGTCGAAGCCGCTCGCGCCGGGAAGCATCACGTCGAGCAGGATCACGTCCCAGCGCTCGCGGGTCGCGCGCTCCAGCCCTGAGGGTCCGTCCGATGCCGCCTGCACGTCGTAGCCTTCGCTCTTGAGCCGGTCCGTCAGCGTCAACACCAGTCCCGGCTCGTCTTCGACGAGCAGCACGCGCTTCGACGTGGAGGCGACCTCGGCTGTCATCAATTGGTGATCAATGCGCGGAGCCGCCCGCTTCAGGCGCGGGATGCGACAGCGGATCGGCCGCGGCATCCGGCCGCGCCGCAGGCAGATGCATCGTGAATGTGGTCCCCTCGCCGGGAGCGGATTTCACCGTCACGCGGCCGCCGTGCGCTTCGGCGATGCGCTGGACGAGGCTCAGCCCGAGGCCGTTGCCGTGGATCTGGCGATCGAGGGCGTAGCGGCCGCGGTAGAAGGGCTCGAAGATGTGCGCGAGATCTTCGGCGTCGATCCCGCGTCCGCGATCGCTCACCGAGATCTGCACCTCATCGCGCACGGTAGCGTGCTGCGCGCTGATGCCAATCCAGCGGCCGTCCGCGCCGTACTTCACCGCGTTCGTCAGCAGATTCTGAATGGCGCCGCGGATCGCGCCCTCGTCGGCGACGACGAGCGGCAGGTGATCGGGCACGTCGATCGTGACCTCGAGCTGATTCTCGTCGAGCACCGACGCTGAGGACGACACGACCTCGCGAACCAGGCTCGGCACATCGACCGGCCGCGCCGCCATGGGCCGCCGGTTGCCGGAGAGCCCGGCGTATTCGAGCACCTGTTCGACCATATCGGTCAGCCGCCGGCCTTCAGTCTCGATGAGATCGCCGTACTGCCTGGCTTGTGCCGGGTCGTGCACGACGCCGGCGGAGAGATTCTGCGCTGCCGATCGGATGACGGTCAGCGGCGTGCGCAGCTCGTGCGACACGGTCGCGACGAAGTCCATCTGCTGCGCGGCCAGGCGCTGCCATCGCTGAGCGTTGAGGACGATCAGCATGACGCTCGCGGCCAGCACCGTGAGGATGCCGAAGCTCAGCCACAGATTGCGCCGGCGCGCCGCGCCGACGGCCGCGTCGAGCGATCCGGCCGTGTGCTGGAGCCGGAGCTGCCAGGGCGCGTTGATCGCGGCGAACTTGATCACGTCGTTCGTGGTCGTGCCCCGAGACTCGACGAAGATCGACACGCTCGCGCCGCTCATCGTCGATCGGTCCCCGCTGGTGCTGCGAAGCGTCGCCACCGGCGCCGAGAACGTGCCGAGGGCCGATTGCGACAACCCCGTCCGCGTGCCGACCTGGGGGGCCAGCTCCGGCCGGATCGCGAACAGCGGCATCGTCGCGTCCGCGTGGCTCGGATCGATCGCCGAGCCTTCTGCCACCCCACGCGCGTACACCGTTTTGCTGCGATCGGTGGAATCGACGACGGCGAAACGGTACGTGTCGGCGTCGCGTTGGGGAAAATAGCGCTCGGCCAGGGTCGGCAGCACGGCGCTGGTCAGATACGCGCCGTCGAGCTCGGCGATGATCACGGTCTGTCCGAGGCGCACGGACATGACGGTCGGCCGGTCGCTCGTGCCCTGAGGCCGGTCGATCCTCGGCAGCGAGATGATCAACGCCGGCACCGACGCGACGACCGGATCGCGTCCCGTGACGAAGTGGCGCAGTTGCTCGATGGCCGCGGCCTGCGCGGCCTTGCCGGGCGTCACGCTGCCCGCGCCCGTCGCTGGAGGCGGTGGCGGCGGTATCGGGGTCACGACCGAGGCCGAGTTGATCCTGGCGAGCCGCTCGCTGACCGGTGCGAGCGACGAGGGCCAGGAGGCGGCGACGAACGCGTGCGCCTCCGGGTCGTACTTGCGCGTGGCTTGTTCGGGCGTGCTGCCGTTGACGAGGTACACCGCGCGCAGCATCTCGGGAAACCGCGCGGACTCGCGCCAGGCGTCGTAGCCCTTGGCAAACGACGTCCACTCGCCGCGATCGAGCGTGGCGCCATCCACCTGCAGGCCGAGGTACAACCGGACGATCTCGCGATCGAAGTCGTCGGCGAACTCCGACGCGCGTTGCGAGAGCGACGCGCGCAGCCGATCGCGCTCCGCTTCGCTCACCTGGCCGAGCCATCGGTACTGCAGCGTCGCGAACGTCGCGACGAGCAACACGAGCGAGGCGGGCACGAGGAGCCGGAGCGGCAGAGACGACCGCATGCGGACGAGTCTAGCACGCAGGCAGCGATCGAGCGCCGGCTGGAAGTCGTTGATTTTGAAGCTTTTACCTTCTTAACAATCTCTTTGCGATCGCTTAACCATTTGCGTGCGACTTCTGCCGACGATCACTACGTCAAAGACAAGCGTGCGGTCAGCGCAACGCTTGGCCGCGACACGGAGGATCGTTTTATGAAGCGCGTGTTCAACAGCATCGTCATCATCGGGCTCGCCGCTCAGGCGCTGGTCGTCGGACAAGGCCAGGACGCGAGCAAAGTGTTGTCGCTCGTCCGCGAAGCACTGGGCGGAGACAAGAAGATTGCGGCCGTGAAGACGCTGGCCGTCACGGGCCGATCGGCCAGAGTCAACGGCGCGTCGACCGCGCCGGCGACGGACTTCGAGATCGCGATGGAGCTGCCCGACAAGTACATGAAGAAGGAAGTCGTCGCGACGATCGGCTCGAGCACGATTGCGCGGACGTCGGGGTTCAACGGCGAAGGCCTGATCGAAGCCATGGACACTCCGCCGGCGATGGGCGGCGGAATGATGGTGATGCGCTTCGGCGGGCCCGGTGGTGGCGCGCCTGGGGCGCCATCCACGCCGGAGCAGGCCGCGGCGATGCGCAAGAACGCGCTGCAGGCCGCGCACGAGGACTTCGCCCGCCTGACGCTCGGCATGTTCGCGTCCTCGTTCAGCGCGTTTCCAATCGAGTTCAGCTACGCCGGCCAGGCCGAGTCGCCGGACGGCAAGGCGGACGTGATCGGCATCAAGGGCAGCGACGATTTCCAGGCGCGGCTGTTCGTGGACAGCGCGAGCCACCTGCCCTTGATGCTCTCGTGGATGGCCAAGGAGCCGATGGTCATGAACATGACCGGGGGGCCTGGGCGCGGAACGAGCTCCGGTGGCACGAACGTCGTGCAATTCGGCGCCGGCGGTGGCGGCGGTGGCGGCGGTGCTCAACAGATGACGCCCGAACAGCGCGACCAGATGATGAAAGAGATTCAGGACCGCATGAAGGAAGCGGAAGCAGCGCGCCGCACTGTGGAGTACCGCCTCTATTACAGCGACTACCAGGACGTGAGCGGCGTGAAGATGCCGTTCAAGCTTCAGCGCTCGATCGACGGCAAACCGACCGAGGAGATGACGCTCGAGAAGGTCAAGGTCAATCAGAAGATCGATCCGAAGAAGTTTGAGGTCTCGAAATGAACCGGTTCGTTAGGTTCGTTGGGTTCGCGATCACGCTGTCTGTGGTCGCGAGCTCGGCCTTCGCTCAAACGCCGGCCGACCCCGCGCGGCTCGTGGTGACCGTCACCGATCAAACGGGAGGCGTGATTCCAAACGCCAAGGTGACGGTCACCGCGCAAGACGCCGTCAATGCCACCGCGGCGATTGCGCCCGTCGCCACCGCCGAGAGCGGCATCGCGACCGTCGAACGGCTCAAGGCGGGCCGGTACACGATCCAGGCGGAGTTTCCTGGGTTTGAGGCCGCCACGGTGCGCGACGTGCGCGTTGGCGCCACCGGCAACGTCCGCCGCACCATCGTCCTGCCGATCAAGAAAGTCGCCGAGGACGTCACGGTCGGGCGCGACAAGCAGTCGTCCGCGCTCGATCCGCAGGGCAACTCCTTTTCGACGGTGCTGACCCGCGAGCAGATCGCCGCGCTGCCGGACGATCCCGACGAGATGGAGAAGGTGCTGAAGGCGATGGCGCCGCCTGGCGCGCAGATTCGCGTCGACGGCTTCACGGGCGGCAAGCTCCCGCCGAAGTCGCAGATTCGATCGATTCGTCTGCCGCGCATGGACCAGATCGCGGCGCAGAATCACGGCGGCCTCAACGGCCTGCTGTTCATCGACATCATGACGCAGCCGGGCAACGGGCCGCTGCGCGGATCGCTCGACTTCACGTTCCGCGACGACGCGATGAACGCGAAGAACCCGTTCACGCCGGTGAAAGGCCAGGAGAGCCTGAAGCAGGGCGGTTTCTCGTTGAGCGGCTCGATCGTGCCGAACAAGTCGTCGTTCTCGCTGCAGCTGCAGCGCGCCGATCAGTTCGACACGACGAACCTGCTCGCGGCGCTCCCCGACGGCACCGTCGCCGCGCCGATCCGCCGGCCGACGGATCGCCTGAACGTTTTCGCCCGGTTCGATCAGAGCATCACCAAGGATCACATGGCGCGGTTCAGCTTCACGCGCACCGCGACGACGCTCGACAACCTCGGCGTGGGCGGCTACGACCTGCCCGAGCGCGCGTACAGCACGGACACGACCGACAACCAGTTTCGCGTGACGGAAAACGGGCCGCTGGGCCGGCGGTTCTTCAGCGAGTCGCGGCTGCAGGTGCACTGGGCCGACACGTCGTCGCAGTCACTCGTCCAGGCGCCGACGGTCCGCGTCCTCGACGCGTTCACGCGCGGCGGCGCGCAGCAGGCGGGCGTGCGCGACGTGATCGAGTTCGAAGCGGCGAGCGACCTCGACTACGTGCGCGGGCGGCACTCGTTCCGGACCGGCCTGCTGCTCGAAGGCGGCCGGTACCGCACGAGCGAGGAGATCAACTACCTCGGCACGTACACGTTCGCGAGCTTGAACGCGTTCGACCTCGGTCTACCGGCGAGCTTTACACGACGCGTGGGCGATCCAGCGATTCGCTACAACAACGTCCAGGTCGGGGTGTACGGGCAGGACGACTTCCGGCTGGCGAAAAGCCTGATGCTGTCGTACGGGTTGCGGTACGAGGCGCAGACGCTGCTCGCCGATCAGCTCAACTTCTCGCCGCGCGTCACGATGACATGGTCGCCGCTCAAGAGCGGCAAGACGACGTTCCGTGCCGGGTACGGGCGGTTCACGGACTGGCTCGGGCTCGGCACGTACGAGCAGACGCAGCGGCTCGACGGCTTCCACCAGCAGGAAGTCAACATCATCGATCCGGACTATCCCAACCCCGGCGCGGGCGGCACGACGCCGCCGACCAACCGGTACTTCCTCGATCCGGGCCTCGCATTGCCGGAGAGCCAGCTGGCGAACGTCGGCGTCGATCAGATGATCGGCATGATGCGGGTGAGCGCGACCTATGCGATGCGGCGCGGGACGCAGCAGCTGCGCGGGCGCAACCTCAACGTGCCCGTCAACGGCGTGCGGCCCGATCCGTCGTTCACGAACGTCGTCGACGTCATCGGCGACGCCGCGCAGCGCGGCTCGACCGTGACCTTCACGGGGACGTACATCAACCTGAACTGGCACCAGACGTTTCTCGCCGGAACATACACGCTCTCGACCAGCCAGACGAACACGACGGGCGCCTTCGGCGTGCCATCGCGCGGCGACGATCTCGCGGCCGAGTGGGGGCCGGTCGGGCCGCGGCATCGCGCTGGCGCGTCGTTCAACACGCAGCCGATCAGAAACCTGTCGGTGGCGGCGCAGCTTCGCTATCAGAGCGGCTCGCCGTACAACATCACCACCGGTTTCGACACGAACAACGACGGCATGTTCACGGACCGGCCGGGGGACGTCGGCCGCAACAGCGCGCGCTCGGCGACGCAGTGGGACCTCGGCATGCGCGTGTCGTACGCGATCGGGTTCGGCCCGCGGCCGGCCGCCGGCGGGGCCGGCGGACCACAGGCGGTGATGATCACCATCGGCGGTGGCGCGCCCGGCGGGTTCGGCGGCGGCGCCAACGACCATCGCTATCGGGTCGAGTTCTACGTGTCTGCGCAGAACGTGACCAACCACAACAACTACATCGGCTACAGCGGCGTGCTCACGTCGCCCTTCTTCCTCCAGCCGACCAACGTCCTCAACCCGCGCAAACTGGAGATCGGCGCTCGCTTCGGGTTCTGAGGCGGGAAGACGGGGCGAAAGTAGACCGGGAGTGTTTTCGGAGGCAGTTCGGTCCGAAAACACTCCCGATATCTTTTCGCAGGTCTTTTCGCGCCGACGGAGCAACACCCGTCCGCCGGGTGTGCTATTTCGTCCAAAGCAACGTTCTACCGATAAGGAGTCCAGGTGCGCGTTTTCGGACACTGCCTGTTGGGCGTGTGCGTGACGGTTGGGTGGGTGTTTGCCCAGGCCCCTCCGGCGAGTCCCGGGCAGAAGCTCGACCCCGTCAAGGCGGAAGCGACCTTGGCCGACGCCCGCAAGGCGCTCGGCGGAGACAAGCTGGCGGCGGTGAAAACGGTCGTGCTGACGGGCCAGACGCGCAAGCTCCAGGGCAACAACCTGGTGCCGGTCGAGTTCGAGATCAACATCGAGCTGCCGGACAAGTACGTGCGCAAGGATGAGATTCCAGCGCAGGAGAACGGCCCGACATCATCGGGCTTCAACGGTGCCGATCTGATTCAGCTGCCGGTGCCGGGCCCCCCTGTGCCGCCGCCGGCCCGGCCGGGCGGCCCGCCGCCGCCCACGCCCGAGCAGATGCAGGCCCAGCAGGCGGCGCAGCGCAAGACGCGCGTCGCGACCATCAAGCAGGATTTCGTCCGGCTCACCCTCGGCATGTTCGCCGCGGCGGTGCCGGCCGCGCCGCTGACATTTGGATATGTGGGCCAGGCGGAAGCGCCGCAAGGACGCGCCGACGTGATCGACGTCAAAGGCGAGGGCACGTTCGCGCTGCGGTTCTTCATCAACAACGAGACGCATCTGCCGATCATGGTCAGCTGGCAGCAGCCGCCGGCGTCGGTGGCGGTGCGCGTCCCTGGCTTTCCGCCGCCGGCGAATCTCGCGCCTGGCACGGTCGTCATCGACGCGCCGCCGCCCCCGCCCGACAGCGCGAGCCAGGCGGACAAGGACAAGTACGCCAAGGACGTGGCCGATCTGCGCCGACAGGCGCAGGCAAAGACGATCGAGTCACGGCTCTACTACGCCGACTACCGCGACGTCGAGGGACGGCAGTGGCCGTTCCGGCTGCGGCGCGCGATCGGGCCCGACACCACGGAGGAGACCACCGTCGATCGGTATCGCGTCAACGTGAAGATCGATCCGAAGAAGTTTGAGGCGGTGAAGTGATCATGAGGTTCGGCAGGTTCGGCGGGTTCGTCAGGTTGGCTGCCGGCGCGGCGATCCCTGCCGTGCTGCTTGCATCGCCTGTCCTCGCGCAGACGCGCACGGACACCGCCAGAGTGATCGTGACGGTCGTCGATCCGAGCGGCGGCGTGATTCCGAACGCCAGCGTCACCATCGTCGGTCTCGAAGCCGCGACGAAGGGGACGTCGATGGCGCCGGTCAAGACGACGGAGAAGGGCCTCGCGACATTCGACGCGCTGCCGCCTGGCCGGTATTCGATCGCGGGCGAGTTTCCGGGCTTCGATCTTGGCCTGTTGAAAGACATCCGGATCAAGGCCGGCGAGAACAAGCACGTGCTGGTCCTGCCGCTGCGCAAGATGTCGGACTCCGTGACGGTCGGGCGTGACGCGCAGCAGGCGGCTGCAGACCGCACGTCGACGTTCGGCACGGCGATGACGCGCGAGCAGATCGACGCGCTCTCCGACGATCCGGACGAGATGGCGCGGCAACTGCAGGACATCGCGGGCCCGGATGCCGTGCTGCGGATCGACAGCTTCGAGGGCGGCCGGCTGCCGCCCAAGGCGCAGATCAAGTCGATCCACATCACGCGCGACGCGTTCGCAGCGGAAAACCACTACGCCGGCGGCATCTTCATCGACGTCATCACGCAGCCGGGCATCGGGCAGCTGCGTGGCAACGCCAACATGCGCTACCACGACGGCGCGTGGAACGGCATCAGCCCGCTCACGCCGACGACGAAGAGCCCGTCGATGAACGGCAACTACGGCGGGGGCGTTTCAGGCACGCTCATCAAGGAGAAGAGCAACTTTTCGCTGAACATCAACGGCGGGCGCTCGTATACGACGCCGACGCTCAACGCGGCGCTGCCGGTCGGCACGGTAACGCGGGTCCTCAATCTGCAGACCACGGCGACGAACAGTTCCGTCTACGGGCTGCTCGACTACGCCGTCACGAAGGATCAGACGCTGCGGTTCTCGTACAGCGGGTACACCTTCAAGGAAAGCAACCTCGGCGTCGGCAACTACGACCTGCCGGAGCGTGCGTACTCGAACGACTCGCACGAGCAGTACTTCCGCATGCAGGAAGCCGGGCCGCTCAAGCGCCGCTTCTTCATCAACACGCGCGGCGGGTTCATCGTGAACAGCAGCGATCAGCGGTCGGCGACCGCCGCGCCGACGATTCGCGTCAACGACGCGTTCACCTCGGGTGGCGCGCAGGTCACTGGCGGCCGCCACACGAAGACGTTCAATGTGCAGTCGGACCTCGACTATGTCCGCGGCAAGCACTCGCTCCGCATGGGCGTGCTCACCGACGGCGGGTGGTACAACTCGAACGACTTTTCCAACTACATTGGGACCTACACGTTCGCGAGCCAGGCGGCCTATGACGCCGGCGCCCCCACATCCTTCACGCGGCGCATTGGCGATCCGAACATCAGCTACTTCAACGTGCAGGTCGGCGTCTATGTGCAGGACGATTTCCGCGTGCGCAAGAACCTGACGTTGAGCCCGGGCGTTCGCTATGAGGTGCAGACGCACCTTGCCGACTACAACAACGTTGGCCCGCGCTTTGGCGTGACGTGGGCGCCGTTCAAGAGCGGGAAGACGTCGGTGCGCATGAGCGCGGGGATGTTCTACGACTGGCTGCCGGCCAACACGTACGAGCAGACCCTGCGCGTGGACGGCTTCCGGCAGCGCGAGCTGAACATTCAGAATCCGAGCTACCCGGTTCCGGATCTCATCGGTACGACGCCGCCGACGAATCGCTACCTCCTCGGCGCCTCGATCACCGCGCCGCGGACGACACGCCTGAGCGCGGGCATCGACCAGACGATCACGCCGCGAGTCCGCGTGAGCGCGACCTACGCCGACACGCACGGCCACGGCCTGTTCCGCGCATTCAACCTCAACGCGCCGGTGAACGGCGTGCGGGCCGACGACGAGTTCGTCAACGTCGTGGAAGTCGTCTCCGACGCGCGGGCGCACGCGCAGTCGGTGTCGGTCAATGGCAGCTTCAGCTTCGCCGCGCCGTCACCCACGCTTCAGGCGAAGCGTTTCAACTGGCGGCGCACGTCGGTCAACGCCGGCTACTACGCCGGCAAGTCGGAGAACAACACGGACGGCGCGTTCGCCATCCTGCCGAACAACACGCCGGACACCGAATGGGGTCCTGCGCCGGGCGACGTCCGGCATCGCGTGAACCTGGGGATCAACACGTCGATGCTCAAGAACTTCAGCTCGTTCCTGACGCTCACCGCCGGCACCGGCACGCCGTACTCGATTCGCACCGGCTACGACGGCAACGGCGACTTGATCTTCAACGATCGGCCTGTCGGATATGGGCGCAACACGCTCCGTCAGCCGGGGCAGTGGACGCTCAACGGCAACTTCTCGTACGCATTGTCCTTCGGCAAGAGGAAGATCGCGCTGCCGCCAGGTATCTCGATCACCTCATCGGCCGGTGGGCTGGTGGCGACGACGACCGGCCCGCCGCCCGACATCAGCCGGTACCGGATGTCGATTGGCGTTTCCGTGTTCAACCTGACCAACCACGCGAACTACACCGGATACAGCGGCGTCGTGATCTCGCCGTTCTTCGGCAAGCCGCAATCGGTCCAGGGCATGCGGCGCGTCGATCTGTCGGTGAGCTTCAGCTTCTAACGTAAGATTCATCAGGGTTCCATGAAGCGAACGCCAGGGATACGCTGCCTCGGGCTCGCGCTCGTCGCGGCCGGGCTCGCCGTCGCGACCGGCTTCGCTCAGCCCGATCCGGCCGCGATCATTGCCGCGGCGCGCGCCGCGCTGGGCGGCGATCAGATCCTCTCGAACGTGAAGACCTTCACCGTCAGTGGCGAGCGCGCACGCACGCTCGGCGGCCGTCCGTTCACGATGATGATCGAGATTGCATGCGAGCTGCCCGACAAGTTCGTCCAGGAGGAGACCTCCGTCGGGACGTTCACGAGCTCCAATCGCTTCGGGTTCAACGGCGACGACCTCATCTCGCACACCTACTCGGACATCGGCCCGCCGATCACCACGAGCACCGGCAAGGAGACGCCCGAGGCGATTGCGGCGCGGCGCAAGTCTTCGGTCAACCTGCGGAAGCTGGAGTTTTCGAAACTCATGCTCGCGCTGTTCGCCCAGGGCTCGAGCACGTATCCGATTGAGCTTGGCAACGTGGGCGACGCATCGCTGCCGGCCGGCGCGGCCGACGCGATCGAGGTCAAACACGACGGCCGCGTGATCCTGGAGCTCTACGTCGATCGTGCGACGCACTTGCCGGTCATGATCAGTTGGGTGGCGCGGGCAGCGGTGGAGTTTTCCTCGCGTGATCCAATCAGGCCGATGTCCCAAACCCCAGACCCGGTATCGCCGCCGACCTTGCCGGGCACGAACCCGTCCACGCCGCAAGCGACCCAGCCGCCGCCAGGCACGGTGGCGATGCCATCTCCTCCGCCGCTCGTCAACCCCACGCCGGCCGAGCTGGAGGCACGGGCCAAGTTGCTCTCGGAGCAGATGAAGGCGATCGGATCGACGCTCCCGCTCGTCGAACACCGCCTGATGCTCTTGGACGTGCGCGATGGGGACGGACTGCATTGGCCGCACCGGTTCACCGAGTACGTCGAGGGCGCAGTTTTCGAGGACGTCAAGCTCGGCAAGTACAAGATCAACGCCCGCATCAGCGCTGGCCGGTTCAAGGTTTCGAAGTAAGAGTCGTGCCCCTCATGCCGGTTTTCCGGCCCTAAAATGACCTGAAGTAAGATCGTCAGACTACCTGTGCCGTCATCATCCAAAGTGGACGTCGGAGTTCTTGGTGCGACCGGCCGCGTCGGACAGCAGTTCGTCGCGCGGCTCGAACACCACCCGTGGTTTGCGCTTCGCTGGGTCGCGGCGAGCGAGCGGTCGGAAGGTAAGGCGTACGGCGACGCGGCGCCCTGGCGGCTGCCGAGCTCGATGCCCGCGGCCTCGCGCGAACTCAAGGTTGAGGCATGCGTGCCCGGGCGCGGCCCCAAGGTGATGTTCTCCGCGCTGGACGCCGCGGCGGCGGACCGGCTCGAGCACGAATTCGCTGCCGCCGGCCACATCGTCCTGAGCAATGCGCGCAGCCACCGGATGAATCCGCTGGTGCCGCTGCTCATTCCCGAAGTCAACGCCGAGCACCTCGCGATCCTCGCCGAACAGCGCGAGAAGTCGGGCTGGGCGGGCGCGATTGTCACCAATCCGAACTGCGCGGCCATTGTGCTCGCGATGGCGCTCGCGCCGCTTCGCGCGTTCGACATCCGGCGGGTGCTCGTCACGACGATGCAGGCCGTGTCCGGCGCGGGCTATCCAGGCGTGCCGTCACTCGACATCCTCGGCAACCTCATTCCGTACATCGGCGGCGGCGAAGAGGACAAGATCGAGCGCGAGACCGCCAAGATTCTCGGCAGCGACGGTGGCCGCGGACCGCATCCGGCGGTTGTGAGCGCGCAGGTGAATCGCGTGCCCGTGATCGACGGGCACACGATGACGGTGTCGGTCGCGCTCGAGTCGCGGCCGGCGGTCGGCGACGTCGTCGCCGCGCTCCGCGCGTTTCGCGGCCGGCCGCAAGCGCTCGGGTTGCCGACCGCGCCGGATCCGGCGATCGTCGTGATGGACGATCCTTCGCGGCCGCAGCCGCGGCTCGACGCCGACCTGGGTGACGGCATGGCCGTGTCCGTCGGCCGAGTGCGCGAGTGCCCTGTGCTCTCGCACAAGTTCGTCGCCCTCGGCCACAACACGATTCGGGGCGCCGCGGGCGCGTCGATACTGAACGCGGAATTGATGAAAGCGGAAGGGCTACTGTAGGCCCCGGGCCTCTGGCCCCAGGCCTCCGGCCCCCAGGCCTCTGGCCCTAGGCCCGCTAAGTACGGAAAGCTGGGCACTGAGAGCTGAGCACTGAGAACTGAGCACACTGTCCCATGATCGTCATGAAGTTCGGCGGCACGTCGGTGGCCGATCGGGCCGCAATCGAGCGGCTCATTGCCATCGTGCGCGCGGCGCGGCAGGCGGCCATCCAGCCCGAAAGCACGGACTGGCGCGGGCCGATCGTCGTCGTGTCGGCGCTGGGCGGCGTGACGGATCGTCTGCTCGGCGTGGCGGCCGAGGCCGGCGCGGGCGATGTCGAAGGCGCGCACGAGAACCTCCGCGCGCTCGAAGCCCGTCACCTCGAGGTCGCGCGCGTCATCGTCGACGACGACGAGCGCCATCGTACCGAACATTTCATTCGCGACGAGTTTGCCGAGCTCGAGCGCATCGCAGGCGCGCTGGGTGTGCTGCGCGAGGTCACGCCGCGATGGCTCGACGCCATTGCGGCCACGGGCGAGATTCTCAGCAGTCGCATGGTGGCGGCTGCGTTGAGCTCGCATGGCCTGGCAGCCAGCTGGGTCGACGCGAGGCGCGCGATCGTCACGACCGCCGATCACACGAGCGCCGCGCCCCTCGAAGATGAGACCACGGCCGCGTTGTCCGCGGCGGTCGATCCGCTGCTCGCGGCCCGCCGGATTCCCGTCGTCGGCGGCTTCGTCGGCGCCACACGCGCGGGCGTGACGACGACGCTCGGACGCGGCGGGTCGGACTATTCGGCCGCGATCATCGGCGCGTCCCTGGGCGCCGACGAGATTCAGATCTGGACCGATGTCGACGGCATGCTCACCGCCGATCCGCGTATCGTGCGGGACGTGCAGGTCGTGCCGCACTTGTCGTTCGCCGAGGCGTCGGAGCTCGCGTATTTCGGCGCGAAAGTCCTGCACCCGGCGACGATTCAACCGGCGGTCGCGCGCAACATTCCCGTCAGGATTCTGAACTCCCGGCGTCCCGAGGATCCGGTCGGCACGCTGATTACGCGCGAGCGCCCGCCGTCGGCCAGCCCGCTCACCGCCGTCGCGTCGAAAACCGGCGTCACCGTGGTCGACATCACCTCGACGCGCATGCTGATGGCGCACGGCTTCCTGCGGCGCATTTTCGAGGTGTTCGAGCAGCACCGCATCTCGGTCGACGTCGTGACGACGTCCGAGGTCAGCGTGTCGGTGACGATCGACGACGCGCGGCGCGTCCCCGAGGCGATGGAGACACTGCGCGGAGTGGCCGACGTCACGCGCGAGGACGGCATGGCGATCCTGTGCGCGGTCGGTGAGGGCCTGCAGGACGACCCGGCGGTCGTCCGCGATCTCCTCGCGGCGACGGGCGGCGTGCCGATCCGCATGGTCTCTCAAGCCGCGGCGAGGCGGAACATCACGCTCGTGCTCAAGGCGGACGATCTCGCGCCGACGCTCGAGCGGGTTCACGATAGATTTTTCCGGCGGGTCGAAACGACATGAAGCTGTTGCTGATTGGCCACGGCCGGATGGGACGCCTCGTCGAGGAGCTGGCGCCGCAGTACGGCTGCGAGATCGCCGGTGTCGTCACCGCGACGTCGCGCCTGGAGGCCATGGCGCTCGACGGCAAGGTTGACGTCGCGATCGACTTCTCGACGGCGGCAGCTGTGCCTTCGAACTTTCCGATCCTTGCCAGGCGCGGCGTGAACGTCGTCATCGGCACCACCGGGTGGCAGCATCGCGAGATGGAAGTCCGCGTCGAAGCCGAGCGCGCCGACGTCGGCGTGCTGGTCGCCCCGAATTTCTCGCTTGGCATGTATGTGTTCAAGCTGTTGGTTGAAGAGGCCGCGCGCAAGTTCGCGCCGCTCGCTGAGACCGGGGCGTGGATCCACGAAGCGCACCACGCGACCAAGAAGGACGCGCCGTCGGGGACCGCGCTGCTGCTGCACACGACGATGCAGGCCGCCGGGTACAAGCGGCCCATCGACATTTCGTCGACGCGTGCCGGCACGATTCCCGGAACGCATACGGTCGGATTCGAGGGCCTCGCCGATACCGTGACGCTGACCCATGAGGTCCGCGACCGGGCCGTCTTCGCGCACGGCGCGCTGCAAGCGGCGAAATGGCTGCGCGGGCGCCGCGGATGGTTCGGCATGAAGGACCTGATGCAGCGATAATCAATCGAGCTGTTGGGATATTGAGTTATTGGGATATTGAGGGAGTCACCCATGAGAGCGACCTTCACTGGCGTGGGCACCGCGCTCGTCACGCCCTTCACGAAATCCGGCGCGCTCGATGAGGCGGCCGTTCGCCGGCTGGCCCGGCGTCAGGTCGATGCCGGCGTCCACGTGCTCGTGCCGTGCGGTACCACCGGCGAGACGCCAACGCTTTCCGCCGCCGAGCGGGTGCGCGTCGTCGAGATCGTGACCGAGGAGGCCGAGGGGCGGTCGCTCGTGCTCGCCGGCGCCGGCGGCTACGACACGCGCGAAGTGATCCACGCCGCCGAGGAGATGGGGCGCGCCGGGGCGAACGGCCTGCTGTCGGTCACGCCGTACTACAACAAGCCCACGCCCGAGGGCCTCTACCAGCATTACAAGGCGATCGCGGAGAGCACGTCGCTGCCGATCATCGTGTACAACGTGCCGGGCCGCACGGGCTGCAACGTCGATCCGGCGACGCTCGCGCGCCTGGCGACAATCAAGAACATCGTCGGCGTGAAAGAAGCGTCCGGCAACATGACGCAGATGGCCGAAGTCGTGCGGGCCGTGCCCGACGACTTTCTGGTCCTGAGCGGCGACGACGCGCTGACGCTGCCGCTGATGGCGATCGGCGGGCGCGGGATCATTTCGGTGGCGTCGAACGAGGTGCCGGCTGAGATGGTGCAGATGGTCGAAGCGGCCGAACGCGGCGACTACGCGACCGCGCGCCGCTGGCACCAGAAGCTCCTGCCCGTCATGCAGGTGAACTTCATCGAATCGAGCCCCGGACCCGTCAAGTTCGCGATGGCGGCGATGGGCTTGTGCGAGGAGTCGTACCGGCTGCCGATGGTGCCGCCGAAGCCGGCCTCGCAGGAGAGAATCCTGGGCGTGCTTCGCGAGTTCGGCCTGCCGATCGTCGCGGCCAGCGCCGGGCGCGTGGCGTCGTAGCGGCCGCGCGGAATCCCGTGAGCTCGGAGCTTTCCTCCACTATCTCGCGTCTGTTTGCCGAAGGCGAGCGCGCGGACAAGACGGCCGCGCGCGAGGCGTTCTTCGAGCTGCAACGCGCGCTCGGACGCGGCGACGTGCGCGCCGCGGAGCGCGACGCCACGTCGCCGTCCGCGTGGCGCGTCAACGCGTGGGTCAAGCAGGGCATTCTGCTCGGCTTCCGTTTCGGCGACGTCAAGGACGTCTCAGCCGATCATGGCAAGTGGCCGTTTTACGATAAGGACACGATGACGCTGAAGAAGCCCGGCGTGGACGCCGGGGTGCGCATCGTGCCCGGCGGATCGACAATCCGCGACGGCGCGTTCGTCGCGCGGTCGGTCGTCTGCATGCCGCCGATGTACGTCAACATCGGCGCGTACGTGGATGAAGGCACGCTCATCGACTCGCACGCGCTCGTGGGATCGTGCGCGCAAGTCGGCCGCCGCGTGCACGTGAGCGCGGCCGCGCAGATCGGCGGCGTGATCGAGCCCGTCGGCGCGCTGCCCGTCATTGTCGAAGACGATGCGCTGATCGGCGGGAATGCGGGCGTGTACGAGGGCGCCGTGATCAAGGCCCGGGCGGTGATCGCCGCGGGCACGGTGTTGACGGCTTCGACGCCCATCTACGATCTGCCGCGCGGTGTGATCATTCGAGCCGAGCCGGGGCAGCCGCTCGTAGTGCCCGAGGGCGCCGTCGTGGTGCCCGGCGCGCGCGCGGTGACCGTCGGCGCGGGCCGCGATTGGGGGCTGTCGCTCGCGACACCGGTGATCGTCAAGTACCGCGATCAGAGCACGGACACGCGCACGGAGCTGGAAGCGTGGATCCGCTGACGCAGATCGCGCTCACGCGCCAGCTCATCGACATCGACTCGACGACCGGCCGCGAGCACGACGCCGGCGCGTTTCTCGCCACGACGCTGCGCGGCCTCGGGTACGACGTCACCGAACAGCCCGTTGTGGGCGATCGCTTCAATGTCATCGCGTCAACCGGCACGCCTTCCGTCGTGTTCTCGACGCACTTCGACTGCGTGCCGCCGTTCATTCCGAGCCGGAGCGAGCCCGGCACGTTGTACGGCCGCGGCGCGTGCGACGCCAAGGGCACGATCGTCGCGATGATCGCCGCCGCTGAACGGCTGCGCGCGTCCGGCGAGCGGCGCGCCGGGCTGTTGTTCGTCGTCGGCGAAGAGCGGGGCAGCGAGGGCGCGCGCGCGGCCAACACGCTCGCGCCGGGGTCGTCGTTCCTCATCGACGGCGAACCGACGGACAATCGCCTCGGCACGGCGACGCGCGGCGTGTATCGCGTCAAGCTGACGGCGTCCGGCCGGGCCGCGCACTCGAGCCTGCCCGAGCTCGGCGAGTCGGCGATCGAAAAGCTGATCGACGCGCTCATCGCGCTTCGCCTCGTTGAGTGGCCGTCGGACCAGACGATGGGACGCACGCACTACACGGTGGGGTTGATTGGCGGCGGCGTCGCGCCGAATGTGATTCCCGCGTCGGCCCAGGCCGAAGTCATGTTCCGCACGGTCGGCGACTACAAAGAAGTGCGGCGTGCGCTCGACGCAAGGATTGGCGCCCTCGTGCAGATTGAGGATGTGCTCGTCGTGCCGCCCGTTCGGCTCAAGACCGTGGACGGGTTCGACTCGGCCGCCTTCGCGTTCACGACCGACATTCCCTGGCTCGATCACTGGGGCACGCCGCTCCTGCTCGGCCCGGGGTCGGTCACCGTCGCGCACACCGACCACGAGCACGTCTCGATTGCCGAGCTTCATCGGGCCGCCGAGCTCTACGAGGCCCTGGCTCGGACTTTGATGTCGCATTCCGGAGTGTGAAGATCATCGACAATCGATAATCTGGGATCGGGCAATCGAAGGGCATCGATGATCGGTACATTCATATCGACGTTCGATTCACCGATACGTAAGAGATTGACCATTCATCGATATCGATGGGCCGACGAATCGATGGGTTTCGATTACCCGATCCCAGATTGTCGATTGCCGATGATGAGGCTGTTATGACCGCCAACGCGCTTTGGAACGCCGTCGTTTCACGGGATCGGGCCGCTGATGGGTTGTTCGTCTACGCCGTGACGTCGACGGGGGTCTACTGCCGCCCGACCTGTCCGAGCCGCCGGCCGCATCGCGATCGCGTCGAGTTCTTTCCCGCCTCGGCGATGGCCGAGGCGCGCGGGTATCGCCCGTGTCGCCGGTGTCATCCTGACGCGCAGCCGGCGGCGGGATCCTCGCCCGCGGATCGGGTGCGTCACGCGTGCGAAGCGGTCGCGCGCCGGCCCGACGCGCGATGGACGAGCGCGGCGCTCGCGCGCGCCGGCGGCACGAGCGTCGTGCAGCTGCAACGCGCGTTTCGGACCGTGCTCGGCCTCGCGCCGCGCGACTACGTTGCCGCGTGCCGCCAGCGCCGGTTTCTCGAGGCCGTGCGCAACGGTCATCGGGTGACGGACGCGGTCTACGCATCCGGCTACGGATCGTCGAGCCGCGTGTACGGCGCGATCAGCCTGCCGGGCATGACGCCGGCGACGTACGGGCGCGGAGGGAAAGGGGCCTCGATTCGGTGGCTCGCCGGGAACTCCGCGGTCGGCCGCGTGCTCGTGGCGGCGACCGAGCGCGGACTGTGCGCGGTGCGCGCCGGCGCCTCGGACGCCGACCTGCTGCGGTTCCTGCGCGACGAGTTCCCCGAGGCCGAAATCGCGGCACGGCCGTCGCCGGAGCTGCAGCCGCTCATCGACGCCGCGCTCGCGATCGCGCACGCGACGCCCGTGCCCGGCGACGTGCCCGTCGACATTCGCGGCACGGCGTTTCAGTGGCGCGTGTGGCGCGCGCTCACGAAGATTCCGCGCGGCGAGACGCGCACCTACTCGGAGGTCGCCCGGGCGATTGGCCAGCCGTCGGCGGTGCGGGCCGTGGCGCACGCGTGTGCGACCAATCCCATCGCGCTCGTCGTGCCGTGCCATCGCGTCGTCCGCACGGACGGCCACCTCGGCGGCTACCGCTGGGGCCTCGGGATGAAGGACGCGCTGCTCGCGGCCGAGCGAGCGCGCAAATGAGACGCGGGTCATGACCCTCGAGCGCGACTACGTGCTCGGCACGCACGACGACGAAATCGCGCGGCTGGGCGTGCAGCATCGCGTCTGGCGGCCGAAGATGCTCGGCGCCTGGCGGCGCGCGGGGTTTGGGGCCGGGATGACGATCGCCGACATCGGCTGCGGTCCCGGCTATGCCGCGCTGGACCTGGCGGAGATCGTCGGTCCGTCCGGCCGCGTGATCGCCGTCGAGCGATCGCGGCGCTTTCTCGACACGCTCGAATCCGAGGCGCGGCCGCCCGGAGTCGCCAACATCGACACGCACGAGCGCGATCTCGACGCCGACGGCATGCCGGCGGTGACCGTCGACGGTGCCTGGTGCCGCTGGGTCGCGGCGTTTCTCACGCATCCGCGCGATCTCATCGTGGGTATCCACCGCATCGTCCGCCCGGGCGGGGCGGTCGTCTTTCATGAGTACCTCGACTATGCGGCCTGGCGGCTGCTGCCGAGATCGATCGAGTTCGAAGAGTTCGTGCGCGTCGTGATCGACACGTGGCGCGCGACCGGCGGCGAGCCGGACATCGGCCTCAATCTCCCGGCGTGGCTCTCCGCGGAAGGATTCGACGTGCTCGAGGCGCGCCCGATCGTCGACGTCATCACGCCGGCCGACGCGGCCTGGCAGTGGCCCGCGTCGTTCTTCGAGGTAGGCCTGCGCCGCCTGGTCGACATCGGCGCGTTCACGGCGGAGCGCGCGGCCGCGGTCGCCGCTGCGTTCAAGGCGCACGAGTCGCGGGCCGACGCTCGAATGTTGCTGCCGGTCGTGGGCGAAGTGATCGCCCGGCAGAAGCCGAACGCATAGGCGCGCCCGCCCACGATATGCTTGTGCGCGATGCCGGGGTACGGACAGCGCTATTGGGCCGAGCGAACCGCTGACAATCGTCGTCGCGCTTATCCGAAGTTCAAGGGGCAACACACCGCCGACGCCGTCGTCATTGGCGGTGGTCTGACGGGCGCGGCCGCCGCGTACGCGCTGGCGAATGCGGGTCTCGACGTGATCCTGCTCGAAGCGGACCGCCTGGCGACGGGATCCACCGCCGCCGGGTTGGGGGCCGCGGTGCCCCAACCAGACGCGCTGTACCGTGCCGTCGAGCAGGCGGCGGGTCGGCGCGTCGCGCGCACGGCCTGGAGCGAGGCGCGGCGAAGCTCGCACGAGTTTGGCGCCGTGCTGCGCAAGCTGCCGGTCAAGTGCGACGCGGTGGACAGCGCGCTCGTGATCAACGCGCGCACGCCCGAGGACGGCCAGCAGCTCAAGCACGACCAGGCGGCCCGGAAGGCTGCCCGGCTCGACGCCCCGTGGCTCGCGCCCGCGGCGGTGCAGGCGGAGATCGGGACTGATTCGTTCGGTGCGCTGCGGCTCCGCGACGCGTACACGTTCGATCCGGTGCGCGCGACGCTCGGGCTGGCCGCCGCCGCCGAAGCGAAGGGCGCGCGAGTCTTCGAGCACTCCGCGGTTCGCCGGACGCGCTTTACGCGCCGGATTGCGCAGGTCGTTCTCGCGGCCGGCGCCATTCGCACGACCGGTGTCATCGTCGCGACGGGCGAGCCCGGGACGCTCTTCGGGCAGCTGCGTCGCCACGTCCGCCGCGAAACTGGCTACGCCGTCGTGACGCACCCGATGCTCGCGCCAATGCGCCACGCCTCGGGCAAGCGCACGAGCATCGTGACGGACGCGGGCCCGGCGCCGTACTGGTGGCGGTGGCTCTCCGAGGATCGCGTATTGTTCGCGGGCGCGCGATCGCGCACGCCCGGGGCCCGGTTGCGCGACAAAACTGTCGTTCAGCGAACGGCGCAGCTCATGTACGAGCTGTCCGTCCGGTACCCGGCGATTTCAGGATTGCCCGCGGCCTGGGGCTGGGACGTGCCGGTGGTGTCGACCCCCGACGCTTTACCGTGGATCGGCCCGCATCGTAATTACCCGTTTCACTTTTTTGCCATGGCATTCGGTTGGCATGGAGATGGGTTGGCGTGGCTCGCGGCGCGCGCGGCCGTGCGGTTTCTGCGTGGCGAGGCGACGCGCGACGACGACGCCTTCGGATTTGTGCGGCATTTGTGACGCCGGCCGTGAGAAGCAGGTCTAACATCGGAACTGGACCAGGGTATGGCCGGACTCCCCCCACTCTCTGAGCACTTGCTGCGCCGCGCGGGGTTTGGCGTGGGCGCGGCCGAGACGTCGCTGTTCAACCGCTTCACCTACATGGCGGTGGTCGGACAGCTCATCGACTACGACGCCGCCGCCGCGGACGTCGATTCGCACATCGGCACGCCCGGCTACGTCGGGATCACGACCCGCGGCGTGTTCGCGCCCAACACGGTGATCAACGACGCACGGCAGCGGTGGCTCTTCCGGCTCGTGCATTCGCCGGCGCCGCTGCAAGAGAAGATGGCGCTCTTCTGGCACCAGCATTTCGCGACGGCGTACAGCAAGGTCTCGAGCATCGTGGGCACGACGGACGGCGCGCGCATGATGGCGGCCAAGCCGTCGGAGGATCCCGGCGGGGCCAGGGGGCAGCTCGAGCTCTTCCGCCAGTTCGCGCTCGGCAACTTCCGCGACCTGCTGCTCGAGGTCGCGAAGGATCCGGCGATGCTCGTCTGGCTCGACGGCCGGCTGAACACGAAAGCGAGGCCGCAGGAGAATTTCGGGCGCGAGCTCATGGAGCTCTTCACGTTCGGCGTCGAGCACTACGTCGAGACCGATGTCTACGCGGCGGCGCGCGCCTTCAGCGGCTGGAACCTCACGACGGTCGGCGCTCGCGGTACGGCGTCGGCCTACTACGCCTTCAATTTCAATGCCGGCCAGCACGATCTGGCCGCCAAGGAATTCAGCTTTCCGATCTATCCCGATGGTGGCCGGATCATCCCCGCGCGCACCTCGACGAACGGGATGCAGGACGGGATCGATCTGATCAACGCCCTGGCCGTCCATCCGGAGACGGCGCGGCGGCTCGCGCGGAAGCTCTGGGCGTGGTTCGTCGACGAGACGGCCGTGCCTGACGACAGCTTCGTGGCGTCCATCGCCGACACGTACTTGCAGAACGGCACCAACATGAAGGCCGTCGTAGCGGCCGTGCTCGCGTCGGATCAATTCCGATCGTCTGCGTTCAAGCGCTACTCGTGGCCGGCGGAGTTCGTCGCGCGATCGCTCAAGGAAGTCGGCTTCGTCGGCTTCTCGGTGAACGACGCGCTGACACCAATGGTCAACATGGGGCAGCAGCTGTTCGAGCCGCCGGACGTCAACGGCTGGGAGCTCGGGCCCGGGTGGTTTTCGACGGCGCGGACGCTCGCGCGGATGAACTTCGCGGCGCAGCTCGCGACCAATCAAAAGTTCGGGCTGCGCGACATGGCGCGGCCGTACAAGCAGACGCCGGACACGCTCGTCAACTTCGTCGTCGACACGTTGAACGTGCCGGCGCCGCCCCCGGACGTCTACGCGGCGCTGACGGACTATGTCCGCGCCGGCGGCGCGTGGACGGGATCGGATGCGCAGCTGCTCAACAAGGCGGGCGGGCTGTTCCATCTGGTGACGGGGTCCGGGCAGTACCAGTTCGTGTAGGGGGCCGATGGCATGAAGGTGACCCGGCGCGAGTTCATTCAGGGCGGCGTCAGCGCGTTCACGATCGGGTTTGCCGCGCCGGCGTTTCTCTCGGAGCTCGCGATCGCGCAAGGCGCGTCCCGGCGCAACCTCGTCGTCTTGTATCTGGCGGGCGGCAACGACGCGCTCTCGACGCTCGTGCCGTACACGGACAACTTCTACTTCAGCCGCCGGCCGACGATCCGCGTGCCGGCCGGCGACGTCATCCAGATCGGTACGGACGCCGCAGGCAAACCGCTGGGACTGCATCCCCGGTTGACCGGGCTGAGGCAGATCTACGACGCGGGCAACCTCGCGATCGTGCAGCGGAGCGGCTACCCGAACTCGAGCCGCTCACATTTTCTCGGCACCGACATCTGGTCCACGGCCAATCCGGCGAGCTCGGTGGGACCCGGCTGGCTCGGCCGGTATCTCGATACGCTGCCGTCGCCCGTCGATCCGCTCGTCGGCTGGTGTACGACCGGCGAGGTGCCGCATACGCTCATTGGCCGGCAGGTGAGCGTGCCGGCCATTCCCAGTCCGGCGGCCTACGCGTTTCAGAGCCCGAACACCGGCACCGAGGCAACGTACTCGCGCAGCGCGATGAGCGCGATCGCGTCGCATCTGCCCGTCGATCAGCCGTACCTCTCGTTCGTCAACAGCACGGCGCAGGCGGCGATCGTCACGCTCGATCGCGTGGCCAAGGTCGTCAACTACGCGCCGTCGGTCACGTACGCGAGCGATGGGTTGTCACAGGCATTCAAGACGGTGGCCGGCGCGATCGCCAAGGGCATCGGGACGAAGGTGTTCTGGGTGCAGACGGGCGGTTTCGACACGCACGCGACGCAGAACGTCAACGCCGCGAACGCGGGCTACGCCAACCTCATGGGCACGCTCGGCAACGCGCTGTTCGCCTTCTACAGCGATCTCAAGAATCAGGGCCTGCTGCAGGACACGCTCGTCGTGCAGTTCTCGGAGTTCGGCCGGCGCATCAACGAGAACGGCAGCGCGGGCACGGACCACGGCGCGGCCGGCCTCATGATGGTGATGGGCGGCGGCGTCCACGGCGGGCTCTACGGCACCGCCGCGTCGCTCGATCCCTCACCCGGCAATCCCACCCTCGAGAACAACGGCAACGACGTCACCTACGAGACGGATTTTCGATCGGTCTACGCGCGGATTGTTGACAATTGGCTAGGCGCGAATTCTGTGCAGGTGCTGGGAGCGGACTTCAGGAAGAGCACGCTTACGTTTATCTAGGGGTTCCCGGGGGTTCCTTGGGGTTCCTAGGGGTTCCCGGGGGTTCCTTGGGGTTCCTAGGGGTTCCCGGGGGTTCCTCTCGGTTCCTTGGGGTTCCGCGGCGAGATTCGTCACGATCCGCAAGAGTTCGCGTGTGTTGGCCGAGTCGTCGCAGTTCAATCACGCGCTCAGGCGGCAATGACTCGAGGTAGAGAATGAGTCTCGCAGCTGCCTTATACCCGCGCTTGGCGAGCCGCCGGATTTCGGTCGCTTCGTCCGCTGACGCCAATCCCAAGCCAATGACGTCCGGCAAGTGATCGATGATCTCTTTCAGCGATCCTTTCGAAATCTGGAGATAGCGCGCGAACTCGAGCGGATAGAACTTTCCGAATCCCTCCGCGATGCTCGTGCACGACGTGTTCGCCGCCCGCCGGAGTTGTGTGCGCAACCACCAGTGGCCGCCAAATCCTGATCTCGTCGTCAGTCCGCGCACCAGGCACCGTACGTCGTTGGCTCGCTGCCATACGATGAACTCGGTGTGATCGTAGAAGCCCATGAGCGTCCATGACACAAGTTTGGTGCCATGGTGCGCCCAACGATTTCGGCCTGAGTCGGTTGGGCCTGAAAATAACTGCAACGTTCGCAGATGGAGGGAACGTCAGAAACTGCAATGCCCCCAGCGAACCTCAGAACCCCAAGGAACCTCGAGGAACCCCCGGGAACCCCAAGGAACCCCAAGGAACCCCAAGGAACCCCAAGGAACCCCAAGGAACCTCGAGGAACCCCTGGGAACCTCGAGGAACCCCTGGGAACCTCGAGGTTCCCCAAGGAACCCCCGGTTCTATTTCGACTCGAGCGCCCTTTTCTCCTCCTTAACTTTCTTGAGCAACGTGAACTCCGTGTCCGCCTTCTCCCATTGCTTGAGCAGCGCGTCGAGCTGTTCCTTCGCGCCCGCGGTGTTGCCTTTTTTGATCAGGACTTCCGCGAGCCTCCACCGCGCCCCGGTGACGGCGGAGCTGAAGCCGAGCACGCCCGCGGTCTCGATGACCTGCCGGTAGCTGGATTCGGCCCCGTCCACATCGCCCGCATTCTCCCTGATGCGCCCGATGTGAAAATTGATCTCGAGCGCGCGCGGATTCCCCGTGAGCGTCGCCTGAAGGTCACTGACCGCTTCTTTCGGCTGGCCGCCGGCGGCCCGGACGTAGGCCTTCGCGACCGCCACGGGAATCCAGACCGCTGAATCCTGTTTGCCCAGCGGCTCGAGGCGCGCGATCACGGGTGGCAGTGGTTGGACGATGCCGAGCGCCCCAAGCGCGGCCGCGGCTTGCGCCTGAGCCTGCGCGCTCGCGGTCTTGGAAAGCGATTCCTTGAGCGTGTCGATCGCCGGGCCTTGCTGGTACGCGGCCATCACGATCCGTTCCGACGCCTCGAGCGCGCCGACGATCCCCTCGTCGTGCGCGGCGCGCGCGTGAGCGCGTAGCTCCTCTTCGATCCGGCCGTAGTCCTTCAATCGGCCGTCCCACGCGGCGAGCGTGGCCTCCGCGCCGAGTATCTGATCGGGCGAAGCGATCTTCCTCGCGGCAGCCTCGAAGGCCGACTGCTCGGGATCCCCGTACAAGCGCGCCACGAACCATCGCGAGATCGCCAGGTCGCCCGCCGGACGAATCGCGAGCGACTTCTCGGCCCACTTGTAGGCTTCCTGGCGCTGGTTGAGGAAGAACAATGAGACGGCCAGATTCGACATCGGCAGCGGTTCATCCGGAGCGATGTCGATCGCGGCGCGATAGTGTTCCGCGGCCTGGCTGAACTCGTTGCGGCTGATGTAATAGACGCCGAGGTTGTTCTGCGCGGCGTAGTCGCGCGGGTAAGAGGCCGTCATCAGCTCGAGCGTCTCTCGAGTCTTCTTCGGATCCTCGAGCACCTTCATGTCGTAGTTCCAGGTGATGTAGAGCCGCTCGTACTCGCTGACGCGGTCTTTCATGTCGTACGCCTTCTGCGCGTACGTCTTGCTGTCGTCGGCGCGGCCGATGTTGCCGAGGACGACGGCGAGCTTGGCGTAGCCGAGCGCGAAATCGGGATCGAGCTCGACCGCCTTCTGGAAGAAGGGAATCGACGCCTCGTCGCCCCGTGTGTACCGGGTCTTGTTCGCCAACCCGTACGCCTTGAGCGCCTCGAGCGAAGACGTCGTCGCCTCGGTGACGGGCACGTCGTACTTCTGAATCGACGCCAGAGACTCGCCCAGGCTCTTGCGGAGCGCGGTCGTGGCCTGTCCGAGCGAGCTGAGCACCTCCTCCTTCGTTCGAACCTGCACCTGCTGTTCGGCGAGGGCCGCACCCGTCTGACAGTTGTGCACGCCGAGGGTCACGACGTAGTCCGTGCCGAGCGAGGAGATCGATCCCTCGAACGTGGCTTTGGCGCCGACGCGCTGGCACAACTCGCGCGCGACTTGCGGCGTGATGGGCTGGTCCGGTTGCCGCTGCATCAGTTTGAGCGTGCGTTGCACGCGCAGGTCCGGCAGCAGCGTGAGATACGGCGTCTGTTGAAGCTGGACCGACAGCGCCTGCTTGAGGGCGTCATCGAAGACGGGATCGCCCGTCGAGTTGCCGAAGTCGGAGACGACGACGGTGTCGCGCTCGGTGAACGCCGGCGTCCGCGTCGCGTGCCAGAAGTAATAGCCGACGGCGCCGACGATGACGGCCGCCGGCACGGCGACGCGCCACCAGCGACCCGGTGCGACAGGCGCCGCCGTCGTGGACGCGACGACGGGCGCGGCCGTCGCCACCTGGGTGACACTCGCCGCCGTGCGCCCGGTCGTGTCGCGCCGGATGCGCGACATCTCCGAAAGCATGTCGGCGGCGGTCTGGAAGCGAAGCTTCCGATCCTTTTCAAGCGACCGGCGAATGACGCGCGCCAGCTCTTCAGGCAGATCGGGATTCGACAGGCGCGGTTCGGCCGGCTGCTTGTTGAGGATCGCGTCGAACACCACCGCCGTCGTCTGGCCACCGAAGGCCTGCCGGCCGGTCGCCATCTCGTAGAGCACGAGGCCGAGTGAGAACAGATCCGTGCGTCCGTCGATGTCCTCGCCGCGCGCCTGCTCCGGCGACATGTAGTTGATCGATCCAACCGCCGATCCCGGCGACGTGAGGACGTCGGCGGCGCGCCTGGTTTCGTCGCCTCCGGCCGCGTCGTGACGGTCGCCGCCGAGTTTGGCGACGCCGAAATCGAGCAGCTTCGCCTGCCCCCGCTTCGTGATGAAGATGTTCGCCGGCTTGATGTCGCGATGGACGATGCCCTTCGCGTGCGCGGCGTCGAGCGCGTCGGCGATCTGACAGCCCGTGTCGACGACGAGATCGACCGGCAGCGGTTGACTGTGAATGCGCGCCCGCAGCGATTCGCCGTCGAGCAGCTCCATGACGATGAACCGGCGGCCACCGTGGGCCGTGTCCTCGCCGATGTCGTAGACCGTGCAGATGTTCGGGTGATTGAGCGACGAGGCGATCCGCGCCTCGCGTTCGAAGCGCTCGAGCAGTTCGGGCGCCAGGGCCAGTCCCTCGGGAAGGAACTTCAGCGCGACGTGACGCCCCAGGCGCATGTCTTCGGCTTCGTAGACGACGCCCATGCCGCCGGCGCCAAGCTGGCGCACGATGCGATAGTGTTGAACCTGCTCGCCGATCACGAGCGAATTATAGAGGTTCCTGAGGGCTCCTTATGCGGTTCCCGAGGGTTCCTCGAGGTTCAAGTGTACGAGCATCGTTCTGCCAAGCTGCTGACACCCCGACAGTTCGTCGGGCGGATGGCGCGTCACCTCGGTCTGGTGACGGCGCTTGTGGTTGCGTCGCTTGCGGTGGGCATGGCGGGGTACATGACGCTGGGACGGATGCACGCCGTCGACGCGTTTCTGAACTCCGCGATGCTGCTCGGCGGCATGGGACCGGTGGGCGATTTGCCGACGGACGCGGCGAAAGTGTTCGCCGGGGTGTACGCGCTGTACGCCGGCCTCGTGTTCATCGCGTCAGCCACGATCCTGATCGCACCGGTCGCCCATCGCGTGCTTCACAAGCTGCACGTGAGCAACACCGGACGATAGCGGCGGGCAACTCTCCAGCGAACCGTTGCGGGCCTTCCTCCGTCCAAGCATCAAGCCTAGAACTTCTAGGAGACACCATGAGACGCCGTCAGCAACCCGCAGCCGGGGGCGACCTGCTCGCCGGCACGCTCGACATGCTGATCTTGCGGAGCCTGCACTCGGGCCCGGTCCACGGCCTCGCCATCGCGCAGGACATCGAGCGCCGGTCGGACGCCGTGCTGCTCGTCGAGCAGGGCTCGCTGTATCCGGCACTCTACCGGCTGGAAGCGCGCGGGTGGATCGGGTCGTTCTGGGGGACGTCCGACCGCCGGCGCCGCGTGCGGTTCTATCGTCTGACGCCGAAGGGCAAGCGCCAGCTCACCGCCGAATCGAACCGCTGGGAGGCGCTGGCGCGCGCGGTCGCCCGGGTCATGCGGCCGGAAACGCTGAGCTGAGTTGGGGTCAGGTCTTGGTGGGCGTCAGCCAGACCTGACCCCTTTCGCACGTTCGATGCTGAACGTTGAGTGAGTGAGTCCACATGTCGAAACGCGAGCGCGAACGCGCCGAGGAAATGCGCACGCACATCGAGCTCTACGTCGAAGAGCTGGTCGCGCGCGGGCGCACGCCGGAAGACGCGAGGCGTGAAGCGCGGCTCGCGTTCGGCAATCCACGGGCGAAATTGGAGGAGGTCGAGGCGATGGAGCGGCTGCCGTTCTTCGATGCGCTGTGGCGCGATCTCAAATACGCCGTGCGCGTGCTGCGCCGGACGCCGGCGTTCACGGCGACCGCGATCGCGACGCTCGCGCTGGTCATCGGCGCGAACACCGCGGTCTTCAGCCTGGCGCACGCGATCCTGCTGCGCCCCTTGCCATTTCCGCAGCCCGAGCGTCTCGCCATGGTCGAGGTCGAGGGCCGCACGCCGAAGGGCCAGGGCCGGTGGGAGTCGCATGACGGCACGACGTGGGAGGTCATGCGAGACGGCGCGACGGCCATCGATGTCGCGGTCATCGCCGGTGGCTTCGGCCACGACGTGAATCTCGTCGTTGGCGGCAAAGCGCTTGCGGTCGGCCAGGCGCGCGTCGGCTCGGGTTACTTCCACGTGCTGGGCGTCGCGCCGGCGGCGGGCCGCGAGTTCACGAGAGACGACGACCGTCCGGGGGGCCCGGCCGTGTGTGTGATCAGCTACCCCCTGTGGCAGCGCGTGTTCAGCGGAGACGCCGGCGCCATCGGCCAGTCGCTGCTGCTGCGCGGCGAGCGCTACGACGTCATCGGCGTGATGCCGAAGGGCTTCGAGAATCCCGGCGAACCCGCCGATGTGTGGACGCCGGTACGGCCGTCGCGCACCGGCGAAGGCGGCGGCACGAACTTCGGGATCGTCGCGCGCGTCAGGGACGGCCACACGTGGCAGGAGGCGATCGCGGCGATGCCCGCGCTCGACAGCGGGTTCATCAAGCGAGTGACCGGCGACGATGTGCCGGGATTCAGCGGACACTTCACGCTCGTGCCGCTACAGGACACCCTGGTGGCCGACGTCCAGCAACCGATCGTGATGCTGGGCGGCGCGGTGTTCACGGTCTTGCTCATCGCGTGCGTGAATCTCGCCGTGCTGGTGCTCGTGCGCGGCGGGAGCCGGACAAAGGAGATCGCGACGCGCATGGCGCTCGGCGGCGGCCGGCGTGATGTGCTGCGCCAATTGATGACCGAGAGCGCAGTGCTCGGGCTGGCGGGCGGGGCGCTCGGCCTGGCCGTCGGCTACGTCGGCCTTGAAGGGCTCAAGGCGCTCGGCGGCGCGACGTTCGACCAGTGGACGCACGTCACGCTCGATGGGCAGATGCTGGCGTTCACGATGGGTCTATCGCTGTTCACGTGTCTGCTGTTCGGCCTCGTGCCGGCGCTGCAGGCGAGCCGGCTCGACGTGCAGGCCGCGCTGGCCGAGGGCGGGTCTCGCAGCGTCGCCGGCGGCTCGCGGCCGTGGCTGCGCCGCATCCTCGTCGGCGCCGAAGTCGCGCTGGGCGTCGTCCTGCTCGTCGTGACGGCGCTGCTCATTCGCGCGTTCGTGAACCTTCGCAGCATCGATCCCGGGTTCGATCCGGCGCACGTCGTGACGACCAGCGTCTCGCTGCAGGATGCGCGCTACAAGACGGCCGCGCAGATGAATCAGCTCTTCGACGAAACGGTTCGGAGGCTCGAGCAGACGCCCGGCATCGAATCCGCGGCCGTGTCGCTCGAGCTGCCGTACCGGCGCCTGCTCAACATGGGCTTCAAGTTCATGGACGATCCCGACGACAAGGGCCACATCGCCAACGTGATGTACGTGACGCCTGATTTCTTCAAAACGTTGCGCGTGCCGCTGTTGGGCGGGCGGGCCATCTCGACGTCAGACGCCGTCACCGCGCCTCCGATCGTCGTGGTCAATCAAGGCTTCATCAAGCTCGCGTCGGGCGGACGCGATCCGATCGGGCGGCGCGTGCGGATCAGCAACGCCGAGCGCGAGGTCGTCGGTGTCGTCGGCGACGTGAAGGTGACGAGCTCCGGCTTCTTCCTGACCGGCATGGTGAAGGGGCCGATCACGAGCGGTCCGCTGATCTATCTCCCGGCGGCGCAGACGCCCGACGGCTTCATGGGCATCCACATCTGGTTCTCGCCGATGTGGACGGTGCGCACGTCGAGCCCGGCGGTCGCGGAGGCGGCCTTGCAGCACGCGATCGGCGCGGTCGACCCCCTGCTGCCCATCGGACGGATTCAACAGATGACCGACATTCAGGCGGCGGCGACGTCCCGGCAGCGGCTGCTGATGATCCTCGTCGGCGTGCTTGGCGCGGCAGCGGTACTGCTCGCGGCGATCGGCATCCACGGCCTGATCGCGCACTCTGTCCAGCAGCGCACGCGGGAGTTCGGCATTCGGCTCGCGCTCGGGGCGACCGCCGGCGGCACCATTCGCGAGGTCGCGATGTCCGGCGTCGTCATCGCCTGTTCCGGCGCGGTCGTGGGCGTGGGACTCGCGGTGATGGCCGTGCGCCTGGTCGAGAGCCTCGTGAGCAGCGACTATCTCTGGGGCGTCACGAGCCGCGATCCGTCCACGTATCTGGAAGTCGGCGCGTTTCTCGTCGTCGTCGCCGCGGTCGCGAGCCTGCTGCCCGCGTTGCGCATCTTCCGGCTCGATCCCGTCGAAACGCTCAGAGCGTGAGCTTGGCGACTACGTCTCGCGCTGCTCGATGCGCGCCCAGCTGTCTTTGAGCGTGACGGTCCGGTTGAAGACCGGACGATCGTGCGCGGCATCCGCGTCCACGCAGAAGTACCCCAGGCGCTCGAACTGGAATCGCGTACCCGAGGCGGCGTTCGCGAGTGACGGCTCGACCTTGGCGTGGGTGAGCACGTCGAGCGAGTGGGGATTCAGCTGCGTCAGAAAATCCGCATCGCCCGCGCCAGGATTCTCGACGTTGAAGAGGCGATCGTACAGCCGCACCTCGGCGTCGACGGCGTGCGCGGCCGACACCCAGTGCAGCGTCGCCTTGACCTTGCGGCCGTCCGGCGCGTCGCCGCCGCGCGTCGCCGGATCGTACGTGCATCGCAGCTCGACGACGTTGCCGGCGGCGTCCTTGACGACGCTCTGGCACGTGATGAGGTACGCGTTGCGAAGGCGCACTTCGCGTCCGGGTGCCAGGCGGAAGAACTTCTTTGGCGGATCCTCGCGGAAGTCGTCCTGCTCGATGTACAGCACGCCTGAAAACGGCACTCTTCGGGTGCCGGCGCCCGGCTCCTCCGGGTTGTTGACGACGTCCATTTCCTCGACCTGACCGGCAGGGTAGTTTTCGAGGACGACCTTGAGCGGTTTCAGCACAGCCATCGCGCGCGGGGCCCGCTTGTTCAGATCCTCGCGCACGAAGTATTCGAGCAGTCCGATGTCGACGATGTTCTCGCGCTTCGCGACGCCGATGTCGTCGGCAAACCGGCGAATCGCTTCGGGTGTGTACCCGCGGCGCCGCATGCCGGAAATCGTCGGCATCCGCGGATCGTCCCAGCCACTCACGCGCTTCTCGCCGACGAGCTGCAGCAGCTTTCGCTTGCTCATCACCGTGTAGTTGAGGTTGAGCCGCGCGAACTCGATCTGCTGCGGCTTCGCCGGCAGCGGCAGGTTGTTGATCAGCCAGTCGTAGAGCGGGCGGTGCGCCTCGTACTCGAGCGTGCAGAGCGAGTGCGTGATCCGCTCGAGCGCGTCCGAAATCGGATGCGCGTAGTCGTACATCGGGTAGATGTGCCACGCGTCGCCGGTCCGGTGATGATGCGCGCGGCGAATGCGGTACAGCACCGGATCGCGCATGTTGATGTTGGGCGACGCCATGTCGATTCTCGCGCGCAGCACGTGGGCGCCGTCGGGGAACTCGCCGGCGCGCATCCGGCGGAAGATGTCGAGATTGTCCGCGACGGGCCGGTCGCGGTACGGGCTGTTCGTGCCCGGCTCGGTGAGCGTGCCGCGCGTTGCGCGGATCTCGTCCGCCGAGCGGCTGTCGACGTAGGCGAGGCCATTCTGAATGAGCGTCTCGGCGTAGTGGTAGAGCTGATCGAAGTAGTCGGAGGCGAAGTACAGCCGATCATCCCAGTCGAAGCCCAGCCAGCGGACGTCGGCCATGATCGACTCGACGTATTCGACGTCTTCGGTCACCGGATTGGTGTCATCGAAGCGCAGGTTGCAGGTACCGCTGAAGTCGCGGGCGATGCCGAAGTTCAGGCAAATCGCCTTGGCGTGACCGATGTGGAGGTAGCCGTTCGGTTCGGGCGGAAATCTGGTACAGACACGGCCGCCGTGCTTCCCCGATGCGTTGTCGGCGGTGACGATCTCACGGATGAAGTCGAGGCGCTCGGCGGCGCCGGGCGTCGGGAGTGACATCCGTTAATTGTAGTAGGGGTTCCGGAGTTCCGGCGTTCCGGGGTTCACTGGACGATGTCGTGAGGCATGCCCCGCCGCCAGCGAACCCCGGAACCGAAACCCCCGATTGACTAGAAGCCGACGCGCAACCCGACCACGACCCGGTTCGTGTTGATCGCCTGCGTGTCGGTGAAGATCCGCGCCCAGTGGTAACCGATGTCGACCGCGGCGCGCTTGCCGGCGGCGATCGAGACGCCGCCGCCCGCCATGAACATCGGCTTGGTCTGGCTCTGGAAGAGATCGGCCGCCGTGACGAAGTCCGGCGTGACGTCTGCGTCTCCCTGGATCGCCGTCAGACGCGTCGTGACCTTCGCCCAGCCGAACCCGCTGTCGAGGAACGGCGCGAGGCCGGATCGCTGTTTGCCCAGCACCCGAATTTCGCCCATTCCGTACGTGCTGGGCATCGACGCGGTGAAGCTGAACGGCGTGGTGCCATCGCCCGTAAACCCCTCAGCGACGGTGTTGAGTTGAGCGGACGTGGTCGTCGGCATCACGTTCGACATGTGGCCGAACTCGCCGATGATCTGCAGGTGCGACGTCGCGACGACGTTGATGCCGCCGGCGACGACACCGCCCGCTTCGTTGCCGAACGTCACGCCGCCGAGTGCGCTGAGGTACGCTCGCGGTGTGTCGGCCGGACCCGCAAACGCCGGCGCGGCCACGAGGAGTACGAACAGCGAGAGCCGTGGAGTCAGAGACTTGCCAGTCACGATTGCGCTCCTTCGCGTCAATGAATCGGCGCGCGAGAAGCGATCACGTTCGCTTCTCCGACAGGCTGGCTCCCACTCATATATGACTGGCGCGGCGTCTGGAAGGTTTACCGTCGCGATCGGTTGCGATACCATCGGCGCGCGGAGATGACCATGCCTTCTCGTACTCGTGCTCAGTTGAATGTCCTCGTCGCGGTGACGGCCGCGTGGCTGTTCGTGATCGCCTCGCCTCGACTGGTGGGCCAGCAGACCGCGCCGCCGCCGGCCGGCCAACAGACGCCGCCGCCTGCGGGCGCGCAAGGCGCGCGTCAGGGCGGGGCCGGCCAGGACTTCGAAGCCGCGCTGCAGCGCCAGGTGCGGACCGACGCGACGTGGCGCAAGGCGAGCGACGGCGTGATGAAGATGACGAAGACGACCTACAAGAGCCGCAACGGCGGCCTCGACATCCCCGTCTTCGTCTTCGAGCCGCTGAAGCTCCGCGGACCCAAGGGCCACGCCGCGATCGTCTGGGTGCACCCCGACATTCGCGGTCACGTCTACGAGTACTACATTCCGTACGTGCGCGAGGCCGTCTCGCGCGGCTACGTCGTCGTCGCACCCGAGTACCGCGGGAGCGTCGGATACGGTCAGGCGTTTTACGATGCGATCGACTACGGCGGCGCGGAAGTCGACGATGTCTTGACCGCGGTTGACTACATCAAATCGACGATGCCGCACGTCGATCCCGCGCGGATCGGCATCATCGGCTGGAGTCACGGCGGCATGATCACGCTGCTGTCGATCACGCACGAGCCAACGACATTCAGGGCCGCGGTCGCGCTGGTGCCGGTGACGAATCTGTTTCAGCGACTCTCGTACAAGAATCCGGTGCGCTATCACCAGCAGATCGACCCGGCCAATCGCATCGGCGGCCTACCGGGCGACAGCGCGCAGGTCAACGCGGCGTACAAAGAACGGTCCGCGATCTATCAGATCGACAAGCTGCAAATCCCGTTGCTCGTCCACATTACGAGGAACGATCAAGACGTCAACTTCGAGGAAGCGCAGCAGTTGGTCGACGCGCTGAAAGCGCGCAAGTCGAATCTCGCGGAGACCAAGATCTACGACAACCCGCAGGGCGGCCACCTGTTCGATCGCCAGTGCCCGTCGATGACCGAGCGCAACGCCGATCCGACGGATCTCGCGAGCTACACGCCGACCAACACCACCGAGCAGCGGGATTCGTGGGCGCGCGTCTGGGCGTTCTTCGATTTCAGCCTCGATCCGTACCACGACGCGAGCGGCAAGTAGGCGCCGCGTTTCAAGTGGCCGAGGCGGAGGCCGACGGCGAGTTCCAGCCATGCCTCGATACGTCGCCTTCCTTCGTGCCATCAACGTCGGCGGTCACATCGTCAAGATGGACGCGCTGCGTCGACATTTCGCGTCGCTCGGCTTCAACGACGTCGAGACGTTCATCGCGAGCGGCAACGTGATTTTCCAGAGCCGGTCGACTGCCGCGGCCGCGCTCGAGCGCCGGATCGAAGCCTGCCTCGAGGAGAGACTCGGCTACGAGGTGAAGACGTTCTTGCGGACGGACGCCGAGGTCGCAGCGATTGCCGCGTACCGCGCGTTCGAGCCGGCGCGCGTCGCGTCGGCGGACTCGTTCAACGTCGGGTTTCTCGCCGGCCCGCTCGATAATCTGGCGATCACAAAAGTGAAAGGCTTCGCCAGCGCGATCGACGAGTTCCACGTCAACGGGCGCGAGTTGTACTGGTTGTGCCGGACGAAACAGAGCGATTCGAAGTTCTCGAACGTCGCGTTCGAGAAGGCGATCGGCGCGCGCGCGACCTTCCGCGGACTGAACACGATCCGCCGGCTCGCCGACACTCTCGCGTTACCATAGGCCCGTGCCGAGGCTCTCGATCGACGAGAAGACCACGCTGCTCGGCGCGATCGCCGAGCACGAGGCGGAGATCGCCGCGCTCAAGACGCAGCTCTACATCGACCGCGAGGGTCAGACGGCGGGCGCCGCGCTCACGTGGGCGCTGTGGGTCTACTTTCTCGCGTGGTTCGTGCTCGCGGCCTACGAGTGCGTCAAGCTCATCGCGTACTGGCAGGGCGGCATCGGCAGCGAGCTGACGCTCACGATCTCCGGTGGCATCTGGGGCGCGGCGACGTCCGGCTGGCTCGCCTTCAACCAGCGTACGGCCAACGGCTGGGAGTTCGACGACGGCACCAGCGGCTTCGAACCGGGGGTGCGCAGAGAACGCTTCAACCGGCGCTTGACCGCCGGATTCCTCACTCGGCCGGTCCTCGGCGTGCTCGTCGGCATCATCGTGCTCGCCGGCGCGCGCGCCGGGCACTTCTGGTCGGCCAATAATCAGTACGCGCTCGCGTTTCTCGCGATCGGCGGCGGGTTGATCTCGAATGCGGTGCTCGAGATGGTGAAGGACGCCGGCAAGCGGCTCTAGCCCGCCTCCTTCAAATCAGGCGCTTCGTGCGCAGGGCCACGTCGATCGGCTGTCCAGCCCGCCGCATCAGGAGCCGGTACTCGCGGTCGGGAATTCGCAGCCACCGCGAGATCGTGTCGAGCGGGAGAGAAGTCGCGCCGCGCCCGTCGATTGAGGTGAACTCGTCTCCAGCACGAATGCCCAGTTGCGCCGCCGGCGTATCCGGGCGCACCGCCAGTACCCGCACGACTCCGCGCGAGTTCTTCGCGAGCACGATGCCGCTCATGTCGGCGTCGAAAGGATCACCGAGGCGCGTGTTCGGCTCGAGGATCGCGCGGCGGTGTGGATAGTCGAGAATCACGGTGAATCGGCGCAGCACCTCCGCGCCCATGATGCCGTCCCTGGCGTCTGAAGCGGTCGCGCCTTGGGTCGCGCGCGAAAACCCGACGACGGGTCGGGCAAAGGCAAAGGGCCCAAGGCGGAGTGCGTCGAGCCGCCCGATCACCACCGACGCCTCTCCGCCGACGCCCATCCCGAATCCCGACACGGTCATCCGACCCTCGAGCAGGTGATGCTTGTCGACGAACGGACGAGTGAAGCCGATCGATCCGTCGCTGCCGGTATCGAGCTCGGCGCTTGCTGTCAGCGACGTCCCACCGGTGTCGATCGTGACGTTGACGTTGGGCGTATTGCCGGACAGGGCGATCGGGATCGTCGTGCCCGTGCCGTCGTACGCGAAGCTGTTCGCGTCGAAGAGCGTGACCGACGCCGCGGCATAGTCGATCCGGACGACGTACTTCAGGAACACATCCGAGCCGAGGACGCCGTCGACCTCGTGACCGATCACGTCGAAGTCGTCGCCGAGCGGAAGCGAGACCGTGTTGTTCGTGGCGATCTCCGCGCCGGCGACGTGGACGGTAAGCCGGCCGATCATGCCGATGCGCGTGGAGCCTTCGCCGATGCCGGCGCGCGTTTCGCCGATCGCGCGGGCGGTCATCCCGCGCGCAGTGGCCAGGGCCTCGCCCACGACGGACACGCTGGCGCCGCTGTCGAGAATCAGCCAGACGGGCTCCGGCGCGTCATTGACCGTCGCGCGGACGAGCATCACGCCGCGTGACGTCTCGACGGCGACGCAGGTCGGTGAACCAGCAACGAAAGGGGTGGGCGAGTCAGGCTCGAGCACCAGCGACGAGGAGACCGTGTCGGCGTCGTTGAGACCAATCGCGGTTCGCGTGGCTGCCACGAATCCTGGCAGGGTAGCGCTCACGGCGTAGTCGCCCGCGGGCAGGTTGCCGACGCTGAACTTCCCGTCGCGGCTGGTCGAGGCCCGGCGAGTCAGCTCGCCGGCCACTTGCCGCACGGTGATGCTCGCGCCAGGCAGCGCGGCGCATCGCTGATCGATGACGGCGCCATTGAGGATCGCGGTCGGAGTCGTCTGTCGAGCGATCGCGGCGGCACTCATGACCGCGACCGCCGCTGCGAACACGATCACCGCGCGGCGGATCCCTCTCACCCGATGCCCAGCGCGAGCGCCGCTCGCTCGCGGAGCGGCGCCAGGCGCGTCCGTTCGAGATCGTCGCGATAAAACATGTTGAACGTATCGAACGGAATCAGCCGGCCGTCCGGGTGCACGATGTGCACGCACGTCTTCTTCACCGAACGCACGTCGAACGCATGCGCGTCGATGAACTGCATGATGACGACGCGGAACAGATTCCCGTAGCCCAGTTCCGCCGGCACCGAGACCTGCGGCAGGCAGCAGAGCAGGTCGCGCAATGACGAGGCGCCGGATTGCGGTGAGTGATTGGTCGCAAATGCCTTGACGATGCCCTCGTGGACCGCGGCTTCCTGCTCGTAGATGATCGTGTTGCGGCCGGCGTTGATCAGGATCTGCGGATCGATCAGGCCCGTGAGCGGCACGACCTTCTCGCCGAGCTTGAGCGCGTAGGCCATCGCGAGCGCATCGGGATGGCACGGCACCGGGATCACGTCCTCGGGCCGGAAGACGGTCGTTTGCTCGAGAATGTTGCGGCGGACTTCCGTCAGCGTCAGCCGATCGGTCGCCGGGTCGTACTCGTCCGTGCGGCCCGCGTTCTGCACGGGCTGGAACGTGACGCCGCGCACGCACGGCTGCTCGAGCGCGTAGTCGATGATCTTGCCGATCTCGTGGTCGTTCACGCCCTTCTTGACGGTGACCACCAGCGTCGTGGACACACCGAGACGATTCAGCCGCGCGAGCGCGTCTTCGCGAATGCGCCGAAGATCCGCCCCGCGCAGATCCATCAGCGCGTCGCGCTCGAACGAGTCGAACTGGAGGTACAGCTCGAAGTCGGGCATGTAGCTCGCCAGCCGCACCGCGAACTCCTCGTCCTGCGCGATTCGAATGCCGTTCGTGTTGACCATCAAGTGACGGATGGGCCGCGCCTTTGCGCGGTCGAGCACGTCGAAGAACTGCGGATGGATCGTCGGCTCGCCGCCGGAGATCTGCACGACGTCGGGATGGCCCTCATTGCGCACGACGGCGTCGAGCATCCGCTCGATGTGATCGAGCGTCCGGTACGTCTGGCGGTCGGGCCCGCTCGACGCGTAACAGATCGGGCAGCGCAGGTTGCAGGCGTCGCAGATCTCGACGAGCGACAGGCACGAGTGCTGCTCGTGGTCGGTGCAGAGCCCGCAGTCGTACGGGCAACCCCACTTCACCGGCGTGTTGTAGTGCGCCGGCATCTCCGGCGGCTTGATGAACACCTCGCGGCAGCGCCGGTAGTAGTCAACGTCGTCGGCGACGAGCACCCGCTCGTGTCCGTGCTCCGGGCAGCGCTTGAGCATGAACACGCGGTCGTCCTGAAACACGATCTTGGCGTCCACGCGGCGGAAACACGTCGAGCAGATCGACACCGCGACGTCGTAGAAGAGATACGGGCGGACGCGCATCACGAGCCCTCAGGATTTCTTTGCGTGCGCGTTCAAGATGGCCTGCACGACCACGGCGAGCGCGATGACGCAGCCAATCAGGAACATCCCGAGGCCCACGCAGAACAAGAACCCGAAGAGAATCCCGCCGGCCCCGGCAGCGCCCGAGTTGAAGTTCATCGTGCTCAGAAACAGCGCGCACCCGCCGAACGCGAGCAGCGGCCCGCCGATGAGCAGGATCGCGAGCTGCTTGCCGCGCGGCTTCGGCGTGGGCGTGCCCGGGGGCGTGCCTGCAGGGGCCGGGGCGCCGGGCGGAGGCGTGGGGGAGCCGGTTACTTCGTCAGCCATCGCGCGACATCATGGCGGTAGTGGACGACCACTGCAAGCGCCGTCCACTGGATGGCGGACAACCCCAGCGCCAGCCGCACCTCCGGCTTGAGCGCGTCGATCACGAGCCGAAAGGCGAGATAGCCGACCATGAACAGGCGAAAGACGTCGCCCTCGCGGTGCGGCCGCGCGACGGTTCGCGCGAGAAATGCGGCGAGCAGCCACAGAAACGTCGTCTCATACAGTTGCGTGGGATGGCGCGGGATGCCATCGCCGAAGTCCACCGCCCACGGCATCGTGGACGGCGAACCGTACGTGCGATCGGGCAGGCCCGACAGGAAACAGCCGATGCGGCCGATGCCGATGCCGACCGCGAGCGGCACGGCGAAGAGATCGCCGGTCCGCGCCGTGATGCCCAGCCGGCGCTTCGCAATCTCCACGGCGATGAGCCCGCCGACCAGCGCGCCGACGACCGTCTTGCCGCCCAGGAGGAACAGCGGCTCTCGCCAGTGGGCGAGCGTCTCGGCCGGATCCTCGAACCAGAAGAGGACCTTGCTGCCAATCGCGGCGCCCGCGATCGCTGCGGCGATCATCCACCAGCGCGCGTCGCCGCTCAGCGCGTCCCCGCGCCTGCGGCGCATGCGCAGGTACAGCTGGAATCCGATGAAATAGGCGAGGGCGTCGAACACCCAGTGCGGGTGGATCGACCACGCGCCCACGCCGAGATAGACCGGAAACGTCAGGCGGCGATTGTCCCACACCAGCCGGCCCGGGATGGACCCTGCCGCGCTCTTTCAACGTATCTTCTGAAGTTATGTCCACGTTGTTCCAAGACATCCGGTTTGGCGCGCGCCTGCTCCTGAAGGACCGCACGTTCACGATCACGGCGCTGCTCACGCTCGCCATTTGCCTCGGCGCCAACGCCGCGATGTTCACGGTGGTCCGATCGGTGCTGCTCAAGCCGCTGCCGTTTCCGGATTCCGACCGCGTCGTGCTCCTCTACAACAGCTACCCGAACGCCGGCGCGCCGCGTGTCGGCGCCGCGGTGCCCGACTACTTCGATCGGTTGACGGCCGTGCCCTCGCTCGATGTGCAGGCGATTTTCCGGCGTGAAGGCATGACATTTGGCGATGAGAACGGCGCCGAGCGGCTCGTGAGCATTCGCGCGACGCCGTCCTTCTTCCGCGTCGTCCACGTCGAACCGATGCTCGGCCGCGCCTTCACCGACGACGAAGGCGAAGTCGGCAAGACGCAGAAAGTGCTGTTGAGCTACGCGTTCTGGAAGCGCAAGCTCGGCGGCGCCGAATCGATCAACGGCCTCAAAATTCGACTCAACGGCACCGAGTTCGACGTCGTCGGCGTCATGCCGCCGGACTTCTCGTTTCTGCAGAACGACGTCGACCTCTACGTGCCGGCGGCGTTCGCGCCGGTCGAAAAGGCCGATGACCGCCGGCACAGCAACAACTGGCAGATGATCGGGCGGCTGCGCGCGGGCGCGACGATCGATCAGGTCCAGCAGCAGATCGAGGCGCTCAACGCGTCGAACGACGTGCGGTTTCCAGACTTTCACCAGATTCTGAAGGACGCGAACTTTCATACCGTCACGGTCTTTCTGCGCGACGACGTCGTGCGCGACGTGCGCAAAGTGCTGTTCCTCCTGTGGGGCGGCGTCGGGTTCGTGCTCGTCCTCGGCTGCGTCAACATCGCGAACCTCGTGGTCGTGCGGTCGAGCGGTCGCGCGCGCGAGATGGCGACGCGCCACGCGATCGGCGGCGACCTGGCCCGGCTGGCACGGCAGCTCGTCACCGAGACGACGCTGCTCGCCATCGCCGGCGGAGCGCTCGGCGTATTCCTGGCGTGGTCGCTGATTCGCGCGCTCGCCGCGGCGAACCTGACGCAGCTGCCGCGCGGGTACGAAATTGCGCTGGACCCCGTCGCGATCGGCGCCACCCTCATCGTCACCGTCGCGGTCGGGCTCGTTCTGGGTCTGGCGCCGGCGGTGCGGCTCTACCGGATGAAGCTCGACGTCGAGCTCCGCGAGGAGACGCGCGGGGGCACGAGCGGACGCCGCGCGAATCTGATCCGGCAGGCGCTGGCTACCGCGCAGGTCGCGATCGCGCTGGCGCTGTTGACCGGCGCGGGGCTGCTCCTCGCGAGCTTTCGCGCCGTGCTCAATCTCGACTATGGGTTCGATGCGAATCAGGTGATGACGGGGAACATCAACCTGCCGCAGACGAGCTACAAGGACGAAGCGGCCCTCGTATCGTTCGAATCGCGCGTTCTCGAGGGGCTGCGGGCGATTCCTGGCGTCGAAGCCGCGGGCGCGACGACGGCCGTGCCGTTCTCCGGCGGCATCAACAACAGTGTGATCCTCGCCGAGGGCTACGCCATGAAGCCCGGTGAGTCGCTTCTTGCCCCGACGGCCGTGATCGCCACTGCGGGCTACTTCGAGGCGATGCACATTCCGGTCGTGCGCGGCCGCACCTTCGACGCGCGCGACACCGCCACCGCGCCCAGGACCGCCATCATCGACGAGCGGCTCGCGCGCAAGTTCTGGCCGGACCAGGACGCGGTCGGCCGTCGCCTCTACCAGCCGGACGACATCAAGGACGTGACGAAGACCTCCGAAAAGACGCGCTTCTACACGATCGTCGGCGTCGTGAAGGAAGTGCAGATGATGGATCCGCGCGCCGACATCACGCCGGTCGGCGCGTACTACTTTCCGTTCGAGCAGAATCCCATTCGCGGCGTGTCGCTGATGGTGCGCACGCGCGTGCCGTCGACGACGATCCTCAGCGACCTCCGACGCGTCGTCGCCAGCCTCGATTCGCAGCTGCCCGTCTCACGCGCGCAGCCAATGCAACGCGTGATCGACGATGCCCTGGTCGGCCGCCGCCTGCCGGTGCTCATCTCGATCGCGTTCGGCGTGGTCGCGTTGCTGCTCTCGGCCATCGGCATCTACGGCGTGCTGGCGTACGGCGTCGCGCAACGCCGCCGCGAGCTGGGCGTCCGCATGGCGCTCGGCGGGACGTCCGCGTCCGTGTTTGGCCTGGTGCTCTCGGACGGGCTCAAGATCGTCGCGATCGGCCTCGCGATTGGCTTGGCGTCGTCGATTGTCGTCGGCCAGCTGATGAAGAGCCAGTTGTTTGGCGTGACGCCGCTCAGCCCGGTCGTGCTCGCGCTGGTCACGATTGCTCTGTCGGTCGTCGCGCTGACGGCGAGCGCCATCCCGGCCCTGAGAGCGAGCCGGATCAATCCGATCGTCGTGCTCGGGAAGTAGAATCGTGGCCCTGAGGAGCTTGCATCATGGCCAGCCGTGACCGGCGCGTCGACGCATACAGTTGATCGAGAAGATGCTGCCCCAGGCGGACGAGAACGCGATAAGGCAGTTTGGCCGGGTGACGTCAATCAACGATCTGCCGGACGATCGGACGTTGATTCGCAGCATTCAGACGGCCGCCAGGCTCAACGACGAGGGCATCAAGGTCACGCGCGCGCCCGCGAAGAAGAAGCCGCCGCTCAAGGTACCGACGTATTTCATGGCCGCCATGAAGAACGGAGTGTGCGCGCGGCCGCCGCGTCCCGGCCCTCGACGTTGAAGATCGTGTACACGTCGCCTGGCCCGACCGGCTGGTCGTCGGACTGCCAGCCAAAGAGCGAGGCGTAGAAAGCCTTCGCCTGCGTCTGGTCCGTGGTCGAGAGCTCGAACCAGCAGAACGATCCGAGAGCATGGTGGTGGACGTGCATGGCGCGAAAACTATCCGGGATAGTAGGCGACCGTGAGGACAACCGTATGACAGAGCGGACGTGGTGGGAAAAGATCGAAACGAAGGGCGAGGAAGCACTCGAGCAGCTGAAGCGCCTGATCACGGAAGGCAACGTCCGGCGCGTGCGAATCCGGCAGAAGGATCATGTCGTCGCTGAGTTTCCGCTCACGATCGGCGTCGTCGGCGTCGTCCTCGCGCCTGTCGTCGCGGCCGTCGGCGCCGTCGCCGCGCTCATGACGGATTGCACGATCGAGGTCGAGCGTCAGGAGAAATGACCTCGGGAGTCGTTTCCCGCCAGAACGACGCTCGGAGTTTCCCTGCCATCAATGGAAACTCCAGGCGTCATTTCAGCGGGAAACGACTCCCGAGGTCATTTAGCACTTCTTCGGCGTGGCCGTCGACGTTGACCTTGTCCCAGCGTTTCGCGACCTTGCCGTCGCCGTCGATCAAGTACGTCGTCCGCACGATGCCCATGTAGCTCTTGCCGTAGTTCTGCTTTTCCTGCCACACGCCGTACTTCTCGGCGACCTCGTGGTCGGCGTCGGCGAGCAGCGGAAAATTCAGCTGGTACTTCGCCGCGAACTTCGCCTTGCTGGCCTCGTCGAGAATGCTGACGCCGAGCACGGCCGCGCGGCCCTTCGTGAACTTCGGCAGGTTGTCACGGAACGCGCAGGATTCCTTCGTGCATCCCGGCGTGTCGTCCTTCGGGTAGAAGTAGAGCACGACGGGCCGGCCGGCATAGTCCGAAAGCTTGTGGGTCTTGCCGTCCTGGTCGTTCAGCGTGAATGCGGGCGCTTTCTTTCCTGGATCGATGAGCGGCATAGAGTCTTCGAGCATAGCCGAGTAAAGGCGTTCCGTCGATCACGCGCGCGCGACGACGGCGTCGCCCAGCCGGTCGACGTCGCTCATCGCGTTGTAGACCTGCGCCGACACGCGCGTCCACAACCGGCCGTGCGCCGCATGGACCGCGACCTCGATGCGGTCCTCGAAGAGCAGCGCGTCACGCAGCGTTGCGGCCTCGGTCGGCGTCGAGCCGAGCCGATCGGGCAGCGGCAGGGTGACCATCGCGCCGACGTGCTCCGGCTTCAGCTCGAGCGTCGTGCCCCAGCGATCGCAGAGCGCGGTCGCCCCGCGCCACGCGAGGTCGTGCGTGTACGCGCGCACGCGTGCGAAGTCGAGCTCCTCGAGAAAGCGCAGGCCCTCGGGCGCCGCGAGCCAGGGCGAGGGATCGCGGGTGCCGACCCAGTCGAACTCCGCGGTGAATCCCTGGTCGAGTCCCCATGAGATGACCGCCGGGTGGAGCCATTCGTGGTGCTGCGGATCCGACCAGAGAAAGCCGCTGCTGCGCGGCGCGTGCGCCCATTTGTGCAGATTCGCGACGTACCAGTCGACGCCGAGCGACGGCAGATCCAGTGGCAGCACACCAGGCGCGTGCGCGCCGTCGATGAGAACGCGGACGCCGCGCTCCCGGCAGCGGCGCGCGATCTCGGCCACGGGAAAAATGAGCGCCGTCTCGGACGTGATGTGGTCGATCACGGCGACGCGCGTGCGCGGCCCGATCGCGGCCACGATGACGTCGACGAGCCTGGAAGGATCGAAGCGCGGGTACGGCACGGTTACCGTGCGCACGACGGCCCGCCGCTCTCGTGCGACGAAGGCGGCGATGCGCGCCGTGGCGCCGTAGTTGTGGTCGGTCAAGAGCAGTTCGTCGCCCGGCTCGAGCGCGAGCGATCGCAGGACCGCGTTGACGCCGGTCGTCGCGTTGTCCACGAACACGAGGTCGGATCCGCGCGCGCCGACGAATGCCGCCACGGCGTCAGCGGCGGTCCGCATCCGCGTCGGCTCGCGGCGCGGCAAGCCGACCAAGCCCGAGACGTCGCGCAGCAGGAAATGTGACGGCTGCCGCTCCACCTCGTCGCGAATCTTCTGCTGGACGGCGAGGACGCGCCGCGGCACGGCCCCGACGGTGCCGTGATTCAGGTACGTCACATTGGGGTCAAGCGCCCAGTGCGCGTGCATTTCGTGGCCGAACGGCATGTGCTCCCTCCGCGTGGAGAGGTCATCGTACTGAACCGCTGCGAGGTCTGGCAGGGCCAATAGGGACTTGGTCCATAATCGCCGACAGGTTTCTGGTTCCTGCGCCTATTACTTAATAGGAGTCGACATGAAGTCCGAAGGTACCGTTTCACCGGCACAGCAGCTGGCCACGACATTTTCCGGGCGAGTCATCGAGCCCGCAGACGCCGCCTACGACGCGGTGCGGCGCGTGCACAACGGCCTCATCGACAAGCGGCCAGCACTCATCGCCGAGTGCCGCGGCGTCGCCGACGTCGTCGACGCGGTGAGATTCGCGCGCGACCAGAGGCTCGAGATCGCCGTGCGCGGGGGCGGGCACAACGTCGGCGGCCGCGCGACCGTTGACGCCGGCGTGATGATCGACCTCTCGCAGATGCGGGGCGTGCACGTCGATCCCGCGGCCCGGACGGCGCAGGCCGAGGGCGGCACGCTGTGGAAGATCTTCAATCGCGAGACGCAGGTGCACGGGCTCGCCACCACCGGCGGGGTCGTCGGCACGACCGGCATCGGCGGTCTCACGCTCGGCGGCGGCCTCGGCTGGCTGCTGCCCAAGCACGGCATGGCCCTCGACAACCTGAAGTCCGTGGATCTCGTGCTGGCCGACGGCAAGGTCGCGCGCGCCAGCGCGCTCGAGAATCAGGATCTCTTCTGGGCCGTGCGCGGCGGCGGCGGCAACTTCGGGATCGCGACGTCGTTCGAGTTCGCGTTGCATCCAATTGGGCCCATGGTGATGGGCGGGCTCGCCGCGTGGCCTGTCGCGATGGCGAAGGACGTGCTGCGGCTGTTTCGCGATCTGTGCGCGAAAGCCACCGACGATCTCATGCTCGTCGGCGCGCTTCTGACCGCGCCCGACGGCAAGACGAAAGTCGTCGCGATCGGCGCCGGTCACTTCGGGTCGAAAGCCGACGGCGAGAAAGCGCTCGCGCCGATCAAAGCCTTCGGGCAGCCGATCATGGACGTGCTCGGGCCGCTCCCGTACGTCGCGATCAACGGTCTGCTCGACGGCGCGTTCCCCACCGGCGCGCGCAACTACTGGAAGTCACATTTCCTCAACGAGCTCAGCGACGATGCGATCGCCGCGGCCATCGATGTGGCGGCGGCCTGTCCGTCGCCGATGGGGCAGATCGTGTTCGAGCACTTCCACGGCGCCGCCACGCGCGTGCCGGTCTCCGAGACCGCCTACGCGCTCCGCTCGTCGGGCTTCAACACGGTGGTCATCTCCGAGTGGCTCGATCCGGCGCATGACGAGGCGTGCATCGCGTGGGGCAAGAAGGGCTACGCGTCGCTCAAGCCGTTCGGCGGCGCGCAGCGGTACGTCAACTACCTGACCAACGACGAGTCAATCGACGAGGCGTTGGTGGCCGTCTACGGGCCGAACCTGGCGAAACTGCGCCAGATCAAGAAAAAGCACGATCCGGACAACGTCTTCCACTTGAACGTGAACATCAAGCCAGCGTAAAACACACGGCAGCGATGCCGTCGCTTGCGATCGTCCCAGCCGCCGGTCGGGCCGAACGGTTCGGCCGCCAAAAGCTGCTCGAGGATCTTGGCGGCGAGCTCCTGCTCAACCGCACGATTCGCTGCCTGCTCGACGGCGGCGTCACCCGCGTAGCCGTGGTCGTGCCGCCGCAGGGCGGCCTCGACGCCGTGCCGATCTTCGCCGACCCGCGGGTCGAGCTGGTGCTCAATCCCGATCCCTCGCGCGGCATGTTTTCGTCGATTCAGGCGGCGTTCGCCGCCATTCCCGAGGGCGACCCCGTGCTCGTCCTGCCGGGCGACATGCCGTTCGTCTCGCCGGCGACCGTGGCCGCTCTGCTCGCGTGTCCCGTCGACCCAGCCCGCGTGTTGATGCCGCGGTATGACGGCAAGCGCGGTCATCCCCTCGCGTTGCCGCGCGCGCTCGGAAGTGAGATTCTGATGGCAAGCGCTCGCTCGAATCTCAGCGGCTTGCTGACGACCCTCGGGACCGAGCGCGAGTACCTCGACGTCACCGACCCTGGCATCCTCAGGGACATCGACGTCAACAGCGATCTGGAATGATGACCGCCGCGTTATACGCGCGCCTCCGTGATCTCGAGAGAGACGGCCATCGAGTCGCCATCGCGACAGTCGTCCGCACGCAGGGCAGCACGCCGCAAGTGGCGGGGGCCAAGCTCGTCGTGACGGACGACCCGAGCGCCCGCGCGGCCGGGACGCTCGGCGGCGGCTGCGTCGAGGCCGACGCCATCGATGCGGCCCGCGAGGTGATCGCGCAGGGCGGGCAATCCCTGCGCGCGTACGAGCTCACCGAGGAGCTCGCGTGGAACACCGGGCTCGTCTGCGGCGGTACGATGTGGATTCTCGCGGAGCGCGGGACCGACGCGCTCGACGCTGGCGGCCGCTCGATGCTGCCGGCGCTCGTCGACGCCGCGACTGGCGGCACACCGATGGCCGTCGTCACGCGCCTGCGCCGCCGCGGGCGCGACCTCGCGTACGCCGGACGGCTGTTCGTCGACGCCGCCGGCCGCGTGACCGGCACGTTTGACGACGCGCCGCCGGATTCTCGCCTCGTGACGATGGCCGTCGATCAACTGCGGCACGGCACGCCGCGTGTCGTCACGCTGGACGACGAACATGAAGCGCTGATCGAGCCGGTCGCGCCGCGCCCGCGGCTGGTCGTCGCCGGCGGCGGGCACGTCGCGCTTGCGATCGCGCGGCAGGCGCAGTTGCTCGATTTCGACGTGACGATTCTCGAGGATCGCCCGGAGTTCGCCGAGCCGTCGCGGTTCGGCGGCGCCACAGTCCTCCAGGGCGATGTGCCGACGACGATCGCGTCGCTCGACTACGGGTGGAACAGCTATCTGGTCGTCGCCACGCGCGGCCACAAGCTCGACGCCGACTGCGTGCTTGCGGCGGCCCGCACCAACGTGAGCTACATCGGTTTACTCGGCAGCCGCCGCAAGACCGTCCTCATCCACGACCTGCTGCGCGAGCACGGCGTCGCCAACGATCGAATTCACGCGATTCATGCCCCCGTCGGCCTCGACCTCGGCGGCCGCACGCCAGCGGAAATCGCCCTCTCAGTCCTGGCCGAGATCACCCAGCAGCGGTATCAGGCGACTGGACGGCCGCTGGGGCAGGGGCGGCGGGAAGATCGAGATCAAGTTCGAAGTTAGAAGTTTGAAGTTCGAAGTTTGAGGTGCAGCACGTCCCCTTCGAAACTTCGAACTTTGACCTTCAAACTTCGAACTTGATCTTCTGGGTCTATCCTCACGTATATACACATTGGTATATACTGTCCGCCTGGTATCATGCTGACCCCGCTGCCCGCTCATTGGTTTCAGATCCTGCTCGCGCTGGCCGATCGCGATCTGCACGGCCTCGGCATCACCAAGGACGTGTTCGATCGCACCGACGGCCAGATGCACCTCTGGCCGGGGATGCTGTATGGCGCGCTGAAGAAGATGTCCGACCGCGGGCTCGTCGCCGAGACTCGCGCACCCGGCGACTTCAATCCCGGCGGCGGCCGGCCGAAGTTCTATCGCATCACGCCGCTCGGCCGCCGGACGTGCGCGGCTGAGGCGGAGCGCCTGGCGGCCTTCGTCGACGCCGCGCGCGCGAAGCGGCTGATCCGGCCGTTTGGGCGGCAACCCGGCCGACGCTCTCACACGTCATAGACCGCAGCCATGCTCAGACGCCTGTACCGCGTCGTGCTGCTCGCGTCGCCGGCCTCGGTCCGTCGAGAGATCGGCGCCGACATGGAGGAGATCTTCATGTTCGGCGTGGAAACGGCGGCTGGCCGATCGTGGCCCGTGCGCGCGGCACTGTGCGCCCGCGGGCTCGGCGACGCGCTGCTCTTTGCCGTATCCAGCCGCTGGGAGCGGCGTCGTCATGCCGGCACGATTGACGCGGAGCCGCGGCCCGCACGGAGGCCACCGATGAGAAAGCAGGACGTACTCGGCACGTTGCGGTTTCTGCGCAAGCAGCCGCTTTTCGCCGGCGCCATCGTCGGCATGCTCGCGCTGGGCATCGGCGCGACGACCGCGCTGTGGAGCGTGGTCTACGGCGTGCTCCTCAAGCCGCTGCCATTTCCCAACGCCGATCGCATCGTGGAGGTGTGGGGCGCCAAGCCCAGCAGCGGATGGGACCGCGTCTCGCTGACCGAAGCGAATTTCTGGGACATGGCGGACATGACCCACGTGTTTGCCGAGTTTGGCGCGCGGCACGGCGCCAGCGCGATTCTCCTTGGCGGCGATGCCCCGGAGCAGGTGACCGCGGCGTTCGTCAGCTCGGGGTTCTTCCGCAGTCTCGGCGTGCAACCCGTCGCCGGGCGCCTGTTCAGCCCGGCCGACGACGCGCCCGGCGATCGCGAGCGTCTCGTGTTGCTGTCGCACGCGCTCTGGATGCGGCGCTACGGCGGGAATCCCGCCATCGTCGGCCAGACGATCTCGCTCGGCAGCGGACCGCGCACGGTGATTGGCGTGCTGCCGGCCGGATCGCCCTGGCTCGACTCCGCGCAGCTCTTCGTGCCGTTCCAGCGGCGGCCGGACGCCGATCGGGGGAGCTTTGAGTACACCGCGATCGGTCTGCTCAAGCCGGGGGTGTCGATGGAGGCCGCGCGCGCGGATCTTCAGGTCGTGGCGGCCAACCTCGAGCGTCAGTATCCCGCGCAGAACGCTGGTCTTGGCGCCACGCTCGGTCCGTCGAGCGCGTGGATCGCGAGCGACGATCTGCGTCGCGCACTCTGGACGCTCCTGTCGGCCGTCGGGCTGCTGCTCGTGATCGCCTGTGTCAACGCGACGAACCTGCTGCTCGCGCGGGCGACCGCCCGTGTGCGCGAGAGCGCGCTGCGGGTCGCGCTCGGCGCCAGCCGCGGCGACCTCGTCCGCGAGTGGCTCGCCGAATCGCTCGTCCTCAGCGCGATCGCCACGGGCCTTGGCCTGGTGCTCGCGGCCGGGCTGCTCGCGGCGATTCAGGCGCTGAGCCCGGGCGGCGTGCCGCGTCTCGATCAAGTCACGATCAACGGCTGGGTGTTCGCGGTCGCGTGCGCGCTGGCCGTGGTCGTCGGCATCGCCACCGGCCTCGCGCCGGCTCTGCAGGCGCCGATGCACGACGTGTTGCCAGCCATCCGCCACGGCCAACGCGGCTCCGTCGGGGACCAGCGCGCGTCGCGGCTGCGGAGTGTGTTCGTCTGCGCGGAGGTCGCGCTGTCGGTCACGCTGCTCGTCGGCGCCGGTCTGCTCGTGCGCAGCATGGGACAAGTCCTGACTGTCGAGCGCGGCTTCGGCACCGATCACCGGCTGCTCGCGACCGTCAGCATTCCCGGGTCGTATCCGGAAGGACGGATTGTCCAGACGACCAAGGACGTCCTGGCGCGCGTGCGCGCGATGCCCGACGTGATCTCCGTCGCAAGCATCAGCGGCCGGCCGCTCGCCGGCGGCGGCACCGGCCTCGGACTGGCGGCCGCGGACCGGCCAAACCCGGCGGACGCGGCGGTGCCATGGGCCTCGTGGCGCATCATCAGCAAAGACTATTTCGAGACGATGGCCGTGCCGCTCGTGGCGGGCCGGGGCTTCACGGAGGACGAGGTGATCGGCAAGCCGTGGCGCGCGGTCGTCAGTGCACGCGTGGCTGATTTGCTGTGGCCGGGCGAGAATCCGATCGGCCGGACGATCCTCCTCTGGAAGGGCCAGGGCGACACGCCCGCCGAGGTCATCGGCGTCGTCGGCAACATGCGTGAGCAAAGCCTCGAGGCGGATCCCACGCTCGCCGTGTACTTTCCAAGCGGCGGCCGGACGTCGACGACCGTTGATCTCGTGATGCACACGCGACGGGCGCCGGAGGACATCGTCCCCGCGCTGCGCGCGGCTGTCGCTGGTATCGATCGCAATCTGCCAATCTCGAATGTGCGATCGCTCGACGAGATCGTCACGCGATCGGTCGCGACGCGTCGGTTCACGGTGTTCTTGCTCGCGATGTTTGCGGCGCTCGCGGTCGTCCTCGCGCTGGCCGGTGTCTACGGCGTACTCGCGTATTCCGTGACGCGGCGTACCGCGGAAATTGGTGTGCGGTTGGCGCTCGGCGCGGCGCCCGCTCAAGTCCTCCGGCTTGTCGTCGCGCAGGGCTTGCGGCCGGTGGCGATCGGTCTGGCGATCGGGTTGGTCCTGGCGCTGCTCGTCTCACGGCTCATGGCGAGCCTGCTGTTTGGGATCACGGGCACCGATCCGCTCACTTATGCCGCCGCCGGCGCAGCCTTCGCACTCACCGCTGCCCTCGCGTGCTACATGCCGGCTCGTCAGGTGCTGCGCGTCAATCCCGTCGTCGCGCTGCGAGTCGAGTAAGGCGCGGGCCGGACAGCCTGGGCAAGCGCCGCGTCGACACTCGGGTATGTGAACGTGAACCCGAGCGACAGCGCGCGCTTTGGCACGACGCGTTGGCCGTTGATCAAGCCGGCATCGGCGAGCTCGCCGACGAGCAGGCGAAGCGCGAATCCCGGGACCGGAATCCAGCTTGGCCGGTGCAGCGCGCGCCCCAGCGCCTTCGAAAAGTGCGCGTTGGTGACCGGTTCGGGCGCCGTGCCGTTGAGGGCGCCGGTCACCGACGAGGTCGCGATCGCCCAGGCGACGAGCGCGGTCCAGTCGTCGAGAGCCACCCACGAAAAGTACTGACGGCCGTCGCCGATCGGTCCACCGACGAAGAACAGGAACGGCGGCAACATCTTCTTCAGTGCGCCGCCGTGCCTGGCGAGCACGACGCCGTTGCGAATGATCGCGAGCCGGCAGCCAAGGGCTTCGACCGCGCGCGCTTCGGCCTCCCAGTTCATGCAGAGACCCGCGAGAAAATCGGATCCCGGCGGGGAAGACTCGTCGATGACCTCGTCGCCAGCCACGCCGTAGTACCCGACGCCCGACGCTTGAATGAAGGTGCGCGGCCGCCGCGAGGCCGCGCGAATCGCCACGACGAGACTGCGCGTGCTGTGCGTGCGACTCTCGAGCAACGCGCGCTTGCGCGCCGCGGTCCATCGTCGATCGGCGATACCCTCGCCGGCCAGATTGACGACGGCGTCCGCGCCCTCTATCTCGCGCGCCCAGCCCGTCGGCTGTCCCGCGTCGGCCGGCGGGGCCGATCCGTCAGGCTGCCAGACGACGCGTCGAACGCGGCCGCTCGGACCTGCCGGTCTTCGCGTCAGGACGACGACGTCGTGACCATCGGCGTCGAGCCGCGCGGCGAGCGCCCGACCGAGGAATCCCGAACCGCCGGCGATGACGATCTTCATGGCTGCCTTTGCTGACGTGCGTCCAGCAGGAATCCTGCGACGAGAGCGACGAGACCGGCGATCACCAACGCGATGGCCCATGCCGGCTTGTCGAACCACTGCCGGTGCTCGGCGATGAAGTAGAGCGCGACGCCGGTGTTCACCAAGCCGGCGTAGTAGAAGCTCTTGCGCTGTCGTTGATGACTGACGAGCGCAATCGCGATCGCCAGACCCAGATACAGCCAGTCGACCTTCAGTGAGTACTGCGCCGTTTCACTCAGATACGCGATGGGCTCGAGGATGGAGAACGGCGCAATCGTGAAGAGCAACTGCGCGGCTGGGGCGGTGGCGTCCGATCCGTGGCGTTCGACGAGCCAGGCCACGCCATAGAAGAGGATGCCGTTCAGCGAAAAGGCCGCGAGCGTGTCGATCAGCACCGGGTTGGTGACGGCCGGAGACTGCAGCCGTGCCAACGACACGCCCAGGAGGTGAAACATTCGGCCGTCGAGCGCGAGCAAGTCGAGCACCGCGACGAACGACACACCGCTCGCGACGAACAGCGGGCGCGCGAACCACGTGCGGCCAACCCGATCGAGCGCGTATCCGCCCGCCGCATACAGCGGCACGACCGGCAACACGTGCAGCGCGAGCCAGTCGTACCGTCCGTCCTCGAGCCAGCTCCGCAAACCGAAGTCGCCGAGCACTGCGAGCGCGAAGAGAAAGGCGAGCAGCGTGAACACCGTGCTGAGCGCGCCCGTTTGCGTTCGAAGCGCCAACCAGCCAGACCAGAGGCATGCGATGAGAATCGTGATCTGCAGCTGCCGGTTCGACACCGAGCCATCGGTGAAAATCTGTCCAGGCGTGTCCGCCGGCAGCACCCAGACGCCGGTCTCGTGGAACCAGATCAGCAGGAAGAGCGGGAGCAAGCTCACGCCCGCCAGATAGAACGCCACCGCGACGGCCCGGTGGTCCTGGCGGTACAGCCACCTCGCCGCGGCATTCAGACCAAGGAACGGCAGGCCCAGAATGAAGAACGGCCGGACGATGCCGCGAACCGCGTCGTACATCCGGTGCGCCGCGAAGTAGAACAGGCTGCCGGCGAGCAAGAGAAACGCTCCGAGGTACAGCGCGATCTGCGAATAGGACAGCGAGCGGCTGGACGCGATCCAGTCGTCCTCGTGTGCGTCGAGCTGCCGGTAGGCGGCATGGAGCCGCGTCGCCTCGTGCGGGTAGATCAGTTTGATCCGCGCCCATTCGTCGATTTGCTCGCGGTGCGGACGAACGCGTGCTTCGAGGGTCGTCGCGTACTGCGCCGGCCGAGCGGTCACGAGCCGGCCGTCGAGGTAGCGCTCGAGATCGAGTGCCATCTCCCTCGCCGAGGCGTATCTGTCGGCGGGTCGAAGCGCCATGGCTTTGAGCGCGATGCGCTGCAACGCCTCCGGCACCCGCGGCTCGATTTCGACCGGCAATCGCGGCTGGCCCGCTCGAATCGCCCCCGCGACGTCGTCATCGCTGCCGCCCGCGTACGGCACCGAACCGGTGACGAGCTCGTAGAGGATGACGCCAAGCGCGTAGACGTCCGTGCGCGCGTCGATCGGCCGGTTCGGATCGAGCTGCTCTGGTGCGAGGTAGTGCAGCGTCCCACGGAGGTGTCCGGCGCGGGGATCGCTCGCCGCCAGACCGAAGTCCAGGATCTTCGGCGCCAAACGGCCGTCGAGCATGATGTTGGCCGGCTTCAGATCGCGGTGCTGGATCCCGAGGTCGTGCGCGCGCTGAATGGCGACGCAGACGTCGCGGAGGATCGCGGCGCGCTGTCGGAACTCGAGCGAGGGCGCGAGCCGGCCGAGCTCGAATCCCTCGACGAACTCCATGATGATGACGGGCGGCGTCGCGTCGGCGCGGAACTCGAACACCTGCACGATGCTCGGGTGCGAAAACAGTGCGAGCGACCTGGCTTCGCTCAGAAACCCCGCGAGGCTCGTGCGGATCGCGGGATCTCGGCGCAGCACCTTCGCCGCGACGATGCGATCGAGCTTCAGATCCTGAAGCTTGTAAACCTCGCCGATGCCACCGGCGCCGAGACGCTCGATCGTGCGGAAGCCTTCGAAGGTCGGCAGCGGCGGCGTCTCGCCTGGCGCGGACGAGCGCTGGCCACTCGCATCACTTGCGGCGTCGAGGGTGGCCGCGAGAGCGAGATAGCGATTGGCCAGCGATTGAAGCGCCTCAGACTGCGACGGGTCGGCGGTCAAGTCGCGGGCAGGGGGCCATCGTCCGTCCCGCTCGTGTTGCTCGATGAGCTCGGCGAGCCGCGTCTCGAGGTCTGAGGAGTCGTTCATGGCTCCCTCGACAACCGGAGCGTCAGCGCCGCCATCGCCCGGGCAAACGCCATGCGGCAGGCGTCCTCGCTCTTGCCCATTCGCGCGCCGATGACCGAGAACGGCAGCTCCTCGAGCTTGCGGAGCACGATGATCTCGCGCTCGGCCGCCGCCATCGACTCCAACGCCGCCTCGATTCGCGCCATTTGCTCGTTCGCGATCGCCTGGCTCAGCGCCTGCCGCACCGGCGCCGGCACGTCCGCCGCCGCATCGAGCGATGTTCGGCGCGCGGCATCGCGTTTTTGTCGCTGCCGAAAATCCGCCTGATCGCGAATCTCGTTTTCGGCGACGCGTGCGAGCCAGGCCATGACCGCCTGTGGATCCTGCACCTGGTCGAGGCGGTGGAGCGACTTCAGCAGCACCGCTTGCAGGATGTCGCGAGACTCGAGCTCGGACCGCAGCGCCCGGCCCATCCGAAGCCGGATGATGGGCAGCAGTTTGCGGGCGCAGCGTTCGTAGAACGCGTCGAGCGCGCCCGGCGCGCCGCTCCGCGCCTGCTGGAACAACTGAGTCGTCTCGGCCGACGGCATCGCCGCCAAGTTACCACGGCGACTGTTCGGTTCCTCCCTCCGATGCCGTCAACACAAACAGGAGGAACAGCAATGTCCACACGCCGCCTTTCGGCCGTCGTCGGTGCCCTGATGCTCACGACGGGATGCTTGCTCAAAGACACGACGGAAAACTGGTACCTCGGCGCCGCCGGCGTGGTCACGTGGGTCGTGAGCGAGTCTGATGTGCGCTCCGACGCCCAGGCGGCCGTCGATCGACAAAACGAAGAGACCACCTATCGGCTGGCCGTCGAACGGCAGGACCACCCAGTGGCCCGCGGGCTCCGCCGGCTGGGTTTGACGGACATTCGTACCGTCGTACTTCGGCGAAACGCGCCATTCACCGTGCGAACGGAGGCGCGAGGCGTCGCGATTGGCGAGCTGGGCCTGCGAATTCTTCAGCAGGCCGGCCTCGCGGGAAACTCCACGCTGGTGCGAGACGGGAACACATGGGTGTGGACCTTTACGGCGCGCGATCCGCATGCACCGGAGGTGACGACGCCGGTCGACGAAGACGTGGAGGCCCTCATCGACGATCTAAGTCAGCTGAAGATCGTGATGATCGCCGGACGCTTCGAGGCCGCGAGCGGATTCGAGCTCAGCGCCGATCGGCGTGTCGCGACGCTCAAGGATCCAAGCGGCCGCGACGACGCTCACGATGCCGACGCCACGGCGATCACGCTGCGACTGAGTTGGGTTGACGCGGTGGTGCCTACTTCGTCACCTTCACGTCTCCGCTGAACGTGTGGAAGCGAAGCGTGCTGCCGTCGGACCCGCCGGGCAGACTGCCAGATGTCTTGCGGCGTCCGACGGAGCGGATGGTGAGCGGAATCTCGCTGTTGAACTCGCCGCTGAAGCTGTCGAAGCTGATTTGGCCCTTGGCGTTCTCCGCCAGCCGCGCCTGAATCCGGCCGCTGAAGGTCTCGGCTGAGAGCGACGGCGCCGAGCCCGCCCCGGTCAGGTTCACATCGATGCGGCCGCTGAATGTCTTGAGCTCCATCGCGCCCTTCGCGCCCTCGACGGCGATGTCGCCCGAGAACGTCTCGAGTCTCTGATCGCCCGTGATGCCGCGGATGTCCAGGTCGCTCGAGAACCCGTAGACATCGAGCATCGCCGCCGCCGGCACCTGGATGTCGAAGGTGGTCTCGACGACGTTGTCGTTGTGATCCCGCCAGTCGGCGTCGCGCTTGTTCGCGTCGATGCTGACCGTCTGCCCGGTCGTGTCGATCTCGAGCTTGATGTGATCGAGTTGTTCGCGCCGCGCGACGCGGACAGCCTTGATGACGACGTCGTTGCCGCTTGCCGGCGTCAGATGGACAGTGCCGGAGAAATTCTTCAGCTTCAGCGTGCCGTGCGAGGGCAGCGGGACCGTGCGATTCACGGTCTCGGTTTCCTTCTGCGCGGCCGCCTCCGCGGGAATCCACAGGGCCAGGATCGCCGCCGCGACGACGACGGGGTGTCCGAATCTGGTCAGGCGCATGGCACAGCTCCTCGGGCTGATAGACGCAAAGACAGGCGGGGAGGTTGCTGGGGGTTCGACGGGTTCGGCGGGTTCGACGAGTTTGACGGGTTCGACGGGTTCCGCAGGTTCGGCGGGCCTGCCTCGCCGAAGCCGCAGGCGAAGGCGGGTCAGGCCGACAACGCCCGCTCCAACGCTTCGAGGAGCCGCGTCGTGTGTTCGAGGACGCCCGTCGTGATGCGCACCGTTCCGGCGCAGCCGAACTGGTGAGACCGGCCGCTCACGAGAATGCCGCGGGCGGCGACGGCCTGCATCACGATCGGCGCCCGTTCGCCGAGGTGCACGAGCACGAAGTTCGTCTCGCTTGGCCAGTAGCGCAGGCCGTGGCGGCGGCAGAAGTCGTACACGGCGTTGCGGCTCGCAACGGTTTGTTCGATGTACGACTGAACGTGCGCGCGGTCGGCCAGCGCGGCTTCGAGCGCGCGAAGCGCGCAGACGTTCACGCCGAATGGCGGCAGGCCGCGCCGCATCGGCGCGAGCGTCTCGGGATGCGCCACCAGCGCGCCCACGCGCAGGCCCGCCAGCCCGAACGCCTTGGCAAACGTCCGGCCGACGACGAGATTGCGGTGGCGATCCAGCATCGGGCCGATGATGCTGCGCCCGCTGAACTCCGAGTAGGCCTCGTCGACCACGACGACCGCGTGCGGCACGGCGTCAGCGATCTTCTGGATGGCGCCGTCCGGAATCGGCTGTCCGGTCGGGTTGTTGGGATCGGCCAAGTACACGAGCCGCGTCCGCGGGGTGAGGGCGCGCATGATCCCGTCGAGCGGGAATTCGAAGTCCGCCCCGGCCGGGATCTTCGCGATCTCGAGGCCGACGCCGGCGATGTAGATCTCGTACATCTCGAAGGTAGGATCGACGACGACCGCGACGCCGCGCTCGCTCAATGCGGCAGTTGCACCCACGCGCGCGACTTCTGCTGCCACGCGCAGGCCGTCGTCCAGTCCGTCGGTCAACTGGACCCATCCAGGCTCCACGCCAAAGTACCGCTCGGCCGCGGTCGTCGCCGGCGCCGCATTCGGATACGTCGCCGCTTCGAGCGCGTCGACGCCGCGAATCGCGGCGAGCACGGCGGAGGAGCAGCCGGAGGTGTTCTCGTTCAAGTGCAGGCGGAGCGTGGTGTGGGGGTCGGGGAGGACGAAGGGCATAAAGACAAGGTTCGTTGGGTTCGTTAGGTTCCTGAGGAGCTAAGAAACTGCCACAGTGCACTTGGGCCAAGCGTGCAGAACTGGCCAACACGCGGCTCGGCGCACGCACTCTTGACGAGTTCCGCATCATGCACCGTATGGTGCGTCATGAGTGCAAAGCATTTCAGGGAACTGATCGTTTGGCAACTCGGAGATCAGCTCAGGCAGGAACTGTCGACTGACGGCCGCAGGTTCAGCGGCGCGCGACTTCGAGCTGCGCGATCAGTTGCGCGACGCCGTCGCCGACGTACCGGCCAACATCGCGGAAGGATTCCGGCGAAGCACATCGGTGGACAACGCTCGATTCGTCATCTATGCGTTCGCGTCGCTCGAGGAAACATCCGACCGCCTCGACGATGGATTCGAGCGCAGGCACTGGACGGTGGAGGAACTGACTTCAGCGAAGCGACTTGCCGGATCTGCCGCGCGAAGGGACTCCGACGGCGCGGCTCGGCTCAGCGCCCATCGGAACCCAACGAACCCAACGAACCCTGATCACTGTCCCCCCGCCTTGCTTGCCTTCGCCGTCGGGTCCCGCAGATCCGCGACGCCGAACGCCGTGCCGGTGAGCGGATGCATCCAGATCGTCTGCGCGGAACCCTGATGGCCGCTCATGCGCGCGTTGTGGCCCAGCGCCTTGACGGCCTCGAGCGTCTTGTCTGACACGCCGTCGGCCTCGATCGTAAGCGTGTCGGGCAGCCATTGATGATGCATGCGAGGCGCGTCGACGGCCTGCCGGCCCGCGAGGTGCCACGCCGTGACGTCGAGCACGATGTCGAGCACCGTGTTGATGATCGTCCGGCTGCCCGGCGAACCGGTAACGAGCACGAGCTTGCCGTCGCGCGCCACGATCGTCGGCGTCATCGAGCTCAGCATGCGCTTGCCCGGCGCGATGAGATTCGGTGGCGTGCCGATGTCGCCAGTCAGGTTGGTCTCGCCCGGCTTCTTGTTGAAGTCGCCCATCTCGTTGTTGAGCAGGATGCCCGTGCCGCTGATGACGACGTGTGAGCCGTAGCCGCCCTCGAGCGTGTAGGTGTTCGACACGGCCATGCCGTCTTTGTCGACGACCGAGAAATGCGTCGTGTCCTCGGGCTCAGGCGCCTGCGTCACCGTGACGATGTCCTTGCCGAGCTCGACGCTGCTGGAGGCGTGCTTCGGATTGATCGTCTTGATGAGATCGCGCGCGTGCGACTTCGACGTGAGCTTGTCGACGGGCACCTGCACAAAGTCCTGATCGCCCAGGTAGCGCGCGCGGTCGAGGTACGCGCGGCGCATCGCCTCCGTCATGAGATGAATCGCATCGACCGATCCACGCGGCTTCTTGTCGATGCCGAGCGCTTCGAGCATGTTGAGCATCTCGACGAGCGCGATGCCGCCCGAGCTCGGCGGCGGCATCGAGATGATGTCGTAGCCGAGGAATGTGCCGGTGATCGGCTTGCGCTCCTTCGCTTGATATGCGGCGAGGTCCGCCTTCGAGATGATCCCGCCGTGAGCAGCCATGTCCTCCGCGATGCGATCGGCGATCCAGCCCGTGTAGAAGACATCGGGCCCATCGTTCGCGATCGCCTGCAGGCTCTTCGCGAGATCCGGGAGCACGAGCCGATCGCCCGCGGCCCACGCTTCGCCGCTCGGCTTGCCGTACGCGGCCAGAGACGCGGCGTACGGCTTCATCGCCCCGGCGACTTCGTTCGAGAGTCCGCGAGCGAGCGACGCCGAGATCACGAAGCCCTTCGCCGCGAGATCGGCGGCCGGCATGACGACCTCTTTCCATGGCAGCTTGCCGAAGCGCTTGTGCGCGAGCGCCATGCCGCGCACGGTGCCCGGCACACCCGGCGCCAGATAGCCCGTCGCGGTCAGGGTGCGCACGATCTTCCCATCCGGTCCCACGTACATCGTCTGCGTCGATTTGCCCGGCGCGGTCTCGCGGTAATCGAACGCCGCGGTCTCGCCGCGCGCCGTGCGCACGACCATGAATCCGCCGCCGCCGATGTTGCCGGCGAACGGGTGCGTCACCGCCATCGCGAACGCGGTGGCCACCGCCGCATCCACGGCATTGCCGCCCGCGGCGAGCACGCCGGCGCCAAGGTCCGAGGCGATGTCCGATGACGAGACGACGAGTCCCGTCCGGCTCCCGACGCCAAGCTCGGCTGGCACGGGCTGCGAGAACAAGCCGGACGGCGCGACGGCAACGACGGCAAGGGCGAGGAGAAGTTTGCGCATAGTCGGATCCGCGAAAGCTTACACCGCCGGTGATTCCGTCTGGTAGCATGCGCACGAATTGGGCTATTGGGTTATTGGGCTATTGGGTCATTGGAGAACGCAATAGCCCAATATCCCAATTACCCAATATCCCAATAACTGCGGAGGCTTGTGTCCAAGATCAACGTCGGCAAGGTGCTGATGGGCGGGGTCGCCGCGGGCGCGGTGCTCGCCGCGTGCGATTTTGCGGTCAACAACTTCGTCCTCGCCGAGGCGTGGCAGCGCGTCCTGCAGGCGCGCAACGTGGACGCGGCGGCCTCGGGCGGCAACGGCGAGGTCGTCAAGTTCGTCCTGATCGACCTGCTGTTCGGCCTCCTCATCGTCTGGGTCTACGCGGCGGTGCGGCCGCGGCTGGGCCCCGGGCCGTCCACCGCGGTCAAAGCCACGCTCGTCGTCTTTGGCGCGGGCGCGCTCAACATGGCGACGTTTGCCCCCTGGATGTTTTCGTGGGACATGTTCGTCCGTTCCACGGCCCTGGGCGCGATCGCCATGCTCCTGGCGGGCTGGGTGGGGGGCTGGGTCTACACGGAGGAAACCGATCAAGAATAGTGGTGCCGCGCCGGACCTCACTCCAGGAGGAGGCCCATGTTCCTTGCTCCATGGTTGCTCGTGACGACCGCGCTCATTGCCCCGGCCCCCGCGCCTGACCAGGCGCGACCGGTTCCGCCTCCGCAATCCACCTCCGCACCGCACACGTTGTCGGTCGGCGGATCGATCGTCGCCGGATCGAACGGCGCGACCGGCGGATTCTCGTACTGGTTCAACCAGCAGGTCGGCGTCGACATGTCGGTGGGGTACTACCGCCTGCCGAACTACTACTCCTCGACGGGATCGAGCGGCTACACGTTTCAGGCTGCGCCGTCCGTGATGTGGCTCCTGACGAAGCCCAACCAGACGCGCGACGTGAATCTCCGTCCGTATGTCGGGGGTGGCATCAACTACGTCTCGTCCTCGCAGCCCGTGACGTTGAGCACGCGGTCGACGACGGCACCGACGTCGAGCGGCATGGGCATGCAGGCGTTCGGCGGCGTCGAGATGTCGTTCAAGGACACGCCGCAGTTGGCCCTGACGATCGAGGGCGCCTACTTCCACCTGCCCGAAGGATTCGCGGGCACGGGATACATCGGTGGGATGAACTACCTGATCGGCGTCCGCTTCTATCTCAAGTAGCGGATCAAGTTTGAAGTTTGAAGTGTGAAGTTCGGAAAGCGCGTGTGTCACCGTGCACTCCGAAACTTCGAACTTCAGACTTCGAACTTCGAACCTGACTACTGACTAATCGTCACCGCGCGCCCGTCCAGGCGGAGCCGAAGTACGACACGCAACTCCAAACCGCGCTAGCACGGGACGAGCGGGTCCACTGGGCTATTGGAGGGCGGCCATCCGGTCCGTGCGCACGGCGCGCTCGATCTGCCGCGGCTCAATGGCCCAATAGCCCAATAGCCCAATAACCCAATGCCAGCGCCGTCACCCGCCCATGAGCATCGCGAGCAGCGCCTTCTGTGTGTGCAGCCGGTTTTCGGCCTGATCGAACACCACTGACGCCGACGAGTCGATGACCGAGTCGGTGACTTCGGCGCCGCGGTGTGCCGGGAGGCAATGCATGAACACGGCGTCGCCGCCCGCGGCGGACATGAGCGCGTCGTTGACCTGATAGGGCTGGAAGACTCGCGCGCGCGCTTCGGTCTGATCTTCCTGACCCATCGACGCCCAAACGTCGGTGTAGATCGCATCGGCGCCCTGCGCGGCCGCGATCGGATCGTTCGTCACGGTCACCGTGGCGCCGAAGGCTGCGTGCTTGCGCGCGCTCTCGACGACGGCCGCGGGAAGCTCGAAGCCCTTGGGCGATGCGATGCGCACGTTGACGCCCAGCATGGCGCCGGCCTGCGCGAGCGAGGCCGCGACGTTGTTGCCGTCGCCGACAAACGCGATCGTGCGGCCTTGCAGCTCGCCGAACTGCTCCTTGAGCGTCAGCATGTCGGCGAGCGCCTGACACGGATGTTCCTCGTCGGTCAGCGCGTTGACGACGCGCAGCTTCGGCGCGGCGGCGGCGAACTGAACCAGGCGTGACTGCGCGAACGTCCGCACGACGGCGCCGTGCACCCAGCGCTCGAGGTTGCGCGCGACGTCTTCGACGGTCTCGCGGCTGCCCAGGGCCACGTCGGCCGGCGGTTCGATCACCTCGCCGCCGAGCTCGCGCACCGCGATCGCGAACGTGGAGCGCGTCCGGAGCGACGGCTTCTCAAAAAGGAGCGCAATGTGGCGGCCGGCGAGCGGTTGATCGGCCGACTGGCGCGTGTTTCGGCGCTTCTTCATTTCAGCCGCCAACGCGAGCACGCTCTCGAGCTCGGTGTGACGGAGATCGAGCACGGACAGAAAGTCCTTCGACGAGAGCGACCGGCGGCTCCGCTCGGTCCGTCTGATCGGGATCACTTCTTTGGGTTTCTGGGGTGCCTGAAGACTCATGTCCGGTACTCCGCGTTGATTCGCACGTACTCTGCGCTGAAATCGCACGTCCACATCGTGGCGTCGTGCGGTCCCCCGGTGCCCAGGTCGATGGCGACCGTGATGTTCTTGGCCTCGAGCACCTCGGCCGCATCGGCCGCACGCTCGTCGTGCGGGACGCCGTTCGTGAAGAGCGGGACCGCTCCGATGGTGACGGATGCGTGATCGAGGTTGAACGCCGCGCCCGATCGGCCGGCTGCCGCGATGAGACGGCCCCAGTTCGGATCGCCGCCGTGAATGGCGGTCTTGACGAGCGGCGAGTTGGCGATCGTCCGTGCGGCCAGCCACGCGTCGGCCGACGTGGCCGCGCCGGTGACGTGTACGGTGACGAGCTTGGTCGCGCCCTCGCCGCCGCGCACGACCTCGCGCGCCAGGTGGCCGGCGACGGCGCCCAGCGCCTCGAGGAACGCCGGGTCGTCGCTGCGTGGCACCACGACACCCGATCGGCCGGAGGCCAGCGCGAACACGCAGTCGTTCGTCGAACACTCGCCGTCGACGGTGATCGCGTTGAACGATCGGTCGACGACGTGGCGCAGCGCCTGGGACAACACGCCGGGTTCAACCCGGGCGTCGGTCGTCAAAAAGGCGAGCATCGTCGCCATGCGCGGCTCGATCATGCCGGAGCCTTTGGCGATGCCGCCCACGGTGATCGGCCCGCCCGGCGTGTCCACGACGACGGCGTACGACTTCGGAAACGGATCCGTGGTCATGATCGCGCGCGTCGCGGCGTCGTGGCCGTCGATGCTGAGCGCGGCGGACGCCGCCGTGACGCCGGCGCGGATCTTTCCAAGATCGAGCGGCACGCCGATCACGCCGGTCGACGCGATCAGGACGTGCTCGGGCGCGCAGCCGAGCGAGCTGGCGGCAGCCGTGGCCATATCGCGCGCGACGTGCAGTCCGGCCTCACCGGTACACGCGTTCGCGCAGCCGCTGTTGACGGCAATCACTCTTGCGCGCCCGCCGGATTTCGATAGGTGCTCGCGCGACACGACAATAGGCGCGGCCACGGCCTTGTTGGTCGTGAACACGGCCGCGGCCGAGACCGGCTCGTCGGCCGCGATGAGCGCAAAATCCAGTGGCGCGGACGCGCTGCCAGCCGCACGGCGTTTGATGCCGCAGGCGACGCCCGCGGCGCGAAAGCCGGCGGGGGCAGTGACGCCTCCCTCGATCTGACGTGCGGACACGGGACGGGCGCCGATCACGCGACGACGGCCTCGCGGCGCGCAGCCGGCGTGGCGACCTTGTACTTCGCGACGGCGCGGAGCGGCAGGATCATCGCGTACTGCCCGCACGTGCGGAACAACGGGCAGCTCACGCAGTCGGTGCCGATCTTTTCCGGCACCGACAGGTGCGGCACGATGGAGAAGTTCTGGCGAACGAAGAACCGCGCGTCGTGCGTGAACGCGCACAACGTCTCGAAACCCGCGGCCTTGGCGCGATCGCGCAGGTGGGCGACGAGCCGCGCGGCCAGCCCGACGCGTCGGAAATCCTCGGCGACGACGAGCGACCGCACTTCGGCGACCGTCCTGGACAGGGGCGCCAGTTCCGCCGACGCCTTGAGCTCACCCGACACGTCGCACACGACGAACCGGGCAGCATGCCGGCGCAGATCGTCGAGTGTGCGGGGGAGCAAATGCCCCTCGCGTTGATGCGCGCTGATGAGCGCGAAGAGCGCTTCAGCATCATCTGGCAGAGCCTGTCGCAACACGAAATCGGCCACGGTATCTTCTCTCCTCGCTACTGATCCGAGGGGGCTTCGCCCCCGTCGGGCTCCCCCTACGAGCTCACTCGCGGGGGCCCCTGGAACCCCACGCCGTTCGCTCGGACTCACTCGCATACGCTCGTTCGCCTCTTTCACGCGCTCAATACGGCGCTGAGAATTTCGAGCGCCTCGTCGACCTCGCTCGCCGTGACGATGTAGGGCGGAAGCATCCGCACGACGGTCGTCGACGTGCGATTGACGAGCAGGCCGCGCTCGAGGGCGGCATTCACGACCGGCGCCGCATCGGTCGCGAGCTCCAGGCCCGCGATGAGGCCGGCGCCGCGCACGGCCGTGATGACCTTCGGGTGCTGCGCCGCGAGCGCGCGCAAACCCGCAAAGAGGTGCTCGCTCGTCTGCACGAGCGAATCGAGCAGGCCGCCCTCGACCGTGTCGAGGAAGACGAGCGCCGCGCGGCACGCGAGCAGGTTGCCGCCGTACGTCGTGCCGTGATCGCCGAGCGCGACGGCCGCGGCGACGTCCGCGCTCACCATCGCGGCGCCAATTGGCATGCCCGCGCCGAGCGCCTTGCCCAGCGCGACGAGATCCGGCGTGAGGCCGAATTCCGGGCTCGCGAGAAACGTGCCGGTCCGAAACGAACCGCTTTGCACTTCATCCGCGATCAAGAGCGCGCCCGTGCGCTTGCACGCGGCGCGAATCGCGTCGGCGAGTGCCGGCGAAATCGGGCGCACGCCGCCCTCGCCCTGAATCGGCTCGATGATGATGGCGGCCGTTTCGGCGTCGACGACGCTCGCGAGCGACGCGGGATCGGCAGCGTCCACGAACGTCACGCCGGGAATCAGCGGCGCGAACGGCGCACGGTAGTGGTCGTCCCACGTCACCGACAGCGAGCCCATCGTCCGGCCGTGGAACGCGTGCGAGAACGCGACGAACTTCGTTCGCGCAGTCTCGCCCTTCGTGTGCCAGTACCGGCGCGCGAACTTCAGGCACGCCTCGACGGCTTCCGTTCCGCTGTTGCAGAAAAACGCGCGCTCGAGGCCCGTGAGCGCCGACAGACGCGTGGCCAGCTCGCCCTGCAGCGGATGGAAGTACAGGTTCGACGTATGGATCAGCGTCGACGCCTGGGTCGCGAGCGCGCGCGCGAGACCCGCGTGCGCGTGGCCGAGCGATGCGACGCCGATGCCCGACATGAAGTCCAGATAGCCGCGCCCGTGATCGTCGTACAGCCGCACGCCGTCGCCCCGCTCGAACACGACCGGAAGGCGGCGGTAGGTCTGCAGCACGTGCTGCGATTCGATGGCGCGAACATCGTTGGCGGAAGTCGTGGTCATCAACGTTGCCTATGCGGACTGCTTGCGGATCGCCTCGAGCGCCAGCACCAGCGTGGTGCCCAGCGCATCGTCGATCCCGTGTGACTGGTCGAGATGGCGGCCATCGATAATCCGTACGCTCGAGACGCCCTCGAGCAGCGCGGCGCGGCACGCCGTCAGCTTCGCGATCATGCCGGCCGTCGCCGTGCCGCGGGCAACCAACCCGTCGATCCCGTCCGAGTCGAGCGTCGCGATCGGCTCGCCGGCCTGATCGAGAACGCCCGGCGTCGTGCCGGCGATCACCAGGTCGCTGCCCGGCAGGGCCGCCGCGATTCGGCACGCCATGACATCGGCGTTGACGTTGAGCACGCCCGGATTCGCTGGCGCCGGCCGGACGTCGATGCCGAGGCTCGCGATGACCGGCACGTAGCCGTGGACGAGCAACAGCTCGACCAGCGAGGCGTCCACGTCGGACGGATCGCCTACCAGGCCGAGATCGACGATCGATCCGGTCGTGGAACGGTGCGCCGCGACGCGTGTCGCGCGGCCGAATCCCGCGTCGACGCCGGTCAAACCGACCGCCGCGACGCTGTGGGCCACGAGTGCGGCGACGAGGTCGGTATTCGACGTGCCGCCCAGCACCGACACGACGACGTCGAGCGTGGCCGCGTCGGTAACGCGCAGGCCGTCCACCTTGCGCGGCGCGATGCCGCGACGATCGAGCTCGGCGTCGATCGCGCGCCCGCCGCCATGCACGATGGCCAGCGGCCGGCGGGAGGCCAGCGACGCGGCACACGCGGCAATCTGCGCACGCTGCTCGGGAGACTCGAGCAGCTCGCCGCCAAGCTTGAGAATCAACGGGCCGGTCACAACAGGGCCGTCCGTTCGTCGAAACCGCAGGCGACGTTGAAGTTCTGCAACGCCTGGCCCGCCGCGCCCTTCACCAGATTGTCGAGGCACGCGACGATCACGAGCCGTCGCGACCCGGCGTCGAGCCTCCAGCCGATGTCGCAGAAGTTCGTCCACGCGACGTGCTTGATCTCCGGGAGCGCGTCGCCGGTGAGCCGCACGAATGGCTCGTCAGCGTAGGACCGGGTGAATGCGTCGGCGATCTGCTCGGCGGTCGTGCCCGGCGCGACCTTCACGTACATCGTCTCGAGAATGCCGCGATCGAGCGGCACGAGATGCGGCACGAAGGTGATCGCCGCGCCCAGCTCCTGTTCCATTTCCGCGACGTGGCGATGTCCGAAGATGCCGTATGCCGAGACGGAGCCGTGATTCTCCGAGAAGTGCGTGCGATCGGTCGCCGCGCGGCCCGCACCCGAGATGCCGGACTTCGCGTCGATGACGACATCGCCGGACGTGTCGAGCAGGCCGTGCTTGGCGAGCGGCAAGAGCGCCAGCAGCGCCGCCGTCGGATAGCAGCCCGGATTGGCGACGAGTGAGGCGTCACGCACGTCGTTCTTGTAGTGCTCGGTAAGCCCGTAGGCGGCGCCGGACGGCAGCGTCTTGGTCGCCGGGTACCAGCGCGAACGCGCGGCGTTGTCTCGGATACGAAACGCGCCGGACAGATCGATGACGCGCACACCCGCATCGACGAGCGGCGGCGCCAACTCCGCGGCCGCACTTTCTGGCACCGCGAGAAACGCGACGTCGAGACTCGACGCCAGGCGCGTCTGATTGAGCGGCTCGACCTGACCGTCCCAGACGCGGGCCAGGCGGGGCAGGGGCCGCGCCGCCGAGTCGGCGGACGAGGACATCGCCAGGGCCAGGTTCACGTTGGGGTGCCGAGCGAGCAATGCGATGAGCTCCTGGCCGGCGTATCCGGTGGCACCTGCCACCCCCACCCGGACGGGAGACGAATAAGTATTCATCCTGACCAACTACATATACAATGTCAGGAATCTGACGTCAAGGCCGTTTTCGACGACTTGGGTACTGTAAATACGTACGAAAAACGCCTTGGCCAGATTATTCATCGGCTGTATAATGCCAATGTCGACTGAATATTTATGAAGTCCTGGCGCCAAGCGCAGATCCTCGACGTCATCGATAACGAGCCCATTGCCTCGCAGGAGGCGCTGCGGCAGAAGCTCCAGGCGCGAGGGATCGGCGCGACGCAGGCCACGATCTCCCGTGATCTCAAGGAGTTAGGGCTGGTCAAGCGCGCCGGTGACGGCGCGTACACGCGGCCTGGATCCGAGCGCGTCAGCCCGGCAGTCAGCGAGCACTTGCGCCGCGCGGTGGCCTCGCTCGTCCGCGGGCTCGAGCGCGTCGACCCGTTGCTCGTCGTGCGGACCGACCGTGGACAAGCGCAGGGGCTCGCCGAGTGGATCGATCGCGCCCAGCTCGCGGAAGTCGCCGGCACCGTGGCCGGGGACGACACGATTCTCCTGATTTGCCGCGGCGCCGACGCCGCCCATGCCCTCGAGACGAAGCTGAGCGGCATGGTCAAGGGCTGAGAGGGCCCGTTACTCAATGGACAGGATCGTTCTTGCGTATTCGGGCGGACTGGAAACGTCCGCCGCTATCTCGTGGCTTGCCGGGAAATACCGCGCGGAAGTCGTCACGTTGACGCTGGACGTCGGACAGGGCAGCACGCTCGACGACGTGCGCGAACGCGCGCTGGCAATTGGGGCCGTCCGTGCTCACGTGCTCGACGCGCGCGAGGACCTCGCGCGCCGCTTCGTGCTGCCGGCGCTTCAGGCCGGCGCCATCGGCCACGGCGGCGATCCGCTTGCCGCCGCGCTCACGCGCCCGCTAATCGCGCGCAAGCTCGTCGAGATCGCCCACATCGAGGGCGCGAAAGCCGTTGCGCACGGAGATCACCGGTTCGGATCCGCCCCGGGCGCGATCGATCGCTCCGTCGCCGCGATCGATTCCGCGATCAAAGTCATCCCGCTCGCTGAGGCCTGGGGACAGAGTCGAGCCCAGCTGATTCCGTACGCGAAAGAGCGGGGCATTCCGATTCCGCCGAATGTTGACCGCTCGTACCACACCGACGCCAATCTCTGGGGCCGGTCGATCCAATGCGGCCTGTTCGTGGACGCGTGGCAGGATGTGCCCGAGGATCTGTTCGCGATGGCGAAGTCGGCGGACGAGGCGCCGGACCGGCCCGCGTTCGTGGAGATTCAGTTCGAGCACGGTGAGCCGGTGAAGTTGAATGGCATCGCGATGTCGCTCGTCGAGCTCATCCAATCGCTCGAGACGATCGCCGGCGCGCACGCCATCGGTCGGGCCGATCGGCTGGACGGCAGCGTCGAAGGCGCCGCGTCTCGCGAGATCTACGACGCTCCGGCCGCGACGGTCCTGGCCATGGCACATCAGGATCTCCAGCAGGTCGTGACGGAGCCCGACCTCCAGCGTCTGTCCGCCGATCTCGGCGTGACGTACGCGGATCTCGTGCGTCACGGGCAGTGGGACACGCGCACGCGCGAGGCCATCGACGCACTGGTCGCCAACGTTCAACGGCAGGTGACCGGCGCCGTCCGCCTCAAGCTCTACAAGGGCGACTGCCGCGTCGCCGGACGCCGGGCCGCGGGCGAAGTTCGAAGTACGAAGTTAGAAGCTCGAAGCAGGAAAGCCACCGAAGCGACGTCTCGATGAGCACGCTCTGGTCCGGACGATTCACGGCGGAGCCCGACAAGGACGTCTTCGACTACGGCAAGTCGCTGTCCGTCGATCGCCGGCTCATCGAAGACGACATCGCCGGCAGCCAGGCGTGGGCCGAAGCGCTCGGCAAGGCCGGCGCGATCGACGCCGCCGACGTCCGCGCGATCGTCAGGGGCCTCGACGAAGTTCGCGAGGCCGTGCGCGCCAATCCCGCGCTCATCCTCAACGCGTCCGACGAAGACGTGCACTCGTTCGTCGAGCGCGAGCTGGTCGCGCGCATCGGCGACGCCGGCAAGCGGCTGCACACGGGCCGATCGCGCAACGAGCAGGTGTCGGTCGACACGCGGCGCTACTTGATGCGGCGCATCCCGCACGTGCAGGCGGCAATTGCCGGGCTCGTGCGTGCGCTCGCCGATCAGGCCGAGCGCGCCGGCCAGACCGTCGTGCCGTCGTACACGCATCTGCGCCGTGCGCAGCCCGTGCTGGCCGCTCACCTCTGGCTCGCGCACGCCGCCGCGTTCCGGCGCGACGTCGATCGGCTCGACGCGGCGCGCCGCGAAGCTGATGTGATGCCGCTCGGCTCGGGCGCGATCGCCGGCACGGCCTACGACATCGACGTCCACTTTCTCGCTCAACGACTCGGCTTCTCGCGCATCGTCACCAACAGCATCGACTCGTCGGGCGATCGCGACTTCGTCGCGACGTTCCTCTACGCGTGCGCGATGACGATGGTCCATCTGAGCCGCCTCGCCGAGGACGTGATCGTGCTCTCGAGCGAGGAATTCGGGTTTCTCGAAGTCCACGACTCGGTCGCGACGGGGTCGAGCCTGATGCCGCAGAAGAAGAACCCCGATCCGCTCGAGCTCGTCCGCGGCAAAGCCGGCAAAGCCATCGGCCTGCTCGCCGGATGGCTGACGACGCTGAAGGGCCTCGCGCACGGGTACAACAAGGATCTGCAGGAAGACAAAGCGACGATGTTCGAGGCGGAAGACATGGTCACCGGGTGCGTGCAGACGTCCGCGACGGTCGTGCGCACACTCGGCTTCCGCGCGGATGTCGCACGACGCGCCGCGTCCGGGCTGTTGCTCGCGACGGAGGTCGCCGACTATCTGGTCGGCCGCGGCCTGCCATTCCGTACCGCGCACGAGGTGACCGGACACATCGTGCGCGATTTGTACGAATCGGGAAGAGATTTCAGCGCGTTGGGGCTCGACGACTGGCGCCGATACCACGAGAAGTTCGACGAAGAGATCTTCAAGGCGATCACGCCCGAGGCGGCGGTCGCCGCGCGACGCACGCCGCAATCCACTGCCCCCGCGGCTGTCGCCGCGCAGCTTGCGGATACGCGCGCCTGGCTGGGGCGGCAGCCAACCGGACATTCGTGAAGGGAGGCGGCCATGGCCGTCGCAGCATCCGATGACAACCTGCTCGCGCAGGTGCGCGCCAAACGGACTGAGGTCGAGCGGTTTCTCGCGGCGGCCGTCCCGCGCCGTCGGCGGCTGCTCAACACGACGATCCTCGGCGGCACGGTGGCGACCGCGCTGACCGCCGCGCCCGCGGTCGGCGGCCAGGGGTTCACGAAGTGGCTGACGACCGCGTTCAGCCTCACGTCACCGGCCTGGCAACTGCTGTGCGGCGCTGCCGCGGTCTCATCGATCGCGGCGACCGTCGCGACACAGTTGTTGAAGTCGCAGAACGTCGAGGAGCAGGTCGCGCGTGCGCAGAGCTGCCGCGCGAAGCTCGAGGTCCTCGAAGCGGGTCTCAAGACTGGCCGTCTCGATCCCGGCCAGGCCGCCAACGACTACATCCGCTGCGTCGAAGAAGTCGCGTTCATCCACAGCGCGTAGCGCCGACCGCACGCTCTTGTCCGGTATCGGGCACTCGCCACGCTGCCGCCGATCGCGCGGCCTGCGTATAATCACGAACACACGCATTTACAGGAGGCAAGCGCATGTCATATCGGTACCGGAGATTCGCGCCGGTGTCGGTCGCGGTGTTGATTGCCGTGACGACCGTTACGGCGGCCGCGCCGCGCGTGACGTTCACCGACACGAAGCTCAAGAACGGACTGCGGGTCATCCTCGCGGAAGATCACAACGCTCCGGTGTTTTCCGTGGCCGTGACCTACAACGTCGGATCGCGCGACGAGCGCCAGGGCCGCACGGGGTTCGCGCACCTGTTCGAGCACATGATGTTCAAGGGCTCGGAGCAGGTCGGTCCGGGCGAGCACTTCACGCTGATCTTCAACAACGGCGGCAACATGAACGGCACGACGAGCGAAGACCGCACGCTGTACTTCGAGACGCTGCCGGCCAACCAACTGGACCTCGGGCTCTTCCTCGAGGCCGACCGCATGTGGTCGCTCGACATCAACAAGGACAACCTCGACAACCAGCGGAACGCGGTCCAGGAAGAGCGTCGGCTGGGCGTCGACAACGTCCCGTACGGCAAGACGTTCGAGGCCATCAACGACCAGGCGTACAAGAACTTCGCCTATTCGCACTCGGTCATCGGCTCGATGGCGGACCTGAACGCCGCCGACGTCTCCGATGTGCGCGCGTTCTTCAAGACGTACTACGCGCCCAACAACGCGGTGCTCTCGGTGGTCGGCGATTTCAAAGCCGCCGAGTGTTTGCAGAAGATCCGGACGTATTTCGAGAAGATTCCGTCGCAGCCAGCGCCGCCCGTGGTGGACACGAGCGAGCCGCCGCAGACCACGGAGCGCCGGATGACGCTCGATGACGCGCTCGCCCGTACCCCGCGGATCGACATCGCCTGGCACACGCCGGCTGGCAACACGCCGGACGACGACGCGCTCAACGTGCTGTCGTCAATCCTGAGCAGCGGCCGCAGCTCGCGTCTGTACGACAGCCTCGTGCGCGACAAGCAGCTCACCGCCGGCGTCTTCGCCAGCAACAGCAGCATGCGCGGCCCGAGCCTCTTCCAGGTCGGCGGCACGGTGCTCGTGGGCAAGTCGGTCGCGGACCTCGAGACCGCGATCTACGCGGAAATCGAGAAGGTCAAGACGGGGCCGATCGCCGACTGGGAGATCGAGAAGGCGCGCAACACGCAGCGGCGCTCGTACGTCAACGGCCTGGGCAGCTCGCTGCAGCGCGCGGTCCTGCTCGGCCAGTACGCGTTGTTTTTCGACGATCCGAATCTCGTCAACACGCGCGCGGACCGGCTGGCGAAAGTCACGACCGCCGACGTCCAGCGCGTCGCGCGTCAGTTTCTGACGCAGGCGAATCGCAACGTCATCGTCACCAACCCGAAAACGGCCGCGGGCGGCCAGGGAGACCGGTAATGTCGATCACACCGAGAACCGTCGCCGTGCTCGCCGCGGTGTGCGCGGCCGGCGCGGTCGTGTCCGCCCGGCAGGCGGCGCCGCCGCCCGCGCAGCAATCCAAAGCCGTCGTCATGAAGGGCCGCGCGCCCGTGTCGACGAGCCTGTTGAAGATCAACCTTCCGCGGCCGGCCGAGGCGGACCTCGCGAACGGGATGCACCTGATGGTGCTCGAGGATCACCGGCTGCCGCAGGTGACGTTCCAGCTGATCATTCCCGGTGCCGGCGGGTACTTCGATCCCGCGGACACGCCGGGCCTCGCGTCGATGACCGCGACCATGATGCGCGAAGGCACGCCGACGAAGAACACGCAGCAGATCTCGGAGGCGCTCGAGACGATGGCGGCGAGCGTCAGCGTGAATGCCGGGATGTCGTCGGCGGTCGCGTCGGTGACGGGGTCGAGCCTGACCGACAACTTCGATGCGACGTTCGCTTTGGCGGCGGACGTCTTGCTCACGCCGACGTTTCCGCAGGAAGAGTTCGATCGCTACAAGACCCGCACACGCACCGGCCTGACGCAGCAGCGGAGCAATCCGACGTTCCTCGCGAACGAGATGTTCGCGCGCGTGATCTACGGCACGCATCCCGGCGCGCGCGTCTCGGTGACCGCCGACGCGCTCGACAAGACGACGCGTGATGCGCTGGTGGCGTTCCACAAGGCGCACTACGTGCCGGATCACGCGGTGCTGGCGATCGCCGGCGATATCACGCTGGTGCAAGCGCGCAAGCTCGCGGACGCGAAGCTCGGCGCGTGGAAGAAGGCCGGCACGCCCGATCCGATCCTCAACGATCCGCCCGCGCTCGGACCCTCCAAGGTGTACTTCATCGCCCGGCCGAGCTCGGTGCAGTCAAGCTTGTGGGTGGGCACGCAGGGCATCTCTCGGACGAGCCCGGACTACGACATCGTGACGGTGATGAATGCCGTCATCGGTGGCGGCCCGACCGGACGGCTCTTCACGGACCTACGTGAGGAGAAGGGCTACACCTACGGCGCGTACAGCAACATCTCCGCGCTGCAGTACCGCGGCGCGTGGACGGCGTCGATGGATGTGCGGACGGAGGTCACCGAGCCAGCGCTGCGGGACTTGATCGCGGAAATCGCGCGGATGCGAGACGAAGCCGTGCCCGCGAAGGAGTTCGCCGACAAGAAACGCGGCGTCGTGTCGTCGTTCGCGTTGCAGCTCGAGTCGCCGAGCACGGTGCTGAGCAACTACATCACGAGCCGCCTCTACAAGCTGCCGGCCGACTACTGGGACAAGCTGCCGAGCCGCATCGACGCGGTGACGCAGGCCGAAGTGCAGGCCGCCTCGAAGAAGTACCTCGACCCGGCCCGACTGCAGATCGTCGTCGTGGGCGACGCCTCGAAGATTGCCGACAGCCTCAAGCAGTTCGGCACCGTCGAGACGTACGACACGAACGGAAAGCGCATAGGCCAGTAGCGTCGTCCGAGGTCCGAGGTCCGAGGTCCGAAGTCCGAAGTCCGCGCTAGAGCGTGATGAGGCCGCGCTCGAGCGCGCGCCTGACGGCGTCCGTTCGATTGCTGGCGCCCAGCTTCGCGCAGATCGACGCGACGTGGAACTTGACCGTCTGGTCGCTGATGCCGAGGCGGCTTGCGATGGCCTTGTTCGGCAGGCCCTCGGCGACGAGCTCGAGCACGTCGGTTTCGCGCGGCGTCAGCGGTTCGACCGGCGTCGCCATCGTCTCGTCGGTCGCGCCGATCGGCCCGACCGACGGCGCGATCAGCCATCCGTCGGCGGCGAGCCCGGACGCGCGAGCTCCAGCGATCGTCGCGGCTTCACCCACGATCTGCATCGCCGTGCCGCCGGCGGCCTCACGCAAACGCCGGCGTTGTTCCGGCGTGCCCACGAGCACGACGCGCATCGCTATTAAGACGTCCGTTCGCCGACCTTCACGCTGAGCGCCTGATCGACGCCGCCGCGCAGGATGCGCACCGGCACGTCGCGCCCGACCCTCGAGCTGTCGAGCAGCCCGAGCAGGCCTCCAGGCGATTCTACGGGCTCGCCGTCGAATTCGAGCAGGACGTCGCCGACGAGCAGTCCCGCCGCGTCCGCGGGACTTCCGCTCGACACGCTGACGATGAGCAGCGCGTCACGGTCCACGTGATCGGCGCCTTTGCGGTCGTGCAGGTGAACGGGCTGACCCGCCAGGCCCAGATAGCCGCGTCGTGGCGTGCCTTGCTCGACCAGCTGTGCGGCCGTCTTCCACGCGATCGCCGCCGGAATGACGACGTTGAGGCCGCGGATTGCGGCGGCCGTGTTGACGCCGATCAACTGCCCCCGCACGTCCACGAACGCGCCGCCGGCGAAGCCCTCGTGCATCGGCGCCGACGTGCGGATGACCTGATCGATCTTGCCGCCTCGCCAGGTCGGCAGCGGCCCACCAATCACGGACACGACCCCGGCGCTCGCCGTGATCGCGTTGCTCCACGAGCGTGCGACCGCGAGCGCGAGATGTCCCACGCGAGCGGGAGTCGCCCCGACCGTGACTGGCGGCGCGTCGAGGCCGCTCGCTCGCAGCACGACGAGACCGCTCGACGGATCCCATCCGCCAAATTCCGCGTCGAGCGTACGGCCGTCGGCGGTCGTGACGCGCACGCCTTCTTCGCGGCCAAGCGCCCGCGCGGTTGCGAGCACCACGCCCGGCGCGTAGACGACGCCGCTCACCGGACGGCGCCGGCCCTGCACCTGCACGACCGAAGGCGCCACGGCGGCGACGGCATCGGCCAGTTGATCGGAAAACGTTGAGATGGAGATATCGCTCATGCCCGCGAGTGTCGCAGAGAGCACCTCTTGCAAACATCACCCGAATGGGCGGGGCCTGCCCGAGGCACGGCGAGTACGATCGGGACCGCTCTCCACCGAGAAAGGAACGCGCAATGCGCATCGCAGTACTTGGATCCGGCGCAGTCGGCCAGACGTTCGCGAAGGGTCTCCAGACTCACGGCTACGACGTGCAGATCGCGAGCCGTTCGCCGGCGAAGCTCGCCGAGTTTTCGAACACGACCGGCATTTCGGCCGTGCCGTTCGACGCCGCGGCGTCGTGGTGCGAGGGTGCGGTGCTGGCGGTGCGCGGGAGCATGGCCGAAGAGGCAGTCCGAGAGGCGGGTCCGGAGAATCTCGCGGGCAAGCTCGTGATCGACGTCACGAATCCGTTGAGCGACGCGCCGCCCGAGGACGGCGTGTTGCGTGTGTTCACGGGCCCGAACGAATCGCTCATGGAGCGACTGCAGGCGGCGTTTCCGGCGATTCACTTCGTCAAGGCGTTCAACAGCGTCGGCAACGCGCTCATGGTCAATCCGCAACTGCCGGGCGGCAAACCGACGATGTTCTACTGCGGCAACGACGCGGGCGCGAAGAAGATCGTCGCGCGGATCATCGATCAGTTCGGCTTCGAGGGCGAGGACCTGGGCACCGCGAAGGCCGCGCGCGTGATTGAGCCGCTGTGCCAGCTCTGGTGCATCCCGGGATTTCGCACGGGCCAGTGGCAGCACGCGTTCCGGCTGCTGCGCATGCCGACGACCTAGACCCATCTACTCCGGCTGGCGTGGCACAGGCGCGCGCAGATCGAGCGGCACTGTCGGCGCGAACGTCGGCGGCGCACGCCGCTTCGTGCCTTGCTCGTACGCGTACGCGAGCTTGAGCAGCACCGGCTCGCTCCACGCGCGGCCGATGAAGGAGACGCCAATCGGCAAGCCGAACGCCTGGCCGGCCGGCACCGTGATGTGCGGGTACCCGGCGACCGCCGCGATCGTCGACGATCCGTTCGTCGAGTAATCACCGTTCACGAGATCCGTGAGCCACGGCGGACCGCTCGTCGGCGCGATGAGCGCGTCGAGGTGCATGCGATCCATGACGGCGTCGATGCCCTCGCGCTGCGAAAGGCGATGGTTCTTCTCGAGCGCCGCCAGATACGCCTTGTCGCTGAGCGGGCCTTTATCCTGAGCGCGCAGCAGGAGCTCCTGGCCGAAGTACGGCATCTCCGTGTCGCGGTGCGCCTCGTTGAACTCGATGACGTCCTTGAGCGAGTGGACGCGCGCGTTGGGACCGAGCCACGTGAGGTACCTGTTCAGATCCGCTTTGAACTCGTAGAGCAGCACCTCGAGCTCGGAGTCGTCGAACTTCCCGATCGTCGACACGTCCGCCGGATCGACGATGATCGCGCCGAGGCGCTTGAGGTCGGCGATCGCGGCGTCCATCACGCGGTCGGTCGCCGGGCTGTAGCCCATGAGCCGTTGCCGGATCACCCCCAGGCGCGCGCCCGAGAGCCCGCCGGCGTCGAGAAACTTCGCGTAGTCGAGCTGCCGCTTCGCGTCGCTGTCGCGTGTCGCCGGGTCCGCCGGATCCGTGCCGCTCATCACGGTGAGCAAGACGGCGGCATCGGCCACCGTACGCGTCATCGGTCCCGCCGTGTCCTGGCTGTGCGAGATCGGGACGATGCCGAAGCGGCTGATGAGGCCGACCGTCGGCTTGATGCCGACGAGCGCGTTGTTGTTCGATGGCGAGACCACCGATCCGTCGGTCTCGGTGCCAATCGCCACCGCGGCGAGGTTGGCGGCCGCCGCGACGCCCGATCCCGAGCTCGAGCCCGACGGATTGCGATCGAGCGCGTACGGATTGCGCGTCAGCCCGCCGCGTCCGCTCCAGCCGCTCGACGAATGCGTCGATCGAAAGTTGGCCCACTCGCTGAGGTTGGTCTTGCCGAGCACGACCGCGCCCGCGGCGCGCAGCTTCGCGACGAGAAAGGCGTCCGCCGGCGCGATCGATCCCTCGAGCGCGAGCGATCCCGCCGTCGTCTGCATGTGATCCGCCGTGGCGATGTTGTCCTTGATCAGCACCGGGATGCCGTGGAGCGGGCCGCGCGGGCCTTTCGTCTTGCGCTCGGCGTCGAGCGAGTCCGCAATCGTCAGCGCGTCCGGATTGAGCTCGATCACGCTCTTGAGCGTCGGGCCGCTGCGGTCGATCGCGTCGATCCGTGCGAGGTACTTCTCGGCGAGCGATCGCGCGGTGTCTTGTCCGCTCTCCATCCGCTGCTGGAGCGACGCGACCGTCGCTTCCTCGAGATCGAACACCGCCTTCGGCGCGACCGCCGGCGGACGACTGCAGCCGACGACGATCGACACCCCGATGGCGCCGGCCAACACCGGCGCCCACGACGGACCGCGCATGAGATGTCCTCCCACCGGTGCTATCGTACGCTGACCGTTTCCCATGGAGTACGCCTTTCCCGGCGACCTGGCCGATCAGGTGATCGCACGGTGGCACACGTTCGCGCCGCGCGCCGATACCGCGGCTCCGCCGCTGCCGTCACCGGCGCAGCTGCGGCACCTGCTCGAGACGGCGTTCTTCGCGAGTCTCGAGCGCGAAGAGGGCCGCGATCTGCGGTTCGTGCTGTGCTGCACGCCCGACGTCGACGTGTGGCGGGACCGCTTCGGTGAGGCCGTACCGGTCGTCCCGTTTCAACCGCCGCGTCCGATCACCGTCGACGCGATCCGGTCGCTCGCGCCGGCCGTGAGTCCCGCCAACGCCGCGATCCTCGTGCGCTGGCCGCTCGATCGTCCGGACGCGGACGGCTGCGACATCGCGGGCATCGTGCACGTGGGTGCGCAGCTCGCGCGCGCGCGAAGCGGACGCTCGTTTCATTCGCCGCAGGCGCCGTTCGCGCTCGTCATCGACGTGCGCGAGGCGGGCGAGCTCCACGTCTATCAGGGCAGCGTCAAGCTCGCGGCCTTTCGTTCCGGCCAGCTGCACGATCAGATCGCGTTTTCCGCACTCGAGTTCCTGCCGATGAACGACATTCTCGCGCGCGGCGAGGCGGCGCTGCGGCCCGCCATCACGACGCTCGAGGACGAGTGGCCGGCCGCCTCGTCCGACTTTCTCTGGACCGCGCTCCTCAACACGATCCTGTGCATCGTCAACGGCGTGCGCGAGCACGGACACGGCGGGACGGTGCTGCTCGTGGCGCCGGGCTCGGAGGGCACGCTGCCGGTCCGGCTCAAGTACGACGTGGACGCGAACGCGCGCGTGCTGGCCCAGCGGTTCGTGCGGTTTCTCACCGTCGGCCACGAGTTGACCGAGCGACGGCGCCGTCGGGAGCGCGGGCGTGAAACGGGCGGCGCCGCGGCGCTGGCCGCGCTTCAGACCGCGGCGTTCGCAGCCGACTCGGATCTGGCCGATGCCGCGGACCTCGTCTCGCGCTGGACCGCGGTCGATGGCGCCGTCGTGCTGAGCTCCGATCTCCGGGTCCTGGGATTCGGGGCCGAAATCGTGCTCGATGCGGCCGCGCCGGTCCGGGCCTACGAAGTGCTGGACGGCGAGGATCCCGCCCGGACGCGTCCGCGGGTCGACAGCGAGAGCTTCGGGATGCGGCACCGATCGGCCTTGCGCTGCGTGGCGGTGGCCGCCCACACGGCCGCGTTCGTCGTCTCGCAGGACGGCGACGTCAGTTTTTTCTGGAAGCAGACCGGCCAGGTGTTCCTGAAACGCAACGTGAACACCGCCAATCCCAACGTCGTTGGGGGCTGAAATTCCCATTGCGTCCGGCGCCCGGCTGACGTATCAAATAGCACTCCCCGCAACAATTTCGGCCGCGCTCTGTACTCGGCCCGGCCCATCCTGGAGGATCTATGCCGAAGCGCGCGCTGATCATGGCCGGCGGGGGCTTGAAAGTCGGGTTTCAAGCCGGCGTTTTGCAAGTCTGGATGGACGAAGCGGGCGTGACGTTCGATCACGCCGACGGCGCGAGCGGCGGGTGCTTCAATCTCGCGATGTACTGCCAGGGGATGTCGGGCAAGCAGATCGCCGACAACTGGCGCAACTACGATCCGTTCATCGGCGCCGCACCGAATTTCGCCGGGCCCGGCGAGTTCGCCCATCAGCAGTCGTTCTTCACGCTCGACTCGATGCGCCAGAACCTGTTTCCGAAGTGGGGCCTCGACTGGAACAAGATCCGTGCGGGCACGAAGCTCGGCACGTTCAATCTCTGCAACTTCTCGAAGAAGCGCCTCGAGGTCGTGACCAACGCGGGCATGGACGAGGACCGGCTCGTGAGCGCGGTGTCGCTGCCGATGTGGTTTCCGCCCGTCAAGATCAACGGCGACCTCTACATCGACTCCGTGTACCTCACCGACGCCAACGTCGCGGAAGCGATTCGCCGGGGCGCGGACGAGATCTGGGCCATCTGGACGGTGAGCACGCGCGACGAGTGGCGGCCCGGGTTCGTCGAGCAGTATTTCCAGATCATCGAGACGGTGGCCGACGGCAACTTCTTCGCCATGTGGGAGCGCATCACCCAGAACAACCAGGCGATCGCCGCGGGCAACGCCGGCGAGTTCGGACGAACGATCACGCTGAAGCTGCTGCAGGCGGAAGTGCCCCTGCACTATCTCTTCAACCTGTCGCGCGATCGCATGGCCGAAGCGGTCAACCTCGGCGTCGACATGGCGCGGGCGTGGTGCCGCGCGCAGGGCGTCAACCTCGGGCCGCCGGTCACGCCGCCGGCGCCGGTCGCGCCCACCACCACGCTGCAGTTCAGCGAGCAGATGAAAGGCTTCGTCGCGCCGGGGGCGGATTTCCAGAAGGGATTCGATCTCGGCCAGTCGCAGAACAAGAAGCTCGACGTCGCCCTGACGATTCGCGCGGAAGACGCCGACGCGCTCATCACGGATCCCAATCACCGCATGGCGGTGACCGGGACCGCCGATTCGCCGTGGCTCGGCGGCAAGATGCCGATCGACTCGGGTGAGTTCAACCTCCTCGTCAGCACGGTCGATCCGCGGAAGAAGGAGATGCGCTATCGACTGTTCTTGCGGCACAGCGACGGCACGCAGCGCACGATCGCCGGCGTCAAGCACGTCGCGAACGACGGCGGCATCACGGACATCTGGGACGACACGACGACGCTCTTCACGTCGATTTACAAAGGGCACGTCCTCCCGGCTGACGAGCCGACCGCCGATTTGGTCGCGACCGGCATTATCCGGATCGGCCTGTTCGACTTCATTCAGGAGATGACGACGTTCCAGGTGACCGGGCCGACGCCGGCCGCGCGCCTCAACGCGCTCACGCGATTCACCACGCTCTTCCTGGGCAAGCTGCTCGACGTCTATGGCGGCTTGTTGTCCACTTCCTAGTCGAGGACGCCATGCCGGACGCAGATGTGATCATCGTCGGGTCAGGATTCGGCGGGGCGGTGACGTCGTGCCGCCTCGCGCTGGCCGGCGCCAAAGTGATCGTCCTCGAGCGCGGGCGCGAGTGGGGCCCGGACACGTTTCCGCGCAAGCCGACCGATCCGTGGGTGTTCGATCCGAACGATCCCGCGAAGCTCAACGGCTGGTTCGACCTGCGGATGTTTCCGCACATGACGGTGGCGACGGGCGCCGGCGTTGGCGGCGGGTCGCTGGTCTACGCGAATATTTCGGTTGAGGCGAAGCGCGACTCGTTCGACGCGGGCTGGCCCGCCGAGATCACCTACGACACGCTCGCTCCGCACTACGCGGAAGTCGGACGGTTCATGGAGATCATGCCCGTCCCGCAGCCGCAGTGGCCTGAGCGCACGAAGCTACTGAAGGACTCCGCCGAGGCCGCCGGTTGGGGCGCGCGCTTCCGCCCGCTGGGCACGGCCGTGCGGTACGACCCGACCTGGTCGTACGACTTGCCGGACGCGCACAACCCCGCGAAGTCGAAGACCGTGACGAACAGCCACGGCGTGCAGCAGGGCACTTGCGTGCACCTGGGGCAGTGCGACATCGGGTGTCCGGTCAAGGCGCGCAACACGCTCGACTTCAACTACCTCGCGGTGGCGGCGAAGGCGGGCGCGGAGATCCGGCCGCTGCACATGGTGCAGAGCATCAAAGCGGTCACGGGCGGCTATGAAGTTCGCGTCGATCAGATTTCGAACGGCAAGCTCACGCCGCTCACGCTGACCGCGCCGCGCGTCATCGTCGCGGCCGGTTCGATTGGATCCACAGAGCTCCTGCTGAAGTCGAAGGCCGGCTTGCCGAATCTGAGCCTGCGGCTCGGCCGCGGGTGGAGCAGCAACGGCGACTTCCTCACGCCGGCGATCCACCCGATGCGCGAGGTCGATCCGACGCACGGGCCGACGATCACCGCGGCCATCGATCTGCTCGACGGCGCGTATCAGGGCCAGCAGATCTTCATTGAAGACGGCGGCCTGCCGCTGCCCGCGTTCGACGGGTTGAAGGCCTCCGCCGCGTCTGGCACTACGAACAACGAGCTCATGCAGCGGGTGACGGCCTCCCTGATGCCCGTGCTCAACGCGATCGACGTCATTCGACACGTGATGCCGTGGTTCGCCCAGTCGCGCGACGCGGCCGACGGCGTGATGTCGATCAAGAGCGGCAAGCTGTTCCTCGACTGGGACATCAAGGCGTCGCAGCCAACGCTCGACGCGGTGGTGTCGGCGCATCAGAAGCTCGCGCAACTGACCGGCGGGCTGCCGCTGACGCCGCTCACGTGGACGATCGGCCACGACCTCATCACGCCGCATCCGCTCGGCGGCTGCAACATGGGCACGTCGGCCGCGACCGGCGTCGTCGACTACAAGGGCGAGGTGTTCGGCTATCCGGGTCTGTTCGTCGCCGACGGTGCGATCGTGCCCAAGGCGCTCGGTCTCAACCCGTCCCGGACAATCGCCGCGCTCGCCGAGTTCATCGCGGCGGATCTGGTTCCGCGGCTGTAGAGGCAATGACGCCGGGAGTAGTTTCGCGCAAGAACTGTACCTGGTGACATGGCCCAACTCTTGCGCGAAACTACTCCCGGCGTCATTGCTTGCGGCGTCATTGCTTCATGGACCTACAAGGCATCATCGGCCTCGGATGTCTCCTGCTCGTGATTCTTGTCGTGGTCAAGACATGGAGGCGAAGGCGCCACGGGCCTGGAATCGGCAGCGGCGCGGTCGGGGCGGTCTACGACTTGCTCTCTCAGGACAAGCGCCGCGCCGTCGAGATCATCGTCGAAGGCGACGCGGAGAAACGGCGGCCTGAGTACCCCGACGACACGGTTCCGCCGCCAGATCCTAAAACACAGGGTCCTCCTGCCCCCAAAGGACGAGCATCGTGAAACGGTCCAACGGATCAATTGTCGCGGCAGTGCTTTGTCTCATCGGCGTTGGCGGCGCCGCCCTGCTTGGCGCGCAGGCGGCGCGTCTGCCGGCCGCCGACGAGAAGGCCATCGCCACGTGGATCGACGCGCACAACGGCGAGGCGCTGAGCCTGCTCGAGCGCGCCGTCAACATCAACAGCGGCACCGACAACGTCGCGGGTGTGCGCCAGGTCGGCGGGTTGTTCAAGGCTGAGTTCGACGCGCTCGGATTCAAGACGGCCTGGGTGGACGGCGCGGAGTTCGGCCGGGCAGGTCATCTCGTCGCGACGCACGCGTCCAGCGGGCCGAAGATCCTGCTCATCGGCCATCTCGATACCGTCTTTCCCGCCGACAGTCCGTTTCAGAAATTCGAGCGTCTCGACGCGAACACCGCGAAGGGACCAGGCATCATCGATATGAAGGGCGGCGACGTGATCATCGTCCAGGCGCTCAGGGCGCTGAACACCGCCGGCGTGCTTGCGTCGATGAACATCGTCGTCGTGATGACCGGCGACGAAGAAGACACGGGCCGGCCGCTGACACGCGCGCGTGCGGCGCTCTCGGAGGCTGCGACGGGCGCGAGCGTCGCGCTGGGATTCGAGGACGGCGACGGCAATCCGTCGCACGCGGTCGTGGCCCGGCGCGGCACGACGGGCTGGATCCTCACGACCACCGGGACTCCCGCGCACTCGTCGCAGATCTTTCAGCAGGAAGTCGGCGCCGGCGCGGTGTTCGAGGCGGCGCGGATTCTCGACGCGTTCCGGACGAAGCTCGCGGGCCAGGCACATCTCACGTTCAATCCGGGCGTGCTGCTCGGCGGGACCTCCGTCGATTTCAACAAGACCCAGGCGCGCGGCACCGCTTTCGGCAAGACGAACGTCGTCGCCGAGCACGTGACGGTGGCGGGAGACCTGCGCGCGCTCACACCCGATCAGTTCGCCCAGGCGAAGAAGACGATGGAAGCCATCGTTGCCGAATCGCTCCCGCGCACGAAGGCGACGATCGTGTTCGACGAAGGCTACCCGCCACTCGCGCCGGCGCCGGGCAACACCGAGCTGCTTGCACTCTACGACACCGTGAGCCGCGGTCTGGGGCTCGGCGCCGTCGAGGCCGTGAGCCCGGACAAGGCCGGCGCCGCCGACGTGTCGTTCGTCGCGGACAAGGTCCCGATGATCATCGACGCGATTGGGCTGAAGGGCCACGACGATCACACGCCGGGCGAGACGGCCGATCTCTCGACGCTTCCGGTTCAGACCAAGCGCGCGGCCGTCACGCTCGTGCGGCTTGCGACGGGCGCGAAAAAGTCGTCGCCGCGTCTTCCGGGCGAGTGATCCGCCACACGAGCGCGATCGCGACGACCAGAAGCATCGACGCGAGCAGGAACGGCGCGCCGGGCAGGTGCCAGTCGCGCCGCGCGCCGATGAACGTCGCAAACGTCAGCGAGAACAACGCCGGGCCCACGATGCCGGTGATCGTGACCACGCTGCTGAGCGCGCCCTGAAGCTGGCCTTGCTCGGATGGCCCGACGCGCCGCGTCATCAGGCCCTGTGCGGAGGGCCCGTACAAGCCCCAGAACGCCATCACGAGGACACCGATCATGAACCGCGAGCCCGTCGGCGCGAGTCCATAGATCACAAACGCCGCCGCGCCACACGTCAGCCCCGTGATGAGCGCCCGGCGCTCGCCAAATCGCGAGACGATCGGACCGACGAGCGCGCCCTGCACGATCGACGTTGACACGCCCACGGCGCCCAGCGCGAGGCCGACCGCCAGGCTGTCCCATCCGTACCGGTAGCCCGCGTACAGCACGAAGACGTTCTGCAGCGACTGATGCGCAAGGTAGTACAGAAAATGAACACCCGCGAATCCGAGGAGCTGGTGATGCGTGCGGAGCAGCTTCAACGCGCCCCACGGATTGGCGCGCCGCCACGAAAACCGCATCCTGCGCTCCGGCGTCAGCGATTCAGGCAACACGAAGAGGCCGTACATCGCATTGGTCAGGCTGAGTCCGGCTGCCACCCAGAACGGCAGGCGAGGCCCACCGCGGCTGAGCAGCCCGCCGACGACGGGCCCGACGATGAAGCCGACGCCAAACGCTGCGCCCATGAGGCCAAACGATTTCGCGCGCCGCTCGGCTGGCGTGACGTCGGCGATGTACGCAAACGCCGCCGGGATACTGGCGGCTGTCACGCCAGAAATGATCCGGCCGACGAACAGCCAACCGAGCGTCGGCGCCAGCGCCATCAGCACGTAGTCGAAGCCGAGACCGAAGTTCGACGCCAGCACAACGGGCCGCCGACCGAAGTGGTCGGAGAGCGAGCCGAGCACTGGCGACGCAAAAAACTGCATTGCGGCCCAGGCCGTACCGAAGACCGCCATCGTCGTCGCCGCCCGAGCCGTGTCGCCGCCGCGGAACGCCTCGATGAGCTTCGGCAGCACCGGGATGATCATCCCGAGCGCGAGCATGTCCAGCAGCACCGTGATCAGGATGAAGGCGACGGCGGCGCGACGGGCCGGGACGACAACAGGCTCGGTCATGAGTCGGCGAACTCGACGGACTATACTCTGATGTCCCGCCATGACGTTCGCGGCCGACCTCCGGTCAGGCATCCGCGCGCTACGCACGTACCCGACGCTTTCGACAGTCGCGATCGTCACGCTCGGCCTCGGTCTCGGGCTCTCCACGACGGTTTTCTCGGTCGTGAACGGCGCGCTGTTCAAGGGCCTGCCGTTCGAGGAGCCCGACCGCGTCGTCTCGCTCTTCGGCACCAAGCCGTCCGAGCAGGACAAATACCGCCCAATTCCTGCGCAGGACCTGCCCGCGTGGCAGTCGCGGCAAACCGTTTTCGACGTGCTCGGCGCGTACGACACGACGTCGATCAATCTGTCGAGCGATGACGGCCGGCCTGAGCGGGTGAGCGCGGGGCAACTGAGCGCGGCCGCGTTTGCAGCGCTGAAGGTGACGCCGGTGCTCGGGCGCGGCCTCGAGCCCGCCGACGATCAGCCGGGCGCGCAGGCGGTCGTGCTGTTGGGCGACGATCTCTGGCGCAAGCGATTCGGCGCATCGCCGGACGTCGTCAACACTCTCATCCGAGCCAACGGCATGCCTCGCCGCGTGATCGGCGTGATGCCGCCGAAGTTCGGCTTTCCCGAGCTCGAATCGATCTGGATACCCCTGCAGGCCAATCCGCACGGCTCGCCGCGCGGCAAAGGCCCCGACTACCAAATCGTCGCGCGCCTCAAGCCCGGAGTGACGATGGAGCAGGCGCGCGTGCAAGTGAACACGATCGCGGCGAGCCTCGCCGAGCAGTTCCCGCAGACCAACAAGGGCGTTGGCGCGGACGTGGAGCCGTTCGTCGAGCAGTCGCTGGGCTCGGAAGTGTACGGCCTGCTGTACACGATGCTCGGCGCCGCCATTGGCGTGCTGCTCATCGCGTGCGTCAACGTCTCGAACCTGCTTGCGGCGCGCGCCTCGCTGCGGCGGCGGGAAGTGGCCGTCCGCGTCGCCATTGGCGCGGGCCGTGGACAAATCGTCAGGCAGCACCTGACGGAAGTACTTGTGCTCGCGCTCCTCGGCGGCATCCTCGGCCTCGGGCTGAGCGTGATCGGCGTGCGCTGGTTCAACGACGCGATGGCCATCAACCCCGTGCCCTTCTGGATGTCGTTCGACTTCGACACGCGCGTCGCGCTGTTCACTGGCGGCCTGATCCTGATCGCGGCGCTCGCGGCCGGCGCGCTTCCGGCGCTGCACGCGTCGCGCGTGAGCGCGGGCACCGTGCTCAAGGACGACTCACGCGGATCGACGAGCGCGCGGATCGGCCGGTTCAGCGGCGCGCTCGTGGTCGTCGAGCTCGCCGTCTCGTGCGGCCTGCTGATCGCCGCGGGCCTGATGATCAAGACCGTCGTCGAGTTGCGGGCGGTGAAGCTGCCGTTCGCGGTCGACAACGTGATGACGATGCGCCTCGACCTGCCGCACATGCAGTACCCGGCCGTGCCCGCGCGCGTGCGTTTCTGCGACCAGCTGCTTCCGGAGTTGTCCGCGATCGCCGGTGTCGAGGGGGCGACGCTCGCGCAGGGCCTGCCGGCGGGTGGCAGCGGCGACCGGACGCCGATCCAAATCGACGGGCGCGCATACGCGCAGACCAGCGACTATCCGATCGTCCGCGCCGATGCCGTCATGCCCGGCTATTTCGGCGCGTTTGAGGCTGCCGTGCTGCGAGGACGCGAGTTCGCGACGTCCGACGACGAGAACGGCGAGCGCGTGGCGGTCGTCAACGAATCGTTCGCGCGGCAGTACCTGGCCGCCATCGATCCAATCGGCCGTCGGCTCAAGAGAGGATTTGCGGATTCGATCGCGCCGTGGCTCACGATCGTGGGCGTCGTGCCCGACATGGAGATGCAGGGCATCGGCAACAACGAGCAGAGCGGCGCGGGCTTCTACGTGCCAATCGCGCAGAGCGAGATCGGCGGGTTCGTGTCGATTGTTGTGCGCGTCCGGGAGAACGCGACGGCGGTGACGCCACTCGTGCGATCGGCGCTTGCGTCAATCGATCGCGATCTGGCCGTCTACGAGGTGATGCCGATGCGGGACATCATCCATCGCGAGATGCTGTTCTACGACATCTTCGGAACGTTCTTCGTCGCGTTTGGAGGCGCGGC